>WBZN01001332.1_pt1 | contig 15266 bp, 10 predicted proteins | sample 5204281 | NCBI WGS metagenome assembly WBZN01 (sample SAMN12344347, study PRJNA552823) | activated sludge metagenome | biome: Activated sludge suspended growth; feature: Nitrification reactor; material: Wastewater; isolation source: activated sludge from nitrification reactor of wastewater...
TCGCCATCCCACGATCCGAACAGATCTTGGTCAACGCACTCGTCAGCGTCGTCTTGCCATGGTCCACGTGCCCGATCGTCCCGATGTTCACGTGGGGCTTTCGTCGCTCAAATTTCGCCTTCGCCATCCCCGATCCTCCCTAGTTCACTCAACCCAGACCCTACTCCCCCCGATGCTTGGCAGTAATCGCCTCTGCGATCTGCCGGGGAACCTGGTCGTAACGGTCAAATTCCATACTATATGTTGCACGGCCCTGCGTACGAGAACGCAAATCGGTCGCGTAGCCGAACATTTCCATCAGGGGCACGGTAGCTTCGATCGCTTGAGCTCCCGCACGAACCTTCATACCCTGAACTTTCCCGCGACGACCATTCAGGTTCCCGATGACATCTCCCATGAAGTCCTGAGGAACCAACACCTCAACCTTCATGATGGGCTCAAGCAGAACAGGATCCGCCTTCTTGCATGCATCGGCAAATCCCATGGAGGCGGCGATCTTGAATGCCATTTCGTTAGAGTCAACGTCATGATAGGAACCATCGATCACGGTGACCTTCACATCTCGCAAGGGAAATCCCGCCACAACACCAGTCTCCATCCGCTCCTTGACACCCTTTTCGATCGCCGGAATATATTCTTTGGGGATAGAACCGCCGACTGTCTTATTGACGAACTCCAAACCCTTACCAGGCTCGGAAGGCTCAACGGTCATCACGACATGACCATACTGGCCGCGACCACCGGTCTGCTTAATATACTTGGATTCAGCTTCGGCCTTGCGACGAATGGTTTCGCGAAAAGCGACTTCAGGCTTTCCGACATTCGCCTCAACCTTAAATTCGCGCATCAAACGGTCAACAATAATTTCGAGATGCAACTCTCCCATTCCAGCAATAATCGTCTGCGCGGTTTCCTCATCGGTACGAACGCGGAAGGAAGGATCCTCTTGCGCCAACTTCTGGAGCGCGAAGCCCATCTTTTCCTGATCGGGCTTTGTCTTGGGCTCAATAGCCATAGCAATAACCGGCTCAGGAAACTTCATAATCTCCAACAAAACCGGCTGCTTCTCGTCGGCCAATGTGTCACCGGTTGTCGCGCTCTTCAAACCGACCGCAGCCGCGATATCACCGGCATAGACCACCTCAATCTCTTCACGCTTATTCGCGTGCATCTTCAAGAGACGACCCACCCGATCTTTCGTTCCCTTGGTGACGTTAAGAACAGGAGTCCCCGTCTTTAACGTCCCCGAATACACGCGAAAGAATGTTAGCTGTCCGGCGAAAGGATCCGTCATAATCTTGAACGCAAGAGCCGAAAATGGCTCAGAATCCGAAGGGCTGCGCCCCACATCCTTCCCAGTCGCTGGGTCAACACCGACAACAGGGGGAATATCGACTGGAGAGGGGAGAAAATCCACCACCGCATCCAGCAATTGCTGCACACCCTTATTCTTGAAGGCCGAACCACAAAGAACAGGAACAACCTTCATAGCAATGGTTCCCGCACGAACAACTCGGCGAACCTCATCGTCGGTTAGCGATTGACCATTAAGATACTTCTCCATAACCTGGTCATCAAATTCAGCCACGGCGTCGAGCATTTTCTGCCGATAGTCATTCGCCTGATCAACCATATCGGCTGGAATTTCGCCTATCTTGTACTTAGCACCAAGCGTCTCATCGTCGTAAAAATAGCTCTTCATCGAAATCAGGTCCACAGAACCCCGAAACTCACCCTCACGACCAATAGGAATCTGAATCGGAACAGGATTAGCCCCAAGTCGGTCGATGATCGACTGGACACTCGCATAGAAATCGGCGCCAATCCGATCCATCTTATTCATGAAGGCAATGCGAGGAACCTCATACTTGTCCGCCTGACGCCAGACCGTCTCAGATTGCGGCTCAACACCCTGAACGGAATCAAACGCCGCCACCGCTCCATCGAGCACCCGGAGAGAACGCTCGACCTCAATCGTAAAATCTACGTGACCCGGCGTATCGATAATATTAATACGGTGTTCACGCCAAAAACAGGTCGTAGCAGCCGCAGTGATCGTGATACCACGCTCACGCTCCTGCTCCATCCAATCCATGGTGGCAGCACCCTCGTGCACCTCCCCCAGCTTATGAGTCATACCCGTATAAAAAAGGATACGCTCTGTGGTCGTCGTCTTCCCGGCATCAATGTGCGCCATGATGCCGATATTTCTTGTACGCTCTAACGGTGTCTGCCTAGCCACAACTCCCCCAGAAAAAACGAACGTGCCGCCATCGGAGCCGAGGACCAATCACTGCGACACTTCATCTACCGACAAATATCGCAGCCCGGCTCAACAGCAGCACAACTCAACACTACCAGCGGTAATGCGCAAAGGCCTTATTGGCCTCCGCCATACGATGGACATCCTCACGCTTCTTCACCGACGCACCCGTATTATTGGATGCATCCAACAATTCAGCCGCAAGCCTATCCTGCATACTTTTTCCACCGCGGGACCGAGAATATTCCGTAATCCACCGCAAGGCCAACGACACGCGACGGGAAGGCCGAATTTCAACGGGAACCTGATAGGAGGCGCCACCAACCCGACGCGACTTGACTTCGACAACCGGCTTCACATTATCGACCGCCGATTTGAAGATCTTCATGGGATCCCCACCATTCGTCTTCTCCTGAATCAGATCAAAGGCCCCATAACACACTCGCTCAGCCGTACTCTTCTTCCCACCACCCATCAGGACGTTCAAAAACTTCCCAACAAGCTTGTCGCGATACTTCGAATCAGGCTGCGCTTCTCGATGACCGAAAAATTGTCCGCGTGGCATCGTTGTCCTATAAAATGAAATCGGTTTTCATTGCACATCCGCGCAATGACAGGATGAATTCCTACTTAGGCCGCTTCGCTCCATACTTGGATCGGGCCTGCTTTCGATCCGCAACCCCAACCGCATCCAAAGAACCACGCACAATATGGTAACGAACACCCGGCAAGTCCTTCACGCGACCACCACGAACCAACACAATCGAGTGCTCCTGAAGGTTGTGCCCCACACCAGGGATATAAGTAGTCACCTCCATCCCATTAGTCAATCGCACACGGGCAACCTTACGGAGCGCGGAGTTAGGCTTCTTCGGAGTCGTGGTATAGACACGCAGGCAAACGCCACGCTTCTGCGGGCAGCGCTTCAATGCTGGACTTTTCGTCTTGGATTTAACGAGCGTCCGACCTTTTCGCACCAACTGATTAATCGTAGGCATGCACTATACTCTTTCTTGAAAATCTGACAGTTGCTCAAAAACGCTTCTGAGCGAAGCCGTCGGATTATAGAGATGTGTACTACTTATGTCAAGAACCTTCTTTTTCTTTACGCATTATTTTCTGACTCATTGCTGGTCGTAACCGCCGGAGCCTGTCCAACCGCAACAGGCTGAGGCTCACCCGACAATTCTCCAGGAGTCTTCGCACTGGCAACAAAGGTCTCTCGATACTCTTCGAAACCGCTGCCGGCTGGGATCAATCGTCCAACAATGACATTTTCCTTCAACCCAAGGAGATTGTCCTCCCTGCCGTTGATGGCCGCCTCCGTCAACACCCTGGTTGTCTCCTGGAACGAAGCCGCTGAGATAAAGCTGTCGGTCGTCAATGCCGCCTTGGTGATACCCAGCAAAACAGGCTTACCGAGGGCCGGCTTTCCGTCTTTCTCCAAGACCCGCTGGTTCTCCACATCGAACATCCCTTTGCTCACCTGACTGCCTGGCAAGAAGGATGTATCTCCAGGATCCTCAATGCGTACCTTGCGCAACATTTGACGCACAATGATTTCAATGTGTTTGTCGTTGATGGAGACACCCTGCAGTCGATACACGTCCTGCACTTCATCAACCAGATATTTCTGAAGTTCCTTCGGCCCTAACACGTCCAAAATATCGTGCGGATTCGCAGATCCATCCATGAGGGGTTCACCGGCTCGTACCCAATCGCCCTCATGCACATTCACGTGCTTACCTTTGGGGATGAAATACTCCTTCACATCCCCCATTTTGTTGTCGACCAACACCTTCCGCATACCTTTTACAAACCCGCCGTAAGACACTTCTCCGTCGATTTCGCTGATCACCGCCTGCTCTTTGGGTTTGCGAGCCTCGAAGAGTTCAGCGACTCGCGGGAGACCTCCGGTGATATCCTTCGTCTTCGTGGTTTCACGCGGAATTTTCGCCAGAACGTCGCCAGGATGCACCATGGCGCCTTTCTCGACGAAAATGTGCGCGCCCACCGGCAGCAGGTATCGTGCGACCGGCGCTCCAGAGCCTGACACTTTGGCCGTCTTTCCGCTGTCATCTTTGATGGAAACGCGCGGTCGAAGCGTGGCTCCACTCTGCTCAATGATGACCTTTCGTGACAGACCCGTCACTTCGTCAAACTCCTCCTTCATCGTCACGCCTTCGAGAATGTCGCCGTAGGCGACCTTTCCGCCGGTCTCCGTGAGAATGGTCAACGAGTAGGGATCCCATTCGACCAGCTTCTGGCCAACTTCAATCCGATCACCGTCCTTCAACTTGATCTTGGCTCCGTATACGACGGGATACTTTTCGCGCTCGCGGCCACTATCATCAACAATCGCGATTTTCGCGTTGCGATTCATGACGACCCATTCACCCTCTTTATTCCGGACCGCAATGCCCGCGTTGTGCACATCGGCATTTTTCTTCGCGTCCAAACTCATATATTTCAGGTGACCGGCGTGTTTGGCCTCTAAGACTGTCTGCTCGACAACCTTACTGGCCGTACCACCGATGTGGAACGTCCGCATCGTTAACTGAGTACCGGGCTCACCGATGGATTGGGCCGCAATCACTCCAACCGGCTCGCCTTTTTCAACCAACCGTCCTCGAGACAAATCGCGACCGTAACAGAGCCGACACACTCCCCGGGCAGACTGGCAGGTCAAAACCGATCGGATCTTCACGCGATCCACGCCGGCTTCCACGACCGCCTTGGCTTGCTCTTCGTCGATTTCCTCATTAAACGAGACAATGATCTCGCCCGTCACCGGATCGCGGATATCTTCGCCGGCAAGACGACCCAACAGACGCTCTTCCAGCGGCTGAATAATTTCACCACCTTCAAGCAGGGCGCTCACGAGAATTCCATCAGTAGTGCCACAGTCTTCTTCAGTGACGATGACGTCTTGCGCGATGTCGACCAATCGGCGAGTCAGGTAACCGGAGTTCGCCGTTTTCAACGCCGTGTCCGCCAAACCTTTGCGCGCGCCGTGCGTCGAGATGAAGTACTGCAATACCGTCAACCCTTCACGGAAGTTGGCGGTGATCGGAGTCTCAATGATTTCACCCGATGGTTTCGCCATGAGTCCGCGCATACCGCCAAGCTGACGAATTTGCTGCGAGCTGCCGCGAGCACCGGAATCGGCCATCATGAAGATCGGATTGAAGGACTCAGCCTTGGCTGGATCGCCGCCTGCACCCAACTCCTTCATCATCTCATTGGCCACCTGTTCCGTCACATGCGCCCAAATATCGATGACTTTGTTATAGCGTTCGCCGTTGGTGATCAACCCCTCCGAGTACTGCTTCTCGATCTCATTGACCTCATGCTGAGCCTTCCCGATCAGATCTTCCTTCCGGGAAGGAATATGCATGTTGTCAATACAGATTGACATGCCGGCGCGGGTCGCATAATGGAACCCGAGGTCCTTGATTTTATCCAAGAAGGTGACCGTTTCACGGTGTCCCGCCTGCCGATACACCGCATCGATGAGCTTCGACATTTCCTTCTTTGTCATTAGCTTATTGGCATCGGCAAAGGGCATCATCGGAGGAAGAATTTCTGCGAGAATGACGCGTCCTGCCGTCGTCTGTACCAACGTGCCATTGCACCGGACCTTGATCCGTGCATGCTCGTCCAACGCGCCGGCATCGTACGCAATCCGAGCCTCCTCAGGAGAACCGAACAGCTTGCCTTCACCTTTCGCGCCGACACGCTCTTTGGTCAGCCAATAACAACCAAGCACCATGTCTTGCGAAGGAACGGCAATGGGTTTGCCGTTAGCCGGGGACAGAATATTGTTGATCGACATCATCAGCACGCGGGCCTCAACCTGCGCCTCGACCGACAATGGCACGTGGACTGCCATCTGGTCTCCGTCGAAGTCGGCGTTAAACGCCGCGCAGACGAGTGGATGCAGCCGGATGGCCTTCCCTTCTACCAGCACCGGATCGAAGGCCTGAATACCAAGTCTGTGCAACGTCGGAGCGCGGTTGAGCAACACAGGATGCTCGCGGATGACTTCATCTAACACATCCCACACTTCAGGACGCTCTTTTTCCACCAGACGTTTTGCGCTCTTGATGGTCGTCGCTGCGCCACGCTCTTCCAACTTGTGGAAGATGAACGGCTTGAACAACTCCAACGCCATCTTCTTGGGCAGGCCGCACTGATGTAAACGCAACTCCGGCCCGACGACGATGACCGTTCGGCCGGAATAGTCGACGCGCTTTCCGAGCAAATTCTGGCGGAATCGGCCCTGCTTACCCTTCAGCATGTCGCTCAATGACTTCAGGGGGCGCTTGTTTGGCCCACGGATGGCACGGCCGCGTCGGCCGTTATCGAACAGTGCGTCCACCGCCTCCTGTAACATGCGCATTTCATTGCGAATGATCACGCCGGGAGCCTTGAGCTCGATCAAGCGCTTCAAACGATTGTTCCGATTGATGACGCGGCGATACAGATCGTTGAGGTCTGAGGTTGCAAAGCGACCACCATCCAACGGAACCAGCGGGCGCAATTCCGGCGGCAAGACAGGGATGACATCCATGATCATCCATTCAGGCTTGTTGCCGGAACGACGGAATGCCTCCAAAACCTTCAACCGCTTGGCGTACTTTTTCTTGAGGGCGGCGGAGGCGGACGCCTTGGCCTTCACATGCAGTTCGTCCCACTGCGTATTGATGTCCACCTTGCGAAGCAATTCGCGAATGGCTTCGGCGCCGATCCCAACCTTGAAGGCGCCACTCCCGTACTCGGATTGCAAGGAGCGCAGCTGCTCTTCCGAAACCAGCTCTTGCTCACTCATGCTTGTCGAGCCGGGGTCGACCATCACATAGCTCTCGAAGTAGAGGATCTTTTCCAACTGCTTGAGGCTCATATCGAGGAGCGTCCCAATCCGGCTCGGCACACCTTTCAAAAACCAGATGTGTGCGACCGGAGCAGCCAGCTCAATGTGCCCCATCCGCTCGCGACGAACCTTCGACTGAATGACTTCCACACCGCATTTATCGCAGACGATGCCGCGATGCTTCATGCGTTTGTATTTACCGCAGTTGCATTCCCAGTCTTTAATCGGGCCGAAAATTTTGGCACAGAACAACCCGTCTTTCTCAGGCTTGAACGAGCGGTAGTTGATCGTCTCCGGCTTCTTGACTTCGCCATATGACCACGAGCGGATTTTTTCGGGCGACGCAATGCGAATGCGCATCGAGTCGAACGACACCGAGTCCCGCGGCTTCTCGAATAATGTGTATACACCTTCCAAGGTTGATCCCTCCTTAACGGTCGCCTGAGCGCAGTTCTGAGTGGTGAGCTATCCGATGGTTGCTCTCAAGACTCAGCACTAGAATCAGTCCTTTGATTTAACCAGTTCCACGTCGAGCCCAAGACTTTGCAGCTCCTTGACCAGCACATTGAACGATTCCGGCAATCCAGGCTCTAAAAACGGCTCGCCCTTCACGATCGCTTCGTACATGCGCGACCGGCCGGGAACATCGTCTGACTTGACCGTCAGGAATTCCTGAAGAATGGAGGCCGCTCCATAGGCCTGCAGAGCCCACACTTCCATCTCTCCCAACCGTTGGCCGCCGAATTGAGCCTTGCCGCCCAGCGGTTGTTGCGTCACCAATGAATAGGGGCCGATGGACCGTGCATGAATCTTGTCATCCACCAAGTGGTGGAGCTTCAGCACATACATATATCCGACGGTGACGGGACTGCTGAACGATTCACCGGTTCGGCCATCCATCAACACGGTCTGACCGCTGGGAGACAGCTTTGCTTTCTTGAGGAGTTCTTTGATTTCCTTCTCTGAGGCGCCATCGAACACAGGACTGGCCACCTTAATTCCCAGCGCCCGAGCGGCCCAACCGAGATGGGTTTCCAGAATTTGCCCCACGTTCATACGAGACGGCACGCCCAACGGGTTCAAGACGATTTCCACCGGGGTGCCATCCGGCAGGTAGGGCATATCCTCTTCAGGCAACACGCGTGACACGACGCCTTTGTTGCCGTGGCGGCCTGCCATTTTGTCCCCGACTTGAATCTTCCGCTTCATCGCGATGTAGACTTTCACCAGCTTGATCACACCCGGCGGTAGCTCGTCGCCACGTCTCAGTCGACCGACTTTTTCATCGTACAGAGTCTGCAGAATTTCGATCTGCTCTTTGGCGCGTCGCTCAACATCCTCAAGCTCCTTCTGCTCATCAGGATCACTGAGGATGATGTGGCGTACCATATCATCCGGAAGGCGCTTCAAAATCTCCGCCGTGAGCTTGCCCTTCTTCTTCAGGATGACATCTCCCGTCTCAGGGTCCATCAGATCTCGGCCGACGACTTTTCCCAGCAGGAGCTTGCGAACCTTCTTCGTTTTCTCATCCTCAATGATTCGCAGCTCTTCCTGATGGTCGCGCTGCAATTTCATGTGGTCTTCGCTCTCGATGCTCTTCGAGCGCTCATCCTTATCCAAACCCTTGCGGGAGAAAATCTTCACATCGACGACGATTCCCTCCACACCGGGAGGAACCGTGAGAGACGTATCCTTGACGTCGCCGGCCTTTTCGCCGAAGATCGCCCGAAGCAACTTCTCTTCCGGCGTCAGCTGGGTTTCACCCTTCGGAGTCACTTTTCCAACAAGGATATCGCCGGGCTTCACTTCGGCGCCGATACGGATAATACCGCTCTCGTCCAAGTCGCGAAGCGCTTCCTCACCCACATTCGGAATGTCGCGTGTAATATCTTCCTTGCCCAGCTTGGTGTCCCGAGCCTCCACTTCGAACTCTTCGATGTGAATGGAGGTGAAGGCGTCTTCACGCACAAGTTTTTCACTGAGCAAAATCGCGTCTTCGAAGTTATATCCGCCCCACGGCATGAACGCGACAAGGACATTCTTACCGAGCGCCAGCTCGCCGTGGTCGATGGCCGGACCGTCCGCCAGCACCTGCCCACGCTTGACCGGCTCACCAATCCGCACCACCGGCGTCTGAGTGATACATGTATTTTGATTCGACCGTTGAAACTTGATCATCTCGTACACATCAAGTCCCGAATCGTTCCGCTTCCGGCCTTCCTTTGCATCGGCACGTACCACGATGCGCGTGGCATCGACGCTTTCCACCACACCTTCACGCTTCGCTTGTACGACGTAACCGGAATCGCGAGCCACGACTGCCTCCATCCCCGTTCCGACGAGCGGAGACTCAGCCTTGAGCAACGGCACCGCTTGGCGCTGCATGTTTGAACCCATCAATGCACGGTTTGCGTCGTCGTGCTCAAGAAACGGCACCAACGCCGTCGCGACGCTGACGACCTGCTTTGGGGACACGTCCATGTATTCAATTTTGTCGGGAGTAGCCGTAATAAAATCCCCCGCGGAGCGCGCGGAAACCGTTTCTGATACGAGTCGATTGGAGCCATCTACCTTCGAATTGGCTTGGGCAATGATGTACTTATCGCCCTCAATAGCAGAAAGATATTCAAGCTCGTCGCTGACGCGACCTTTTACGACCTTCCGGTAAGGGGCTTCAATAAACCCGAATTCGTTGATGCGCGCATAGGTGGCCAATGACGTAATCAATCCGATGTTGGGACCTTCCGGCGTTTCAATCGGACAAATACGGCTGTAGTGCGACGGATGAACGTCACGGACCTCGAAGCCGGCACGTTCACGCGTCAAGCCGCCAGGCCCGAGGGCCGACAATCGCCGCTTGTGGGTAATTTCAGCCAGCGGGTTAGTCTGGTCCATGAATTGAGAAAGCTGGCTACTGCTGAAGAACTCCTTCACCGCCGCCACAACGGGCTTCGCGTTGATGAGGTCGTGGGGCAACACCGTCTCCATGTCCAAGAGGTTCATGCGCTCTTTAATGCTGCGCTCCATGCGCACGAGGCCGAGGCGGAATTGATTTTCGAGCAATTCTCCGACCGACCGCACGCGACGATTCCCCAAGTGGTCGATGTCGTCGATTTCACCTCGACCGATTTTGAGATTCACCAGGTATCGCACGACCTCGACAATATCCTGCGCGGTCAACGTGCGCTGCTCCAGGGCAAAATCCAGCCCCAGCTTTTTATTCAGCTTCAGCCGGCCCACAGGAGACAGATCGTACCGCTTCGGACTTAAAAATAGATTATCGAACAGGGCCCGGGCCGTTTCGACGGATGGAGTTTCTCCCGGCCTGAGGCGGCGATAGATCTCGACCATCGCCTCTTCCTTTGAGCCGGTGCGCTCCATATCGAGCGTATCAAGAATGACCAAGGTGGCATTGGTCGTATCCAGATAAATGACCTTAAATTCCTCGATGTCGCTATCCAGGATTTTTTCCAGAATTTCTTCGGTCAGCCGCTGATTCTTCTCAGCCAGGGCCTGCTTCTTCCCGCTATCCACCAGATCCGTCAGGACCGCACGCCCCACCAACTCGGCAGGCGTCACGGGAATTTCCTTGATTCCCGCTGCCTTCAATTTGGCGATCAGCACCTTCGTCAGCTTCGCGCCTTCGCGAACAATCGGATCCTTGCCGCCCTTTTCCGTCACCTCCGTCGAACACTTCAGGCCGTGATGAATTTCAGGATCGAGCTTCCGATACAGCTTCCCCTTGGAAACCCGGATCTCTTCGACCGGATAGTACATCCGGAGCAAATCATCGGTGCTGTACCCGAAAGCCTTCAGCAGGATGGTCGCCGGCATCTTCCGCCGGCGGTCGATGCGGACATACAAGATGTCGCGCGCGTCGAACTCAAAATCGAGCCACGATCCGCGATACGGAATAATTCTGGCAGAGTACAGCACTTTGCCGCTGGCGTGCGTGCGCCCCTTATCATGCGTGAAGGACGCGCCCGGCGAGCGGTGCAACTGACTGACCACCACTCGCTCGGTCCCGTTGATAAGAAACGTCCCGCGCTCAGTCATGAGCGGCAATTCGCCGACATAGACTTCCTGCTCCCGAACGTCCAGCACCTTTTTCTTAGGGCCCTTATCCTCTTTATCGAAAACAATCAGCCGCACGCGCAACTTCAGGGGAACAGCAAAGGTCATGCCCTGCTCAAGACATTCCCGCTCATCGTACTTGGGAGTTCCCAATGAATAGTTGGAAAACTCCAACGCGGCAGTATTGTTGTAATCGGTGATGGGAAAGACGCTGGCTAACGCCGCTTGCAACCCTTGATCCTTGCGACGGTCGGGCTCGACTTCCATCTGGAGGAACTCTTCGTAGGACCGTTTCTGGATTTCGATGAGATCGGGAATATCGATACTCGTGCGAATCCGAGAAAAATCCTTACGTTCGACAAACTCCGAAAGAGTCGATTCCGACATTCGTTAGCCCTCCAAGCTCATAAGCAGATGAACGCTTCGCGCCATCTCCAACGGACAACCACACTGCAGCGCCAGAAACAATTACTTGATTTCGACTTTGGCTCCGCTCTCTTCGAGCTTCTTCTTCATCGTGTCGGCTTCTTCCTTGGTCGCGCCGGACTTGATGGGCTTCGGTGCGCCTTCGACCAAGTCCTTGGCTTCCTTGAGTCCGAGGCTGGTCAGTTCGCGCACCACCTTGATGACCTGAATCTTCTTGTCGGCCGGAGCGCTGGCCAGAATCACGTCGAATGACGTCTTCTCTTCGGCCGGAGCCGCTGCTGCCGCACCGCCGCCCGCTGCCGCCACGGCCACCGGAGCCGCCGCGGTGACGCCGAAACGAGTTTCGAGGCCCTTCACCAGATCGGCCAATTCCAACACGCTCATGCCCTCGATTGCCTTGATCAATTCTTCCTGTGAGAACTTGGTTCCTGCTGCTGCTGACATGTCGCCCTCCCCTTTCTTTTTATCCTGAATGGCTGCAATGACTCGCACAAACTTGCTCAATACTCCGCTCAACGCATAGACCACACCGCGTATCGGGCCCTGCATGGCCGACAGCAGCATCGCAATCAACACTTCCTTCTTCGGCAATTGCGCAATGGCTGCAAGGTCGGCAGCCTGCACTAACTTGCCCTCCAACACGCCGACGGTCACCTTGATTTTCTCAGAGCGCTTTTCGGCCTGAATGAAATCCCGCAAAATTTTCGCCGGCAAAACCGGATCGTCATAGCCGATCACCAGACCGGTCGGGCCCTTGAAGTGATCCTTTGCATCGGCGAGGATCGTACCGGTGGAGGCGCGGACAGCCAGAGTATTCTTGATGACACAGTACTCGGCTTTGGCCCCGCGCAACTGCCTTCGCAGCTCGGTCATTTGGTTGACGGGCATTCCGGCGCATTCCGTCAAAATGGCCAAGCGGGCGCGGCCGAACTTTTCCGTCAACTCCGCGATCGCTGTTGCCTTCTCTTCTTTCTTCATGCCTCTCCCCTTACTGAGAACCTGTCCGTTCTCAACTCCACAACTTCGACAACGCCACAGGATCCAGCTTGACGCCAGGCCCCATGGTGCTCGACATCGTCACACTCTTGATGTACCGGCCTTTGCAGGATGACGGCTTCGCCTTAACCACCGACTCCAGCACCGCCTGCGCGTTATCGTATAGCTTCTGAACCTCAAACGACACCTTGCCGACCGGCACCTGGACGATGCCGGCTTTTTCCACCTTAAACTCGACACGGCCTTTGCGAATCTCGCTTACCGCCCTTCCCACCTCAAACGTCACCGTCCCGGTCTTCGGATTGGGCATGAGGCCACGGGGACCAAGCACCTTCCCAAGCTTACCGACGGAGGCCATCAGATCAGGGGTGGAGATCGCACAATCGAAATCCATCCATCCGCCCTTGATTTTCTCCATCAGATCATCAGAGCCGACGTAATCAGCCCCGGCCTGCCGCGCCTCCTGCTCCTTTTCACCTTTGGCGAATACGAGCACCCGAAGCTTTTTACCGGTGCCGTGCGGGAGCGCCGTGGTTCCACGTACCATTTGATCCGATCGCTTAGGGTCCACGCCCAGCCGAATCGCCAGGTCGACGGATTCATCATACTTGGCAAAGGCTGCTTGCTTGACGGCCTCAACCGCCTCCTTCAACTCATAAAACCTGGGCTCGATTTTCTCCTGAGCCGCGGTCATCTTCTTTCCCATACTGCTACTCCTTCACATCCGCCGGAGGTTCACTCTGCACGAATTTACTGGACGGTGATGCCCATGCTGCGCGCTGTGCCCTGAATAATCTTGATGGCGCCCTCAAGATCAGCCGCATTCAAGTCCGACAATTTCTTTTGAGCAATTTCCCGAACCTGAGCTTGACTGACCTTGCCCACCTTATCCTTGTGCGGGACGCCAGAGCCCTTGATGATGCCCGCAGCCTTCTTGAGCAAGTCGGACGCCGGAGGCGTCTTCATGATGAAGGTAAAGCTCCGGTCTTTGTAGACCGTAATGATCACCGGGATGATGCTGTCCCCATCTTTCTGGGTCTTCGCATTGAATTGCTTGCAGAACTCCATAATGTTCACACCGTGCTGGCCCAACGAAGGACCGACCGGCGGAGCAGGATTGGCCTTACCGGCCGGAATCTGCAATTTAATTTGAGCTGATACTTCCTTGGCCATGAGTTACTCCCTGAGAACTGCGGACTGCGCGAGGACTGGAAATCGCTCCCAGCCCACTCCCACCAATCCAGTGACTCAAATACGTTCGACCTGCAAGAATCCAAGCTCGACCGGAGTGGACCGGCCGAAAATACTGACAAACACCTTCACGCGGCTGTGATCAGCATCCACATCATCGACGGCGCCATTGAAGCCCAGGAACGGACCATCCACGATACGAACGTTGTCTCCCTTAATGAACCGGACTTGCTCGCGCGGTCCGGCCGCTCCGGCATCAACTTGCTTCAACAACGAATCAACCTCTTCCGAGGAGAGCGGCGTTGGCTGTGCCCCTCCACCAACAAACCCCGTGACCTTGGGGGTCTCTTTGATCATCTGCAAAGTCTCATCAGCCAACGGCGCTTCCAGCTCGACCAGGACATAGCCCGGGAAAAATTTTCGCCGGGAGGTCCGTCGCTTGCCATCCTTGATTTCGATGACATCTTCCGTAGGAACCAGGACCTGTCCAAGTCGCTCGGTGAGCCCCATTTGATTTGCGCGCTCGAGGAGACTGGTCTTCACGCGACCCTCAAACCCCGCATAGGTATGGATGACGTACCAGTTCTTATTGCTCATCATCTCCTCTCAGCTGAACATCAGCATCGTATCGTCCGGCAATGCCGGACCTGTCCAGCCGCATCACGCAACTAAATAACTTTGCGCATCAGCCAGCCCAGCACGGAATCCATCATCGACAGATACAAGGACATGAGGATACAGAACACAATCACGACGGTGGTGGCGCCGATCGTTTCCGTTTTTGTCGGAAAAGAAACCTTCCGCAGCTCTCCGCGCACACCATCGATAAATTCTCGAACAGAGGCGATCAATCGCTGAAACACGGTTCCAATCCTCTCGTAGAACTTTCCGACTGCCAGATTCTTCCCAAACGACCCATCACACTACACAGCAACTCACCCAGAAGTACCCGGCTTGGCAGGGGCACTAGGATTTGAACCTAGACTCTCGGTTTTGGAGACCGATGTGCTGCCGTTGACACCATGCCCCTCCATTCGGAACATGAGCGCTGCGGAGCCGGCGACGAGGCCCCGCCAGACGTAAACGCCTTACTTCACTTCCTTATGGGCGATGTGTTTGCGGCAAAACTTGCAGAACTTGTTTCGCTCCAACCGATCAGGGTCGTTTTTCTTATTCTTGCGGGTCGTATAATTCCGCTGTTTACAGACCGTGCAGGCCAAGTCAATAATTTCTCGCATGTCGTATACCCGTGAAGCGTGTAACGTGAAGCCGGAGCGTGGGATCGCCTCCGCGCTCGAACGCCTGACGCCTCCCTCTCCTAAGCTAGAATTTCCGTAACGACGCCCGAGCCGACAGTCTTGCCGCCTTCGCGGACGGCGAACCGCAACCCCTGATCCATCGCAATCGGGCTGATCAATTCGCCCGTCACCGTGACGTTATCGC
>WBZN01001333.1_pt1 | contig 15233 bp, 9 predicted proteins | sample 5204281 | NCBI WGS metagenome assembly WBZN01 (sample SAMN12344347, study PRJNA552823) | activated sludge metagenome | biome: Activated sludge suspended growth; feature: Nitrification reactor; material: Wastewater; isolation source: activated sludge from nitrification reactor of wastewater treatment...
GTGGACGCGTCGGGTCGGCTGTGGTCACGTCAGCTCATCCTAACGCGCCGGGGCTGCGCGCGCCGGGTGAATCGGCGGGGAGCTCGATCACGAACACCGGGCGGGCACCGCGATCACGGATCTCGAGGACCCCGCCGTGCTGATGGACGATCGCGCGCGCCAGGGGCAGCCCGAGGCCGGTCCCGGATCCCGGTGGTTTGGTCGTGAAGAACGGCTCGAACACGCGATCCCGCAGCGCGCGTGGCACCCCGGGGCCGCTATCGGCGACCTCGAGCAGGATCGACCCGGCCTCGGCGCGGGCGCCGATCTGCACCCAACCGCCCTCCCCCGCGGCGTGGCCGGCGTTCTCCAGGAGGTTGGTCAGCACCTGGATCATCAGCGGGGGCGCACACAAGAGGTCATGTGGTAGCGCCAGCCCGGAGCGAACCTCGACCTTGTGGAGGGCACGATGGGCGAGCGAGATCGCACGGCCGACGAGGTCGGCGACCGGCGCGGGCCGGAGCTCGAGCTGGTCGCCGCTGCGGAAGCTGAGCAGCTGGCGGGACAAGAAGCCGATCTGCTCGGCGCACCCGGTCAGCACCTCGAGCAGCTGCCCGGCCCCGGTCTCCGGGCTGATCAGCGCCCGCGGCAACAGCTCGCTCAGCGGCCCCACCGCATTGACGATCCCGTTCGCGGGGTTGCGCAGCTCGTGGGCGAGGCCCGCGGTCAGGATGCCCAGCGCAGACAGCTGCTCCGCGCGATGCAAGCGGAGCGCGAGCGAGCGCATGCGGAACTGCGCGTGGACCCGGGCGCGGAGCTCCTGCGGGTCGAACGGCTTGGTCACGTAGTCGATCGCCCCGGCGTCGAGGCCTTCGATCCGCGTGCCGAGATCGATCATCGCCGACAGGATGATGATCGGCGCGAGCTTGTCCTTGGTGACCTCGCGAAACCGGCGAGACAGCTCGAGCCCGCTGATCCCGGGCATGTCGATGTCGGTGACGAGCATCTCCGGCTGGTGCTGCTGCACGAGCTCGAGCGCGGTCGCGCCATCGAGCGCGACCACCACCGTGTACTCGTCGGCGAGCAGCCGGGCGAGCAGCTCGGCGAGCCGTCCGTCGTCCTCGGCGAGCAGGATCGTCCCCGCGGACACGCCCTCGGGTGCGAGCATCGTCCCCGAGGCGATCGTCGCCGGCGTCGCGACCGGCGCGATGATCGCGCGCACGGCGTCGGTGGCCGCGCCGCGGACGGCCCCGGGGATCGTCAGGCGCAGCTCGCTGCCGGGACCTGGCTCGCGCGCGGCCGCGATGATCGTGCCGCCGTGCGCCTCGGCGAGCTGCTTGACGAGGGACAGGCCGAGGCCGCTCCCCGCCTTGCGTCGATCGTCCCCGGTCGCGCGCTCGAACCGCCCGAACAGCCGGCCGGCGAGCTCCTCGCCGATGCCCGGCCCGGTGTCCGAGACCGAGAGCCGGACATCGGTCTCGTCGACGACCGCCAGATCGATCTCGACGCGTCCCCCGCGGGGCGTGTACTTGATCGCGTTCGAGACCAGGTTCGTCGCGATGCGCTCGACCGCGACGGGATCCACGGTCGCGATCATCGCGGCGGGGGCGCGTGACGCCAGCTCGATCCCGGCGGCCTCTGCCGCGGGCCGCCACGCGCTGACCAAGCTGGTGACCAGGCCAGCGAGATCCGTCGGCTCGGGATACATCCGGAGCTTCCCTTCCTGCCCGGCGGCGAGCAGCAACAGCTCGTCGACGAGCCGGACCAGCTTCCGCGCGGCCTCGTTGACCGCGCCGAGGCTCGCGCGTCCGCGTTCGTCGAGCAGCCGCCCGGCGCGCGTCTCGATGTCCGCGACGGCGAGCAAGATCAGCGACAGCGGCGTGCGGATCTCGTGCGAGATGTTGCCGAAGAACCGCTCGCGCACCCCCTGCGCCTCGCGCAGCTGGTCGACGGTCCCGGCGAGCTGCGCGCTGGTCTGGCTGAGCTCGGCCGTGCGCTCCTCGACCAGCCGCTCGAGGTCCTTCTGATACTGGGCGAGCGCGCGGTTGCCGAACGCGTTGTCGAGGGCGAGCGCGATCGTCGGCGCGAGCAGATCGAGCAGCGTCTGCGCTTCGCCTGGAGCGACCGCGCCGCCGAGCGCGATCCGGATCCCGCCGGTGAGGTGACCCCGGCTCGATAGATCGAGCACGTGCGCGCTCGCGACGTCCGTGGCGGCCCCGGCGTTCGCCCGCTCGATCTGCTCGGGCAGGTCGGCCAGCGCGACCTCGACGGACGCGCCCGCGAAGCCCGCGATCTCGACCAGCGCGTTGGCGATCGCGGTCGCGGTCGTCGCGGGGTCCCGCTCGCTCCAGATCCGCTGCCCGAACCGGTAGGCGGTGTCGAGCAGCGCCCGCTGCCGATCCAGCGCCTGGTTGGCGGCGTCGATCTCGGCGTAGCGATCGCGCAGGGTCTCGTGCGCTTCCTGGAGCTCCCGCGCGGCGACCCGGACCGTGAACGGCCAGGCCAACGCACGCCGGAGCCGGGCCCAGAACCGCGTCCGCGTCGGGATCGTGATGTGAAACCGCCCGCCGCTGGGGATCCGCTCGAGGACGACCTTCGCCGCAGGATAGCCGAGCAGGCGTGGCATCTCCTCCATGTTGCCGCTCGAGATCAGGAAGAAGTCCCAGCACAGCTCGTACCCCTCGGGCAGGGTCAGCTCGAGCTCGCACTCGGTCTCCGAGACATCCCGGTGGTTCGGAACCACGCACGTGAACATCTGATTCCCGGCGCCCTGACGCGGCTTGCTCAGCCAGCGGTAGAACCCCATCGGCGTGAAGCGCAGGCGCGCGATCACGAACACGAACCGCAGCGCCGGCGAGCGAAAGTACGAGCGCCCGATCTCGACGAGCTCCTCGTCGCTGAACGCGGGCCGGAGGTTGCGATGGATCGTGCAGAGATCCGCCCAGTCGATCCGACCGCTCTTGCTCCGCAGCGTCGCGACCGACACCGACGTACCCGCGACCATCTGCTCGAGCGTGATCCCCTTCGCGGCCGCCGGCTTGAAGAAGATGTGGAACACCTTGCTCGAGACCTCCTTCACCGCGCGAGCGCCCCCCACGACATCACGATCCCGGCGAACGTGGCGCCCACGCCGCCGCCGAACAGCAGGACGTTGTGGCGGTCCTCGAGGAGGCCCTGGCGGTGCGAGGCCTCGAGGACGAACGGGATGCTCGCTCCGAACAGATAGCCAGTGCCCCCGAAGATGTCGACGTGACGCGCGCGCGTCAGCCCCGCGATGTCCATCGTGAGCTCGCGCAACCATGGTGTGCCCTGATGCACGGCGACCACGTCGATGTCGGCCGGCGCGCGGCCCGCCTTCGCGAGCACGTCACCGATCACCTCGCCGGCCCGATCGGCGGTCTCGAGGAACGACTGGCGCGCGCTCGCCAGGTCTCCGCGATGCAGGACGATGCGGCCCTCGTCGTACCACCGCTTGCCGCGCACGCTCGCGATCAGCGCCCGTGGGTGCTTTCCTTCGGCGCGATGCACCGTGGCCAGGATGCGCTGCGCCGGGACCGGGCCGACGACCACCGCCGCGGCGCCATCGCCGAACAGCGGTGATTGCGGCTCCTCGGCCTCGAGCAACCGCGACCCGGCCGCGGACTGGACCAGCAGCGCGTGGCTCGCGCGGCCGCTCGCGATCATCGCCTCCGCGACGATCAGCTGCATCAGGAACGAGTTCCCCGACGCGTCCGCCTGCATCGTGAAGCAGCCCGCCGGCAGGCCGAGCGCCTCGTGCAGCACGCACGCGGTGTTCGACATCAGATATTCGGGGACCGGCGTGTGCGCGAGCAACAGATCGATCTGGCCACGATCGATCCCGGCATGCGCGAGCGCGCGCTCGGCGGCCTGCGCCTCCATCTCGACGGCGCTCATGTGCGGGGGCATCACGTGGCGCGACGTCACCCCCTGGAATGGATCCAGGGCCTGCTTCGCCATCGCCGCCATCACCCGGCGCATCCCCTCGGTCGGCTCGCTCGGCGGTGGCGGCGGCGCCCCCCGGCGCTGGGCCATCCACCCCTCGACGACGTGCGCAGGCCACCAGTCGTTCGACCGGACGTCTGGGGGAAGATATGTTCCAATCCCGAGGATGCCGACGTGCCGGATCACCACGCATGGATCTGAGGCGCTCGGAGCCAGCGTGTCAAGCACGCGCTCGATGCCACCACGACGAGGACCTCGATGACCGTCGATCTCGCGAGCCCCGACACCTATACCCACGGGATGCCGCACGACCGGTTCCGCGAGCTGCGCGCCACGGATCCGGTGTCCTGGCAGGCCGAGCGATCCGGCCGCGGGTTCTGGGCAGTCACCCGCTACCACGACGTCGTCACGGTGCTGAGAACGCCTGCGATCTACTCGTCCTGGCGCGGCGGCGTGCTGCTGACGGATCCGCCGCCGGAGTTCCTCGACCGGTTGCGCGAGAGCTTGATGAACCGCGATCCGCCGGATCACACCCAGCTGCGCAGGCTGGTCAATCGCGCGCTCAGCCCGCGGCGGCTCGAGGCGCTCGACGCCCGGGTCGCGCGCCACGCGGCCGAGCTGGTCGCGCGGATCCGGCCGCGCGGCGAGTGCGACTTCGCCACCGAGATCGCCGAGGCGATGCCGCTGTTCGTGATCTGCGAGATGCTCGGCGTGCCGGTCGAGGATCGCCGCGCCCTCTACGCGCTGACCGATCGCATGTTCAGCACCGAGCCGATCGACCCGGCCGAGGCGATGCGCGACAAGGTCGCGGCGGCCGGGGAGATGCGCGCGTACGGCGCGACGCTCGTGGAGCGCAAGCGCGTCGCGCCGCAGGATGACCTGATGAGCGAGCTGGTGTCGTCCGAGACGGAGGGGCGCGGCCTCACCGACGGCGAGCTCCAGGCGTTCTTCATGCTCCTGTTCAACGCCGGGACCGACACGACCCGCAGCCTGCTGTCCTATGGCCTCGATCTGCTGCTCGACCGCCCGGACCTCGTCGACCACCTCCGCGCCGATCCCACGCGCCTCCCGCTCGCGATCGAGGAGATGTTGCGGTACCAGCCGCCGGTGATCCAGATCCGGCGGACCGCCACGCAGGACACCCAGCTCGCGGGCCGCACGATCGCAGCGGGCGACAAGGTCGTCGTGTTCTTTCCATCGGCGAACCGCGACGACGCGGTGTTCACGGATCCCGACCGGTTCGAGGTGGCGCGGTCACCGAACGATCACATCGCGTTCGGCTTCGGGGCCCACTTCTGCCTCGGCGCACCGCTGGCGCGGCTCGAGGCCAGGCACGTGTTTCGCGAGGTGCTCGCGCAGCTCGGCGAGCTGTCGCGCGCCGCGCCGATGGTGCCCGCGCGGACCAACTTCGTCCGCAGCATCCGCCACCTCCCGATCCGCTTCGCTAGTTGACGAGCTCGTACGAGCGGCGCTGCTTCGGGACCGCGGGCGTCATCGCGGCGACCCGGTCCTGCTTGGCGAGCATGATCTCGTGATCGATCTTCACGTCGATCACGACCGGCCCGACCGCGCCGCGTAACATCTCCCGTGCCCCGCGCAGCTGATCCGGACGATCGACGCGCAGCGTGGTGGCGCCGAGCCCGGCGGCGACCGTGCACACGTCGAGCGGCGTCGTCGGATACGCCGGCCGCCGGCCGTAGACCTTCTGGTGGCCGTTCTCGACCATCCCGAGTCGCTCGTCGTTGAACACGAACACCCGGATCGGCAGGCGCTCGGCCACGGCGGTCGCGATCTCGAAGGCGTTCATCGCGAAGCAACCATCGCCGCAGATCGCCGCGACGGTGCGGTGGGGATGCGCGATCTGCGCGCCGATCGCGGCGCCGATCGACTGCCCCATCGACCCGAGCCCGGTCATCACGATGAACGCGTCGGGATGGTTGATCTCGAGGAAGTGGGTCGCGAACAGGAAGTGCTCGCCGGAGTCGACCGTGAAGATCGTGTCCCCCGGCAGCACGCTCTGGAGCTCGATGATCGCGTCCTGCGAGGCGATGCGGTGCGGGTGCGTCGATGACGCCAGCTTCTGCCGCTCGACACGGCCCGGCAGGGCGCGAAGCCTCGAGGGCCCGGGCGACCCTCGCTCGTCCAGGCGCTCGACGAGCCCCCCCAGCAGCTCGGCGGCCGACGCGACCACCGCGTGGGTCGGCGCGTAGCTCTTGCCGATCTGCCGGGCATCGATGTCGACGTGGACGAGCGCGCGCGCCTGCAGGTGCGGCGAGAACCCGTTGGTCGCCATGTCGCCGAGGCTGGTGCCGATCGCGACGACCACATCGACGCCGCCCTCGACGTAACGCTGGGCCGACGCATGACCACCCAGCCCGAACACGCCGAGCGCGAGCGCGTGATTCTCGGGGAACAGGCCCTTGGCCTTCGGCGTGGTCGCGACCGGGCAGCCGATTCGCTCGACGAACGCCTGCAGCTTCGCCGGCGCGCCATCGCCGCGCACCCCGCTGCCCACGAGCAGCAACGGGCGCTCGGCCGTGAGCAGCAGATCGGCGATCTCGTCGAGCACCGCCGGGGTCACCATGGCGCCGATCGTCACGGCACCACCGACGCGCGGCGGGGCGACCTGGGCCAGCGACACGTCGAGCGGCAGCGTCATCACCACCGGCCCTTTGCGGCCCGACATCGCCGTGGCCATCGCGCGCCGCAACAGGTGCGGCAGGCCGCTCGCCTGCGGCACCTCGAGCGCGAGCTTCGAGACATGGCGCGTCATCTCGACGATCTGCAGCCCGTGCGTGGAGCCATCCTGGAGCACGCCCTTGCCGTGAGCCGCACGCGGCACCTCGCCGACGAGCAGCATCACGGGCATCCCATCGCACCATGCGGACGCGAGGCCGGTCATCGAGTTGAGCGCCCCCGGGCCCGAGGTCACCGCCACGACGCCGAGCCGGCCGGTCACCTGCGCATAGCCCGCGGCCGCGAACATCGCGCCGCTCTCCGAGCGCGCCGTCACCACGCGCACGTCGCTGTCGAGCAGGGCGTCGTGCACCGGGGAGATCGCGCCGCCCGGGAGGCCGAACACGACCGAGACCCCGGCATCGACCAGCATGCGAACCAGGAGGTCGGCGCCGCGGATCGATGCGGTCACCGGGCCCGGCGGGGTGGGCATCGCGGCTGGCAGGACGCGGTCCTCGAGCAGCGCCGGCAGATCGAACGGCTTGGCGACCGCACGCTTCGCTCCCGCGAGCCGGGCGCTGTCCTCGATGTCCTTCGTCATCACGGCGCTGGTCAGGATGACCTCGATGTCGCGAGTCGCGTGGTTCGTCTTGATCCGCCGGCACGCTTCGAGACCATCCAGGCCCGGCATGAACACGTCCATCACCACGAGGTCGGGCTTGACCGCGCCGACCTGCAGCAGCGCATCGATGCCGTTGTCGCTGATGAGCAGCTCGAGCTGCTTGTGAGCGCGCATCGCCCGCTGGAGCGCGCGCAACTGCAGCGCATCGTCGTCGACGACGAGGACACGCACCGAGCCCGCAGGAGTTGACGACGGTTGTAAGGAGCGGCTCATGAGAGCGCTTATACCCAGGTCCGGAGTACAGGGCACGCGGATTCGTGAACCCGCCTCTGTTGCTCGACAACGTGCGGCTGGCGTTACCGCTGCGCCATACGCTGGATCGCTTCCCGTAGGACCTGGAGGTCACACGGCTTCTCGAACCACGGGTTCGGGATCCGTTCGAGGAACAGCTTGGCCGCCGCGCTGAACGCACCACCGGTCAGGAACAACATCCGCGCCGCCTGATCGGGTGCGAACGTCGCGAGCTCGGCGTGGACATCCATGCCGGTCATCCCCGGCATCATCAGATCGCTCAGGATCGCGTCAAATCGCTGCCCCGAGCGGATCAGCGCCACGGCGTCGTCGCCCGAGTTCAGGGTCGTGATCAGGTGGTTATCCCGCGACAGCAACCGCCGGAGCGCGTTCGCGAACATCCGCTCGTCGTCGACGATCAGGACCGTCGACCGCGCCGTGTCCGTGACGATGGGCCGCTCGGGCAGCGCGGCGGGGACCAGCGGTTCCGGCGGAGCCTCCGGACCGGCGGGCGGCAGCACGACCCGGAACACCGTGCCCACACCTGGCTCGCTATGGAACGTGATCTCGCCGCCGAGCGAGCGAACGATCCCGTGACACATCGAGAGCCCGAGCCCGGGGCCCTCGCCGATCGGCTTGGTGGTGAAGAACGGGTCGAAGATCCGGCCCTGGAGCTCGAGCGGAATCCCTCGACCGTTGTCGTGGATCTCGATGTTCGCCCGCCCTGCCTCATCGCCGCGGGTGACGATCCGGATCTGGTGGCGCTCCGGATCCCCGATCGGCGCCGCCTCGACGGCGTTGAGGATCAGGTTGAGGAACACCTGGCCGAGGCGCGCGTGGTTCGCCACGACCTTCGGCACCGCGCCGAGCTCCTGGACCAGCGTCGCCCGATGCTGGAGCGCGCTGCTGGCCATCATGAGCGCCAGCTCGACCACGCGCACCACATCCAGCGGCGCCCGGCGATCTTCCTCGAACTGTCCGAACAGCTGCAGGCCGCGGACGATGTTCTGGATCCGCCTGATCCCGTACTGCGTCTCGTCGAGCATCCGCGCGAGCTCGGGGAGCAGCGGTCCGCCCAGCGCCGCGGTGATCAGCTCCAGGTTCGCGGAGATGAACGCGAGGGGATTGTTGATCTCGTGCGCGACCCCGGCGGCGATCGTGCCGACCGAGTGCATCCGGTCGGCGAACACCATCCGGGTGGCAGCCTCCTTGTGCTCGGTGATGTCGACGGTCGTGGAGACCATCCGGTGCGGGGTCCCCGCCGGATCGAGCAACACCAGCGACCGCGCCTGCAGCGTGCGAAGCCCGCCGCCGGGGTGCAGGATCCGGTGCTCGATCGGCGAGGCCGTCTGGCCGGAGCGGGCCTGCTCGAAGCCGTGCCGCACGCGCGGTACGTCGGCGGGATAGACCCGGGCGAGCAGCGTCTCGAGGTCCGCGGCGACCGCGCCAGGCTCCCAGCCATAGATCCGGTACTGCTCATCCGACCATGTGACCTGTCCGGACCGCAGGTCCCACTCCGCGATCCCGAGCCGCGCGAGCGCCTGCACGTGCTGCATCAACAACGCGGCGCCAGCGTCCGGGCCCGCCGTCAGCCTCGACACGAGTCCTCCGGGTGGACGAAACGAGACACCTGCATCGTAGCGTCCGCGATCGACCGCGTTGATGCAACGGCAGAAACCACGTCCATCACGCGAACCGCGGATCGCGAGCTGCTCCGGGTGCTAACGAACCCGCGACGCGTGCGCGCTCGAGGCCTGGTTCGCGCGCGCCTGCGCGATCGCGGCCTCGATCATCTTGTCGGACTCGGCCGTGCTCTTCCAGCTCGCCTGGACCTCGGGCGACAGCGTGTCGACCGGATCGAAGTACAGGAAGAACCCCGGCTTGACCGAGGGCGCCGAGAACACGGAGATCCCGGTCTCGCGATCATAGTGCTCGAAGCTGTGCGCGACGCGCTTGCCGCCGCCGCCCGGCGCATCGACCACGAAGGTCGGGGTGTGGAACCCCGCGGTCACGCCGCGCACCGCCTTCTCGATATCGAGCGCGGTCTGCAACGTGGTGCGCAGATCCTCGACGCCCTTCACGAGGTCGTGCACGTAGACGTAGTACGGCTGGACCTGGCAGTGGCCGAGCCGCTTGACCAGGAGCTGCATGGTCGCGATGCCGTCGTTCACGCCGCGCTGCAGCACCGACTGGTTGCGCGTGATGATGCCGCGCTCGAACACGATGTCCAGCGCGCGCTTGGTGATCGCGGTGATCTCGTTCGGATGATTGAAGTGGGTGTGGAGGACCACCTCCTTGTGGAGCTTGCGGCCGCGCTCCACCACGCCGGTCAGCGCGTCCATCCACTCGTGATCGGTGATGAGCTTCATCGGCATCACCGCCGGGCCCTTGGTCGCGAACCGGATGCGGCGGATGTTCGGTAGCTCGAGCAGGCGATTCCCGATCAGCGTGATCTGGCGCGCCTTGAGCTGGTAGCTGTCCCCGCCCGAGACGACGATGTCCTCGAGCTCGGGGCGCTCGGAGATGTACTTGAACGCGCGCTCCCAGCGGTCCTCGGTCGCCTTGAGCGAGACCTTCTCGACCTCGTCGGTGTTGACGCCGACCGCGTAGCTGCGGGTGCAGAACCGGCAGTACACGGGACACGTGTCCAGCGCGAGGAACAGCGCCTTATCCGGATAGCGGTGCGTGAGCCCGGCGACCGGCGCGTCCTGCTGCTCGTGCAGCGAGTCGAGCGTGAGCTTGGGGTGATCCGGCAACAGCCGCGACGCGACCGGCACGAACTGCCGCCGCAACGGGTCGTTGTACGCGTCGGACCAATCGATCAGCGACAGCAGATAGGGCGAGACGCGGATCGACATCGGCGCCGCGTGGAAGCCCTTGGCAACATCATCGTAGAAGCTCTGGGGAACGAGGTCCTGGACCGCCTGGAGCAGCTTCGCCGGGTTCGTGATCGTGTTCTTCGCCTGCCAGGTGTGATCGAGGAACGTGACCTCGTCGACCAGGCGATACGCCGGGATCTTCTGCCAGAACGCGCCATCGAGCAGCTGGCGATGGTGGAGCGTGGACGGATCGACCGCCGCCTTGATGTGCTTGATCGGTTCGAGCGCGGGCGATGAGTCGCGGCCGAGCAACTTGAGCTGGGTGTCCATGGGATCCTCGCAAACGTAGAGATCAGGGAAGGAACGGCGGCAGGGGCGTCGTCAATCCGTGACGTCAGGTTGGTGCGGGACGGAACCCAGGTACCACATCGTGATCACTGGATAACATGGGCGCCGCCCCAGGCCAATCACGATCGCCGAAGGTCGTCATCCACGTCGGCGCGGGGCGGCGGGGGCGTGCGGGGCCGCGACCCGTGGACGGCCCCGGCCGTCACGCTACACTGTGGAATGAGGTCGGATCGCAGGCCTCCTGCCAGCGCCTCGACCGGGCAGGTCGTCGCGGCGGCGCTCACGTTGCTGGTGGTCGGTACCGTCGGGGCGGTGCAGGCCGGCTCGGCCGGACAGTCGTTCATGTACGACCTCGAGCAGGTCCAGCCGCCGCTCGCGAAGGTGCCCCCGCTGATCGAAGACGCGCACACCCCGCGGCTCGCGCGCCGGGTGTTCCTCGTCGTGATCGACGGGCTGCGCCTCGACCGGTCCTACGAGCTCCCGTTCCTCGACGAGCTGCGCCGGCGCGGCGTCGACAGCGAGGCGAGCTCACACTACCCGACGTGGTCGCATCCCAACTACGTCTCGATCCTGACCGGCGTGCCGCCCGTCGCCAGCGGCGTCCGCACCAACCATCACAGCACGCCGGTGCAGCTCGATTCGCTGATGGATCGCGCCCGCGGCGCCGGGCTCGAGGTCGCCGCGGCGACCGACTTCGCGGTGCTGCCTCGGTTGTTCCTGCGCCGCCGCGGCGCGCTCCACGGCGCCCGGGAGCCGATCGAGGTCGACATCGCCGAGGATCAGATCATCGACACCGTCGAGGATCCCCTCGCGAGCCTGGCGGTGCGCGCTCCGGATGCGAACCTGGTGTCACCGTTCGATGACGCGCGCTACACGCCGTGGCCCGGCGGGTTCAGCGAGGCCGGCGCCGCGCTCGCGGCAGGCAACGCCGAGCTGGTCGTGATGATCGTCGGCGCGGTCGACGAGGCCGGCCACGCGCATGGTGGCGGCAGCCCCGAATATCGCGCGGCGGCCGTGAGCGCCGATCACGCGCTCGCGCGCTCGCTGGCACGCGTCGACCTGACGCAGGACGCGATCCTCATCACGGCGGATCATGGCCACACCGATCGCGGCGGCCACGGCGGGCTCGAGCCCGAGGTGGTCAGCGTGCCGCTGATCGCCGCGGGCGCCGGCATCCGCCACGGCGCGACCGCGAACGACGCGCGGCTGATCGATCTCGCGCCGACCGTGGCCGCGCTGCTCGGGTTTCCCGCCCCGGGTCACGGCCTCGGCCGCACGCTCACCGAGCTGCTCACCCTCGATCCGGCCGCGCAGGCGCGCCGCCAGGCGTGCGACCAGCTCCGGCTGCTCGTGACACGTGCGATCGTGGGTGCCGCCGAGGCCAGCGCCGATCTCGACGTGCTCGAGCATCGCGCCGAACGCATCGCCCTGGTGTTGTGCGGCGCCGTGCTCGCGGCGGGGCTCGCGGTGATCCTCAAGCGCCGCCGCGTGCTGCGGTTCGACGCGAAGATCCTGCTCGTCTCGGTGCCCTCGTTCTTCATCGTCTACTACGCGCTGATCGCCACGATCGGACAGCGGTTCTCGCCGTCGATGGTGCCCGCGCAGGGGACCCTCGCCGGCGCGCTGATCCGGTATGGCCTCGCCGGCACGGTGGTCCAGCTGCTCGCCTGCATGTGGGCGCTCCGCAAGCAGCCCAGCCTCGCCGGCCGGCTCGCGGCCGCGAACGGGATCGCCTGGGTCGGGTTGATGCTCGCGATGGTCCCGGCCGGCATGATGTGGGCGTATTTTCCGCCGCCGTACGTCTCGGTCCCCGGGCCGTTCTGGCTGGTGATGATCCCGGCGCTCGAGGTCGGGGTCGCCTGCGCGGCGATGAACTTCGCGCTCACGCTCGGCGTCGAGGTGATCGTGTTCGCCGCGCGCGCGTGGCACGACGTCACGCCACCCACGGCGTGATCACGGGTTATCCGCGACGGACTCCCGGACCCCCGCCGAGCGGCAACCTCGACGAGCGCTCACGGCGACGGCTTCGGATCCGCCTCCTCGGTGATCGCGCGGTTGGCCTCCGCCGCCCGGCTGCTCGGCTGCAGCACGAACAGCTTGCGCCGCTCGAACGGCTCGCGCTCGGAGACGCCCGCGGGGAGCGTGATCTCGTACTTCACCTCGCGCGCGTGGTCCGCGAGCTGACGCTTCGGGTTGTACACGGAGTTGAACCGCCACAACATCTTGATGAAGTTCGTCTGGCCTTGCATCAGCAGGCGTGCCGAGATGGCGGCCGTCGATCTCAACGCCGCCCACCCGAGGTGCTTGCGGTTGAGCACCTGCTGCGTCCTCACGAGCTCGGTGTAGAACCGCTCGAGCGGCAACTTCGTCGGCAAGACCGCGTGCTGGATGTCGAACAGGCGATAGTCGCGCGTCGTGAACGCGCGCGCGTTGGTGACGAAGCTCTCGGTGCCGGGATACGGCGTGTTGACCGTGACGTTCACGATCTCCGGCACCGACAGCGCCCACTCGCGGATCACCGCGAACCGCGCTTCGTCCCAATCGGGATCGACGATGATGTTGACCGCGACCGTGATGCCGAGCGCGCGGGCGCACTCGAGCGCCTCGAAGTTCTTGCTGAGGGGGATGCGCTTGCGAAACGCCTTGAGGCCCTCCGCGTCGATCGCCTCGAGCCCGATGAACATGTACTCGAGGCCGAGCGTCTTCCACCGCGCGAACAGCTCCTTGTTGCGGAGCAACACATCGCCGCGGGTCTCGAGGTAGTAGCGCTTCTTGATCCCGCGCCGCTCGATCGCGTCGGCGATCGCGTGACCGTGCTCGGCCTGCACGAACGCCACGTCATCGACGATGAACACGCCGGGCTCGCGGATGGTCGCGAGATCTTCGGCGCAGACCTCCGGCGCGATCTTGCGATAGCTCCGCCCATAGAACGTCCACGCGCTGCAGAACGAGCAGTCCCACGGGCAGCCGCGCGAGAACTCGATCGACGCCGCCGGATCGAGCACGCCGATGAAGTATTTGTTGCGGTTCGCCAGCAGATCGCGCGCCGGGCGCAGCACGTCGATCGAGTGGATCGTCGTCGCGGGCGGACCTTCGCCCGCGAGCGTGATCACGCCCGCGAGGTGATGCAGCCGGGACGGATCGTCGCGCCACGCGGCGAGGACGCGCGGGGCCGCCTCTTCGCCTTCGCCGCGCACGACGCAATCGATGGCGCCGCGCCCGTGCTCGAGGAGCTCGCGCGCCGTGAACGACGCGCTGTGGCCGCCGACGCAGGTCAGCGTGCGAGGCCGCCGCTGCTTCGTCGCCTTGCAGAGGTCGACGACCTCGGGAAGGTTCGCGAGGTAGTTCATGCCGAACAGCACGCCCTCGGGACGAAACTCGTCGACGATCCGGAAGAAGTCGCGATGCGAGGCGGCCTGCAGATCGAGCAGCCGCACGTCATGGCCGGCGGCGCGGACCGCGGCGGCCACGAGCTCGACGCCGAGCGGCTCGAGCCGCAGAAAGATCTCGTTGTACATCAGCCCGCTCGGGTGAACGCACAGGACCCTCACGCGCCCCGCTCCGTCGTGTCGATCGCCGGCTCGCCGAGCGCCGCTGTGCGCCGGTGCGGCGGCCATGCATGCGGCTCCCGCGTCGCGGGCGGTGCGGCGCACGTCCTCGACGCCGGTCTCGGCGCACGCTCGACCCGGGCCGCGGACACCGCTTCGTCGCCGTCCGCGATCACCGTGGTCGCTGCGTTCAAGTGCGAGGTCTCGGCGCGAACGAGGATGCTCATGCTGAGGTCAGTTACCTTTGATTGCCGTGCCGGCCCAGTTGGAGTGGCGCTCCGACGGACGGCTTTTCACGTGCGTGAATGACTTCTCACGCGTGGTCGATTCGGAAGCCCCGTTCGCAGGCGGACCGCCGAGCGAGCGGTCCCCTTGCGCGCGTGAGGCCCCGCCTCCGGGTCACTTCGGCCGGCGGCCGAGCTGGATCTTCGTGCCCGCGGGAGGGGGATCGATCTCGATCCTGCGCTCCGCGGACGAGGTGTCCTTGCACTCCGACCCCTGGTCCCGCGTGATCTGGGACCGCAGCGCCTGGGTGTGCGCGATCCACGCGTCCTGCACGGCCTGATCGACTCGCTGATCGTGCATCGTCTCGCGCAGGATCTGCAAGCGGCGCTCGAAGTGACCGCCGAAGATCGTGTGCTGCGCGTGCGCCGCGCGCATCGACCGGCCTGTGTAGGTGACGCCCGGCGCCCCGAGCAGGTTCGCCGCGAGCTCCCACTCGCGGTCGATCAGGTGCTGCCTGTCCTTGCCGTGGAACATGAAGCCGATCATCACGTCGTCGAACACGCGACGGTAGAACTCGGTGATCACGGCGCGGAGCGCGTCGCCGCCGATCTTGTCGAACAGCGCGGGGTCCTTCATGCCTCGGCCACCTCCACCGGTTGACCGGTGCGCGCGCGCGTCCCCGCGTGGGAGCAGATGTACCCCTCGCGGAACGAGCCGGCGTGATCCCTGCGCGCCGAGACCACGCGGTCACCCGCGATCTCG
>WBZN01001334.1_pt1 | contig 15230 bp, 20 predicted proteins | sample 5204281 | NCBI WGS metagenome assembly WBZN01 (sample SAMN12344347, study PRJNA552823) | activated sludge metagenome | biome: Activated sludge suspended growth; feature: Nitrification reactor; material: Wastewater; isolation source: activated sludge from nitrification reactor of wastewater...
CTCATTGTACCTGGCGCAGACGCAGATAGCCGCCCAGCAGGCCGAGCAGCGGCGAGAAGGCGAATTGCAGGATCTCCTTGAGGCCGAATTCCGCCGGATGCGACACCAGCGCGAAGACGAGGCCGAGGCCGACGCAGAGCACGCTGGACAGCGTGCCGTTGAGCAGTTCCGCGCGCCCAGCGATGCGCGCCGCCAGATAGCCGGCGATGATGGAGATGATGGCGCCGCTGGCATAGGTGAGGACGCGAAGTTCCGGCGCGGTGGCGAGACTCGCCAGGTCCTCCGGCGCGGTGATGCCGGCCGTGGCGGCATAGACCATGACCAACACGGCGCCGAAAATGCCGCTCACCACGATGTCGAAGACGGCGCCGATGACGACGCCCTTGATGGAAATCGCAGACATGAAATCCCCCGTACGGATTTATTCCGTGCGTGCAGGATTCCGCGGAATGATGAAATAAATCCTAACCGGGGTTCCGCTGATTCTAGAACAGCCGCCCCTGCCCGCGTTCCAGGTCGAGCAGGTATTCCTTGGCGTTGGTCCCCAGTTCGCTGGAATAGCCGCCGAGCCAGTTGGTGCCGACGATGCGGTGGCAGGGGATGAGGATGGCGATGGGGTTCTGGCCGCAGGCCTGACCGACCGATTGCGCCGGCACGTTCAGCTTCGTCGCCACCTCGCCATAGGTCAGGGTCCGGCCATAGGGAATGGCGAGCATCACGTCCCACACGTCCCTGGCGAAGCCGGTGCCGTCGGCCTTCAGCGGCAGGTCGAAATCCGTGAGGCGCTTGTCGAAATAGGCCTGCAGCTGGCGCGCCGCCTCTTTCACCAAAGGCGAGAGGGCGAGGCGCGCCGGCTTGGTGTTGCGCCAATAGCAATGGGTGATCGCCGCGCCGTCGGCGGCGACTTCCACCCAGCCGATCTCGGTCTCAATGGCCGCAACCGCCATGTCGAGCACAACCTGCGAACCATCCATCACGCGCTCCGAAGTCTAGCCGAGGGCCCCGGTCAAACCAAGGCGAGGACGGCGCCCAATCCCGCGGCGTCGGTGACCGGCAGGCCGCAGGTCTGCCCCTTGCAGACATAGGCCGTCGCCTTGCCGCCCACCATGCCCTTGCTCGCAGCCGGGTGGCCATCCGGCAATTGCGCGTCCGGGGTGATCACCTGCAGCAGGCGGTTGGGCAGCGAGCGAGCGAGCACCGCGCGGACCAGCGCCGCGGTTTCCGGATTGGCCTCGCCGACGATGACCACCTGCAGCGCGCTCCGCAGGAAATCGTTGCTGTTGATGAGGGTCGCGAGCGGAAAGAAGTTGCGCCCCAACTCGCCGGAGAAGGCCGCGACCAGCGCGTGGGCGCGGTCCAGGTAACCAGCCTCCCCGGTCAGGTGATAGAGCTTCGCCAGCACCGCCACCAGCGCGCCGTTGCCGTTGGGCGTGGCGTTGTCGGCGGCTGATTTCGGCCGCTGGATCACGTCGGTCACGTCATCGGCGGTCATGAAATAGCCGCCCGCCGCGCGGTCCCAGAAATGCGCGTCGAGCAGGGCGACCAGCTCCCGCGCCGCGGCCAGATACGCCGCGCCGCCCGTCGCCTCGTACAGCGTCAAGGCAGCCGCGGCCAGATGCGCGTGGTCGTCCAGCGTCGCCGCATGCTGCAATCTGCCGGCGCGCCAGGCGTGGAACAGGCGGCCGCCTTGCATCATCGCGGCGCGGATGAAGCGGAAGGCGCTCTCGGCGAAGGCCAGCCAGTCGGGCCGGTCGAACACCATCGCCGCCTCGGCGAGCGATGCGATCAGCAAGCCGTTCCAGTCGACCAGCACCTTGTCGTCCCAGCCCGGCCGCACGCGCGACGCGCGGCGCGCCAGCAGCTTCGCCCGCGACGCCGCCAGAAGCGCCTCGCCGGCCTCGTCCAGCAGCGCGGGCCGTGCGGAGCGGTTCAGGATCGTGTGGCCTTCCCAGTTGCCGTCCGCGCTTACATCGTAGTGCCGCTTGAAGACCTCCGCCTCGGGCCCGAGCAGATCGTCGATCTCCGCTTCGGTCCAGACATAGAACTTGCCCTCATGCCCTTCGGAATCGGCGTCGAGCGAGGCGGCGAAGGCGCGGTCGCCCGCCGCGTTCGCCTCGGCCAGCATCTCGCGGGTAAGCCAGCCGACGATCTCCGCCACGCGCCGCTCCAGCAGCGGGTCGCGGGTCTCCTGCCAGACCAGGGTCATCAGGCCCATGAGCTCGGCATTGTCATAGAGCATCTTCTCGAAATGCGGCACCAGCCAATCGGCATCGACGGAGTAGCGGGCGAAGCCGCCGCCGAGGTGGTCGTAGATGCCGCCCTGGGCCATGCGCGTCAGGGTCAGGACCACCGCGTCCCGGAAGCGCCGATCCTGCGTCCGCTTCCAGGCGCGCCAGAATCCGGTGAACAGCGGCACCTGGGGGAATTTCGGCGCCTGGCCGATGCCGCCCTTGTCCCAGTCGACTTCCTGCAGCAATCGCGCGGCGATGCGGTCCATGATCTCGGGCGCGATCTCGCCGCCGGCCTGCGGCGCGCTGAGCTTGGCCATCGCCGCGGCCAGGCCCTCGACATTCTGCCGCACCTTGTCCGGCTCTTTCGCGTAGGTCTCCGCCATGATGCGCAGCACGTCGGGGAAGCCGGGCCGGCCCCAGCGGCTCTCCGGCGGGAAATAGGTGCCGCCCCAGAACGGCCGGCCCTCGGGGGTGAGGAACATGGTGAGCGGCCAGCCGCCCTGCTGCCCCAGCAGCGCCAGCGCCTGCTGGTAGATGGCGTCGAGGTCCGGCCGCTCCTCGCGGTCGACCTTGATGTTGACGAAGAGCCGGTTCATCACCGCGGCAATCGCCGGGTCCTCGAAGCTCTCATGCGCCATCACATGGCACCAATGGCAGGCGGCATAGCCGACCGAGAGCAGGATCGGCTTGCCCGTCCGCTGCGCCTCGGCCAAAGCCGCGGCGCCCCAGGCCCACCAATCCACCGGATTGTCCTGGTGCTGCAGCAAATAGGGCGAGGTCTCGGCCGCGAGACGGTTGTTGGGATTGGAACTGTGTGCGTGCGCCATGAACGGGAATCCGCCGCTGCGAAAAATGGGGTCTGAGTTGACGCCGCCGGCACCGGCAAATCAATGGCACGCGCAGGCGAATCGTCGGCGCACGGCTCATTCCCCCACCACCGATGCGGTTGTTGACAGCGGTATCAATGTGACCCGGCGCACATTAACCCGGGATTGCCACGTTGCGCGGCCGCACAACCCTTGCGCGGCATCGCGGCGCCGTGGTCTGAGGCGCGCCGTGAGCGCCGCGCCACGGCCGAGGGGGCCCGGCAGCGCCGCATCGCGAACTTCAGAGGATTTCATGAACGCACCTTTGTCTCCCGCCCGCATCCTGCAGACCGGCATGGGCTTCTGGCCGGCCCAGGTGCTGCTCTCCGCCGTCGCGCTCGATCTGTTCACCGTTCTGGGCGAGGGCGCCATGAATGCGGCCGAGCTCGGCGACGCGCTCGCCTTGCATGAGCGCGGCCGGCGCGATTTCTTCGACGCGCTGGTGGCGCTGAAATTCCTCGAGCGCGACGGCGATGGTCCGGCCGGCCGCTATCGCAACGGCGCCGAGGCGGCGATCTTCCTCGACAAGGCGAAGCCCGGCTATGTCGGCGGGCTGCTGGAGATGGCGCAGGCGCGGCTCTATCCCTTCTGGGCCGATCTTTCCACCGCGCTGAAATCCGGCAAGCCGCAGAACGAGATCAAGCATACCGGCAAGCCGATGTTCGACGAGCTCTATGCCGAGCCGGCGCGGCTCGAGCAGTTCATGCGCGCGATGACCGGCGCCAGCCGCGGCAATTTCGCCGCCTTCGTCGACAGGTTCGACTTCAAGCCGTTCAAGACCTATGTCGATATCGGCGGCGCCACCGGGCTGCTCGCCGGCATGGTGGCGGAGGCGGCGCCGCATCTGGATTGCGCTAGCTTCGATCTGCCGGTAGTGGCGCCCATCGCCACGCGCTGCCTGGCCGAGCGCGGCTTGAGCGACCGAGTCAAGGTGCTCTCCGGTGATTTCTTCCAGGCGCCGCTGCCCAAGGCCGACCTCATCAGCATGGGCATGATCCTGCATGACTGGAACCTGGACGGCAAAATGCAGCTGATCCGCGCCGCCTATGACGCCTTGCCGAAGGGCGGCGCCTTCGTCGCGATCGAGCATCTGATCGACGACGCGCGGCGCGACAACGCCTTCGGCCTGATGATGTCGCTCAACATGCTGGTCGAGTTCGGCGACGCCTTCGACTTCTCCGCCGCCGATTTCCAAGGCTGGTGCCGCGAAATCGGCTTCACCCGCTTCGAAATGCTGCCCCTCACCCCGGTCGCCGGCGCGGTGGTGGCGTACAAGTAGAGGCGCATCCCCTCCCCCTTCAGGGGGAGGGTTAGGGCGGGGGCAGCGGGCGGAGACCGTCAGGCAGCGGGGCGCGGCTGCCCCCTCCCCCACCCTCCCCCGTTCCGGTGGAGGGGGTTTGTTGCGCCGACTCACCCGCCTGCGCTATTCCTCGCTCATGCGCGAGATCATCCTGGACACCGAGACCACGGGCTTCGAGCCGAGCGAGGGCCACCGCCTGGTGGAGATCGCCTGCCTGGAACTGGTCAACCAGATCCCGACCGCCAACACCTTTCAACGCTATTGCAACCCCGACCGGGACATGCCGGAGGCGGCGTTCCGCATCCACGGCCTCAGCGCGGAATTTCTCAAGGACAAGCCGCGCTTCGCCGAGATCGCCGCGGATTTCCTGGAGTTCATCGGCGACGCGCCGCTGGTGATCCACAACGCCGAATTCGACATGAAGTTCGTCAATGCCGAGCTGGCGCTGGCGAAGCGGCCGCCGCTGCCGATGGAGCGCGCAGTCGACACCGTGCGCATGGCGCGGCAGCGTTTTCCGGGCGCCCCCGCCAGCCTCGACGCCTTGTGCAAGCGCTTCGGCATCGACAACACCCAGCGCACCTTGCACGGCGCCCTGCTCGACGCGCAGCTCCTGGCGGAAGTCTATCTGCAGTTGCTGGGCGGGCCGCAGACCGGCCTCGGCCTCGACAAGGAGGCGGAGCGGCAGAGCGCCGAGCAGGCGGCCCTCGCCATCGCCAGCCGGGTCATCCGCCCAGCCCGGCCGCATGAAGCCAGCCCCGAGGAGCTCGCCGCCCACGCCGCCTTCATCGCCAAGCTGAAGGACGCCGTCTGGCTCGGCTAGGCGGGCCGGCTCACAGCACCTCGATCACGCGCCCGGTCAGCAAACCCTCCACCGACTTGACATAGGCGTTGGCGACGCGCGCGCCGGGGACCGCTTCGTGGCCAAGGAAATAGGGCCCGTAGGACGGCAGCGATTCCTCCAGCACGCCGGGGCTGACCGCGTTGAGGCGCAGGCCGCGCGGCAATTCGATGGCGGCGGCGGCGACGAAGCTGCCGATGGCGCCGTTGACCAGGCTGGCGCCGACGCCGAAGCGGATCGGGTCGTGGCTGAGCACGCCGCTGGTCAAGGTGAAGCTGCCATTGTCGTTCACGTAGTCGCGGCCGATCAGCACCAGGTTGACCTGGCCCATCAGCTTGTCCTTGAGGCCGATGCCGATCTCCGCCTCGGTCATCTTGGCGAAGTCGCCGAAATGCACCTTGCCGGCGGTGCAGATGACCGCATCGACCTTGCCCGCCCGGTCGAACATCCTGCGGATCGAGGCCGCGTCCTTGATGTCGGCCTGCAGGTCGCCGCTCTTCGAGCCGACCTTGATGATTTCATGGCGCGGCTGCAGGGCCGCGACCGCGAACTTGCCGATGGTGCCGCTGGCGCCGACGACGACGATCTTCATGCGATATCTCCCAAACGCGGATGTGCCGAAGCTGAGAAAAGCCCGGATCTAGGCGAAGCGCAACGGCATCGTCGCCACGATCACCTCGCTCTTCACCGAATTGGCGATGAAGCATTCGACGTGCGACCGGTGGTGCAGCTTCTCCACCTCTTCCGCGCTCGGCCGCTTGTCGCCGGAAAAGACGATGTCCGGGTTGAGCGTCACCTTGGCGACGTAGAGCTTGCCCGCCTCGTTCTTCGCCATCTCGCCCACCGCCTTGTCCTCGTAGCTGTCGACGCGATAGCCGTATTTCCCGGCGAAGGCGAGGAAGAACAGCATGTGGCAGGAGGACAGGCTGGCGACGAAGGCCTCTTCCGGATCGACCGCCGCCTCGACCGAATAGACCGGCACCACCGCGGGCGCCGAAGATCCGGGCACCTCGATGCCGCCGTCGAAGCGCCAGACATGGCCGCGCGAATACTTGTTGTCGGTGAAGGCCTGGTCGCCGCGCTGCCAGGCGACCGTCGCGCGATATTCATGCGCCATCATCATCTCCGTCGAGCCAAATCGCGAAGACGGAATGCTGGAGCAAGCGCGGCGACGGCGCAATGCGGCCGGTTGGCATGGCCGGCGCGCATGCGACGCAGGTCACCGCGGCGTCAGTTGACCGCCGGGTTGCCCTCGCCGGCCTTGGCCGCCTCGGCCTGCTTCACCAGTTCCTCGCGCTTGTCGCGGTAGAGGGCGGCGAAGTCGATCGGGTTGATCAGCAGCGGCGGGAAGCCGCCGGCGGAAATCGCGCCGGCGATGACCTGGCGGGCGAAGGGGAACAGCAGCCGCGGCGCCTCGATCATGATCAGCGGCAGCACCACCTCCTGGCTCACCCGGCCCAGGCGGAACAGGCCGCCATACTCGCACTCCACCATATAGACCGGCTTGTCGGCGGCCTTCGCCTCAAGGGCGAGGAACAGCACGATCTCGATCTCCGGCGGCGTGCGCGGCTGCACCCGCACGTCGACGCGCACGGTGCCGCTCGGCACCTCCTTGAGGCTGAGCAGCGCATCCGGTCCGCCCGGATTCTCGAAGGACAGATCCTTGAGATACTGGGACACCACCGTGAGGGGAAAGCCCGCAGCGGGGGGATTGCCGCCCTGGTCGGCCGCCGCGCCGCCCGGATTGCCCTTGTCGCTCTCTGCCATGATCCTAAATCCTAACCTGGAATGCCGTTTCGTTGCGCTCCGCTAGCACTTCCGGCGGGGGGCTGCAACCGGCATCGCCCGGGCGAAACCGCGCCGGGTCAAAATGCGTGAACACTTCGCAAACCGGGATTTCGTCGCTTTGGATTTCCGGCCGCGACTGTTAAACTCTGCAACCATTCAGGACGCGGGCGGCAGGCGATTTCGGGCCCGTGAAGGTGGTGTGACATGCGGCTGTTCGTGGCCCTTGCGTTGCCGGAGGAGATCCGCTGGCAATTGCGCCTGCTCTGCGGCGGGCTGCCCACCGGGAATGGCAGCGTGAACCGCTGGGTGCCGCCGGAGAACTTCCACATCACCTTGCGTTTCCTGGGCGAGGTCGACGGCCGCGACGCGCATTATGTCGATGCCGCCTTGGCCGGCATCCGCGCGCCGCGCTTTTCCCTGCGGCTCAAAGGCGTCGACGCCTTTTCCTCCGGCCAGCGGGTGAAGGCGGTCTATGCCGGGGTGGAGAAGCAGCCCGCCTTGCAGCATCTGCACGACAAGGTCGAATCCGCCGTGGTGCGCGCCGGCCTGCCGCCGGAGGGGCAGAAATACACCCCCCATGTCACCCTGACCCGGCCCAAGGACCCGCCCATCGCCAAGCTGCAGCACTATCTGGCCGAGCACAGCCTGTTCAAGACCGAGCCGTTCGAGATCACCCATTTCACCCTTTTCTCCAGTGAAATGGGCAGCGAGCATTCGGTCTATACCGCGCAGCGCTCCTATCCCTTGAGCGCGCCGCAGCCGACCCAGGCACCGCCCCCACCGGCGGAATCGCCGGCGCTTTAGAACCCCCCGGCGGAATCGCCGGCGCTTTAAATCCCCCCTGGCGGAATCGCCGGCGCCTTAAAACACGCGGCGGAATTGCCGGCAGACCGGTGCGTTCCCCGGGTCCGGTTCGCCTTTGCCCCTTCGATTAAGGGTTTCCTAGCGAAAGCGGCCCCATCCTCCGGTCATCATGGACTCGCGCAATCCTTCGGGCGCCGTGCCGCCGTACGCAGAGACTGAGCCCCACCCGGCCGAGTTTCCCTGGCTGGACTTCCTCGTCACCGACAACGAGACGATCGACCGCGAGCATCGCGAGGCGGTCGAGCAGGGCAATCAGCTGCTGCGGATCCTCGCGGCCCGGGAAAACTGGGCCGATGCCTTGGAGATGCTGCGCCGGGCCCGGGCCCGCAGCGCCCGGCATTTCGCCACCGAGGATGGGATTCTGGAGCAGACCGGCTTTCTGGGCAGGGACCAGCACCGGCAGGCGCATGCCCACATCCTGGCCGAATTCGACCGCGTCCTGGCCGAGCTTGAAACGGTGGCCGACCCCCAGGCGCATCATTGGGAGCGCGCCCACAGGCCGCGCAACCTTCTGGTCGATCACTGTCTGAAGGACGATCTGCTGTTCAAGTCGCACCTGATGCATTTCGGCGGCGCACGCCCGTAGCCGGCAGGGGCGCGCCAAGGCCGACGCCCATCGCTTTGGCGCGGCAATGGGCCGCGCCAAAGCGATGGGGAGCCGGCCGCCGGTTTCCGCATCATTAACGGATTGCTGAGGCCTGCGCCGCTAAGCTGGCCCGGCCGCGGTCGAGAGGCCGCGGCAACGCCATCGGGCATTCACAACAGGCAGAACGCGGCATGCCGCCCTTCATCAGTACAGCGATCGACAAGGCAAGCGCGCTCGAACCGCTGCCCTGGCTGGCGATCCTGGAGACCGGCCATGAAGAGGTCGATCGCGAGCATCGCCAGCTGATCGAGGACGCCAATGCGGTGCATGTGATTGTCGCCGGCGGCGGCTCCTGGTCGGAGCTGGTGGCGACGGCGCGCCAGATGCGCGATCGCTGCGTCGTGCATTTCGCCACCGAGGACAAGGTGCTGAAGGCGACGCGGTTTCCCGATCTGGCCCGCCATCTGCGCGCCCATCGCCGCATCCTGGCCGCGATCGACGCCATCGTGGCCGATCTCGAATCCACCGCGGCGCCCAACCGCTTCCACTGGGAACTCGCCTTGTCGCTGCGCGGCCTCCTGGTCGATCACCTGTTGCGCGACGACCTCAAATACAAGTCGCACCTGATGTATTATGAGCCGCCGCGCGGCTGATCGCGCCTCAGCCGATCCGCGTGCGGAACACGATCACGACGAAGACCAGGAAACCGCCCACCACCAGAACCGAGCCGATCGCCGCGAAGGCGACCATCGTCTCCAGCGCGCCCATGGCGATGCCGAACAGGCCGACCATGAAGACGCCGAGGCCGACCAACGACAGGGCGTAATGCAGCCTCGGCAACAATCCCTGCCGCGCCATCGGCGCCAGCGCATAGAACACGCCGTAGAGAAAGAACGCCACCCAGCCGAGCAGATTCCAATGGGCGTGCATATGCGCCAGGCGGAAATCCTGGTTCACGCCCATGAAGATGCCGAGCAGCATGCCGGCAAGGCCGAACAACACCCCGGTGCGGATGAACAGCGATGGAATCGACATAGCCGGAAGCCTCTTCCCGTATTGTCCCGTGCGGCTGCAAGGACCATAGGCGAAGGCGTCCCGTCAAGAATCCGAAGCTGTCAAGAATCCGAAGCCGTCAAGCCTGTGAACCGGAACACAATCCGCGAACCACCCTGCGCCGGGCGGTCAGCGAACCTTGCCGCGTCGGCTAGAGTGCGCGCGCGCGGAACACGATCGCGCCGAACAAGATGAAGCCCAGCGCCACGAGGACGGCGCCGATGACACGGAAGGGATCGAACAGGACATGGCCCCATTCGGTGCCGGCGATGCCGATCGCCGCCACCGCGACGCCGGCCAGCGCGACGAAGAAATGGATCCGCTCCAACCCGCCGGCCGTCGCCTGCACCGCGCGGTAATAGAGGCCGTACAGCATGAAGGACGCCCAGCCCAGCACGCTCAGCGCGAGTTCGGCCGGCATGGCGCGGAAGTCATGGGTGGCCGCCATCCACAGGCCGAGCCCGGCGGCGATGACCGCCAGGATGACCGCAGTGCGGAAATGCAGCAGTGACAGCGCCATGTTTCCCTCTCACGCGTTGCGTTGGCTGCACAACGGCGCGCGGCGCGAAAGGTTCCTGAACCGACAGACGGGCAGCGCCCTGGCCGGGGGCCCAGCCCGGCGGACAGCCGGCTGCCCAACGCGGACGAGTCCATGCTAGGCTCGCGGGCCATCAAGCAGCCAACGGGTGATGCCATGTTGGAAACGGACAAGGTGTTTACCGGCTCGATCCCGGAAAACTACGACCGCTACATGGTGCCGTTGATCTTCGCGCCCTTCGCCGCGGACCTGGCGCGACGGGCGGCATCCTTGTCGCCGGGCGCCGTCCTGGAGATCGCGGCGGGCACCGGCGTCGTCACCCGCGCCTTGGCGCCGAAACTGTCCCCCTCGGCCAGCTATGTCGTCACCGACCTCAACCAGCCGATGCTGGACTACGCCGCCGCGCGGCAACCTGCCGACCGGCGCATCACCTGGCGCCAGGCGGATGCCCTCGCGCTGCCGTTCGAAACTGCGGCCTTCGATCTCGTGTGCTGCCAGTTCGGCGCGATGTTCTTTCCCGACCGCGCGGCCGCCTATCGCGAGGCCAGGCGGGTCCTCAAGCCCGGCGGGCATCTCCTGTTCAACGTGTGGGATCGGATCGAGGAGAATGTCTTCGCCGATGATGTGACGAACGCCCTGGCCAGGATGTTCCCCGACGATCCGCCGCGCTTCCTGGCGCGCACGCCGCATGGCTACCACGACACGGCGCGGATTCGTCGCGATCTGGAGGATGCGGGCTTTTCCGGCGTGGAGATCGAGACGCGCGCCGAGCAGAGCCGTGCGGCCTCGCCGCGCCTTCCGGCCATCGCCTATTGCCAGGGCACCGTTCTGCGCACCGAGATCGAGGCCAGGGCCCCGGGAAAGCTGGAAGCCGCAGTCGACGATGCCGCTGCAGCGATCGCGGCGAGGCATGGCAGCGGCGCGGTCGCCGCCAAGATCCAGGCCCACGTCATCGCCGCCGTGGCGTAGGGCCCGATGCGATTGGAATGAATCGCATCAGGCTCCAATCAGGTTCCAATCTTGTCGATCGGTCCGGTGGCGGAAGCGCTAGCGCTCTTGCTTGTCCTCGGCGGCCTGTTCGGCTTCGCGCGCGGCCTTGCGCTTCGCGGTCTCTTCGTCGCGCTGGCGCTGCTTCTCGAGTTTCTTCGCTTCCTTGGCACGGTTGCGGTCGGCGCGCTGCTGGAAGTAGTTCGGCTTCATGGCCATGACGCGTCTCCCGGCGATTCATGCATCGTGTGTGGGCCGGCGGCGGCAAGCCGAAGCGAAAGGCCATGGGGTCCCGTCTCCGGCGCCCCCCGCATGTGATGCGGCCTCTCGAGAGCAAGGGCGCCTGTTTCCGGCACCCGCCGCATGGACTGCGGCTGAAAACAGCAAGGGCGCCGTTTCCGGCGCCCTTGCCATCTCTTGCGACCGGCTTAGACCTTCTTCAGGTTCTCGGCCGAGCTCTTGCCGCGCTTCGGGTCGCGCTGCTCTTCGTAGGAAATCTTCTGGCCTTCATTGAGCGTGCCGAGACCGGCGCGCTCCACCGCGGAGATGTGCACGAACACATCCGGTCCGCCGCCTTCCGGCTGAATGAAGCCATAACCCTTGGTGCTGTTGAACCACTTCACGGTACCAATCGGCATCGCTGTTTCTCCAAGTATGGGTCACGTCCGCACCCGTTGGTGCGACCGCGTCATTACTGTCTCGACGAATAGCAGCGATTAGATCGTCCGTTGGCGGCGAGTATCGGCAATCCGAAGCAGAATGACCGAGCAACAATAATGAGCTTCGCCGCCAAGGCAAGGCGAAAAACAGGAATCGCTGCTCACAGGGGACGGTGAACCGGATTTAATCTGATTCACTGTCCCTCAAATCCCTCAGTCCCGGCGCCCGCCCGGGCGGGCGCGGTTCAGCGCACCACCGCTGCGGTTTGCCCGAACAGCACCTTGCGCGCCGCCTCGTCCATTGCCGCGGGCGGCGAGGGATTGATCTCTTTCGCCTTGCCATAGGCACGGGTAGTAGCCGGGCGGGCCTGGATCGCCTCAAACCAGCGCTTCAAGTGGGGGAATTGCGCGAGGTCCTGGCCCTGCCGCTCATAGGGCACGATCCACGGATAGCAGGCCATGTCGGCGATCGAATAAGCCCCGGCCAGGAAGTCGCGATCGGCCAGGCGCTTGTTCATCACGCCATAGAGCCGGTTCGTCTCTTTCACGTAGCGGTCGATGGCATAGGGGATCTTCTCCGGCGCGTATTGCGCGAAGTGATGGTTCTGCCCCGCCATCGGGCCCAGGCCGCCCATCTGCCAATAGGTCCATTGCACCACCTCGGCGCGGGCCCGCGCCTCCTTGGGCAGGAACTTGCCGGTCTTGTCCCCCAGATCCTTATCGCCGAGATACTCGAGGATGGCGCCGGATTCGAAGACCGCGATCGGCTGGCCGCCATCGGCGGGCGCGGTGTCGACGATGGCCGGGATGCGGTTGTTGGGCGCGATCTTCAGGAAGTCGGAACTGAACTGCTCGCCCTTGCCGATGTTGACGGGAAAGATCTTGTAGGGGACGCCCGCCTCTTCCAGGAACAGGGTGATCTTGTGCCCGTTGGGCGTGGTCCAATAGTAGAGTTCGATCATGGCTGACGGGCCTCCGTGCCCGGTTGACTGCGGCGCGCGGCCCCGTGGAAACAAGGCCGCGCGGCGCGACGACCATATGATCGCGCCATGACCTTGAAGCCCGGGGGGTTATGTTCTATAGCTCTCGAACAAGAGCAAACGCCATCCCACGGACTGGCGCAAGCGGCATTTTCATGACCCCGGCAGCAGGCCGCGCGCGATGAGCGAACGCAATTTCACCCATCCCAAGGCCGAGGAGATCGAGCTTCCGACCCTGCTGTTCGCCTTGAGCGACCCGACGCGGCTCGGCATCGTCGCCGCGCTGGCCGATGGCGTGGAACATTCCGCCGGCGAATTGTGCAGCGAGCTGGCTGGCGACATCCCCAAATCGACCATGAGCCATCATCTGAAGATCCTGCGCGAGGCGGGCCTCACCCTGACCCGCCCCGAAGGCATGCGCTGCCGCATCACGTTGCGCCGCGCCGAGCTCGACCGGCGCTTTCCCGGCGTGCTCGACGCGATCCTGAAACACGCCGCGACGTGAGCATCGCCAGCGCCGGGCGCGCGTCGCCTGCTGCCATTTCCTGGCACCAGGCGGCGCTAGGCTTTTTCACGTGCCGAGCAGCTTCGCATGCACCGCCAGCGCCGGCGTCAGCGCCTGGTCGGCGGCGGCGATTTCCGCCGCGGCGCGGGCGAAGCCGGGACGCTCCAGCAGGCGCGCGTTCCACGCCGCCAGCGCCGGATAGGGATCGAGCTTCGGCCCCAGCAGCCGGCGGATATAGAGGATGGTCATGAACAGCCCGATATCGGCGATGGAAAGATCGCCGCAGAAGAAGCGCTTTTCCGCGAGCCGCGCCTCGAGCGCGGCGAATTCATGAGCGATCGCCGCCTCCGCCGCCTTGCCGGCGGCGATCTGTGCCGCGCGCTGGGCCGCATCGGCGGGCGGCATCTCGCTGCGATGGGCGAGCCGGCGCATCAGCGGGAACAGGATCTCGTCGGCATGGAGCTCCAGCAGGCGGCAGCGCGCCCGCGCGGCAGCACCTTTCGGCAGGAGCGGCGGCGATGGGTAAGCCTCTTCGAGATATTCGAGGATGACCGTCGAATCGAACAGCGTCAGCTCGCCCCCCGCCGCGTCGCGATCGACGAAGACCGGCACCTGGCCCTTGGGATTTGCCGCCAGCACCGCCGGATGCTTCGGCTGATAGCCGACCTGCTGGTTGAACGGTACCATCTCGCGTTCGCAGGCTTCGAACAGACCCTTCTCGGTCAAGGCGATCTCGACCTTGCGGGAGAACAGGCTCAACGGGCCGGAATACAGTTTCATCACATGCAGCTCCGCGACTTGTCACTGGGCGCGGTGACGGCGCCCATGCTCTCAAGGCGCATGATCCAGGTCGGGGATGTCAGCATCCGGCAGCAGGCCACCAGAGCCACTTCAGCGGGCGCGGCCTCATTCGGCGGCGCGCGGCGGTTGCTGCCCGGCTGGCTCAGCGGCCTGCTCCGCCGCGGGGCGCCGCGGCGGCGCGTCGCCGATGACGTCGAAATCGTGGCTGACATCGACGCGGGACAATCGTCGCAGCAGGCTGCGCGAGAGGCCGGGACGGCTGGGCGGGACGATCGGTTGCGACATGGCGGTATCTCCTTCTGTTGAAGGCCCGCATCTGGTCGTCGCTCGTTCAGGGAATTCCGCTCCAAAAACGAAAGGCCGCCGGATGCGGGCGGCCTTCGTTGCGTGGATCTATGCGCGATCCTAGGCCGCCGGCTTATACCAGCGGTACCAAAATCGCTGCGTCGGCAGCATGGTGGGGCGGATCGTGCGCATGGGAGGGAGTTTAGCGGCGTGGCGCCGCTGATGCAAGCCAGCGACATGCCGGCTTGTCCGGGGACAATAATGTGCCCGGACGGGGCCGGCGTTGCTTGGCAGCGCCGGTCGCCCGCCATAAGGTGGCGGCGTTATCGCCGCAGGTCCCATCCGTCCTTCACGCCCATGTCCACCCAGCCCGCATCGCCAGGATTGCTGCAGCCGATCATCGCCGGGCTGCTCGGCGCCTTTGTCGGCTTCGCCAGCTCCTTCACCATCCTGCTGGCCGGCTACGCGGCACTCGGCGCGTCGCCGGCGGAGGCCGCCTCGGCGCTGTTCGCCGTGTCGCTCGGCACCGGGCTGCTCACCATGGCCCTGTCGTTCCGCGCCCGCCTGCCCGTCACCATCGCCTGGTCGACGCCGGGGGCGGCGCTGCTGATCGCGACCGGCCTGCCCGAAGGCGGATTCCCGGTCGCGGTGGGCGCCTTCCTGCTCACCGCGCTGCTGCTCGTCGTGGCCGGCCTGGTCAAGCCGTTCGGCCGTGCCGTTGCCGCGATCCCCAAGCCGCTGGCCAGCGCCATGCTGGCGGGCGTGCTGCTGGAATTGTGCCTGGCGCCGATGCAGGCGGTGGGCGAGCAGCCGGCCCTGGCGCTCCCCATCATCCTGGCCTGGGCGCTCACCCTTCGCTTCGCCCGGCTCTATGCCGTGCCGGTGGCGGTGCTGGTGACCGCCATCGTCATCGCCTCTGCCGTCGACCTGCCGCCGGATGCGATGGCGG
>WBZN01001335.1_pt1 | contig 15227 bp, 15 predicted proteins | sample 5204281 | NCBI WGS metagenome assembly WBZN01 (sample SAMN12344347, study PRJNA552823) | activated sludge metagenome | biome: Activated sludge suspended growth; feature: Nitrification reactor; material: Wastewater; isolation source: activated sludge from nitrification reactor of wastewater...
GGAATTCTGCGCGACCTGTCCGACCGTGGCATTCATCTCTTCCACGGCGGCGGCAGTCTGTGACGCATGGGACGTCAACGTAACGGTCCCCTTCGAGATCTCCTCGGCGGTGGCCGACAGCTCGACGGAGGCGGACGCGACCTTATCCGTCACGTGTGCCACCTTCTTGATCATGTGCTGCAACTTCTCGATGAATTCGTTGAGAAAGCCTCCCAGCTGTGCAAGTTCATCCGACCCGTGTACCGGCAGGCGTACGGTGAGGTCGCCCTTACCCTCAGCTAAATCTTTGCAAACGCTGATCATCCGAGTGAGCGATTTGTGCAACAACGAGCGAAGGAGTAGACCGACCGTCACCGCAAGCGCTAACGTTCCGCATGCAAGCAGGATCAGACTGCGAGTCCGGTCTGCGATTACGGTCGCCGCGCGCGTTTCGAGTTCGCGCGCGCCGGCGGTCGAAGCCCGCACGACATCTTCGACCGCCGATTGATGCGCCTGAAACAAGGGCGTCAAAGTGGAATCGACGATGCTTCGGGCTTTCGTTCGATCACCGGCGGAAAGCGAGGGGATGAATTGTGTGTCGATCGCGTTCAGGAATGTTTGACCTGTCGGTACCGCACGATTGAGAAGACCGTCGCGGAGTGCGCCATCGGGAAGCGCGGTTTTCCAGTAGGAGACGCGCGACTCGAATTCTCTGCGTTGTTCCGCGAACTGAAGGATCAATCGTTTCAGGCTCGCAGGGTCTCTCTCCTCGGCCATCTGATACACAGTCAATAGTGTACTCCTGACATACAATGGAGGGGGCAGAATATCGGCCAGCAAGTCTTTGCTCTGTACGATCTCTCCATAGAGAGGGCCGTTGACTTTGAGTTCGCTCAATGTCGTATAAGCGAGTGCCCCAAAGCCAAGGTATCCGGCCGTGAATATACCTATCAATAGGTACAGTCTACCTGTAATAGAGAGATCTTTGAGTAAAGACACAGGTGCTCCTACACGCCCACTCCGTTCGATCACACGCTAACCTGCGGGCTGTTTAGATCTTGAACCCGCCCACGATTCCCTGCAATTCAACCGCCAACTGGCTCAGGTCCTGACTGGCCTTCGCCGACTCATGCGCACCGGACGAGGACTCTTTCGTCACCTTCGCCACGTTTTCGATGTCACTGGCGATCTGTTGTGTCGCAACCGATTGTTCTTCGGAGGCCACCGCAATCTGCCGGATCATATCGGCGCTTTCCGAAACCATTCGCACGATTTGGGAGAGGGCTTCACCGGTCTTGTTGACCAGGTCCACACCTGCCGTGACTTTCTGCGTGCCCTGCTGCATCGAATCAACGGCTCCGCGCGTATCCTGCTGGATCTGGCGGATCATATCCCCGCTTTCTTTCGTGGCTTTGGTCGTCCGCTCGGCGAGCTTCCGGACTTCATCGGCCACGACGGCAAATCCCCGGCCCTGTTCGCCGGCTCGAGCCGCTTCGATCGCGGCATTCAAGGCCAGCAAATTGGTCTGGTCAGCGATATCTTCGATCGTCCGGACGATTTCGCCGATCTGATCGGACGACTTGCCGAGATCGGAGATGATGGTCGCCGAGTTCGATACCGCCTCGGACAACTGTTGCATCCCGGAGATGGTGCTCGAGACCACGGTCCCGCCCTCTTGCGCGGTTTTGACCGTATCTTGCGCCAGGCCGGCCGCTTTGCCGGAATTCTGCGCGACTTGTCCGACGGTGGCATTCATCTCTTCCACGGCGGCGGCAGTCTGTGACGCACGGGACGTCAGCGTATCGGTCCCCTTCGAGATTTCCTCGGCGGTGGCCGACAGCTCGACGGAGGCGGACGCGACCTTATCCGTCACGTGTGCCACCTTCTTGATCATGTGCTGCAACTTCTCGATGAATTCGTTGAAGTATTGGCCCATCTGGGCGATTTCGTCATGGCCATCGGCCGGCACGCGCTTGGTGAGGTCGCCTTCGCCCTTGGCGATGTCGCGGGAAATCTCGCTCATCTTGGCCATCGGCTGCAGGACAATGTTGCGCAGCAGCAGATAGGTCACGACAAGAATGATCGTGACGATGGCGCCCATCAAGCCGCCCGTGTTCCACATGGAGCGATTCGAGAGTGCAATGGCCTCGGTCATCGGCACTGATAAGGTCAACATGCCCAGCACATCGCCGACCTGGTTATTGGTGTGGCAGGTCAGACAGGCAGTCGAGGAGGCCTTATCCACGGTGGCCCGGCGGAACGTGGGCACGCCGTTCACTTCGTCTCGACGCGCATAAGATTCCGCTCCGCCCATGATCGCCCTGATCGCTTCATTTTCAAAGTTGTCTTTCGGTGTATTGGATGGGTTCATGGGGTTCTGGCTGATGAGGCGAACGCTATACAATCCGGTGCGATTGGCCTCCTCCCCCATTTCACGAACGGCCGTTGCGGGGAACGGAATCGCATCGGCGACACCCGTGTGGTCTTTCACGACCTGGATGTCATTCCCGGCCTTGGATTTCTTGATCTTGGCCACATAATTCTGGGTGATGTAGGCGCGGCTGATCATGATCTGCGTGGAAATGACATTGGCACGTCCGGTCAGCATCGTATCCATCTTCGCTTCTTCGTGCTGATACAGCACCCCGAGGCCGATTGAGATGACGAGTAAGGCAACCAGAGAGATTGATAGAATGAACTTCGGCCCGATCGACATATGCTTCATCATGCTCCCCATAACTCCTCCTACCTCTCCCTGTGTGAACGGTTAAATTGACAATGCTTCTCACACCATATTCATGAGCTCGCCGATGACTTTTGAGAGCGACACCACTTTCTCCGCACAGCCTGCTTCGACGACGGCTTTCGGCATGCCGTACACGACACTCGATGCTTCGTCCTGCGCCACGGTTCGACCCCCTGCTGCCTTGATGGCTTTCATCCCCTCCAGTCCGTCATGCCCCATCCCGGTCAAAATCACTCCGATGCTCCGTTCCCCAAACAATGCGGCGACGGATTGCAGCATGATGTCGACGGACGGGGCATGGGGATGTTTTTCATAGTTGGGCGACAATTTGACCACCGATGTGGTGATGGTTTTCTTCACGATGCGAAACTGCATTCCGCCCGGAGCCACCAACACTCGCCCCGCTTTCACTTCATCGCCGTCAACCGCCTCCCGCACCTCCAGGGCGCAGAGATTGTTCAAGCGTTCGGCGAATGGTCTGGTAAACGAACTCGGCATGTGTTGTACGATGACGATGCCAGCCGGGCAGTCGGCAGGGATGGTCGGGACAATTTCAAACAAGGCTTGGGGTCCACCCGTGGAACATCCGATCGCAATCAGTTTGGTGCCGCGCGTCACGGAGACTGATCGACTGCTCAACGCCTTGGCCACAGGCACGCTGGTCTTCGGCGCTCCGGAGACGCTCAGTCTCTTCAGTTTGCTGCCCGCATATCTGGCGGCAAGAACCTTGGGCACCAGCAATTTCTGAATGTCTGCGATCCGCGAGGCCACGCCGTCCAATTGTTTGGGGATGAAATCGACCGCTCCCCATTCCAAGGCCTGCAACGTCTCTTGCGCACCTTCGACCGTCACCGAACTCACCATGATGACCGGAACGGGATTCTTGGTCATGATCTGCTGAAGTGCCTGCAGCCCCGTCATCCCCGGCATTTCCACATCCATCGTGACCACGTCGGGCTTTAACTGTTGAACCTGCTGGACAGCTTCCTCGCCGTTGCGCGCCACCCCCACCACCTGAATCTGTTTTCCCTCTTCCAACATCGTGGTGAGGCTTTTCCGCATGAAGGCGGAATCGTCGACGACCAGGACGCGAACCTGGTTCGAGGCGCTCTGCGGCTGTGTGACTGGTAGTGCCATAGGATCTTTATCGATACATCGGCTGTCCGGGAAAAAAGCTTGAATCAGCCCTCCCGGATAGACGGTGTGTGCGGCCTGGACTCAGGCGGCTTTTTTCACCTGCAGGTTCGGATTCTGAATATACAGCGCCAGTTTCTCGCCCAACATTTTCGCGTCAAACTTCGTAATGTAGTCCGTCGCGCCGACTGCCCGTCCCTTTTCCATATTGCAGGCTCCGGTCAGAGAGGAGTGCAGCATGACCGGCAGGTGCGCCAGCCTCGGGTCGGCCCGAATGTGTTTGGTCAGCGTGAATCCGTCCATCTCGGGCATCTCGATGTCGCTGAGAATGCACTGGATCTGATCCACTCGTTCTTTCCCCTCAGACGTGGCCTGATCCGCCAACGCCTGCAGCTTTTGCCAGGCCTCCCCGCCGGTCGTGGCCATCACATACGACATGGAGAGGCGGTCCAAGGCTTTGCGAATCTGCATCCGGGCCACGGACGAATCGTCAGCGAACAAAACGCATTTCGATCGCAGTTCCGGCGCGATCGTCATACCCGCGAACACATCGTCGTCCGTACGGGGACAGATATCGTTCAAAACTTTTTCCACGTCGAGAATCAGCACCATGCGGCCGTCTTCCAGCATCGTGACGGCGGTGACGGCCCCTTTGTTGTTTTCCCGGACAATCGCGGGAGGCGTCTTAATGGCAGACCAGGAAAAGCGAATGATGCGATCCACGCCAGCCACGAGGAAGCCCTGCAAACTGCCGTTGTATTCGGAAACGATCAGATACGGGTTCGCCACAGGCGCCCCGTTGATCTGCCCCTCATTTTCCATGCCGAGGCCTAAACTCCGTTTAAGGCCTACGACGGGGACCATGATTCCCCGGATATTCGCCATGCCGACAATGCGGCTATCGGCTTCCGGAATCTGGGTGAGCTCCGGCAGCTTCATCACCTCACGCACTTTGAAGACATTGATGCCGAAAATTTCGTTCGTCCCGAGCTTGAACAGCAGCAACTCCATTTGATTTGCGCCGGCCAGCCTGGTCCTGGCATCGATTTCATTGATCAGTGTGGACATACTTCCTCCGATCTCGCGCGGCCCTGTTCACCGACTCTGCTTGAACACCTGTTTCCTGTTTTCAGACCGTGACCTGCGCCTCTTGTGTCAGGCGGCGATGCCCGGGGTATGCCAAGCTTGGGCATTTTGAACCAACTCCGACGTATCCAGAATGAGAACCACTTTGCCCTCGCCGGTGATCGTGGCGCCTGACACGCCTTTGACGGTTTCGAGATAATCCCAGATCGACTTGATGACGACTTCTTCCTGGGATCGAAGCTCATCGACGACCACTCCGACCCGGCGGTCTCCCAATGCCGCGACGACCACATAAAACCGCTCGCGGTTGGAGTCCGTTGGGATATCAAACTCCTGCGCGAGACGAATGAGCGGCAATACGCGATCGCGCAGATGCAGCACTTCGCGCCCGTTGATCGTCTTGATCTCGGAGCGCGAGATTCGAACGGCTTCGATGACGGTGCTCAAGGGAATCGCAAAAATTGAACGCTCGACTTCCACCATCAAGGCCTGAATAATCGCGATCGTCAGCGGCAGTTTGATGATGATCTGGCTGCCCTTGCCGGGCTCGGATTCCAGATCCACGCTGCCGTTGATTTTCCGAATGTTTGTGCGAACCACATCCATGCCGACGCCGCGGCCGGATACGTCCGTCACCTTTTCGGCCGTGCTGAATCCCGGCAGGAAAATCAGATTTAAAATTTCACGATGCTCCATGGTCGCGAGTTCGGCTTCGCTGATCAGCCCTTTTGCCAGGGCCTTTTCCTTGATCTTTTCGACCTGAATCCCGCGCCCGTCGTCGTTGATTCGAATGACGATACTGTTGCCTTCCTGGCTCGCAGCAATAGTCAGCTGGCCCTCCCCGGCTTTTCCTTTCGCCTGGCGTTCGGCGGGTGTTTCGATCCCGTGGTCGATCGCATTGCGCACGAGGTGCACCAACGGATCGCCGATTTCGTCGGCGACGGATTTATCAAGCTCCGTTTCTTCTCCGCGCATCTCCAGATGGACCTGTTTGTTGAGCTTTTGTGAAAGGTCCCGCACCATGCGGGGCAACTTGGCAAACACCTTTTTGATCGGGAGCATGCGGGTCTTCATCACGGCCAATTGCAGGTCGGTCGTCACCAGGTTGAGTTGCGCGAGGGTTTCGCTCAACACCCGTACCTGGGGATCGGACTCGTGCTGTTGCTCCAATTGAGTGCCGATCTTGATGAGACGATTGCGTCCGAGGACCAGCTCGCCGACCAGATTCATCACGCTGTCGAGACGCTTGGTTTCGACGCGAATGGTGGCATCTTCCTCCACCGGTTTCGGTTGTTTTTCTTGTTTGTGCAGCGCCTGGTCGAGCGCGCGCTCGGTAATGGCTTTCGCCTGGAGCAGAATTTCGCCCAGCGGCGTCTTGGGTTCCGGCTGATGTTGCTGCGCCGTGAGCGCATCGAGGACCTGTTCTTTGGAGGCCAGGCCGTCGTTGACCAGAATTTCGCCCAGCGTCGGCAGCGACACGACCGGGGCGGCCGGAGGTGGCGTCGGCGCCGCGGCTTCGACCTTCGGGGGCGCGGGGGCGGCCGCATGCGCGGCTATCGGCGCCGAGGCGGCGGCGGTTCCGTTGAGAATCTCGTCCAGTTTGGCCGCAATCGCCGCCGTGGGAACATGATTGTCCGTGCCTGATTCCCGGATGTCGGCCATGATCGCCTTAATGACGTCGATGGTTTCGAGAATGACGCTGATGATGGCCGGATTGACGGCCATTTCGGCCTGGCGCAATTTATTCAGGATATTTTCGCCGCGATGGGCTACATCCACGAGATGGTTGAAGCCGAGAAAACCGGCGGATCCTTTCATGCTGTGCATCGCGCGGAAGATCTCATTCAAGAGATCGGTGTTGTTAGGATCGGACTCCAACGTCACGAACCGCTGATCCAGCACTTCCAACATCTCGTTGGATTCAGTCAGAAAATCGTTGAGTATTTCCTGCATTTCATCGCTCATAACCCACCTCAGTTAAAACCGAATTGCTTCAGGATTTCGTCGGCCAGATCCTGATTCATGGATGTATTCTTGGTCGCTTCCAATTGCTTCAGCATTTGGCTGGCCTTGTCCTGCTCATTCTTCGCGGCCTGCTTTTGATAGGGGCCGAAGACCACCACGAGCTGCAACAATTTATGTTCGACTTCTTGCAGGATGGTGACGAGCTTGTTCACGCTCTGCGCCACCAGGTCCTGAAATGACAATGCCGTCATGATATCGAGCAGTCGTTTGTCGTCGGCGCCGATGGAACTGCCGATCGCTTGCATCTGCTGCAGCAGCGCGGGCGCCGCCTGAATTTTCTGCAAGGCAATCGTGAGGTCCTTGATCATGCCGCTGAGCTTCAGGTGGTTGTCCTGAATGGCTTCGACTTCCAGCAGGACTCGATGGGTCCCCTGCTCGGTCATCGTCTTGAGATTCGTGAGGTGGGTTAACGCTTGCGGCAGCTGTTCGGTAGAGGTACTGACCGGCGCGCTGAATTCGGACAGCGTCTTCATCGTCGTATCGATGAAGCGGGCCAATTCGCCGAGTTCTTCATACAGCTTGGTATCCGGCGCCTTCTCAGTCGTCTCATCTTCATCGACCGGGTGTTGTGTTTTTGCCGCCGCGCGTGGTTGTGCCATTATCCCCCCCACCGGTTAAGAGTCGATTACTTGAAAATCTTGTTGATTTTGTCCTGCATCGTCTCTGCGGTGAACGGCTTGACGACATAGTTGCTAACGCCGGCCTGCACGGCTTCCATAAGATTTTCCTTCTGGGCTTCGGCCGTGACCATCAGAACCGGAATTTTTTTCAAGCTTTCATCCGCGCGGATCGCGCGCAGCATGTCGATGCCCATCATGACCGGCATGTTCCAGTCGGAGACGACGAAGCCATAGGTATCCGCTTTCAGCTTGGTCAATGCTTCCTGGCCGTTTTCCGCCTCTTCCAGATTGTTGAAGCCGAGTTGCTTCAAAATGTTCTTGACGATCCGCCGCATGGTGGACATGTCGTCAACAACGAGAATCTTCATATTTGGATCAGCCGGCATGGGTCCTCCTTACTGTTTCTCATGAATAACTGAACGGCCCGCATGAATGGTTTTGAAATGCCCTGCCTTGTCGAGCAGGGTCTCGGAAAATCCGATCATCAGGTAGCCCTTCGGCCGGAGGGCATCGCGCAGGTCCGATACGATCTGCGCCTTGGCTTTCTCGTCAAAATAGATGAGGCAGTTGCGGCAAAAAATGATATCGATCCCGCGGATCAGTTTCAGCCTGGGACGGTCGTACAGATTGACATTCATGAACCGCACCATGTCCTTCACCGGCTGCGCCAACGTCTGTTCTTCCTTTTTTCCGGTGAAATAACGCGCGAGCATCGCCGGAGGAACCTTCCGCAACGAATGGGATGAATAGGTGGCTGTCCGTGCGATGTTCAGGACATTCTCACTGATGTCGGTCGCCAGGATATCGATGGTCCAGCCGGCAAGCGGAGGATAGTCGCGAAGCAGCAGCGCAAGGGTGTACGGTTCGTCACCGGTCGAGCAGGCGGCGCTCCAGATGCGAAGTTGTTTTGTCTGGGCGTTTGTTTTCATGACTTCCGGAATCATCACTTTCATAAACGTGTCGAGCTGAGCTTCATCGCGAAAAAAGTAGGTTTCATTCGTGGTGATGACTGTGTACAGCTCGGTGATTTCCCGGTCCCGGTAGGCATCGAAGCGCAAAAAGTTGAGATAGTTTTCGAATGTCTGACAGCGGCACGCCTTCAAACGAGGGAGCAACCGGCTTTCGAGCAGGTACGTCTTGTTATCCTGAAAATGAATGCCGGTCATCTCATAGATGAGATCCCGGAGCTGCTTGAATGTGTCCGGGTTCAGCTTTGGCGCGGGCAGCTCCGTTTTTCTCACCGTGTTTGTCTCGGCCATCGCGTACCTCATGTGAACCGCTAAAGATGAGCTCAATCAGCGGACACCCCTGGGAGTCCGCACCGCTCACGTGTTGTCGGGCCCTGCAGGGCGGTCTCTTCGCGGAGAGATCAGTGGTGCTGGGTCCGGCTGTGTATCCATTCGTGAATGTCGCGTCGGAGGAACCGCCAGTGCTTTCCGATTTTGGAGGCAGGCAATTCTCCCAGACGCGCGAGTTTATACACCGTGGATTTCGGCACGCGCAGGAACCGTGCGACTTCCGACACGGTGAGAATCTCGCCTTCCGACGCCGATACACTGTCGAGGCTGACGTTGGTTGTGGGCGTAAGAGCGTTGTTCATAACGGATATGGTATCGGTGGGCGCCATCTCAAACTTTAGTTGCCGGTTCTTGAACGATGGGGTTTAATAAGGGACAGGTTGCGAGCCGACCGGTACGGTTCTCCCCGAGAGCCTATTCCGCTCCGGTTCCTGGCCTGAAGGACCTAGCCCGGCTTGTTCATGACGGTTCATCGCGAAATCGCCGAGTCACGTTGCGAGTCCGCCGGCTGAAGGCCTCTCGCGGCAGGGAACCGGCGAGTGCAGCAGAAGCGCTCATGAATAAGGCGGCCTAGAACAGAAATCGGCAATCACACACCAGGCAGAGAGATCCGGATGGCTACGATCGTTTCGATAGGATCAGGCAAAGGCGGTGTTGGAAAAAGTGTCATTGCCGCCAATCTGGCCATGTTATTGGCCAAACGGGGCCAGCGCGTGGTGCTGGCCGATCTCGATGTGGGTGGCGCCGATGCCCACATCCTGTTTGGCCTGCTGAATCCTCCTCGCACCCTGACCGATTTCGTCGAGCGGCGGGTGGAACGGCTGGAAGAGGTTCTTCAGCCGATCTCGGCCCACCCCTTCCTGCAGCTCCTGCCCGGCACCGGGGATACGCTGGCGACCGCCAATCTGCCCTATGCCAAGAAAAAGCGCCTGATTCGCCACTTTTCCCAGCTGCAGGCTGACGTTATCCTTGTCGATATCGGCGCCGGCACCAGTTACCATGCGCTGGATTTCTTCCTCATGGCTGACCGGTACCTGACGGTGGCGACGCCGGATCCGACATCGGTCCTCGATCTGTACCGATTCATCAAATTGGCCGCGATTCGGCGTGTGTTATCGGGATTCTTGTCCAGGGACGCCGTGAGCGAGGCGCTCTCGGATCGCGATTTCGCCAGCATCGACGAAGTCATCCAGGCCGTGGGCGAGACGGATCCGAATGCCAGGGAAACAGCCAGCCGGACCTTGCAAGGGTTTCAGCCCCACCTCATCGTGAATCGCGTCTCCGGCAAATCGCGCGTGAATGTGCTGCAGTTGAAAAAGCTATTGAAGGAATATGTCGGGGGAGACTTGACGATGCTGGGCGAGATTCCCGACGATCCGGCTATGACCCGCGCAGTTCGCAGTTATCTGCCCGTGGTGGAATTCGAGCCCACCGCGCCTGCATCCGTCGCGCTGAACGGCGCGGCAGATGCGCTCTTGATTGAACTCAACCGACCCTCGCCGATACCTGCCGAATCTGTCCCCTCACCGGAGCGGGCTGCATAGCCGGTCGCCGCCCCTACTCTGACACACCACGAATTACAGGTGGCTATGCGAAGCTTTCCTCGTCCGTAGCCGCTCGGCTTGAACCTGAAGGATATGCCGGATAATTAGTTCCTGTTCGTCCCCGCCCAATTCGACAAACTGGGTGGCGAGATGGAATCCTGGCGAGCCGTGTTCGAGCGGCGTCACGCGGATGATCTTGGCCGTGGTTTCGATCATGCTGAACGGCGGCAGGATGACCTTCAGTACGAGAAGATCCTCTGCCTGAAATTCACGGGGTGTGTCGAATCCCAACCCGCCCGCGCTGATATCCACATCGGTCAGTCGCGCGATGGCCACGCTGCCCGGGTGACTCTTTACCAACGACTTGAGAATCGTCTCCAGCATCCAGTCGATTTTCGAAACCCATGGCAGGAGCGGAGAGCTCGCAAACGTCTCCCCCGCCCGAACCAGTAAATCAATGGTCGGCTTCGACACCGCCGTAGCGATGGTGTCTTCTGTCGCCGGCGGCAAGTACCGGTTCATGGCTTCGACAGGTTCGTCGGCTCGTCGGTATTCCAGCAGCAAGCGATCGTCGATGCGGAGCCATTCACGCCGCTCCTCATTCTTGATGTCGTTGTGCGGGCGTTGAAGCGGCCGGTCAGGTGAAGGCCTCATACCAAACCTCTCTAGCGGAAAAGAGTACGGGGGAGTCAGGTTCTCTGGCCGCGCGACCCTCAGGCTTCACGATGTATCGTTACACTGTCGGAGGCGAGTTGTCCGCTACTTTCACGTAATTGGCGCAGGTGTCGTTTCACTTGGGCGGCTTCGGCCAATAAACCGGAGATTCCCGCTTGAGCGAGCAGGATGGCCTTGCGAACGTCTTCATCCATGGTCAGAAGCTGTTGCGCGAATGTACGGTCTGGCGGGCAAAGGGCCAGGCTGATCGCGCGCGCGCTATAGCAGGCGTCGACTTGATCCCAGTCGCCGGCCCTGGCGGCGTCCAGAGCTTGAATAGTGAGCCGTTCAATGGAGAGACGATCGTGGGGGGGATTGATATCGGAGAGGCTAGGCGCCGACATGCGCCACCGCTTCTTGCCTTGCCACGACCTGCCATCCTTCCCGCAGGGTCGTCAGACAGCGAATCGGTCCGTCCAGGTGTTTTCCGTTATGCCGGAGATTGGCCTGGATACACTGCTGAACCATGTAGTCGTACAACCGGTGCAGGGACACGGCAATCTCCCCGCCCCGCTCGAAATCCAGGACGCTGGATAACTCTCCAACGATGGCCATGCTGCGGTCGAGGAATCGGGCCTTATCCTTGTAGTTGTTGGTGAGAATGGCCTCCCGGGCAAGCTCCATCGATTGAATGGCGGAATCGTAGAGCAGCACGATCAGTTGCACCCGGCTGGCTGTCATGACTTGCGTCTGTTGATAGGCGTTAGCGGCGGTGGCAATCATGGTGACCTTATCTGGTTATTGTAACGCCCTGAGAGCGCTGGTTTGGCTTTGGAGCTTTTGCAGCAATGAATCAAGCGATGCGAATTGAAGCCGCAGCCGCTCTTCATATTGCGACGCGATGTCTTCCTTGCGCCCGATTTCGTCGGTGAGTTTGCCGATCTGGTTGGTGATAGCCGCCTTCCTGACGGTAAACGCACCGGTATCGACGGCATCGAGAAAATCGACAGCCTTGACGACACGGTCCGCGATGCCGCTTGCCGTCGGTTGCGTCACAAACAACGCCTTCGTTGCGCTGTAGTTGCTCGCCAATGCCGCGTCCAATTTGGCATCGTCGATCGTGATGGTGCCATCACGCTCCGTTTTGAACCCGACCGCCCCCACGCTCTTATAGGTGGCCAATCCGCCGACCTCTCCGGAGAGTGCGGTGCGCAACTGGCTCAACACGCTTTTCGCCGTACTCTCATTGAAAAAAATTCCACCGGTCTTCGTCGAAATATCGTACGTCGTCCGCTCATTGACGAACTTCACGATATCGTTGTAGGCGGTCGCCAGAGCCTTGATATTGGTTTTGACGCTGTCGGGGTCGGTGGTGATATTGACTGTGACCGGCTCCGGTGCGGGTGTGGTGACGGTCTTGGATTTCAGGGTGAGGGTGACATCCGGAATGGCGTCGCTGATCACATTGCTTTCACGTTCGATTGAAATCGTCGTCTGATCCGGTTCCCCGATCACGACAATAGCGTTCTGCCCGGCTTGTAGCGTGCTGCGGCCTCCGGTCCCGCTCGTGTTGGTAAAATCTAGACTTGTGGTGTCCGTGACGACCGTCACGGCATTGGCAGCACCCGTTGCGGTGGCGGTGAGGGTCAAGCGATATGCCGGGCTGGACACGGTTCCAGTGTTGATCACGGAGGCGGTCACACCGGCTCCCAGATCGTTGATGGCGGAACGAAGGTCGTCGAGTGTGGCGCCGTCGTTAAGCGTCACGGTTTGAGGCGCGCCGGTTCCAACTTGGAAAGTAAAGGTGCCAGGGCCGCCGGAGACGATCGGAGTCGTCGTGGCTGCGACCGCTTTGGCAGCGTTGTTGGTAATCTGATGCGCTTTGGCTAATTGAGTAACTTGGACCGTGTAACTGCCGGTGGCCGCGCCGACGCCGGCTTGAGCGGTCAATTTGGTCTCGTCGCTGACCGTGGTGGTCGTCCGGTCAAAGCTGTTCGGGAGGCGAAGGGCATTGGCCGCGCTCTGGAGCGCAAGCAGTTTGTTGCCGAGTGAACCGTAATCCGTCAGTTTCGTCTGCAGGTTTTTCTTCTTCGCGTTCAACGCGTCGATGGGCACGCGTTGGACTTTAGCCAACTCAGTGACGACCTGGCCAAAGTCCACGCCATTGCCTAACCCGCCGAAGCTAATCGCCATGACATCCCTTTCATGTCGCGAAGCAGGTTACACCTTGTGGTGCAGGAGCAGCCCGGTGGGCGTTTCCAGCCTCTTCGCGAGGTCGATCACTTCCTGCTGCGGAATTTGGCGGATGATGGTGCCGGAATCGCCGTCCATCACCTTGACAACCACTCGATCCAGATCCGGATCCACGGTGAACTCCAGTCTGGAATCCGCTTTTTGAAACACTTCACGAACCCGTGATAGAGCCTGGTCCAAGTCCTTTGCTTTCGCCTCGCGGGATGTTTCCTGAGGTTCAGGCGCCGGCGCCTCGGCCTTCTTCTCGACAGAAGGTGGCGCCCCGGTATGACTTCCTTGGATGCCGGCTGCGGGGAGGTCTTTATAATTCGAAACCTCGTGGACCATGGTACCCTCCTAGGATCAGTCCGTGGGTAGCCCTCCCTCACGGGAGAGCTACCCGCCGGATGATGCCTTATCCTCGCAGCAGCGCCAACGCTTGCTGTGGCAGCGAATTGGCTTGTGCCAAAATCGCGATGCCGGATTGGGTGAGGATCTGGTTCTTCGTGAACACAGATGTCTCCTGGGCAATGTCCGCATCTCGAATCCGCGATTCGGCCGCGGTGAAGTTTTCGGCCGTGACCGTCAGATTCTGGATCGCGACTTCGAACCGGCTCTGGATGGAACCGTAATTCGCGCGGGCGGTTGCGACTGCGCTGATCGCGCTGTCGATTTTCGCCAGCATCGTCTGCGCGGCCGTCGCCGTCGACACGCTTGCGCCGGTCAAACCGACCGCCGCCACGTCGAGGTCATCCAAGGCCACATTCAACGAATTGCCCGATCCACTTTTGAAGCCGATGAAGACCTCAAACGTGTTGCTGCTTCCACTCAGAAGCGGCTGACCGTTATATTCCGTCGTCGTCGCAATTCGATCGATTTCCGAACGCAACGCCACGAATTCCTGGTCCAGGTAGGAGCGCTCGGTCGTTCCCAGCGTTCCGCTGGCCGACTGGGTCGCCAACTCACGCATACGAGACAATAAGCTGCCGACCGTGGCCGCCGCGCCGTCGGCGACCTGCGTCAAGCTGATGCCGTCACCGGCGTTTCGATTGGCCTGATTGATACTGCGAATTTGCGCCCGCAAGGTTTCGGACACGCCCAAACCGGCCGCGTCATCGGCCGCACGGGTGATCCGCAAACCAGATGACAACCGCTCGACTGAACGGCCCAATTGAGCCTGGTTGACCGCCAGGTTTCGCTGAGCTGCCAGGGACGCAACGTTGGTATTGACTACTAATGCCATGACGTACTTCCTCCTGAAGATTCTGCGCTACTCTCGGAGTCGCCAGCGTCCGTGCCGACGAGGTGGTAATCAGGTCTGGTGGAGATGTGGCCACATCCCCGCTGCGTCTGATTACCGTGTTGCTGTGCCCCTTATCGGTAGGCTGTCAGGAAGACTTAAGCGGTTCAGAAAGTGCAGAAAATGCCTGCAATGAGGAGCAGCGCCAGCCGGTGTGCCCTATCGAATAACAATGAACACTAAGCAGCTAGGCCGGCGTCGGCGAGCCGGGGTAATAATTCGTATTCGAGAAGATCCGCGACACGGATCGCGTCGGCCGTGGTTCGCGCACCCAACAGTTCCTGGATCCAGGGTAGTAACGCGGCCGATGACAGCCCTTCGACACCCTGGGCATGCCCGGCTTCCAACATTTCGGTGTAATCGGCCAGCCGTCCGAGCCAGGCATCGATGGTTCCGACCTGGGCGGTTCCGGAACGCAAAGGACCAAGCAGCACCTGCCCATCGGTTCGGAGCTCTGCGGCAAATCGTTCGATGGCGTGCTTTGCCTCAATGATGATGGTGTGCAGCGACTGGGAGACGGCCTGCATCGCTCCCACATCCCTGGCCTGTTGATTGAGGAACGGCGGGGTGAGATCGCGGTCGCTGATCGTTTTTCCTCCGATGGTCAAC
>WBZN01001336.1_pt1 | contig 15218 bp, 10 predicted proteins | sample 5204281 | NCBI WGS metagenome assembly WBZN01 (sample SAMN12344347, study PRJNA552823) | activated sludge metagenome | biome: Activated sludge suspended growth; feature: Nitrification reactor; material: Wastewater; isolation source: activated sludge from nitrification reactor of wastewater...
TGCTCCTGGCGCAGACAGCGATCCAGGGCCGCGCGCCACGCCCCATAGCGATCACAGAAGCGGCTGTACTGATAGCTGTCCGGATGCTGGGCCTTGTACTCCTGCCACAGCAGCGCCAGGGTCACGCCCTTCCGCGTTAACTCCTGATGGAGAGTGGCCCAGTCCGGCACGGCCCGCGACGTGCTGGTCGGCGGCGGAGCCGGATACAGCCGGGTGTCCAACTGCGTGTCATCCAGGTCCTCTGGTAACGGCCACGACAGCCCGGCTGCCTTGGCGCGATACAGGGTCTCGGCCACGGTGCTGCGCGCCACCCCACAACTGGCCGCGACCTGTCGGTTACTGAGCCCGCAGGCCCATTTGAGTCGGAGAATGTCTTTGATCTTCCGCATGGTCACTCGCTCCGCTGGCATCCGCACCTCCTCCACGATGAAATGGAGGCGGTACGATACCGAAGGTGAAGGAGGACCTGTGTCGCGAGTCGCTCAGGGGGGACGGACCGCTGGGGAATCACCCCGCCCCGCATTCCGAGGGACGTCGGCCGCCGATTCCGAGAAGAACCGGAATTGTGGCCGGCTTCACATCGGAATCAGTGGCCGCGTTCCGTCGGAATGGGTGGCCGACTTGCGTCGGAATCAGTGGCCGGATTGGGTCGGAATACGCACGCTGGGGCAAGAAGCTGAGTCGGCCGGTGCAGCAGCGTATCACAAAGGATTGGAAGCGAGCTCGGAAACGAGCCCGGCATGTGCCGGAATCGATGTCGCGGTTATTGGATGCGTTGACATCCGGCCATGTGTGGAGTGTCGAAGGGCGTCACATCACGTCAACGAACCGCAAGCCCGCCGGGTTCGTCTGAGGCCGGTGTCGTCAGGCGAAACCCTCCCGGCACGGTTTTGATCGGATTTACCGAGGGCGTTTCTTCTGACAGTTTTCGATTCAGCTGTTCCATGCAACGATCGAGTTCCCCGTCGTGCATGAGGGGGTCGTCTCCCCAAAGCAGCGATTTGAGTTCCTCGCGCGGCACGACGTTTCCGACCGTACTCACCAATCGGCGCAGAGCTTTCCACTCATGCGCAGAGAGCGTCATTCTCTTTCCCCGGTACACCGCGACATACAGATTTTCCGCCAGGGCGAGATCCTCGCCCAATTCATCGTCCTGCGCCTGGTTTTGCCGGCAACGGCGGAGCAGTGCCCGCACGCGAGCGAGCAGTTCCGTCCCTGAATAGGGTTTGACGATAACGTCGTCGGCTCCGGCATCCAGCGCTTCCGCCCGGCGTTCTTCAGAGGAAAACCCTGACATGACAATGATGGGGATGTGTTTGGTGGAAGGGTCCTGCCGTAACCGTTTGCACATTTCCCGGCCGGTCAGCCCGGGAAGGTTGTCATCCGCCATGATGAGGGATGGTCTGATGCGCCAGACATCCTGCATGGCGGCCGGGCCGTCGAATGCGACGTTCGTGCGAAACGACGCCTGCCGGAGGATTTGATCTAACAATTTGGCCTGGCTCTGGTCGTCTTCGACAATTTCGATGATTTCTAGGGCCATAGAGGCTCTCTCCCTCTACCATCATCGGTCAGCGTCGGGGAAAACTTGAGACCTCAGCACAAGCTGTGAGGGGGGCACTGGAACGATAGCGATTTAGACGGAGTATGCAGTGCAGGATTGTAGGCTCCGGACGGCCAACAGACAGGTACGAGTGACCGCTTCGATTTGGTCGAACGGGATCACCGGCGGCCCACCCTGTTCGACGGCTTGGACGAATGACGCCATTTCTTCAGCAAATCTGATCATCGAGGAAGTTGCTGCCTAGGTTATCAACCGTCTTACAATGGAGATGACGTGAGTGAGCTTAGCGGTCCCCTTTTAAGAGGTGACGAACCTGTCTCCACGCCTGGCCGATCCCCCACGTTGGCCGTTCATGCTCCGCCGGTAATGAGCGGTTTCCTTCCAGATTGGAGAGCCGGGTCGCCGTATCCTTGAACGTGCGGTCTGTGTGAAAAATGAGGCGGTACTGTTCCAAGGCCTCGGGCTTGTCCCCCAGTTGTTCCAGTGTCCGTCCGAGCAGGTATCGGACACTCAGACTCTGTTGGCGTGGCGCGTTGTAATCGGCACAGGCGTTTCGAAATGCCGCCACAGCCTGTGGAGCCTGGCCTAGCGCACGATAGCACAGGCCGATCTGGCCGAACGAGCGCAAATGATACGCGGGGTCTTGTGCCGCCTGTTGGAACTGGGCAATGGCGGCGATAAACTTCTGCGACTTTCTCAATTCCAGGCCCTGCTCATAAAAGTGCTCTGCCGATTGACCTGGCCTGTTGTGAGCAGCGGCGGGTAAGGCCTCCTGCGGAGGTCCCGGTTCCGTACGTATCTCCGGCCGCTCCGTCTCCTCTTTTCCCTCAGCTGCTGCAATAGTGGCCAGATCTTCCAGTTCCGACAGAGGAAGAATGCGATTCTTTCTCCGGTCAAGCGCGGCCTGCGCCAGCAATTGTGTCGTGATGTGCGGAGCCTGTTGGGCAAAGCCGTAGGTCAATGCCATTTCACAGACCTGATTGATTAACCGCGGATTGCCTTGACTCAGTCGATACGTCAGAGCGCAAGCCTGCGGAGTGAACAGAGGTCTGGATGAACCGGACAGCTGGATGCGGTGATGAATGTATTGTGCCACCTCGTCCTCGGTGAAGAGCTGAATATGGTAATCCACCACGACCCGCTGGGCGAATTGGGTCATATCGACTCGCCGCAGTAAGGTTTGCAAATCAGGTTGCCCCGAGAGGATGATTTGCAGCTGGAGGGTCTTTTCCTGATTCAAATTGGACAGGAGTCGCAATTCCTCCAGAAGTTTCACGCCGAGATTCTGCGCCTCGTCCATGATCAGCACCACTCTCCGTTTCCGGATCGCTTGTTCCGCCAGAAACTTGGCGAACAGATGCTGGGCTTCGACGGGATCGAGCTGTTTGGTGTTGAGGCCTAGGGCCAATAAAATCCACGGCAAGAGATACTCGACGTCATAGCGGGCATTGCTCAAGAACCCGATGGAATAGGCGTCACGATTGTCCGCGATCAACCGGTGCAGCAGGGAGGTTTTTCCCGTTCCGGGATCGCCGGTCAGCACCATGAACGGAGCTTCGGTGAGGAGGCCATACTCCAACAGGCTAAAGGCGGTGCGGTGAGTCGAGCCGAGATAGAGAAAATCGCTGTCCGGCAGCAGCGAAAACGGTTTGCTGTGGAGTTGGTAGAAACTTTTATACATCGATGGCCTATATCATCCTTTTCATGCTCGCCGGCGTGGCCGTTGCGTGCCCCACTTTGTTGACCACCGTCCCCAGGACCGGCGTCGAATGTTTGACCAGCGAGAGAGCTCGTTCCACATCTTCCGCTTTTGTGCGTCCTTCTTCAATCACGACCAGCATGGCATCGAGATACGGCGAAAAGGCCAGCACATCGGAGGTCTGCAGAATCGGAGGCAAGTCAAACAGAATCATACGCGATTGATAGCGATGCTTAAACTCGTCGACGAGGGCCAGCATTTTCGGCGACGTCAGGGCTTCCGCTGAGTGTGACACGGCACGACCTCCAGGCAGTAAGACGAAGCGGCCGATGCCGGGATGCACCAATAATTCCTCAATGGGGACATCGTCCAGCAAATAGTCAGCCAGGCCTTGGCAGTCGCCCAGATCAAACATCTCATGGACGCTGGGATGCCGGAGATTGGCATCCACAAGGAGGACGGACTGCGTGACATCCATGGCCAGACTGGCAGCCAGGTTGACGGCGGTGAACGTTTTTCCCTCCCGCTCGCCGGGGCTGGATACGCCGATAACATTCCAGCCCTTCTCCCTGACCCGATGCAACACCTGCGTGCGCAGAATTTTGAACGCATCCACGAACGGGCCCGACTCAAAGCCGGCTAAAATGCGCTGTTCTCGCAGCACGAGTTCGGGGATTTGCACTGAGCGTGTGCGGGTGTAGACGATCGTGGCCGGCACCGGCCGAATAGGCTGCGTCCGTCCCGTACCGGATCTGGGAGGATTTGGATGCTGCTGTTGCTTATAGCGATCGAGCGCCGCCTGAAACCATTCCATAGCGATCCTTTTTCCTTCGTCGTTCGTGAAGTCTCACTTATCCCGTCGATACAAAGCCTGGAGACGACGATCACTCAACCCCGAACCGTTTTAACGTCGCATACCACACCACATCCAGGGGCGTCCAGAAAACATGACAGAGCAGGAGCGCGACGGCAACGGCACCCAGGCCGGCAAGCCTGATCCTGCTCCGACGCCTCATCGCGCGAGCCAGATCCTTCTGGTTCGGCAGATAGGGAATGACGGCCAGCGGAAAGGCCTGTGCAACCCGCACCAGTTGTTCAGGTGCCCGGATGGAATGGTCGAGATGTTCGGCCAAGGCGGCGGCCCCGGCGCCTCCCGCCATCGCGAGAATGAGACCCAGTAAGACGATGGCCTTCCGGTTCGGCTTTTCGGGTGCCTCCGGCAGTCCCGGCGGATCGATGAGCGAAAATCGTTCGCCTTTCCGTTGCACCTCGAGACCTTCCGACACCTTCGCTTCCAGCAACCGGGACCGGATGTCCTGGTATTTTTGTGCGGACGTATCGCGGTCGCGGATCAAGACCAGATAGTCCGGTTCGAGCGCTGGGGTTTTCTCCACGCGTGTGGCATAGTCTTGCAGCCGGCGTTTCACGATCGTGCGGCTATTTTTCAAGCCGTCGAGCGAAGAGAGCACGGAGTTGAGCTGGGCCTGGATATTGATGTAAGCCGGGTTCTCAGGCCGCTGCTGAGTTCTGTTGAACGCACCGGTACCGAGTCGGCCCAGATCCCGCTGCAAGGCCGCGATCGTACGCTTCGTCTGTGCGACATCGGGGTGCTCGGAACCCAGACGATCCGTCAACGTCGCCAATCGGGCCTTGGCATCGATCAGTTGTTTCGCGATTTCCTCCCCTTCCGGTCCTGCGCCGGTTTCGCGCTCCAGCGCGGAAAGTTCCTGCTTCATGCGGATCACATCCGGATGGTCTGCAGCGAAATTCGCGGAGGCCGAAGCATATTCGGCGCGTAATGCACGCAGACGCTCGACGCTATCCAGGATGCGTTCGCCTGTCACCGACAGAATCGGCGTGTTTGGTTTGATCGTTGCAAGTTCTCCTTCGAGGTAGTTCTTTCGTTCCTCGAGGCTCCGGATTTGCTGGTCGAGGTCCACCAACTCACGGTCGGCCTGATTCATCATCTGTAGGTTGAGGGACATCAGCTCCGGCAAGGCGCCACTGGCCCGCTGCTTAAACTGTGAGAGTTTGGCTTCCACTTCTTCGATGTGCTGAGACAGGCTTTCCGCTTCCTGTTTGAGAAACGTCGTCGTCTCTTGCGCCTGCCGTTCACGACTCTTGAGATTTTCACCGAGAAACAGACTGGTCAGCTCATTCGCCACTTTCTGTGCCGTCTGGGCCGTTCCGCTATTATAGGAAACGGTGAATGCGATGGTCGCCTTGGTGGCATGCTGAGTTCGTTTGTCGATGACGTCTGCGCTCATCACCTCGACCTCGATGTCCTTGATGAACTGCTTGATCACACCCTCTGTGGGATTTTCAAGTCGCATGGTTGGGTAAAGATCGTACTCTTCTACCACACGCCAGAGACTTGAGCGACTCATCACCTGTTGCTTGATCATTTCAATGCGCTGGTCGGCATAGCTAGTAATTGTGCTGTGCACTAGCTCTGCAGGGATTTCTTGTTCTTCGATAAGGATGGTGGCTGTTGATTTGTAGCTTGCTGGCCAGAGAATAGCACCAGCCAGACTTATGCATAACAATAGACCGCCGACAAGAAGAACCGATAGGCGTCGCCGCTGTAGTATCGTTAAGTACTCACGAAGATTAAACGTCGGCTCTAATTGGCTTGTCGGTAAATGAGTAGGCATGAATCTCAAGTCCATGAGTTAAAGTACGGTTTCAAAGCTGGTTATTCAGAGCGCGCAAGTTTTGGAGGATAATAGGTCAACATGAACATCAGGGTGTTGGACATAACAGGATTGCCCTGATGATCCACATCGCGCCATCTGTAATTATAGGAGATCTCAGCAGTCCACCACTCGGAAAAATGCCATGAAAGCTTGGGGGTACTATACAGAAGCCGTTGCTCTGGTAGCTCTCCCCCACGAGTCTGCGGCGTTGCCCCTGCAATGACGTATGCGGATGTGTCTAGCCAGAACGTTACCGCTTCAGATATTTTGTAAGATGTTGATATTCCAAAACGGTCTGTCTGGAGTAACAATCCAAAGCCACTGGCAAAAATTTCTCGACTCAATGTCGTCTGAATTGAAGCGCGTTCGAACTGTTTCGTCAAACTTGCACCATAAACCCATGTAGTTGACTGGGCGTTAGCATCACCACCTGCAAATTGACTAGTGGTGGAAATGAAGCGTGGTCCCCCGTAGACGGTTCCTTTCAACTCTTCTGTAAACGCATGAGTGATCGTTAGCGTTGCTCCCGGGTAACTTGCCCGCAGGCCCAACGGCGCATTGGTCGTTCTGAAATTGGTGTAAGACCCAGCTAGTTGAACATCATCCTTTTCGGTCGCATGGTAGAGAAACCCGGCAGATATTCCAATAACACGGTGGTTAGTTAGACCGAATCGAAGCCCATCCTCATACGATGCATCGTTGAATTGAAATGTGCTCTGAAATGCCAAATTTTCTGTTATCGTTCGGGACCATGTGGGATTCAGGCTCCAATAGTTTCGCTGGGTAAATCGCAGAAGCAAACCAGTAGCTAGAAGCTCACCCATTTGAGTGTTGTCTCTGGTGAATCCGCCGGTGAATCCCCATTCGTCTCTCTCCGTCCGATACTTCATCGTCAGCGGCAAAAAGACGTTTGTGAAACGAGTCGGCTCGCCTCCATAATAGTCCACGAAGTCCAAGGCCGCCCTGCCGCTCACCTCCAGTCGCTCGGTCTTTCCCGCAAATTCGACTCCCGGAGATATCCAGTAGCCGTAGGTTGGATCATGAGGGAATGGAGTCAGCAACAGATTGTCGGTGTAATAGGCCTTTGTGCTCATTGATGGTAAGACTGACCATTCCGCCGCCCAACCTGGAACGGTGATGTGCAGGATCAGGCACATGACCGTAAGGTAGGCCCGTCTCCTTTCTGTCTGCCGAGCCTTCTGCTCCCTTTTCCAATTCAGCAACGACAACTTCACGAGTTACGGCACCATCACAACGTCGCCGCGCTGTAAGATGATATTCTGCTCCAGATCGATTCCTTTTCGCACATCACCGTAACGGAAGGGAAAGGTCTGCTGCTGCCCCATGACCCGGCGCACGACCTTGATGTCGTTTTCTGCCGCAAAGGGCGTCAATCCTCCCGCGAGACTCAAGGCTTGGAGCACATCGGTATAGTGACCGACTAGGAATTCCCCGGGTTTCGCCACTCTCCCGACGACATACACCTTGTAACTCAACGGTTTGATTACGGCCACCGTGATGTTGACCGCAGGAATATATTTGATCAATCGTTTGGCGAGGTCTATGCGCAGTTCCTCCACCGTTCGCCCTTCAGCCGCCACATCTCCGACCAGGGGAAAGGAAATCATGCCATCCGGCCGGACGACGACCTCTCTAGTCAGGTGCTCATCTTTCCAGACGGAAATGAGCAGCACATCTTCGGGGCCGAGCTGGTACCCCTGGTCGGCATTCGGTGCCTCCTGAGACGTGCTGCGCACATCAGCGGATTGGCAGCTCACAGTGGCGGCCAGGAACATACCGATAATCAATCCGAACGCGATTCTCTGAACGATCTGAAAACTGCACTGCATGGTTTACGACTCCTATCCGCTCGTCCTGGCGAGCAACTGTTGCGCTTCACGTCGGCCTTGGAATTGTTCTGTGCTCCTCAGCGCTTTTGCGAGATACACCTTGGCTTCGACATTGCGGCCTGACTGATACAGTGCCGCACCGAGGTGATAATTAAGTATCGGGAGATCCGGGGCCTTCACAATCGCTTGCCGCATAATGCGAAGCGCATCTTCGGGATGCCCCATTTTTAGCCGCACCCATGCCAGCGTATCGAGAAACAGCGGGTGCGGGGCGTCTTTTTCGAACTCGCGGCTCAGGAGAAAGGCACGTTCCAGGTTCGGCGCATCCTGTTTGTGATCCGCCAGCAGTGCCGCCAGATTATTCGCTGAAAAAATATTGCGTGGATTCATGCGCAGCACGGCGTCATAGGCCATGATGGCCTCATCGACCTGCCCTTGGCTTGCCAACACCGATGCGAGCAACATGTGCAACTCTTCACTGGCCGGGTTTGCGGCCAAGCCTTCTTTCAACGTTCGAATCGCGCTGTCCGCCTGGCCCTGTGAAATCGAGAGTGTCGCCCAGTTCAGCCACGGAGTAACCCAGGTCGGATTAGTTCTGGTTGCTTCACGGAACTGAGTGGTGGCGCCATCCTGCAGGCCAACAAGAGGCAAGACTTCTCCGAGCAAACCGTGGGCGAAGGGATGGTTGGGACGTGCGGCAATGATTGCTTCCAAGCGGCGTCTCGCACGCTCAGGCTGGTTATTTTGAAGGTCGAGGCGGACGACTGCTACTAGGGGTTCTTGCGCATCGGATGCCAGTGTCGCCGCTCGCTCATAGGCGGCGATGGCTCGAGCATATTCCTTTCGGCTCTCGTATAGCCTACCCTCCGCCATGAGGATAGCGGCGCTTTCTCCCTCCAATTGTCTCAAACGGCTCAGTATCGACGCGGCATCATTCCAATTGCCGGTCTCAAGGTCCAGGCCGAACATGAGCTCCATCGCCTGCCGATGATCGGGATGGGATTTCAGTATACTGTTCACTCGAGTCCTGGCCCGCTGCGCTTGCCCGTTTTGGTTCTCCATTATCGCCAAGGCCAACCCCGGTTCTGGTAAGCCAGGATGGAGTGACACGGCCCGCTCGAAACTTTCACGGGCCAAAGCCGAGTCTCCCGCCGCCAGGTACGCTTGGCCAAGAAGATACTGCACATGGGCGAGTTCCGGTTGATCGCGTAGTACCGTCCGAAAGGCCTGCACTGCGTCCTTCCCGTTTCCTCCCACAAGGGCTATCTTTCCGCGAAGAATCAATCCCTCGGCTGAACGCGGGTTCTCACGCAAGACCTCCGTCAGTCGTCTTTCGGCTTCCGCGCGATGCCCCGCGTTGAAGTCGATTTGCGCGATCTTGACTTGCGCGTATAATCCTGCCGGCTTCTTGTCATACTCTCTGACAAGTGTTTCATAGACCAGCTTCGCCCCGGCCACATCTTTATACGACTCATGGAGCGCGGCCAATGCCATCGGTATCTGAGAGGAGTAAGGCAGCTGTTCCTCAGCCTGCCGCAGAGCAGCCAGTGCGGCATCCTTCCCTCGGCGCAGGTTCAGAAAGTCGGCTAAGGCCAACCAGGCTTGATCGTTGTCAGGGAACGTCCTGATTGCATCGCGCAGCACGGCCTCGGCCTGATCGGTCGCATGGAGCTTGTCAAAGAAACGGGCCAGTTTCAGCCGATGCTCATAGACCGTCGACTCCTCTTGAATAATCTGACGGAGCACCTGCTCCGTAGCCTTAACGTCGTTACCCTCCACGAGGATGGTTTTTAAATTGTGCAGGAGGTCCAGGTTGTGCGGGTGCGCCTGCAGCGCACGTTGCAACGTCGTCTTCGCATCCTCGAAACGTTGTAAATGTCCATACAGTGTGGCCAGGAGAATCGAGACGTCCGGTTCCGACGGGTATGTTTTGCTCAATTCCTCGGTGCGGCCTATCGCCTGATCCATTTTACCCTGCTGCGCGAGCAAGGCGATCTTCAGAGCCTGGGCCTGTGGGTCTTGCGGATGTTTTTCTAGAACTTTGTCAGCCGTCCGCCCTACCTCATCTGCCAGTTTGGCTTCGAGGTAGTACTTGGCCAAGGCGATAAGGGCCTCTTTATGGTCCGGTATGATTTCGATGACCTGCTGATAGTTGGCGACCGCATTGCGCCAGTTCTTTTCCTTCTCCTCCACCTGCGCCACGAGGAAATAGGCCTCGGCGTCCTTGGGGTCGATCTTCAGTACGTTTCGCAAGGCCACCCGGGCCTTTGGGAAATTACCTGTCCGAAGGTATTCCTGTGCTTTGCCACGATAGTGGGCCTTTCGCTCCTGGGGACCCCCGCAAGCGGGTAAAATGAGCGCCAACAGCAGCGCAAAAATGATTGGCCGCGAGTCGGTGGTTGATGATTGCTGGCGCCTGGCTCGGTCTCTATTCTCCATGTGCTTCCTCAGCTAGAGCCAAGCTCTCACTCCCAATCCGAATAGTACACATAAGGATACAAAACCGAACTGCTTTACCCTATCAGCGAAGGTATGAAGTAGCAGCTCAAAGGAGAAGTATAGGACGATTAACTTCGCCGCCAGAATGCTCAGGGTCGGCATATCGGCCCGCATTTCCGGCAGTAAGGGGACGGTCAAGGCGAAAAAAACCATCAGATAATCTAGTGGCGTCGTCTGAAACCGATTCCCGCGGCTGAAGCGCATGCTCAATAAAACGAGTAGAGCTATGAGGGCCAACAGCGTGTTCTGAGTGACATAGATGGGCCAGATCTCAGGAATCCCGGATTGCTCGCCCATATACATGAGAAAGGCACTGCCGACATACAACCCTCCTCGCACGAAATGAGAGCGGCAGTGCGGCAACAGCCATAAACCAGCCAACACCACGACAAAAAGACTTAATGCGGCATACCCAACGTCTATGGGGACACGGCCTGGCAAGAAGACACTAAAGACGAGAAAGAGCGGAACGATGAGGGCCAGGAATCGTGGAGCCATATCGCTGAGCCACAGCCCCACCCTGACCAGTTTTGACTCAGAAATCATCCGACCGCTCAACGATCGAGACAGGAGCATGCCGCCGCGCTCTGTGGCGATAAACAGTGCAAACATCGCGATGGCAAAGGTGCCGTACATGGTGAGAATCAATTCATCGGATTGCCAGCGCAGAAGATATGCGAGGCCCACCATCATCGCCTGGATACCATAAATCACGATGACGGATTCGTAATGAGACAGTCCGAGCGCCAGGAGTTTATGATGCACATGATTACGGTCGCCGATGAAGGGCGAGCGGCCCTTCGCAAGCCGTTGCCCCATGACGGCAATCGTGTCGAGGAATGGCAGCCCAAGGAGCAATAGCCCGATCGAAACCGGGAAGGGGGCACGCGCAGGGTCGCCCATGAGGAGTACAAGGATGCCCATCGAGAAGCCGAGCAGTTGGCTGCCCGCGTCGCCCATGAAGATCCTCGCCGGATAGGTGTTATACCGCAAAAACCCCAGTAGCCCCCCCAAAAAACCTGCTGCCAGCACCAACACCGTGGTGTCGTGCGACAGATAAGCGAGATAGGCAATGCCGGCAAAGCTCAGGAAGGCTAACCCGCCTGCCAGGCCGTCGAGGCCATCGGAGAGGTTCACAGCGTTCGAGGCCCCGACGAGAAACACTATGGTTAAGGGCAGCGTCAGCCAGAGCGGCGCTTCTTCTGCGTAGAAAAACGGGATCTGCTCGAAACGGATATGGCCAATGACGACTACCACGAAGACAGCCAGTAATTGCCCGACGAGTTTGGTGCGGTAGTTTAAGTTGGCACGGTCGTCCCAAATGCCGAATCCCAGCAGGATCGCCGCGCTCACCAACACCGGCGCAATGATCGGGTCTTGCGGCACCCAGAAGAAAATGGAGATGAGTGCCGCGAAACCGAAGGCGATGCCGCCGATCCGTGGGATCGGATTCGCATGGACCTTTCTCTCACCCGGAAGATCCATGAAACTCCAGCGCCCCGCGTTCAGCTGCAGCGGCGGGACGAGCGCCATGCAAATGAACAGCGAGGTGATGAAGCTGAAAAAGACGGCGCTGGTCATGGTTAATCCGGAATATATCGATTCAGTTGAGGTTGAATGATTCGGGCAAATTCTAATAATCGATGTTCGACCTGCTGTTCACTTTCGCCCGGTTCGACGGCAGTCGAGAGGCGAATGAGAGCCCCGTCGCTGCGTTGTCTCGTCAATGCATCCCAGAATAAATAAAACTTCACCAGATATTCGTTGGACAACATCCGATCGCGCTGCTTGAACCAATAGACCACCAGCTGTTTCTGCTGGTCCTTTTGAATCAGCACGCGGTTGACCGTTTTGGCGAGTCCATCCATCGGGAGATTCACTCTTTGATGGGAAGTGATTTCCCAGCCTCCACCGGGGATACAGCTTGCCGGGGAATGTGCGGACTGACCCTTTCGCTGCGATCGGTAATAGGCCATGTAGAGGGTGAGCGGCCCTGTGCCAGGTGTAGCATAGTCGGCCAGTAAGTAGTCATCGAACCGCAATGTGGAGATAAAGTGTGGTTCTACCGGGAGCGGACTACCACGCCACTCTCCGATGTGCATGGAAAAATCCACAAAAGCCGAACGATCAGGAACGGCCTCATGCCGCTCCTCCATCGACAAGGACAGTAGCGCGACGGGAAGAATCAGGGCCAAACTCCTGACATAGGCGGGCACCCTGGGCTGTGGCATGGGTGACATGGTCGATGTCAGCGTTGCTGATTCGTTCGTTTCCGGAACGACCTGCCATGAAAACAGGTCGGACAAGCCTCCTAACCCAGGCAGAGCTTGGAGTTGCGATAAGGCCCACATTTCCACCAGGAGCAGCCCCAGGGTAGCGATGAACAGAACCCAGCCTTCGAAGAGATGTAGAAATCCCTCAGCCGCCTGGGGACCATAGATCTCCACGAGCACACCAACGATGCCGATGCGGAGGCCATTGACGAAGACCGAAATCGGTAAGGCCGACAACACGAGCACGATGCGCTTCCACAAACGATCCCGGAACAGGTATGCACACAACAGCGCCAGGGAAGTGAGAGGAAAAAGATACCGGATGCCGCTGCACGCCTCGGCCACTTGCAACTGGACAGGACCGAGGTCGATGACGTTACCTTCGCGAAATGCCGTGACTCCAATGGCCTGAAGTACGCCTACGCCCAAAGACGAGGACCAGAGCTGTAACTGACTCGAGAGCGCGTTGTATAAGAAATCTGGTAGTGGAATGCTGGTGAGCAGGTAGCCCAATGGGAAGATTAACTCTCTCGCGGTCTTTACTCCAAGAAACGAGAGGGCAAGCCCTACGATTATCACCCAGAGTGAGACATGAATAATGACATAAAGTGTCGCCAGCTCTCCGACGATATAGAGGAGAAGCCCTACGAGAACGATCAGTGGTCCCCGCCAGGTTGGGGCTAAGTGGCTCTGCGCCAACCGGTTTCGTCGCTGCCATACCAGCACAGCGCTAATGATCGGGATGAACATTCCATGGCTGTAGTCGTCCCCCCCCCACTGGCCAAATAGGAATACCAAGCTGTCGGCATACATGTAGCCCAGAACGGCTACAGTCACTAATCCGATGACAGCCACTGAAGACCTGGATGTGATGCTAATTCCCTCCCCCGGTCTGGGGAGAGGAAAAGAGATGATGAGTGACGAGAGTCGTGATCGTATCGCTGGAAGTGACGTAATCGCTAAACACCATGAGATGAGAATCGCTGCGGGCGATTGAAAAGCAGGCCCGCGGATTCTGAGTAAAACCTACGACTCTTTTCTCGCGACCAGACCACGGGAGCCCAATCCAACCAACGCGATCAATCCTGCACCGAACAACCAAACCGCTGCCGGCAATGGGACAAGTGAATTCAAGGCTCCCTGTACACGATGACCGGTTGCTCCGAAAATCAAGCGCCACTGGTTTGTCGAGAATGAGGACAGGCTTGGTGGCGTGGTGGGGAGATGGTCATTGGTAAAGGCGGTACCGGTCGGATTTCCCAGAGTAATCTCAAAAGCACTTGGCGCGCGGCCGTTCACAAGTGGGCCACTCAAATTATTCACTTCGACGTGATACGTACTGCCGACACCGGGATTGTTCACCATGCGGATGAAGCTAGTCCCAGGGCTGTAAGTGGCGGTGTAGTTGCCGACTGTCACCGTCAAATTTTGGATCGCACCGTTGTAGCGGCCGATGTTTGCACTTCCATTGCTGTCAGAGGTGCTCGAGTTGAACGTGAAGCTCCCCGACATGGGTAGTGCTGAACTGAAACCGTTCGCCCCGGTCCCGTTTTGCGTAAACATGTTGCCAAATACACCAGATACTGAACCACCAAAGTTAAACGAGATAGGAGCTGCATTGCCAGACATCGGATAAAGCAGGACAGCGCATAGCGCACCCAGTTTGAAAGCATGAACAACGATGGAGTTCTGCCTTGTCTTTTTCATCGTTTCTCCTTGAATAAGCCAGCGATCAACGTGCAATTTTTATCCTGCCTGCGACTACGTATACGCAGCTATCCTTATGTTTTTAGAGACTACTCAAATTGAGCGATATGTGCAAGAGGTTTTTAGGAAAGTAAGATGAAAGTACAAGCATATATGAATGAGGTGCATGGAAAATCATTCACTATGATTCGATTTGACACATTCGGGGGCAGAAGTTAATGGGAACAAGAGATGAAGCGCTGTGAATCGACGAAATGGATGGAGCTTAAGAGCCCTGACGATAGAGCTGTTTGCCTCTAGTTGGGCGTGGCGCCAGTTGTCTGGCAGGTCCACACTATTTCAGTCGGCTATCGAGCGGTCCAAGTCCATTCCAGTAATTGTTCGAATCGTTTCGCGAGCTCTTTGCGATCATAGAAGTTACTAACGTGTATGCGGCCGTTTGCGCCCAGCTTTTTGCACAGAGCTTCGTCGGCATAGAGGTCAATTAATCGATTCACCAATTCCTCGGCGTTTTCTGGCTCAATGCAGTAACCGGCGTCCGCAGCACGGACAATGTCGGCGCTCTCGCCTTCGACCCCGAGGATAATTGGTTTCTCCATGGCCATACTCTCAAAAATCTTTGAGGGAATGACGGTTTTGAAGAGATCGGATTTCTTTAGCAAGATGAGACTGACATCGGAGAGCGCCCAGAGCCAGGGCATCTGTTCTTTCGGCTGCTGATCCAGCATGAGGACATTGTCGAGACCGAGTTCTTCGCGTAAGGCCGCCAATCGCTGGCGTTCGGCGCCGTCTCCGGCGAGAATGAGCACAATGTCCGGGTATTCGCGCAGTCGCTGCGCCGCATGGAGTACCGTTTCGAGGTGGTGGGCCATTCCGTGCGTGCCCAAATAGGCGGCCACGAACTTCCCCTGGACTCCAAGCGATTCAGCC
>WBZN01001337.1_pt1 | contig 15213 bp, 12 predicted proteins | sample 5204281 | NCBI WGS metagenome assembly WBZN01 (sample SAMN12344347, study PRJNA552823) | activated sludge metagenome | biome: Activated sludge suspended growth; feature: Nitrification reactor; material: Wastewater; isolation source: activated sludge from nitrification reactor of wastewater...
CGATGCGACTAAAGTCTCCGTCCTTGAACCATTGCGCATTCAAACGACAGGGTGTGGTGTAACTGGTCAGTTCAAGCTGGACATGCGCTCCGATGGTGAGTCGATCACCCGGTTTCAGGTGCGGCCAATCGAGACCTGCTACCGTGAGATTCTCACCTGAGGATCCCGGCCCAATCGAATGGCCTTCCGCGCGCAAAGCGTCGATCACCTCCAGAGAATAGAGGCAGACTGCTCGGTCAGGTCCCCCATGATACTTCCGGTTGCGCTGGCGATCACCTGCCAATCCGTGGAACGTGACCTGCGCCGAGGGCGCAGGCAGCTTCGGCACACCGCCGTCGGAGAGACTCACCTGGTGCACATGTGCAGTCGCCGATGCCTTCATGATCACATCAGGAACAGAGACCACCCTCACACGATTCCATTCCCGTCGCTTCCAATGCGAGCCAACCGTCGCGTTCTCGAAACGCTTTCACATAGACACCGCGGGCTGCATAGGCGGATTCAATTTCCGTCCGCTGCTCGACTAACAGACCAGACAACAACAACCGCGCGCCGCCGGAGGCATACGTGCAGAGGGGCTCCGCGGCCGCCAGCAACGTCTGCCGATCTAAATTTGCGAGAACAAGCGTAGGCTCGAATGTGTCATGCGGCTGCTGCGCCTGGGCATTCCCCACCCCCAGGGTCAGCCGGCTGTCGAATCCATTGACCTGAGCATAATCCCGCGCACAGTCGATGGCGACGGCATCGAAATCCACGCCCACGGCCGCCGCAGCTCCGAGTCGTAACGCCACCATCGCCAGCACGCCGCTGCCGGTTCCCACATCCAACACACGATCGCCCGGCTGCACGATCTGCTGCAACCACGCGATCAGCAGCTGCGTAGTCGCATGGTGGCCTGTGCCGAACGCCTGCTTGGGATCGATGATCAATTCGATCTCTCCGGGATTCAGCGCGATCTGCTTCCAGCTCGGTCGGATGACCACCTGCCCGATCCTGATCGGTTCCACCAAACGTGACCACTGTGCATTCCAATCCTGATTCGCCAGATGATTGATGATCATGGCACTCTCCGGTTCCGGATGACCAAGTTGAGCCAGCGCGCGCGCGAGCCCTTGCCAGGTGTCCGGCCCGCAACGGTCCCCCGGCCAATAGAGATGCACCTGGCCATCCTCCTCCCACGCGCCGGTCACGTCAGGATCGTTCAAGACCCCCAATAGCTCACCCGCATCCAGCGAGGTGCGCACATCGACTTGAATCCAGTCCCCCGTGTCTACCGCAGCGGAATTGCCCGTTGAAGAATGATCTGTCTTGGAGGTTGACGCCATCTCAGACTCCCAGTATCGTCAGCACTATTGTGAAACCAACCATCCCATTGCGATTGAAATCAGCCCGCGAGCGGCATCTGCTCCATATACTCCGCCGCGCAGCGCGCTTAGAAACCAACGGCCGCCGCAACAGCGCACGGTTTACCACCGCACGCCTCACGATCTTTGCCGTCGGGCTCTGCGGCTCCATCATTCCACATAAATTGGGCTGGACGCTCTTCGGCAATGCGATCCTCGCGTCCAGCTTCATCCTGTTCCTCATGGTGGCCTGGCATCATAACAGGCTCGAAGATCGCTTGCATCGACTCCGACGCTGGCAGGGAATCAAGCGTGTCCACCTGGCCCGTCTTGCGTTGAACTGGCCGGAGATTCCGCTGCGTCCGGTGACGGTCCCGGAACGGCATGGATATGCCAAGGACCTCGACCTCGCCGGTCCCCGCTCCCTGCTGCACTTGATCGACAACACGATTTCCTCCCAGGGCCAACAACGCCTCGTATCATGGCTCTTGGACCAGCCGCCTCCCACTCTGCAATGGTCGAGCCGGCAGGCCCTCATCCGTGAATTGACCCCTCTCTCGCTGCTCCGGGATCGATTGGTACTGGAAGCGCAGGCTGTGGAGGAGGCAGATATCGACGGGCGCCGCCTGCTTTCCGTACTGCAGAAACGGGTGGACGATTCCGGGCTGGTGCCGATGCTGCTGACGGAATCGGTGCTGACCGTCGCCACAGCCGCGCTGCTGTTTGCTGATTGGCTCTATGGAATCGGCAACTATTGGATGTTGTCGTTCGGCCTCTATGCCTTCCTGTTCTTGTCGGTCCGCAGCCGCTCGGAAGAAATCTTCGACCATGCCCAGTCGCTGCACCTGCAACTGGAACGGCTCAGCGCCGTGCTCGGCTATTTAGAAAGGCGGTCGTACCGGGCCGCGCCGCAATTGGCCCGGCTCTGCGGCCCGCTGCTACAACAACAGAGCAGTCCGTCCCGCTCGCTGAAACAGGCCGCATCGCTCATGAACCGGCTCAGCGTGCGGGCCCATCCCCTGGTGCACTACCTCATCAATGCCATCGGTCCCTGGGATCTCTTCCACACCTATCGCCTGCAACAACTCCAGGACCGGATTGCGGCCGTCGCGCCGCTCTGGTTCGAGATATTGGCGGAATTGGATGCCGCTGCCTCCCTGGCCACTTTCGCCCACCTGCATCCCGATTACCTCTGGCCTTCGCTGCATCGAGCGGGGCCGGACGAACAGGCCAATGGCCACGACGCAATGCTTGATGCCGGGAATCTGGCGCATCCCCTCATTGCAGCAGAGGTCCGTGTGGCCAACAGCATCACGTTCAAGGGGCGAGGACAGATCTTTCTCGTCACCGGGTCGAACATGTCCGGCAAAAGCACCTTTCTCAGAACCATCGGCATCAACACCTGCCTGGCGCAGGCAGGAGCCCCGGTCTGTGCCGCATCTTTCCACTGGTCGCTGGTGCGAATCGGCAGCTGCATCCGTGTGGATGATTCGCTCGACGGCGGCCTCTCGTTCTTTTATGCGGAAGTGAAACGGCTTAAGAGCATCCTGGACAGCACCCAAGACCGGCAAGGACCGCCGGTGCTCTGGCTGATCGACGAAGTGTTCAAAGGCACCAACAACCGGGAGCGACTCATCGGCGGACGCGCGCTCATTACCGCACTTGCGGGTGGCAACGGGTTCGGCCTCGTGACGACCCACGATCTGGAGCTGGCCGAGTTGGAGCGGCAGCTGCCCACTGTCACCAATGTCCACTTTCAGGAAACCGTCGTGGAAGGCGCCTTGCATTTCGACTACCAGCTCAAATCAGGCCCCTGTCCCACCACCAATGCCTTGCGGATCATGACACTTGAAGGACTGCCGGTAGACAGCCCCGATCCGTCACCGCCCCGATAAGTAATTGCATCATTTCAGCAGTTTCGGCAGACTGAAGCTTCGCGTTCGAAACTAATTCTGTGCTCTCGGACAAAGGAGGCCCATATCGATCCCCAGCCCGACTCCTCATCATCGCCTCGGCTTCCGTTGCGTGGCCTGCTCATTGCGCAGTTCTGCGGCGCCTTTAACGACAACGCCTGGAAATTTATGGTCGCGCTCCTGGGCATCAGGGCGGCATCAGCCGCGCTCACGTCCGGACAGGACCTTGAAACGGCGTCGCAGACGCAGACCACCCTCGCCATGGTCGTATTCACCCTGCCGCTGGTTCTGACCTCCTTCGTGGCCGGGTTTTTTGCCGACCGTCTCAGCAAGCGTACGATCATCGTCACCATGAAAGCGGTGGAAATCCTGCTCATGGCCGGCGCCACCCTCGCCCTGCTCTCCCATCCGACCGGCGGCCCCTGGGCCCTCGTGATGCTCGCCTGCATGGGAATTCACAGCGCCATCTTCAGCCCTGCCAAATATGGCATTCTTCCCGAACTGCTCCCGCATCAACAACTCGCCCGCGGCAACAGCATTCTGGAGCTGTTTACCTTCCTGGCCATTTTAACGGGCACCACGGCAGGAGGATTTCTCTTGGCCGGGGCAGGGACTCAGCCCTGGCTCGCTCCCCTCGCATTGACGCTGCTGGCCCTGATTGGCTTCGCCGCAGCCTGGGCCGTCCCGCCGGTTCCGGCCGCACGGGCTGCCGGGGGCCTATTCGACACCCTGCGCGGCGCCCTCTCCGCGTTGCGGGCGGATCGCCTCTTGCGCCTGGCCATTACCGGTGCGGTGTTTTTCTGGACCATTGCCAGCCTGGTCGTGCAAAACGTGCTGGTCTACGCCAAGGCCGTACTGGGCCTCTCGGACGCCCTGGCCACCGTCCCCTCGGCCTTGATCTCGGTAGGAATCGGGTTGGGCGCCCTCGTCGTCGGCCGACTTTCCCGGTCTCGCGTGGAATACGGACTGGTTCCTTTGGGAGCGGCCGGGGTCGCCGCGTTCCTGCTGCTCCTCGGCTGGTGGGTGCCGTCCTTTACCGGCACCCTCGTGCTGATGCTCGCATTGGGCATGTCGAGCGCCCTCATTTTCATTCCCATCAACGCCCTGGTGCAATGGCGGGCGCCGCACGACCGGCGGGGATCGGTCATCGCCCTGGAAAACATCTGTGTCTTCACCGGCATTCTGCTGGGCTCGCTGAGCGGCGGCATGCTGGCCAACGCGGGTCTCTCAACCGTCGGCATCTTTCTCGCGACAACCCTCGCCACCACGATTGGAACGGCCTGGGCCATGTGGCTGATGCCCGAAACCTTCCTGCGCATGATGCTGGTCCTGCTGACGAATACCATTTACCGGCTGCGTATCGTCGGACAAACCCACGTTCCCGTCTCGGGCGGCGCGTTGCTCGTCCCCAATCACATCTCCTTCATCGACGGATTTCTCCTCATCGCCAGCCTGGATCGGCCCATCCGGTTCGTCGTCGATGCCCAATACGTCAATCATCCGATCTTCAAACCGTTCATGAAGGCGTTACAGGTCATTCCGATTTCGTCGGACGGCGGCCCTCGCGTCATTCTCCGCGCCTTGCGCGATGCGGGGCAGGCGCTTGATGCGGGCGACCTCGTGTGCATTTTCCCGGAAGGTCAGATCACACGCACCGGCAATTTGCTGCCTTTTCGCCGGGGGTTCGAGCGGATCGTCAGAGGTCGCGAGGTGCCGGTCGTGCCGGTGCATCTGGATCGCGTCTGGGGCAGCATCTTCAGTTTTGTCGGGGGACGTTTCGTCACCAAATGGCCGGAGCGCGTGCCCTATCCGGTCACCGTCTCATTCGGCACCCCGGTTCCTGCCGATACGCCCGCGCATGAACTCCGCCGTCTCGTCCGTGAACTCGGCGAAACTGCCTGGCAGTTGCGAAAGACCACGCGGCGTCCCTTGCACGCGGCATTCGTCCGCGCCATGCGTCGGCATCCCTTCCGTCTAGCCATGGCCGATGCGACCAAACCGCACGTGTCCGCGCTCCAGGCCTTGATCGGCGCGATTGCCCTGGCCCGTGCGCTGAAGCAACACTGGCAGGGCCAACCCCATGTAGGCCTGCTGCTGCCACCGACCGTCGCGGGAGCGCTGACCACGGTCGCCGCCGCACTCGCCGGTCGGACCTGCGTGAATCTCAACTACACCGTGGGGAAGGCCGGGCTGGAATCAGCCGTGCGACAAGCGCACCTGCGCACCATCGTCACAAGCCGGAAGTTTATCGAAAAGGCGAAGCTTGAACTCCCCGATGGGCCGACGATTCTCTGGTTGGAGGACATCGGCGCCACGATCGGCACTCGGCAGAAAGCCGCCGCCGCGGCGCTGGCCATTCTGGCGCCGCTGAGACTCCTTGAATCGGCCTGCGGTCAGACAGAGCGAGTGACGATGGATCACCTCGCCACCATCATCTTCAGCAGCGGCAGTACCGGTGAGCCGAAAGGCGTCATGCTCACACACTTCAGCATCGACGCGAATGTGCAGGCCGTCTCGCAAGTGCTTCCTCTGGACCCGGAGGATCGCATTCTGGGCATTCTCCCGCTCTTCCACTCATTCGGTTACCTCGTATTCTGGTATGTCACCCTCAACAGCGCTGCGACGGTATTCCATCCCTCGCCCCTCGATGTCACGGCCATAGGTGAACTGTGCGCCACACATCGCCTCACGTTTCTCGTCTGCACGCCCACGTTTTTGCAGCTCTATCAACGCCGCTGCACGCCGGAGCAGTTCAGCACATTACGGGTCGTCCTCACAGGTGCGGAGAAACTGCCCTTGCGCCTCTGCCAATCGTTCGAGGACCGATTCGGGATTGGGCCGATCGAAGGGTATGGCGTGACCGAATGTGCCCCGGTGATCGCCGTGAACTGCCCCGACTTCAGGGCCGCAGGGTTCTACCAGCCGGCATCCCGGCGCGGCACCGTGGGTCAACCGCTGCCCGGCGTCTCCGTACGTATCGTCGATCCTGACAGCTTCGCCATTCTTCCTCCCGGCACCGCCGGCATGTTGCTGGTGAAAGGCCCGAATGTCATGAACGGCTACTTGGGACGAGAGGATCTGACGGCGCAAGCCATGCGCGACGGATGGTATATTACCGGTGACATCGCCACGCTCGACGACGACGGGTTCCTCACCATCACTGATCGACTGTCACGTTTTTCTAAGATCGGCGGAGAAATGGTGCCGCATCGACAGGTGGAAGAGGCCCTGCAACTGGCGTCGGGCGAAGAGATGCCGGTTTGCGCGGTCACCGGGGTGCCGGATGAGCGCAAGGGCGAACAACTGGCCGTCCTGCATACCCTCGCCGAAGAGCGGATTCCACAGATCCTGGCGAAAGCTGCGGCAGGAGGCCTGCCCAATCTATTTCTGCCTTCGCGTACGCACTGTCTTAAAGTCGACGCGCTCCCCATCCTGGGGACGGGCAAACTGGATCTCCGAGCGCTCAAACGAATTGCGATGGAACGGCTGGGTGTGCATGGCGGGTGAAGAGCATCGGTTGCAATGCTCACTGTTCAGTGTTCAATTGATCATTGCGAATCACAGATGACGGGTGACGAATGACGGGGATGCCGGTCACGAAGTCGCTGATCGATTGCCATGTGCATCTGGCGGCATTGCCCGACGGCGACAATGGGTGTTACATCTCGCCCAAGACGCTGAGAAGCCCGCTGTTCCGCTTCCTGCTCTGGAAACACGGCCTCTCGCCCGATAAGCCGCGCGAAGCGAATCAGAAATATCTCGCCGACCTTCTCACCGAATTACGGGCATCACGCCATGTACAACAGGCCGTCCTCCTCGGCATGGACGGCGCCTATGACCAGAACGGCCGACTCAACCAGGGCCATACCGACTTTCTGATCGGCAACGACTATGTACTCAAGACCGCCCAGGCTCATCCCGGCGAATTGCTGGCGGGGGTGTCTATCAACCCGCAACGGCGCGACGCCATCGACGAGGTCCATCGCTGCGCGGATGCCGGCGCGGTGCTGGTGAAGGTGCTGCCGAATGCGAAGCAATTCGACCCGGCGAATCTTAAATACACACCGTTCTATCGCGCATTGGCCGAACGCAAGCTGCCGTTTCTGAGTCATGTCGGGTACGAATTCAGCCTGATCGGCAAGGACCAATCCGTGGGTGATCCGGACCGGCTACGCCTTGCCTTGGATGAAGGCGCCACCGTCATTGCGGCCCACGCCTGCAGCTACGGCTTGATTCTCTATGAGAAGTTTTTGCCGACCCTGCGCGACCTCGTGCGCCGGTATCCGCATTTCTATGCGGACATCTCCGCCCTCACGTTACCAAACCGCATGCGGATGCTGCTGCATTTGCGGAAATACCCGGAGGTACATGAACGTCTGCTCTTCGGTACCGACTATCCGCTGTCGGTCTTCCATGCGGCAGCCTGGGGACGCGTGGCGCTAGGGACACTACGCAAGATGATCAGGACCAAAAACCGCTTCGACCGGCAAGTCGAGGTCTGCAACGGGCTGAAGCTCGGCTTTCGTTCCCTCGGGGAATTGCTTCCCCATTCAGCAACCACCACGACGCGCTAACCAGGCACATTCATGCACCGCGACCACATCCTCACCAGCTTGCGCGAAAGGATTCTGGCCTTTGCGGCATCACGCCTATCGAGGGATCTTGCCGAAGACCTCACCCAAGAGGTGCTGGTCGTGCTGCAGGAGAAGTATACGCGCGTGACCGAGCTGACTGAACTGGTTCCCCTGGCTTTTCAAATCCTCCGGTTCAAAATGCTGGATGCCCATCGGAAATCACTGCGCCGGGGCGAGTATAATCAAGATTCGGTCGATGACCTGCCACTGGCGAATCCCGGCGACGATCCGGCCATGCAATTGGATCAGAAGCAGCGTGTCGATCGGTTGTTGACCGCCGTGGCGCAGCTCGGGGATCGCTGCCGGGAATTGTTCAGATGGAAGCTGGAGGGGCACAGTTTTCCGGAAATTCAAAAGCTCATGGGTCAGGCATCGATCAACACCATCTACACCTGGGACCTGCGCTGTCGGAAACAGCTGTTGAGTCTGATGGGCGGGAGTTGGGAATGAGACAGAGAGTGTTGATCTGTAAGTATTGAGTTATTAGTTTCGCCCTTCACGGGATACGCTTCACGAACGACGAAAGTTTATGTCTGAACAGGATCTCGAAAAACTGCTCGGGGGATTTGCCGCGGATACGCTGACGCCGGAAGAGCGCAACCGGCTCTATTCAGCGGCTTTGCGAGATCAGCAATTGTTCAACGCCCTGGCCGATGAGCAGGCGCTAAAGGAGTTACTGGCAGACCCGGATGTGCGCCGCCGTCTCCTCGGGGCATTGAAGCAACCAGGCCCCTCTACAACCGGCGAGGCACTCCCTTGGTGGGCTTGGTTCAGGAAGCCGGCAGGGCTCGCCTTGGCAGGCGGTCTCGCGGTCGCGGTCTCCGCTATTGCGATCGGTACCAGAATCTATCAAGAGAGTCTCGACCGCGCAGCTCAATCCGTCGTCACCGATGATGCCAAACCGGTTGCGCCATCGAGTCAACCCGCACAACCATCGATGCAGGCGCCACTGCGTGCGGTTGCGCCGGAACTAACAACCAAGGACAATACCGAACCGGCGAAGAAAGAATTGCGCACCGACAAACCGGCCACGCGCGAACGACTCGCTCCGGTCACGTCGCAAGAACAGCCTGCGGCCGGATCTCTCGCTGACAAGGCCATGCCTCGACGTGAGCGCGATGAATCGAGCACGCAAGCACCGATAGCGACAGCCGAAAAGGAATCCGCCCAAACGACCGCCTCAGCTGACCGGAAGCTTGCTGCAACCGCACCGCCTCCGGCAGATGCCCTCGCGCCGGCTGCAGCTCCCGCTCCCATGCAGGCACCGCCGGCCTTATCGGCTGCGAGCGCTCCCGCCCCGAAGAAAAGCGCCCGGGCTCTTTTTTACGGCGAGGAGCCCACCCGCACCGCCGGTCGGACGACGCCGTTAGGTTTGCGCTACAGCTTTGTGACCCGGGGAATAGACGGGCAGAACCAGGAAGTACCTGCAGCGATGGTTGCCCGAAGCAGGGAACCGGTGCGCATCACCGTGGAAGCGACACAGGAGGCTTATCTGCAGGTGCTGCAAAACCTCGGCTCCGCCGGCACCAGACTCTGGTGGCCGCCCCAAGAAACCGGCAAAATTTCCCTCAAGCTCCAGGCTGGAAAACGGAGCGAGATTCCCATGCCGCCGCCGGCAGAGAACGGACTGATCACGCTCATTGTCCGGCTTTCACCCAAACCGTTCGGGCCCCTCACGATGCAGGAAGTCGGGATGCTGGATCGTTTCTCGGCGAATCTGCTCATCGAAACCACCTCTCCCGGCATGACCACCAGCGCACAGGAACAGGCCACCTACGTCGTGAGCCAGGATCCATCCACCAGCGCCCAACTCGCCGTCGAGATACCGGTCGTTCAGTAACGTTACGCCCGTCAACATTCGACATCACGGGTAGAACCGCATCACCAGCATTCCGGCGATTGCCGCTACTCCTCCGGTGAGGCAGAGAACAAATCCCAGCGCGCCTGCCATAAACCAGGGGCGTACCCGCCGGTATTCCTCCGGCGCGAGCAACGGATGCAATTCCACCGGCTTCCGCCACCACCGAGACGGCAGCGGCATACGCGAGGCCAATGTCCGATAGAGCACGAGGTGATACCACCACCCCATCGGAACTCCAATGAGCAAGCCGAGGGCTAGTGCCCAGAGCCCAAGCTCGACCATCCGTGGCGGGGTCACGACGACGGTCAGCAGACTTATCAACCCGATCACCATCAGGCTCGCCGGCACGAGAAGCACTTCAAGCATGGGAGGGATTATACCCGAGCAGTTGCAGGCGAGAGCAGGCTTTGCAACATCACGGCGGCGCATCGATGTCGGTGCGGTTCCAGGTGAGAAAAAACAGGAGCGTATACTGATTGTAGAAGGTCCGTCCCACCAGGGTCGCGGAAGAGCCCAAAAATTCGCCGGTGCGGTTGTCGTACATGTCCAGATGGAGGCGCGCATACCCGCTTTGATTTTGCTGCTTGTAGAGCGTCAGTTCCGGGAGCGCGAACGGAATCAGCACGCTCTGGACCGGCGGCATCCCGAAAAACGTAATGCCCTGCATGGTGCCGAACGACTCTGCCATGACGCGTACAAGATAAGGCGATTCCGTATCGCGTGCCCTCACCAGGTACCCTTTGCGCCCCAATTCCGCCGCCACCGTATCACGAATGTAGAGAATGTCACGGTTGGGACTGTTCAGTGAGCCCAGTTCAGAATTCGTCATACGGAGGCGGGATCGATCGCTTTCCAATCCGGTCGCATCCACTTCGACGTTGACACCGGCCGGCAGCTGAAGGGTCAAATTGCCGATGGCATGAGTGACCGCCTGGGTTAATAACACCTGCTCAACCGCTGTTCTGGGCGTTCGAGACAGCTCCTGTTCGAGCGAGCAACCCACGACGAGGGCCATGAGGCCAAAGAGAAGGCAGAACCGTACCTGCATGAAGTCACCCCCATTTGAAATGTGTCTCTTTTGAAATGCTAATCGACTGCGAGAGGCTATTCAACCGGGCATCGACAAGCATGAGCTGTCGCCGGCCATGAGCATTGCGTGTGAGGATTAAGCGACAGCACGAAACGGAAATGCCGCACACCAAGGCACAGGGCCAACTCGGCCCCACCTAAACGCCCAGCGTATGGGAGATGCGCCGGGCGGCCGCATGAGTTGGCTCATGAACAAGCCGAAAATCAAAGGGTCTGACCTTTTTGATTTTCCCGGCGTTCAGCACGCCGAATCACGGATAGAACCGGAGCACCAACATGCCTGCAAGCGCCGCCACTCCGCCTGTGAGGCACAAGACAAACCCCAGCATGCCCGCCACAAACCAAGGCCGGACCCGCTGGTATTCGTCCGGCGTGACAAACGGATGCAACTCCACCGGCCGCCGCCACCACTGAGACGGAAGCGCCATGCGCGCAGCCAACGCCCGGTACAGGACGACGTGATACCACCAACCCGTCGGAATTCCGATGAGTAACCCAAGGGCCAGCCCCCGGAACCCCCAGCTCAATCATGAGGGGTGGTGTAATGGCAACCGTCACCAGGCCCATCAGAGCGATCGCGACGACACTCCCGAGCACGAGGAGCGACTCACGCATGGGACGGATTATACCGGAGGAACTGCAGGGATGGCTGGGGATGACCAGGTCGCCGGGGCGCATAAGAGATCGCCCCATCGGCTTCCCTGCCGCATAGCCGCACACAATCAGCGGGCCCGCTTCAACAGGCCCGCTGGAGGACCCATTCAGGACTTGGACCGTGATCGAGGCAGAGCCAGAATGCTCGACTTCCTGGCTTCATCGTTCGGGAACACACGGCCGGTGAGGACCGTTTGAAAAATGTGATCGAATACCACGCCGGGCTCCCCTTTTTTCTTTCCCGACCTGAAATACGAATGCCCTTTCGGCGGATCGTACACCGTGTTGACGTCATCACAGTCGATGGCATAGACGTTCTTGGGTGTTTGCTCCATGTCTTCCGGTCCGGTGTGCCCGAGGCGACGGGACGCTTCTGCGTTTTTGAGATTCGAGACTTTGCTCGCGCGGAGCGCCAGATCGTCGGAGGCGTAATACACCACCACGTTGCGAGAGGCATGGCTGATCAATTCGCCGGGCTGCCCTTTGTGCAGGGACTCGTTCAAAATATCCGCCGCGACCAGGAAGGTGTTTCTGAACAGGAGCGGCAATCCGCCCGGTTGATCGTACTTCTGCCAGAGGCTCAAGGTCTGGCGAAGCACGCGATTACCCATGGAATGCGCCAAGATATTGATTCGCTTCAGACAGGGATCCTCGTCAGGATTGGCGTCGGACGAATTTCTCCACTCCATGAATTTCTGGAACATGCGGGCGAACGCAAAGGCGCTTTGGTCCGCCGACTTTTGATCGTCCCAATAGTCTTTGACGAGGCCCAGATCGTTATCGCAGGGCCAAATGATGGGGACCACAAGCAGCTCCCCGTCCTGCTCCTTGTTGCACAGAGCCTGAAACTCCTCCACGTTCGTGAAGACATCCTCGGGAAGATTTGAAAACCCATGGATATAGATCAGCACCTGACGATATTTCGACTCCTTGATGGCCGTCAAAAAGTTCTTGCTGCCGACTTCTTCAATCGCGCCTTTCTTATTTCTGCTGCAGCAGAAAAATCCACGGCTCGACGAATTGTTCTCGAGATCAAACAAGAAATTTGTATTCAATTCTGGTTCTGTATTGACCGTCGGCATCCTACTGGTAATGAAGAGCATCGTGAGGTCTCCCATAGTGGTTAGTGAACAGGGCGACTCGATCGTGAACGCGCTTGCATTGCGAGCCATGCAGACGGCGCACACGTCCTGACTCGGCCCATCATCAGCGCGGGGATTCTAGCAGGACGGACAAAATTGGCAAGGCAGAGAAATCGTCAGCGGGTCGGCGAATGCTCCGTCGAGAAAAGACTCCCGACACCATTTCAGCCGACTCGCTCGTTAGGCCTCGAAATCCTCAAAGCTTCTCAACAACGTCGACAGCGACATATACGGGCTTCTGGTCCGGAAGAAGGACTCTGCCATTCCGATCGACCATCTTCCATTCGGCATAGCGTGCCCTGGAAGCGGTGGCGCTGTTAGCGGCACTGAGACTCGGCAAGATTGGCCCGGCTCCGTAGAGGGTATCCGAACGCGAAGAGGAGAGTTCAAACGCCCTGGGCCCTCGATCGGGCCTTGCCTCTGGAGATAGCGCTGGCTCCAGAATACGGACCCAATGCTCCGTAGCCCCCACACCTTGGCGAAACGTGAGTTCCCCAGCACCTTTGTTCCATCCGGAATCGTTACATCAGCGACGAAGGCTGACCGATCGCCGGACTCGTTCGGGCTAGCTGCCGGCGTTCGGCGCCTTCGTAACCTCCCCGGAACATGGGCCAGGCGCAGCGTGTAGTATCGGACGTTCCTGAGAACCTCTCGCCCCTGGTCAGTGAAGACCAACGTCAGGATGGCGATGACGAGTCCCACTATGCCAAGGATTAGCTCAAGCATGCTACGGGCTCAGCTTCGTTCACGGTCTGGGCCTAACGTTCAAATTCACCCGACGGAGGAAGCGGGCGAAGCCCGCTGTAGCCGGTCGGGTGGAATGCAGGGTTGGGCGTGAACGCTGGCTGAAGCGTGAGGGATGAACGGCTGCCGAAGCCGGAACACTGCCGCCGCACTGCGTAGACGCCACATGCTCGAATGCCAAATCGGCATCGTTGCCACAATCCTTTCAGAAGTTACCAGCCTTCATGTTCCGACGGAACTCGTGGCCTGCCTCGGTGGAACCGACAATCTCGGTTACGACACCAATAACACGACGCGTGTCGAAATAGCCGACGCGCAATATCGGCAACCGAAAGCTCTGGATCTCGGGATAGCCCGAGGACGTCAGATGAGCCGCTGCCGCATCGTAGTCAGCGTCATCCAGCCAGTACGCCACATGCTGAACCACGGCATCACCATGTCGATCCAGCGCTTCCTGATACATACTGGCTCCCGAGACAGGCTGGATCAGCTCGATCTGCGTATCGCCGGCATAAGCGATATGCAGATTGCAGACCCAGTCTGCGTGTTTCCCAAGGTAGGTACCCTCGGTATCTTTGGCGGCAAGATTGTCCAGGTGCATGAAACGGTCGATCCCCATCGTTTCGATAAAAAACTTCTCAGCGGATGCGAGGTCTTTAACGACCCAGGCAACCTGGCAGAACGCTGAAGCAAGTGCTGGTTTTTTCATGTGATGTCCCCATTTTTGTTGCGGCATTCGTGGGCGATGCCGAATAGGCCCAACGAACGAGCTCAGCGGTGCCACGTTGTTGGCAGCGTCCGCTGCAGCGATTTGTTAGGCAGGCACTTTGCCTACCCAACTCACTTTTTTCTGAACACCAACGCCATCCCCGACTGTCTGGCCCTCGTAGGTACCGGCACGGGCCTGGATGACGATATAGAGCAAATCTTCCGTTGCGGAAGTATTCCGCCAACATCTCTCTCCTTCTGGAGCCACTCGGACTATCGTGCCCTCGCCAATCGGTAGCAGTTTGTCATCAATTTGAAATTCACCTTTGCCTCTGAGAAAGACATAGATCTCCTCGTTAAGATTGTGCGTATGATAAAAGAGCATTGACGTTTTAGGCGGCATCTTATTGATGGATATTTCGCTGCTGGTCAGGCCCAGAAGCTCATGCAAAAAGAGCTTGCCTTCGGTTTCGCGTGGCAACGCCGGATGCTTGAACTTATATTGGTCCAGTTGAGATAAGGGCCCCACATCAGCGGCCGTGAAATGCGCACCCTTTTTGATTTGCGTCATGTTCATATTTCCTCCTAGATATTTAGGCCTGCCTAACAATGTTTGGCCAGACTGTATAATCCCGTTACGGCAGCTTGTCCACTTCTGCCTAAGTCGGCGAATACGCATCGATTGCCCGCTCTAACCCATTGGAGCAGAGCACGTTTTGCTCCAATGCCGCGTTCAGGTCGTCGTCTTATGCAGTCTGCATAAGACGGTTCTCAGGCCATCGATCGGACTTCTCACCCCGTGGCCGCCTTTGTTCAACACGTGCGTGTACATCATGGTGGTGCTGACGTCCTTGTGACCGAGCAGTTCTTGGATTGTCCTGATGTCGTACCCGGTCTCAAGGAGGTGCGTGGCGAACGAATGCCGGAATGTGTGGCACCCGGCATGCTTGACCACACCGGCCCTGCAGACAGCATCCTTAACGGTCCGTTGCAGAATCGTCTCGTGAACGTGATGCCGTCCTTCTTCGCCCGTCTTCCTATTGTTCCACCGGGTTTCCTGCGGGAAGACCCACTGCCAGCGCCAGTCTTTCGGCGCGTTGGGGTACTTGCGGTCGAGTGCGTGCG
>WBZN01001338.1_pt1 | contig 15209 bp, 13 predicted proteins | sample 5204281 | NCBI WGS metagenome assembly WBZN01 (sample SAMN12344347, study PRJNA552823) | activated sludge metagenome | biome: Activated sludge suspended growth; feature: Nitrification reactor; material: Wastewater; isolation source: activated sludge from nitrification reactor of wastewater...
GTCGCCGTCGCGTACGGAGACGTCGCGCGCGCCTCGCATCGATTTTCTGGAGGCGCGGCCGGTCGGCGCGCCCGTCGGCGCTGACGACCGGCCCCTCGTCGCCAACGTCGGGCAACAGCGAAAGGAAGACTCGCCACCAGCTGCTTGCTGCGTGGCGAAGACCGGTCTTGGGAGCTTCTGCAATCCGCCTCCCCAGCCAGTGCCCCACATCGCGAGGGTTTTCGTGCGCTAGCTGGCCAAGCAGCGGCTCCACCTCGGGGACGCGGTTCCCGTCGTGGAGTGCCTTCAAGAACAGCTCTCTAAGATCGCCGGCGATCTCTGGCGTGCGTTCCATGAGCTGCAGCGCTGCTCCCACTGCAATGTGAGCGTCCGGATCCGAAAGATGCCACCGGCACAGCCTCTCCCAGCGGGCGAGGCCAAGACGCTCTATCATCTGCTCGCACAGACTTGGCGCGATGAATCGACCTTCCCAGTTCGTGCGTGAACGCACCGCCGCGGTCACGATGGGCAAAGGAGGGAGCTGACCTGCAGGAGCAGATTCAAGCCACAGCAGGGCGCACTTTGCGGAGTTTTCATATCCGATGGTGACGTGGTGCCACAGCGACGCCCGCACTTCGTCCTTGTGGTCCAACAACAGATGTCTCACTCGCAGTTCCGAGCGGGAAGACAGTGAGCTGTGCGTGAAGAGCCGAGCGAGAAGCCACGCCTGTTGGCCGGCCGGCATTGAGCCAGGACTTGCGAGCACGGCCAATGGAACAAGCTTGTGAAGAGCAGGGCTATGCGTGAGCAAGTGCGACGGGGGGAGCTGCTGAAGCAGCGCAGCCTGCTTCGGAGTCGGCTCTCCTTGGAGCGACACCCAAGCCTCAAAGATACGCTCCAGAATACCGCTTCCCCAGTGCAAAATTGGATACCTGGGATCCAGGTACGAGCGGTAGAACCATTCAAAACCATCGTCGCCCGCCAACTGAATAGTCATGGCGACAACAGTGGCTGAGGTTTGCCGCTCGGCCGAAATGCTATAGAGCGGACGTTCAAAGTGTCGCTGTTGGCGCGAGGCGATGACGGCGTTGGCTATGTACGAATCCCGACTCTCCGAAGCGATGTAGCAGGCAGCCACGAACCATCCATCGCCATCATCGTTCGTGGAGATGTACCCAAGCAGGGCTTCTCTGAGTCGCTCCAGCCGTCCGCTTTCACGCGCCCGCGCTGCGGCGAATGCGACGACGCGCCATCGGGGACCGGGTATGGATTCCCCCTGTAGGAGTCTTGCGAGAACGGTGGGGACGCAAGCGATTTCCAATAGGGGGCGCAGAGCGAAGTCGACTTGGTCCGCAGCAACACGGATGACGTTTGCCCATTGAAAGAACGCGAGCGCCTGCGCTTTGGCTGCCTCAGAAGCTCCGCTAAGTGGTAGCGACTCGCGGATGAGCGTCTCAGCTCTCCGCAAGGAGACCGGACCATCGTCATGTATCGCCGTTGCCAGCTGCGACAGGACTTCACGCCTCGCCTCCGCTCCGGGGACCGCCTCGCAAAATGCCTGCGTTGGGCTTCCTTTGTTCTCGTCAGCGTCCTGCCAGCGGGTCAGACGCTCCACGAGAAGACGGTCGAGTATCTCTCCTAGACTTCGGTCCCTCGGGGCCTTCGACTGATCGAATTCGGAGTACAACAAACGTAGCGAAAGGGGAGAACTCGCAGCCTCCTTGAGTACCTCATCGGCGTCAACGCGCGCGAGTACTGCTCGCGCTTGCGCTCTCGCGTCGGTTGATGAGAGGCCCCTCGCCACACCAACTTCGGTAAGGAGGTCTTGCCGTTCGTCTGCACGCAATGTCGCGATGGTTGCACTCCGCCAATTCGGGCTGAGCCGATAGTCGTGGGTCACGGCCCGCGAGGTCGCCACCACGCGGAGCCGGGGCCACGACTCGGAGAGATTTTCCAGTGCGCCAAGAATCTTTCGAGCCGATCGGTCATCGACCTCGTCTAACCCGTCGACAATCAGGATCGTGTCGTCAACGCTCGAAAGCACGCTCTCTCGCACATCGAATGCGTCGAGCTCGGGGAACAAGCTGCTATGCACGAATCGGGAGACTCGCTCCAAGGCTTCAAGGCCTGTCGTTGGCGGAGGAACCATGTGCACCGCAGGCACGAGCAAGACGGTTGCGGTTCCGACGCGATTCGTGGACTCGGCGAACATGCCAACAATCGTGCTCTTCCCCGTACCCAAGTCTCCCCAGATAACGAGCCGCGGCGCGACCGACAGCAGCGATTCTAACGAGGTGCGTTCGTCGACGACATACGATGGACGCTGCGGATGTAGCCGCCGCGCCACGTGAACTTCGACATGCAACGGATGCAGCTTCGGACGGACCTCCGGTGTCAAAGCTCGAGACTTTGCTTCAACATAATCTGCGGCGTATCTCGCTAAGCGCCCTCGCAGCTCTTCGATGCACACGCTCGCTATTCGGTCGTCCTCCGATTCCTCGTCCGAGCCAGCATCGGAGAATCGTGCCGAGGACACTCGGGACGAACGCCAACTGCGCGCGGTGGGTCGGTTGTCGAACTCGAATTGCCGGTATTCTATTTGTTCCTGCCTAAAACGAATGAGTTGGTACGTGTTTGGATGGCCAGCGTTAGCAAACGACGCCCCACACCGCAGGTCGATCCCACCTCCGGTGACGCGACCATGCTCGCGAGGCGTCTCATGAGTGTGACCACACAGAAGAAGGTGTGCTCTCGCAGCAAGATGGAGAAACGAGCCTTGTCCGTGGGCGCCCCAGTGGGACCGCTCGTCATGGTGCAGCCAGTCCTGCGGGTGATGCATCAGCGCGACGGTGATTGGGCGTGCATTCCAGGACCGAGGTTGGAGGAGGGCGTGATCTCCCTCTAAGAGCTTCATCAAGGCGAGCGATAGCCGAAGCTGGTGCTCGTCATCGTCGCCTTGTGAGAACCAGCAAGTATTGACGCAGACGAATCGCTTGTCTCGAAGCGTCGTTGCTCCGATCAAGTAGGACGGAGCGCCTCGAAACGAATAGGGCCGTGCCCCGAAGGAGCTGCAAAACTCGACATACGCGGCGAAGGGCTTCTGATAATGCTCTGGGACCCCGTTTTCGAAAATGCGATCGGCGGCCTCGTAATCCGTCGGTCGCGCCAACGTTCGCGCAAATCCGCGCTCCACATCGTGGTTGCCGGGTGCGAAGAAAAAATCCGTTCGCGGTATTCCGAGTTCTTGGCTCAAAGAAGCAAACCAGGCGGAGGCAGCGTCGTAGTCCGTTTTACGTCCTGCCCAACCGATGTCCCCAGTGGTGGCGACAATGGATGGCTTCCATTCAGGCTCAATACCGCGTACGGACTCAAGAAGGCTGCGCAGAACGATTTCGCGGTCAGCAATGCCAACAGCTGTTCGGTCAGCGCCGAAATGTAGGTCCGAGAGCTGGAGGACGACTTCGGGGCGTCTCCTCGCGTTGATGTCCGTCACCACGTTCAAGAGCAGAACACAGTCGAGTGAGGTCGCTCAACCTCACGCGCCCGTGTCCCGCGGCGGGACGGCTCTGCCTACCGTCGCACCGGGATCGGTCGTCGCAGCGTTGCACACAGCCAGGGCCAGCGCGTGTACTCTCGTGAGAGTCGCGCCAGGCTCAAGTCATGCGCAAGATCGACAGCCCGCTCCGGTGCCACGCTCTCAGGGCGCCGCGCGCTTCGTGCTCGGACCACTGACCTCGGTGCGCCATGCAGGGTCGGCACGATCGCCGAAACTAGATCCGCGCGGCAGGATCATCGATCGGACGGTTACGTCTCGGGTTGTCGTGGAAGCCATCCGCGCGAGACAGGGTAGATCTGCCGACCACTAACCTCGCGAATGGTTGTGCTCATCCCACGCGGAGCCATCTCGGCAAGATCGCGGGTGAGCTCCATCGCACTCGTGGAGGCACTCATCGACAACTCGCAGTTCCAAGTGCGCCCGCCGTTGCGGGTCTGGGCGATGAGCGTCGCAGCGAGTGCATCGATGCTCACGTCGTAACGAATCACCTCCCACGGGCAGTCCGGCTCAGGAGTCGTTAGCGTACCTTGCAGCTCGATGGTCCTCTCGGCGAATTCAAGCGCGACGATCACGGGCATCGGCTCAGTCACACGATGCAGAACCATCTGCGCCGTGCCCGTGAACTCGTACTGAGTGCGAGACGTCACGGCGGCATCGGAGGGCGCACTCGACGCCCACCCTTCGAGCGTTCCGCCCGGAGTCTGGAGGGGCAAGCTAGGCAACACGACCCTCTCGGACGTATCGGTGGAAGGTGCAATCACGATGAGCGAGTGAGCTGCGTGAAACATCGCGACGACTTCGGGAACGTTGAAGCCCGGTCGGCGCTGCCACACGGTGATGCCAACCGTGTCGAACGATCGTGGGTAGAAGAACTGCCAGAAGTGCGCCGGCTCGATAAGGATTTCGCCGCGGACCCATCCACGAAGCACCGATGCAACTTGCACACGCGAAACCCGAGGAAGCGCGAGGAACGCCATCCGGCCAATCGCGCGAAGAGCGGAAATGGGTCGAAGCTTCCGAGGTGGAAACGTAAGGGTGGCGCGATCAGGCCCTGTCTCGCGAAACTCGACCGACGACTCACCTTCGTGGGTGTTGATTGCCAGCGGTCCGGGCTTTCGGCTTCCCCCTACCGAACTGACGTGGTTCCCGAACCTCGTCTTGGCGGCTCCTCGCCCCTTCGTGCGCAGCTGTCCAAGTACACGATCGTCAAGAAGCATGGTCGACAGCTCATTCTCTAGTTCACGGCCGCTCTTGTGGTTGCAGTCGTCACACTCCTCGGCGGTGAAGAGCCGACGATTTCCGAACGCTTCCCCGATGAGATGCGCCGTCGTCGAGAACCGCGCAACTGGAGACTCGCACAGAGCGCAGATTTTGATGCCCTGGGACCCAACCGAGAGCTTGTGGTGTGCGTCGTCAACTTTCGCGACGTACGAGATCGGTGGATCGTAGGTCAGCTCGAACGTTCCGGGCTCGGCTAACTGCGCCAGGTGAGTCGTCGCGTACGCCAGTAGTTCCTCGCGTTCCGCTTGAAGCCAGTTGGCAACCGCATCGAGAGGACGTGTTGCGTTCAGCGAATGAAAGTAAGCCCGAGTTCGGATGCGCTCCTCGTCGCGAATTACGAAGGGATGTCGCCGGAGATGCTCTACAAGGCTCATTTCGTCACAATCCATCACGTTGACCGCAGCTCAGACGAGCGAGAAGCGGCGAGCCCCGCTGAGGTCTTGCTTGAGGTACCTCGACAGCGCCCCCCTGACTTCAGGCTCCGGAATGCCGGCGACCACGTCCCGAAAAGCACACTGCAGTTGGTCGCCAGACCACAGATTCACAGCGTCGATGTCGCATGCCTTCCGCACGGTCTCAGCGATTTGATCCATTGGCAGCGCAACTGCGAGCGCTGCACGCACGACTGGAGTGGACTTGCCAAGCTCGGTCTCCAGTTGCTGTTCAATCCGCCGCGCACGTCCAACCAGCCGGGTGACCTTCTCGGTGCCGGGGTTTTCTACAGTGCATTCCACGACCAAGACCAAACCATCGTCAGGCGAAAGGACAAGCACGTCGGCCGTCGCTCCGCCGCCAGGCATCGCAACCTTCGCCCGTGGCGGTCCCCACCAGAAGCTTGTGAATCCCACGCAAGACAGGACGTGGCTCACCGCGCGTTCGAACTCGCCTGCGTTCTTGAGAGAGCGAAGTCCTTCCTCAATCAACGTTCTGCCGTCAGCGGCAAGAATCGCAGCAACCCGCGGAGAGCGCTTCATCGGAGTGTAACGGGGTGGGGTAAGTGATCGCGGTGGAGGCAGCCAAAGTGATCGCGCAGGGGGCGGCCAAACTGATCGCGTCGGGGGCGGCCGAACTGATCGCCCCGATTGGTCCGACCGCGCAGCACTGGGGGCGCAGGGGGCGGCCAAACTGATCGCGTCGGGGGCGGCCAACTGATCGCCCTCGTCGAAGCCCGGCCGTAGGTCAGGGGCAACCGACACGCTCCGCGGATCCACGCGAGGAGCGTCGTCATGAGCATGAGGAGGGTCGACATGGATCGACTCCAGGAACTGGTGCGACTTCACCGGATGGGGACGGGTGCGCGCGAGGTGGCGCGAGTGCTGGGTATGAGCCCGAACACGGAGCGCGAGTACCGCCTCGCGCTGTCCGACGAGGGGCTACTCGCGGGCACCGTGGAGGACGTGCCGATGCTCGAGGTGCTTCGCGCCGCAATCGAGCGGCGACTGCCGACGAAAGCGCCGCCACAGATGGTGTCGTCGATCGAGGCGCTGCGGGACAAGATCGTCGGCTTCGCCGAGAAGGGACTCAAGCCGCAGGCGATCCACGATCGGCTCAAGCTCGAGGACAGGGACTTCACGGCGAGCTTCTGGGCGGTGCGCGCGGTATGGCGCAAGTGGCGCAAGAGCCGAGGTGTGCGGGCCGAAGACGTCGCGATTCCCGTCGAGACCGCACCCGGTGAGATCGCGCAGGTGGACCCAACTCACCACGGTGAACGTGCCGATCGCTGCGATCCCGACCTGTGGATAACCGCGATCAGTTTGGCCGCCTCTTACGCGGTCACCCGAGCCGCCTCTTGACATGCACGCTCGGTCATGCTCAGCAGGCGCGCTGCCCCTCGCGCGTCAATGAGGTCGTCGCCGAAACCGGCGCGCGCGAGCTCCTCGCGCACGACTCGGCGGATCAGCTCCTCGAATGTGGCGACGACGCGTTGCGCTCCGAGCGCAGCAACGAGCTCTTGTTCCAGGTCGATCGCCACCCGATCACCCTAGAGATTTCGGAGGTGCGATGGAGGGGGGCCCAAGTAGGCCAGGTGAGGCCGCGCAGCTCCGCGAAATCCTTAGGTACGGTCGGCGACTTTGCCTACGCTGCTGGGCCCAAGGCGACTTTCTTCACGCGCCCAGCCTCGCGCCACTGGGCATAGAACCAGCGGCGCTTCCCGCGAGGCACGACGCGAATCGCGGCATGGACCGGGATGCCGGTGGGCCGGTGAGCGATGGTGTTTCCGTCCCGATTCGTGAAGAACGGCGGCTGCAGGAGACTGGCCCTACCAGACGTGAGAGGGATGGGACGGCCGGGAAGCACGATGAACCGCTCACGCGCGGTCTTTGCCCAGCTCGCATGGCGCTGCCAGAGCTTCTTGTACTGCTCGGCACGGACGCGGATCGCATCCGCGACCGTGTCTTCGCTGTGAGCGAGCGTGATGGGCTCGTCCGTTCCAATCGCTGCGAGGATCAGCGCGAAGGTCGTCGGGCCAATGGGGGCCTCCGGGAGGCGGTGCGCCAGTGCGAGCGCGAGTCCATTGCGGAAGAAGTCGAGCTCCGGGTGCGGGGGCGGCGGGGTGATCAGCTGGGCGTCGGTCGCCACCAGCGTCCATCCGGCCGCAAACGCCTCGGCCTTGCTCTTGAACTCGAGTGATCCGACGCCGTGCTGAATGGCCGCGGCATGCGCGGTCTTGGCAAGCACGTGCAGGTCGCTGTCGGGGGGTTGTGGCGCGTTGACGAACAACGCCTCTTCCGGGCGAGGCCCGGGTGGTGGGACGGGGGCTCCTGCACGCTTGCCATGCTCCAGAGCGGTCATCAACCAGTGCGCGCAGGGGCGTAGGTCGGCGAGTCGCACGAGGAGCAAGGTTTGAGCGATCGCTTCGCGCAGCACGGGGTGCGTGAACGGATCGAGGGGAGGTCCACCGGCCTTCGCGCGGGCGATGAGCTCTGCGCGGGCGTCGATGATGCCGTTGCCTTCTGACCTCCCCATCCGACGAGACTAGCGCGTCGGGCCGTGATCGGTGTCCTCATTCGCACCTGAGGTCATTTCCACATTAGGTGCTTTCCGAGGCGGAATCCGAGCCGGCCTGGGGCCACCAAGCGGGTAGGGCTTCCTCGGCTCCTCGCCGACGCGCCGAACCGCTGGACCACACGACGCGCGCGCCCCGCCGACGAACCGACAGAGCGGCCGCACCAGGCGCAGCAATAGCGAGGTACCCTCTCACGAGGTGAAAGGCGTGAGCGGTGGCGCATCAAGCGGAAGCATCAAGGGGCGCGTGCTCTTCGAAGGCAAGCCGGTATCGCATTGCGGTATTGCCTTTACTCAACCGCACGTCAGGTTCAGTGGAGGACATGAAACGATTCGTGCTCCTGACGGATGTTTCGCGTTGGCTGGTCTAGGAGCGGGAACGTGGCAGCTCATGCTCGTAGGTCCTGTCACCAGAACGAAGCAGCTGGAGCCGATCACGTTGAACGACGGCGAGCTCGTTGACCTCGGAGACATCGTCCTGGAGTCGGGTCGGCGTATCGCGGGTCTGGTTCGCGATGCATCCGGCGCGCCGGTTGCCGGGGCACGTGTGTTCATCGGGTCCGGTCCGGGAGAGCCGAGATCACCCGACGAGATCATCGCCCGGTTGATCGGCCGGTACGCGACGTCAACGGACTCCCGCGGCATGTACGCTGTGGAGGGCGTCGATATCCCGAAGGGCACGGGGCCACGATACCTCTGGGCGACGAAGTCCCTCATCGGGGCATCGAGGCCACGAGAGCTCCAGGGCGATGATTCGAAGGTCGATCTCGTGCTTCACCGAACGGGAAGCATTCGCGGTGTCGTGGAGGGAGTCGGGGGTCGCCTGCCATTCGTGTTCACCAGGAGTCCCGAGGAACCCGAGCAGGCGCGCCGGGTGCTCACGGAGACCAACGGCGAATTCTGGTTCGACGACGTCCCGGCCGGCGAGTACGACGTCTGTTTGCGCGTCCCGCAGGCTGTCCATGCCCCGCCCGTGAGGGTGACCGTTGTCGAGGAGCAGGTAGCGTTCGTGACGCTCACGATGGTGACGTCGGCCGTGCAGCTCACGATCACGGTTCCACCTGGCTGTGGGGTGGGCCTCGTCCTCGCATCCGCGGATAGCAAGACGCCGGAGCCGGAGGAGCTGACACCGAAGTTCATCATGACCGAGACCAGGATCAAGATGAAGAACGGACCATCGCCACCATGGAGCGGCAAGGAGAGCGTGATGTTCCAATACCTACTGCCCGGGCGCTACCGCGCTTCGATCGACGGAGAGACCTGGACGCCGATCGTTGTTGCGGCGGCGCCGGAGCACCAGTGCTTCGAGATCGGCACGGGTTGATTCCGCACGCCCAGGTGAGTGCGGATCGGCCTGGCTGACGCTCGACCGCCCCGACGTCTATGTGAGCCAACGTCCTATAGGGGGTTCCACTCTTTGTACTCACCTTGCGCTGAGTGCGTCGCTGCCTGGCGAACATCCTGACGAGGTGACCGCGCGCAATCTGCGAGAAAGGCGTCGCGTAGCTCCCCGCACCAACCGGCGGCTGCCGCGGCCGGCCAGAAGCGAAGCCCGTCCTCCAAGGAGAGGGAGTGCGCAAAGCCCAAGATGGTATCGACCTCTGCTGTCGGCGATCGCATCCGCAACATTGCGATCGCGCGCAGCGCCCCGTCGATCAACTGCGGGTTGCCAGATCGCAGCAGGCGTATGGCCGCGCTCGCATGTCCGCCACAGCCGCACCAACACATCGCCAATGGCGGTGTAGACCAACGTCGCTTCGAACGGCCGCGTTGCGAGCTGTTCCACGAATGGAAGAGCATCGCGAACATCGCACACCCCGAGCGCCATGATCATCTGGTACTGGGTCTCCCATGTTCGCTCGTCACGTAGCTCTTGCCTGAGAGCCTCGAAGACATATGGTCCGGCGGCGGGGTCGCCGATCTCTCTCCAGTACTTTGCGGCCGATCGTCGCTTCGAAGACGATCGGTCCTTGAGCTGCGCGATCCTCTGCTCGCGAACTGCCACGCTGCGCTCGATTCTGCCGTGGGCACCTGGAATCGGTCCTTCGAATGGCCCACTTTTTTCTCGGGCAACCGATCGGCCGCCTCCGAAAGGCTCAGGCGGCGAGGCCTACCGCGGCGGCGTCGCTGACCCCGCTGGACCTCCGGAATCGCAGCTGCTCGCGGGCGGCCCAGCGGCGAACCAGCTCGAGTGGCGATCCGCTCGGGATGTTGTTTGCTGGTCCGCGCACCTGCACGATCATCCGCGTGCCGGTATGCACCTCGATCGTGATCACCGACCGCGCCGCAGGCTCGTCGCACCAGTGATGTCGCACGGACCAGATCGAGGAATACCCGGCGGCACACGCTCGCGCGTATGTGGCGACACAGTGGCGCATGACGCGCCCTTCGTGGGCCAGCTGGTGACTGTCGAGAAGCTCGAGGATCTGCCATTCAGCGCGACGAGGCTCCCTGGGGGTAGGCTCCACCGCCAGGGTCATCTCGTTCCAGCGCGATCGAGGCCACGTCACGAGCCGCAACCTCGACCGCCCCAGCCATCCGTGCCAGTCGTGAACGAGCCGCATCGCCGAGGCGAACGTTCGGCCGCGGAGATCGACGGCGTGTAGATTCGCGCCGAGGAAGTCGACAAGGGGCCGGACCTGAGCCAGGTCGACCGAATCACCGCAATGAACGAGCCACGCGAGCGCGGCGCGCCACCTTTCCGAGTCGCGGAAGTCCTCGGCGAGGTGCGTCGTCAGGACCGCGTCGGCCAGTTCGGGTGTGCCGCCGAGGCCGAGGATCTCGGCACGGCGAAGGGCATGATCGACCGCGAGATGGTCAGGTGTGTGGTTCAGGAAGGTGTGCACCATCTGCCGCGTCATCGCGAGCGGTAGCGCGAGCCGTCGGAACGGGAAGCCTTGTGCGTGAGCGACGAACCACTGGCGGCGTTCGACACGATCCTCGGTCTCGTCGCCGAACCACGCCGATGCGAGGAAGCGCGGCGACGGATACCGGGCAACCAGATGGCTCGCGAGCGAATGAACGACCTGGAGCGAATGGCCGGACATCCCGGGCCAGTCCTCGACCGGACGAACCATCTCGTCTCCGAAGGCCGAGAGGTTGCGCAGAGCCTCGACCTGGACGAGATCGGCGCGCACGGATGGCCCGTGCTGCATCAGATCGGACCGGTGTCGGACGGCGTGCAGGAGGCGCTCGAACAGTGCCGCGCGAGCTGGATGCTCGCGCAGGGAGAAATAGACGCGATGAACAGCAGCATCGACACACGCGCGCGTGTGCCGACGAAACGAGTCGGTGCCCATGATCAGCTCCGGAATGCGAAGAAGACGCGGCGCTGCACACGCTCTGCGTGCAACGAACCCAGGTGCTTCTTCTCCGCTTAGACGAAGCGCATCAGCATGACGCTCCAAGGATGACGGAGCGGCAACGTCGGGTCAATGCGAATCTGGTCGTCGTCAGTCGGTCGGCCGAGCCAGGGGGCGAATCACGGCCAGTCAACCGGACGCCCATTACGTTCAGGCGTACACCTCGGCCGAGCGCGACATTGTTTCGGAGTTGGATAGACCTGGATGGGATCGAAATCGACGATACCAGTGCACGCGACCTTGGCTCATCTTGCATCCGTGCCGATGCCGGGAGTGGAGGTCTCCTTCGAAGACGGGCACGACGCAGGTGACGCGTGGTCACGTGCCGTGCTCCTTACGAATCGCCGGGGAGCGAACGTCGTTATCACCTTGTGTGCAACCGGGCCCCAGGCGGAATTTGAGGTGATCGATGCGGACACCGGAGCCCAGCTCTTCTGGCGACACATCGAGAGCTGCACGGTGTCGCAGATCGAGCTCGCCTGGTCGGCGATGCTTGCTCACGTTCTTTCTGGGTGATGAATGGCCCGACGTGCGCAAGCGGATCAAACCTGGTCGGAGCCGGGTGCCCCCCCTTCACGCTGAGCACCGAGTTGCATTAGGTTCTGCAGAAGCGACGTGAGCGGGGACAACGCGATCCAACGGCTGGAGGCCGAATGGTCGGCCGAGACCGGCTTTTTCTGGCTGTGCCGCGAAGGGCAGTCTGCGGAGGCGGAGTTCGATCGCGCCCTTGGGGTGATCGGCTCCATCTCGGTTGCAGATGATGGCGTCTTGCCGCGCCGCCTCGTGTCTCTGCTTTGGCTGGTGCCGCTGTTCTTGCAATGGCAGATCGGCCGGATTCAGGAACACGGAGGAGATGTCGACGCATTCAGAACTGCCAGCGCTCGGATGAACGTAGAGATCGAGCGCATCCTTGGACTGCCGTAGCTGCTATGACCCCGCTCAGCGTCGACGTTGTACAAGAACCCGAGGGGCGCCTGCTGCGCGACATGCTCGGCTTGCTCGCGCGACATGCCTCCAGCGTGGTCCTGGTTGTGCGCGACGAGCCCGGCCTGTCAACGGCTGCCAAGGACTTGCTGACCATGCTCGAGCCCCATCGCGTCGAGACCCGACGGAGCTCGTCGTGGCCGGGCACGTCGCTGATCGGCGACGAAGCCACGGTTCTTCACTTCGCGATGAATGACGAAGTCCTCCGTGAGCTCCGCGATGCTGCCAGTCGCCTCTATCAGTGGCAGCAACCTGAACTGCCGGAAGACCTCGCATTTCTCCGGGCCGATGGGACGGCCGTTCTCCTCACCATCTGCCACGAGCGGGATGCCTCTCTGGTGTTGAGCGAAGGCGAATACCAGCAGATTCTGGACACACTTCCCGAGCTCGCGACCGTTGTCCGCGTAAGACGTCCTGAGTCGAGCGAGAGCGCCCTGATCGATCCGATCGAACGCACGATGTGGCGCTTCCTGGCGCTCCGAATACTTGGTGAGGCCTCGGGTTCGAGCTTGGTGGAATGGGCGGGCGACGCGCTTGCTGGTGGATGGGACACCCCGGCGCTGCGAATCCTCGCAGGTCTCGCGACGCCAGCGAACGAATTCGAGGTCGATGACTACGTTCGCCAGGTTCTGCGCGAACGAGAGCTCGAGCCCATCGGACGGCCTCGGCTCATGCAACGCTACGCACGCATCGTCGCCGAGGACATCGTGAGCGACGCGGTGGACCCCGAGGTTGGACTTCATGCTTTCCTGACCTTGGGACGCGAGTTCAACTACGAGGGTCCGTGGATCGAACCCCTGCGTCTGGACGATGGCCTCGCCTCGGCACGTGCTCGTGTCTTTGGCGAGGTAGACGACGTGAAGCGCGAGATCGTCGCGTTCGCACGGTCTGTGCTCGACGACGGGGCTTGAGCCTCATCTCAGGGGCGAAGCGCTGCGTCGATGAACGTACGACGTCTCCTGGATTCCGGGGCATAGCTCGGGCGTCGTCACGGCTCCTCCTCGAAGGACGAGATGACTTCAATCAGCCCGACGATGTTGCGGTTGAACTCCGGTAGGTCCTCGGCAGGGATCCAGTGCTCGGTATGCAGTGGAGCTCCGACTTGCTGCACCGCGTAGCGGGCGATGAAGGCCTCGTGGACGGCGAAGCGCGTCACATAGCCCGAGCTACTCTCGTTCACGTTCCACTTCTCCGCGATGTGGCGCGCGTAGTCCTCGTTCGTGACCGGGTAGAAGATCGGCTGGTCGGGCAGGCGTGGCGGGAATTCGCGGTAGCCAGACTCGGCGATCAGCGCGAGCTCCTTCGGGCCGACGGGCCGGTAGAGGATGCGCGTGCCAGTCATCGGCGTTCCGTCAGGCTGTAGGCCGAATAACGCTAGAACTGCATTTGCGGCGTCGAGATCGAAGCCGTTCAACGGGCTGGTCCGCACGAAGCGTGATGCGAACGGACCCATGTCGAACGCATCGTCGATGATGACGAAGGCGTCGGGCGCCGTCGCATGCGTCGCGAGCCAGGCTTCGATCTCTTGCCAGCGTGGTGGGCCGAGGACCGGTGTCACCCCGAGCAAGGTGCCGTTGACGCCGGCAGCAGCGAGGTCGGCGCGTAGCTCGTCGAGCTCGCGACCTTGACGCCAGTCGGAGATCAACACGACCTCGGCGGCTGTCGCTTCGAGTACCTCGGAGAGACGACCGGCGAGCTCGGGCTCGATCCAGCTGCGCAAGCCGACCGACTCTCCGGGATGAAATCCGTGGCGGTTGAGAACTCCGTCGATATCAAGGAATAGGACGCGCATCGGTCACGACTTCTGAAAAAGAGTCTTGAAGAAGCGTTCAGGTGAGTTCAGGAAGTCGCGCGTGATTCGGTAGTGCTCGGTGTCTTCGTAAGCGAGGCGCTCGATCCCGTCGGGGCCGAGCCGGTAGATCAGGGCCTTCGGGTAAGCCATGAGGATCGGTGAGTGCGTGGCGATGACAAACTGAGAGGCGCGTTCTTCGACGAGATCGTTGATGATGGACAGCAGCGAAAGTTGGCGTTTCGGCGACAGCGCTGCTTCGGGCTCATCGAGGATGTAGAGGCCTTCTCCTCCGAGCCGATGCATAGCGAGGGCAAGGAACAATTCTCCGTGGGACTGCTCGTGAAGCGACACGCCGCCGTAACTGTCGCCGACCCCCAGTCGCTCGACTCGGAGCGCCGCGTGTCGAAGCGGAAGTTCTTCGTGCCGCCCTCCGCGTTGAATCCCATGAGGATCGCGATCGCCTCGATTAGTGTCGACTTGCCAGCGCCATTCTCGCCGATGAGGAACGTGACCTTGGGGTGGAGCTCGAGCTCGTCGAGAGATTGGATCGACGGAATCGAGAACGGGTAGACCTTGAAGTCGCTGACTCTGTCGCGAACCAGGCGAACCGCTCGCAGGTATCCGGCCGCCGGCTGCATTATCTCGACGCTCCCCGCGGCCTCCTAATCGGAACGACGCGTCCGCCTTGGTGCTTCGCGCCAAACCCGAGGCCCGACCGCAGGCGCGGCGAGAACGATCGGCGCACGAAGTGATCGTAGAACCGCTTCGTCACCACCGGCGACGAATGTCCGACCGCCGCGCTGACCTCGTCGAGCGACGCGCCGGTCGACAGGTGCCGGCTGACGAAGCTATGCCGCGTGGCTTCGTACCACGTCATCGTCGGGTGCTCGACCTCGACGAGCTCGCCCTTCTTCGTCTTCACCTTCACCGTCTTCGATCCGACGTGCTTGGGCGCGGCATCCTCCCAGCACTGCTCGATGTACTCCTTGCGGAAGCACAGCCCCTTGCGACGCGCGCACGGGAACACGCGATCCTCGGGACGCAGCCCCGCCGCTTCGCCGGTGCGCAGCCCGCTTCGATTCCCGAGATAGAACATGAACGAGAGCGGTTCCTCGAGATCCGCGATCAGCTTGCGCACGATCGCGTCGTCTTCAATCCACGGCGTGTCCGACTTCACGGTCTGCGTGGGGCGGCTGCCCATCGGGATCTGACGGACCGGATTGATCGTCGCCTTGCCGCGGGCGATCGC
>WBZN01001339.1_pt1 | contig 15207 bp, 14 predicted proteins | sample 5204281 | NCBI WGS metagenome assembly WBZN01 (sample SAMN12344347, study PRJNA552823) | activated sludge metagenome | biome: Activated sludge suspended growth; feature: Nitrification reactor; material: Wastewater; isolation source: activated sludge from nitrification reactor of wastewater...
AGAATGCCAATGCCGATGCGGCCGTCTCGGTCAAGCTGGTCTCCGAAGTCGGTGTCGGCACGGTAGCAGCCGGGGTCGCCAAGGCCCATGCGGACAAGGTGCTCATCAGCGGCGATTCAGGCGGGACCGGTGCGTCTCCGCTTTCCTCAATTAAATATGCCGGTGTGCCTTGGGAGTTGGGGTTGGCGGAAACGCATCAAACGCTGGTGCTCAACGATTTGCGCGGCCGGATCCGTGTAGAGACCGACGGCCAGATGAAGACCGGGCGCGATGTGGCCATTGCGGCGCTGTTGGGGGCGGAAGAATACGGATTCGCCACGGCCCCGCTCATCATCGAAGGCTGCATCATGATGCGGAAGTGCCACCTCAATACCTGCCCGGTCGGCATTGCGACCCAGGACCCGGTGTTGCGTAAGAAGTTCAACGGCCAGCCGGAACATGTCGTGAATTTCTTCTTCTTCATCGCTGAAGAGTTGCGGCAGATCATGGCCAAGCTGGGATTCCGCACCATCAATGAAATGGTCGGGCGCGTGGACAAGCTCAAGATCCACAAGGCCGTCGAACATTGGAAGGCCAAGGGCCTTGATCTGGCGCCGCTGCTGAAAATGCCTGAAGTCGGCCCGGAGGTTCCGCGTTATTGCGTGCAGAAGCAGGATCACGGCATTGCCGAGATTTTGGACCGGAAGCTCATTGAACAATGCGCACCGGCAATTGATCGTGGCCAAAAAGTCACGCTCGAACTGCCTATCCGGAATTTGAACCGGACCGTGGGCACGATGTTGTCGAGCCAGGTCTCAAAGAAGTACGGGCAGGATGGATTACCTGCCGACACGATCACGATCAAGTTCAATGGATCGGCCGGCCAGTCGTTTGGAGCCTTTCTCTCGCGTGGTATCACGTTGATCCTTGAAGGCGAGTCCAACGACTATATCGGCAAGGGCCTGTCGGGCGGAAAGATCATCGTCTTCCCGCCGAAGAATGCGATTTATACGCCGGAAGAAACCATTCTGGTCGGCAATACGTCGTTGTATGGCGGCACGCAGGGCGAAGCCTATTTTTACGGCATGGCCGGCGAGCGGTTCGCAGTGCGGAACAGCGGCGTGCGCGCCGTTGTCGAGGGTACCGGCGACCACGGCTGCGAATATATGACCGGCGGGGTCGTGGCGGTATTGGGCAGGACCGGCAGGAATTTCGCGGCCGGTATGTCAGGCGGCGTGGCCTTCGTCTTGAACGAGTTGGATAAGTTCCAGTCTCGTTGCAACCTGGGCATGGTTGAGTTGGAGCCGGTCGTCAGCGACGAGGACAAGCGGCTGTTGCACGAGATGATCACCTCGCACTTCCTCTATACCGGCAGCCGGAATGCCAAGCGTATTCTGGATGGCTGGGACGCGATCCTGCCGAAGTTTGTGAAGGTGATGCCGATCGATTATAAGCGTGTGCTGGCCGAGCGGAAGGCCGCTGCAGCGAAAGTTCAAAAATAGATGGCGCGCGTTTAGTAACGCGCAAGTGCGAGCAATCTAGTCGAGTGCCGGACGACGAACGACGAGAGACGAATAAGCGATGGGTGATCCAAAGGGTTTTCTGAAATACGCGCGTGAGGGACCGAAGCGTAAACCGGTCGAGTTGCGTGTGCTCGACTGGAAGGAAATGTATGAGCCCATCCCGGAGGAGAAGCTCAAGGTCCAGGGTGCCCGTTGTATGGATTGCGGTGTGCCGTTTTGCCAGGGCAATACCGGCTGTCCGGTGGTGAACCTGATCCCTGAGTGGAATGATCTCGTCTATCGCGGGCGCTGGAAAGATGCGCTCAAGGCCCTGCATACGACGAACAATTTTCCGGAGTTCACCGGCCGTCTCTGTCCCGCGCCCTGCGAAGGCGCCTGCGTGTTGGGGATCAACAGCGACCCGGTGTCGATCCGTGTGCTCGAATGGAATATCATCGATCACGGCTTCAACGAAGGCCTGGTTGAACCGGCCTTGCCGGTAAGAAAAACCGGGAAGACGGTCGCCATCATCGGATCAGGCCCTGCCGGTCTGGCCGCTGCGCAGCAACTCGCGCGCGCCGGTCATAGCGTCACCGTGTTCGAGAAGGCCGATCGGATCGGCGGTCTCTTGCGGTACGGTATTCCCGACTTCAAGATGGAAAAGTGGGTCATCGACCGGCGGCTGGAGCAGATGAAGGCCGAAGGCGTGGAGTTCAAGACCGGCGTGAACGTGGGCAAGGACATCACCGGCGAACAGTTACGCCAGGAGTTTGATGCGGTGGGGCTGACGATGGGCGCGGAACTGGCGCGCGATCTGCCGGTGCCGGGACGTGAACTCAAGGGCATCCATTTCGCCATGGAATATCTCACCCAGCAGAACAAGCGGACGGCGGGTATTTCCGTTTCCGAGGAACCGATTACCGCCAAGGGCAAGCGGGTGGTTATCATCGGCGGCGGCGATACCGGGTCCGATTGTTTGGGGACCGCGCATCGTCAGGGCTGCACCGAAGCACACCAATTTGAAGTGCTGCCCGAGCCTCCGCCCACGCGTTCGAATTCCACACCCTGGCCTCTCTGGCCCATGCAACTTCGCACCTCGCATGCGCACGAAGAAGGCTGTGATCGTCAGTGGAGTGTCTCCACCACCAAGTTTACCGGCCATAACGGTCATGTGACCAAACTGCATGCCAACCGGGTCAAGTTCGAGAGCGGTAAGTTTGTCCCGATGCCGAATACGGACTTTGAACTAGATGCGGATCTCGTCTTACTCGCGATGGGCTTCACGGGCCCGGTGCGTAACGGATTCCTCGACAGCCTTGGCGTCAACTACGACGCCCGTGGCTGCGTGACCGTCAATGAACAATTCATGACCAACCTCGACGGCGTCTTTGCCGGCGGCGACACCAAACGCGGCGCCTCCCTCATCGTCTGGGCCATCGCCGAAGGGCGCAAGATGGCCGCGGGGATCAATCAGTATTTGCAAGCGGGCAAGTCTGCAAAAGTCGGCCACTGAAAAACCCTCCTAGCGTCGTGCTCGTTCAATCAAAACTTTAACCTACCGAAACTCGTACGCCTTGGGCTCAAAATTCCGACGGCTCACGTCTCGCCTCCGCTGAACAGACATGGCGCTCGCTGTCCCTCGCATCGCGCACTGCAACTGTGGTCGTTCGATTCATGCAGCGAAGGATAGTCGCTGGCAATGACTTCAAGCGTAAGCCTCGTTAATGACTTTTGGGGTCTGGTACGTACGGTGTTGACACGCCGCCATAGCGTAAGTAGCCTCCAATTGGCTCAAGAGTTCTTACATCTGTGAGAAAAACACGAGTTTACATTCGGTTGCTTGGTAAGGCAATAGAAGCCATGGAAGAGGCCATTGCTGCCTTTAATGGTGTAAAGCGTCCATACAAGGTCGAACTTTCATTGATCCTCATGACGAATGCATGGGAGCTATTGGCCAAATCGGTGTTGGTTAAGAAGAGGCAAAGCATTACGAAGGACAGTTACGGAAACACGATATCGGCGGAGGTGGCCGTCAATCGGCTAAGGTCTCTTCAGCTTCTCGATGACAATCAAGAGGACTGTATTCAGCAGATAGTTTCGCTTCGTCATAGTGCGGCTCACAGTGTTCTCCCAGATCTGCCAGAGGAGATTTTGCATCATTTGATGTTTTTCGGCTGCAAGTTCTTTAGACAGATTGTGGGCAAGATTTTTCCTACACACTCAAGAAAACTGAGTGGCAATTATCTTTCTCTGTCGTTTAGTGATTTGACCACATATGCTGATAAGGTCCAGAAAGTGGTCGCTAAAATAAAGAAAAGTGAAGATCAGAAACACCTTGTCTGGTTGCTTGAGCGAGGAATTCGCTTTGATGGGACCAGCTACATAAGTCCAGGTCAGTTCGAAGCTCAATTCCGGAGGAAGCGAAGCATTATGCCTAGCTTGGCAATAAGTGCCTTCGTTAAGAACTCAGAAATGGTTCGAATCGTTCCAATTCAAGCCCCAAAGAATTTCACGGCGGATATCACCCTGCGCAAAGGAAACAAGGCCGATAGCTCATTGCCGATTGCTGTGAGGAAGACGGACGTTGAACACGACTATCCATTCCTTACTAGTGAGATAGGAACTAGGCTCGGCAAGAATGCCAGCTTTATTTCGTCGACGATTAAGTTTCTTGCGATTAAAGGAAACGACCAATTCCATCAATCCGTGCGAGCTTCAAGTAAGACACTGATACATCGGTACTCAGAGGCAGCGTTCGAAAAGCTGAAATGCTTTCTATCTGAGAATCCTGCTTTTAATCCATACCAAGAGTTGAAGAAATTGACAGTAGTGCAATGAATCAATGAGATGGGTTTTTTTATAGATCAATAGGAGACGAGGAATGAGTGATCAACAGTATCCCCGCAGCCCAAAAGTTCTCCTCGGTGGCATCGCCCACCTGGGACGCTTTATCGACAAGGTTCGCTTGCGGCATGCAGGCAAGATTCAGGATTACAACTACATCACGGTCGGATTCGATAAGTATCTGATCGATTTTTTACAGATCGATCCGAAGGCCTTCGAGCAGCAGGTGTTGGCCGGTGAGAGTGATGAGAAGCTATTGAACTGGGTGAAAACCAACGGCCGCAAGCATTCCGATCAAGAGATTGCCGAGTGGTCGAAGGGCATTCTCACCGGAGGCCCGAAGGACGAGGCGGCGAAGCAGCGGTTTCAGGGCCGCCTGCAAGATATCGCGACGAAGCGCGGCGTGCCTGTGGCTGCCCTGCCTTCCGCGACCACTTGGGTCGATGCGATCGAGCTGGACGAAGGACGGATGTAAACGCGCGGCCGGGGGGCGACGCGCTGGTTATCGCACATCGGTCCATCCGTTGGATTGCGATTTGAAGATGACGGTGCGGGATGATGTGCGGACGATCATGCCGTTCTGACTGCCATCTATGGATAACACGCGTTCCTGCGGTGTCCAGGCGATGTCGAAGAAGCCGCCGGTATAGGTTGAGAATCCCAGTGCCCGTTCGTTGGTGATGGCCACCGCTACATGCCCTTGCCCGTGCAGTTGTGACAACGTCTCGTTCGGACCAAGAGCAATGCTGGTCCAATGACCGCGCGTTTCTTGGAATCCATGCACCTGTTGGTTGGTGTGGGCGAGAATCAGAAACGGCTGCAGCTGATAGCGTCCTACTCGTTCCTCGACCCCGAGACGAACTTCCCGCCATTGCCGAAGGCCTGCCGAAAATCCCAACAGTCTGTTCGACGTCTGCACGAATCCCGTGTGCCCACGCGTGCCGGATGTGACGACGGCTTCCCCCGGTTGCAACGATTCCTCCACGCCGCCGCCTGCGGCCGACCAGGCAATGACCTTGTCCGCGGTTGACGTGACGGTCACCTGGCCGCCTCCGCCCTGGCTTCGCGAAAGTGATGGTGTCAGCAGGAGGCTTCCGGCCGTTACCGTGAGGACGATAAGCGAGACTGTGAAAGATCGACGCAAGGGATTTTTCCAATGATTGAGTTTCAACCTACCACACCGTCGGATATAAGCGAAGGCGGGATGAGCCATGGGAGACTGTGTCAGGGATTAGCCGCGCAGGTAGGGCGAAGTGTAGATGAGCGGGCGTGGCAGTACCATATGATGGTGTGCCCCGCCCCGATACTGACCGCTTAGACTTTCGGTTTCACATTGAGGACGACGACATCCAAGACGATGTGTTTCCCGGCGAGGGGATGGTTGAAGTCAATCACCGCCGATTCATCCGAGAGGGAGACGATGGTAAAGGGCCGCCCTTCCGGAGTGGTGGCGATATCCCCTTGGGCAATGGTTTTCGGCAGCTGAGTGCGCGGGACGGTCGTTTTCTTGCCTGCATCGTATTGTCCGAAGGCATGATCCGCATCAAGTTCGACCCGCTTTTTGTCCCCCGGGTGCAGACCGGCGAGTGCCTGCTCCAATCCTGGTAACAGTTGTTTTGCCCCATGGGTATATTCGCTGGTATGGGGAGGAATAATGAGATGGTCGTTGGGCACGGTGATAGTCATGTGCAGTGTGACCGTTGAGCCTTCTTCGATGGAAGGGGTGCCCATTTGCGCGCGGACGGGGATGTTCAGCAGGACAATGCCTAATACAAGCATTAGACTGGTCAGCGATAAACGTGCCATCGGGTACCTCATAAATAAATCAGTCACAGACATGGAACAAAAAAACGATCTAGGCTTTACGGAGCCGTCGAGTCGATCTTGACGATTTTGGTGACACGGTTTTCCAGATCGATCTCCACGCTGCACGTATCACCCTTTTGTACGCCTTTCAAAATATCAGCGGGAAAGGCCGTGAGCGTCCAGACTTCGCCTTCGCTCGTTTTAAATGTCAGACTCGGGGCGGCTGTGTCAACCGCTTCGATTTTCACGCGGGTGTAAGATAGGGCAGCAAGGCTCTCTGTCGGGGCAACAAGTAGCCCGACAATCCTCGACAGGGTGAGTATGCTGATCAAGATGAGAGGTTTCATCATGTCATCCTCCTTTTGATCCAAGATTGATAAAGCTATGATGAGCCTCTTCAAGCAACGGACCTAGGTATCACTCGACTGTCCGTGGCGGGAGCCGCCGTTATTTTCGCTACTTACATGGTATGAACGTACCGCGTTCTCATGTGCATATGTTGAGTCGTCGGGGCATCTTGTCCTTGAGGGACATTTTGTCCCGTCGCACAGGTCAGCAACGCCCTCATGAATCCGGCGATGTCGCAGAATGACACATCCTCTAGGTGTGGCACGCCGCATTGGAAAACCATTGCAATCGTTTTGACTGCGATTCTCCTGCTCCCGCTATCCGGCCGGTGGCTCGCGGGGCGATCTGTCCAGTCGTCTCTCGAATTTCCGCCGCTCACCCATGACCTGACCCACGCGGTATTTTCTTGGCCTGTGTTCATTGGGCTGGCGATTCTGATGATCTGCCTGCTTGCGCCGTTAATTGCGCGGGTGGCGCAATCGAATTGTCGGAGTTCGGCGGCAAATGATCCGGCATACACGTCACAGGGCACCTTTCACCAGCGACCGGTCCATGGCCGCTTTCCCCGGTGGGGTTGGCTTGCGGTCTGCTGGACCTTGCTGGCCTGGTGGCTGGCGTGGACGCGGTATGAATGGATGCGGCCTCTGCAAGCTCACACCTTCACTCCCCTCTGGTTGGGGTACATCGTCATCGTGAACGCATTGACGTACCGCCGCACCGGCCATTGCATGTTGGTACATCGTCCGCGCTATCTGTTCTCGCTGTTTCCGCTCAGCGCCTGCTTCTGGTGGTCCTTCGAATATCTGAATCGGTTTGTCCAGAACTGGTATTACGTCGGGGGGGAAGAACTGACCGCCGGGGAATATCTGTTACGCGCCACGTTGTCGTTCTCGACGGTGTTGCCTGCGGTGCTCGGCACGGCCGAATGGCTGACGACGTTTCCTCGCTTGTCGGCGGGACTGGATCGGCTTGTGAGGCTCGACTTCAATAATCGCAAGCAGGGGGGATGGGTGATCCTCTGCGTTGCTGTAGGTGGGCTTGTCGGCCTCGGTCTGTGGCCTGATTATCTTTTCGCATTGGTGTGGGTGGTTCCGCTGCTGCTGATCATCGCGCTGCAGTTGATTCGAGACGCGCCGACGATTTTCAGCGAGACGGCACACGGTGATGGGCGTACTCTCTGGGCGGTGGCGCTGGCGGCGTTGATCTGCGGATGGTTCTGGGAAATGTGGAACGTCTATAGCCTGATGCATTGGGAATATGCCGTGCCGTATGTGCAGCGGTTCGAACTGTTCCAGATGCCGTTGCTCGGGTATGCCGGTTATCTGCCCTTCGGACTGGAATGTCTGGCGGTGGCCGATCTGTGCCTGGCGAGAAAGTTCTCGGGAGGTGTCGCGTATTACGGTGCCGTCGAGGCAGGCAGAGACTTGGCACAGCGGAAACCCACGGTCGCAGAGCGTTGATCGGAAGGCGCGCCGCTGCGTGTGGCGGTTCTCAACATGATCGGGTTGCTCTTCCACGATCCGCCGCGCAAGCTTTTATATCGACCGCTGGTCGGCCCCGGCGGGTTACGTTCCGGCATGTAGGCATAATAATCGAAGCCGAACCAGTCGTTGACCCACTCGGCGACGTTGCCCGCCATGTGATGAAGGCCGTAGTAACTCTTGCCCGCTTCTCCACCGCTTACGGGCGCGAGAATGGGGATTTCATGCACATGGTGCTGTCCGAACATGGCGAGAGAATTGTCGGGGAGTGTGTCGCCCCAAGGGAAACGATTTCCGTCGGGCCCGCGCGCGGCCTTCTCCCATTCGGCTTCCGTCGGCAGGCGTTTGCTCACGGAACGACAAAGGCCGTCGGCTTCCTTCCAGGTGACATAGAGCGCCGGCCACTGCGCCAGCGTTTCGTCACTGACGGAGTGCACCGTAATCACGTGCCAGATGAGGTGCTGAAGATCCTTCGACGGGTGGAGCTTGCGCGCCTGAAGATAGGCGAGATATTCACTGAGGCTGACTTCGTCGCGATCGATCTCGTAGGCATCCAGCCACACCCGATGCTGCGGAAGTTCCGTGTCGTCGAACTGCGTGCCCATGCCGTAGGGGTCGTCATCCACCCGAACGCTGCCCAGTAGGAATGTCCCTTCGGGAATGCGTATGGTCGGCGAGCCGGCGGTGAGTTTCGCGATCGAGGTCAGGTGTTTGCCCAGTTCCGCAGTGGGCGGCGGGCTGGGGGCGCGAGCGGCGAGGGAGAGGCTCGCACTGAACCAGGTCATAGCCAGGGTCAGGATCACAAGGCTGACCCGACGCGGAATGGAGGCCATTCCCGATAACGGCGAAGGCACAGGCATTACAATTTACTCGGCGAGGCGACGGCTTTTCCGATTTCGGCAATCAGCCGGCGTTCGATCTCCGCAACTTCCTCCGCGTCCACTGCCAGGACACGACCGCCCTGCGCCACCCTCTCGAAGTCGGCCTTTACGCTCAACCGAGTCACATTGGAACGGAGGAGCTGAAGAGATATCACATATTGATTTCGGGAACCGGCGCTTTCCAATGAGGTTGGAGTGGAGATTTTTCGCTCGGTCACGAAGACCGCCTTTTGATCGGTTTTGACGGTGACACGCGTACGGTAGCCATTGCGCGCCAAGGCCTCTTCGGCCGCCTTTGCGACTGCGGCCAGCGGGCGTGGGAGATCTTCGACCTGTGCGCCCTTTTCTTCCACGCGAATACTATCTGTGGCCTGGGCGGCTTTGGCGGCGGTGCGCTGAATTTCTCCCGAGAGTTTTTTGGATTCAGCCAGCTGAGCGTCGAGCTTGGCACCCAGGGTCTTCGCCTCTGTTTGCAGCGTCTTCGCTTCGACCTGGGCATGCTCAGCCTGTTTCTTGGCATCCCGCAATTCCTGGTTGAGCAGGTCGATCTGTTGCTGCATGACTTTGTTGCCGTCCTGTAGCGAATTGAGGAGCGATTCCTGTTTCGCCAGTTGCTTGCGGAGGTTGTCGTTTTCCTGCCGAAACGGCGACTCATCCGGGGTGCAACCGATACACCACGATAGTACCGCGAGGCTGAGAAGGGGGGCGAGCGATCGCTGGGAGGCCTTGATCATAGTTTGGGTGAAGCAGTCAGACTAGTACCAGAGTTTGGCACCCCTTGTCCATCTTCATTCACATTCCCGCCGGTTTGACCCATGGGGAAAATAGCGGCTATCCTGTGCCATGGCATTCTGGCGAAGAACGGTCTTGATCATGAGTCTGACATTGTTTCAGGCGGCAACGGCGGCCGTCTGCGTTTCGGCCGTGCCGGAGCTGCCGACTTCTGTGCCCGTCGAGGAGTATCTCTTCTATGACCTCGCGGTTGAAAACAAGTTTCTGACCTCCCGCACGAAGCTGGTCGTGATCGAACGGATGACGGCGACGCATCTCCATCCAGATGAGCCTCAGTTGCCGACTCTGGCCTGGTTTAGCGAACGGGAGTTCTTCGATGGTCGATTGCCACAGGAACTCATCCGCGATTTCGTAATGAACAATCAGCGCCCTTCGCGTCTCGAAACCCACTTTGGTTTCGGGGTGCGGTACCGGTTTGTGTCCGGCGAGGGAACGCCGGATGCCGAGACATCCGTGCCGATGATTCCCGCGGCCTGGCTGGTGGAGCATGAAGGCGGCGCGCCCGATATCATCGACCGGCTGGCATTTTCTCGCGTAGGTCTGACTTTGCGGGCCGACCAGGCACTTCTCTATGTCGCCAACCAACGTCCCGATGGAACCGGCGCCGGGTTTCTGCTGTGGTACGTGCGCCGCCAGAAGGTCTGGGACCTGTACGACACCGAGGTGGCCTGGGTTGCACGCCCTGAATAGGACGGCCCTGGCGGCCGTCGATAGAGGCAGTGGCGCTTAGACTCGGGCGAGCTCGTATCAATGAGGAGTGGGCATGATTCGCAAAACGTTTTCAGTTCCTCCGCTCGGCTGTAACTGCTCGATCATCGGAGATCCCGTCACCAAGCAGGCGATCGTGGTTGATCCGGGCGGGGCACCTGAGCGCATCCTGCAAGAAGTGCGGGCCTTGGGGTTGACGGTGGTGAGCATCCTGCATACGCATGCGCACTTCGATCATTTTCTCGCTTCGGGAGCGATGAAGCAGGCGACTGGGGCGGCACTCTGCCTGCATCCCGAGGACCTTTCCCTTTGGAACATCTTGGAGAGGCAATGCCGCATGTTCGGGGTGCCCTATGTGCCCGCGCCGCCGCCTGACCATTGGCTCAAGGATGAGGAGCGTCTGACGATCGGAGAGATGGAAGGAATCGCTCTGCACACACCGGGGCACACGCCGGGCTCTATGTGTTTCCACTTTCCTGCCGCGAAGCTGGTATTGGCCGGGGACACGTTGTTTCGTGGCGGCATCGGCCGCACCGATCTGTGGGGCGGCGATTTCGACGCCATCGAGCAATCGATCCGGGAGCGGCTCTATACCCTCGATGAGCAGACGGCGGTGGTAACCGGTCATGGGGCTGAAACTGAAATCGGCCTGGAACGAGAGACCAATTCCTTCGTGCGCGCCTAACAGGTTGGTGACGACCTACGTAAAAATGTCCGGTGCGTGAGTCCTTAGTCACTCATGGACACCCAGCATCATTCGCAGGCTGTTCAGAAGGGCCGTCCAGCAAGGCGCGGCAAACGAGGAGCTGAGGCGTACTCGCTGCGGTACATGGAGTCTTTGCGCTTCGCGAGAACGCCGCTGGCGGTCTTGATCAACAGCCTGCTCGTGAACGGGCCTCCACAAGAACCACAGGAGGGAACTATGATCGCGACGGCACAGCGCTGGTTGGTGTTTCCACTCCTTTCCCTTGTGCTTGCAGTGTCCTCAGTCGATTCCCTCGTCTATGCCGATGACACCGCTCCTTCCCCTCAAGTGACGATCAGCAATGTGCGGGTGGGGTTGTCCGACCACGGCCCCGTTGTGTTGCTCTCGGCGGACGGAAAGTCCATTCCCGTTTTTGTCGACCATACGGTTGCTGCCTCCATTCAGGCGGCCCTGACCGGTGAAAAGCTGCCCCGCCCCCTCTCGCATGATCTGATGCATACGATTCTGGAGGCACTCGGAGGTCGGGTGGTCCGGACGGTGATTACGCTGAAGGCGGGCACCTACTACGGGAGTTTGACCGTGGCGTTTCAGGGGCAGGAAAAGGTGTTCGACAGCCGGTCCTCGGACTCCATTGCCTTGGCGATCCACTTTCATGCACCGATTCTCGTCGCGCGGGACATGTTGGATGCGGTCGGCACGCCATCCCATGAGCCAAAACCGGAAACGCTGTAGGTTCGACGAACCGATTCTTGCGATTAATGGGGAACCGACCGGTATGAGAGGGCCTTCAGGCGAAGAAGTATGCAGTGCTGGCCTTTTGCCTGGTTCTATCCTATCGTAATGCTGTTGCGCAGGAGCCTGGCGTTTCGACAGGCACGGAGGCCACATCACGATGAAAAACCAACGCAAGCATGAGCGGGTTCACGTGCAGTTTCGCAGCCATTTTTCGATGAAAGGGAAAATGCTGGCCGGCGACGGAGATCTCACCGACCTGTCTCCCGGGGGCTGTCGCATTATCAGCCCGGTTCAAGTGTTGGTCGGGTCTGAAGTGGAACTCTGCATTTTCCCCGGTGATAGTGCCAACCCCATTCTCATCGATGCCGCCACCGTGCGCTGGTGTCGGCCGAATGAGTTCGGTTTGTCCATCACGAAGATCCGCGGGCCGGTTCAGCGCCAACTGACGGATGTCTGGCGCAAGTTAGCCAAACCTACCTAATCGGGTCCACCTCGTGGCGACAACGGTTCCCGCCTGTCGCTGAACATTTTTCCCTATACGTAAAGGTCGGTGCAGGACAGACGAGTTTAAATCTTCATGGCGTCGCGCACTTCGGCCATCGTGTGAGATGAGACGGCGGTGGCGCGGCGGCGCCCGTCTTCGGCGATCTCATCCAGGCGCGCGGGGTTCTGCGTGAGTGTCGCGCGCGCGTCCCACATCGGCGCCAGACGTTCCACCACCCGATCGGCAACGAGTTTTTTGCAGTCGATACAGCCGATCGCAGCTTTCCGGCAATCCTGATTCACCTGTTCGATGACCGGCAGCGGCGAAAAAATTTTGTGAAAGTCGTAGACGGGGCAGACATCGGGATTGCCGGGGTCGGTGCGGCGCACGCGTGCCGGGTCGGTAATCATGGTCTTGAGCTTCTGGCGGACGACCGCTTCCGTATCGGACAGGTTGATGGCGTTACCGTAGCTCTTGCTCATTTTGCGTCCGTCGGTGCCGAGGACTTTCGGGAACTTCGTGAGGTGTTCCTGGGGCTCGGGAAAGACGGAGCCGTAGAGGCTGTTGAAGCGGCGCGCGAGTTCGCGCGTCAGTTCAAGATGGGGCAGTTGGTCTTTGCCGACCGGCACGAAATCAGGCTTGTAGAGGAGGATGTCGGCTGCCTGCAGGACCGGATACCCGAGAAAGCCGTAGGTGCTGAGGTCGCGCTCCTTGATCTCTTCCTGCTTTTCCTTGTAGGTGGGATTTCGCTCCAACCAGGACACCGGAATGATCATCGAGAAGAGCAGATGGAGGATGGCGTGGTCAGGCACTTGCGACTGAACGAAGACGGTGGCCCGCTTCGGATCGATCCCGGCCGCCAGCCAATCGATGAGCAACTCCCGCACATATTCACGCAGGCGGCCGGTGTCGGCGTAGTTGGACGACAGGGCATGCCAATCCGCCACAAAGAAATAACAGTCGTATTGTTCCTGCAACGCGTTCCAGTTTTCCAGCGCCCCTAACCAGTTGCCGAGATGGAGCAAGCCGCTCGGCTGCATCCCGCTGAGTACTCGCTTGCGAGTCGTCGTCATGCCGTTACTCCTGTTTCCTCTGCAGAATGCCGCACCATTCCACCAGCGGCGCGTGTTCTGTGTGGTCGGTCACTGCCGACCGAACGCTCGCTGAATCGATGATCTTTTCGCCTGCCTTGGCATCGTTATTCCAAAGGGACGAACTTGCCTTGTTTCACTTGAATGAGAAAGACGTGGCGATTGAGGGTGCCGTCGGGACTGAACCCGGTGGGGCCGCTCAAGCTCGGCAGGTCATGTTGCATCATCAAATAGTCGCGGACGGCTTCTCCGCTGGTCGCGCCCCGCCGGATCGCGTCCACTGCCAGTCGTGCGGCGTCATAACCTTGGGCGGCGAAGAGCGACGGCGTGGCTTGAAAGCGTTTGCGATAGCGTTCCACGAATTCCTGCACGACCGGGCTGGTGCTGTCGGCAAAAAACCCGTCGACAAACACGCTGCCTTCGACACTGCGATCGGCCACACGCGCGAAATCCGGCGTGTTCCATCCATTGGCGCCGAGCAACGGAACGGCGATGTCGTAGAACGCCAGCTGTGCGGCCAGCAGGCCCACGTCCAGCGAACGTCCCGGAATGAAGACGGCGTCGAATCCCGGTGAATAGAGCAGGCGTTTGCCTTTCTTGCCTCCTCCCTGTCGGATCCCGGTTTTGGCCGGATCGTTGTCGACCTGGACCTCAACACCGTACTTCTTCAAGTCCTCAGCTTTGAGCTTCGCGATCACGGCGCGGAAGTCGGTATCCCCTTCCTTGTAGGGTTCGCTGATGATGAGTTCTCCGTCCTGCTGCCGGATTTCTTGCGCGAAGAGGCGTGCCAGGTCGCGTCCGTAGGCGGTATCGGGATAGAGGATGGCGAAGCGTTTGTAATGCTGGTCTTTGACGGCGTAGTCCGCCACGCGTTTGGCCTGTTGCCCGTAAGTGAGCGCCGTGCTGAACACATAGGAGCCGAAACGACGAAGGTTTGGCACGGTCGCGCTGGGAGTGATGAGGGGAATACGTGTGCGCTCAGCTAATTCAGCCATGACCGGCAGGTTCTTCGACAGGAGTGGGCCGATGACGGCGAGCGGGCGATCGTCGGATAATACATCGGACAGTTCATCCAGGAACGCCGCGCGATCCGATTCCGTATCTTTGACGATCAGGCCGATGGACAGGGTTTCGCCTCCGTCCTTCTGCCGGTCCAGCGCGAGTTGAATGCCATTCAAGACTTCGGTTCCGAAGGGCGCCAGTTTGCCTGACATGGGAAAGATCGCGGCGATGGAGTAGGGGTGCGATTTGAATTTGGTTCGTACGACCGTCTGGAGGTCGGCGGCTTTTGCCGCATACGAGTGATTGGGGAAACGGCTCAGGAAGAGGCGCAAGTCCCGCTCGACCAGGTGGTCTTCTCCGGCTGCGGTGTGCAGTTCGATCAGCTTGATGGAGGCCAGGTCTCCGGGGAATGTTTTCGGGTAGGCATCGCGTACGCGCATTAACGCCTGGGTATCGAGTTTATCGTTGACCAGTTCTCGAATCTGATCCTCGGTCTCGCGCGCCTGGTCGCCGACATCCAGCGGCAGTTCATCGAGCCAGGCTTGAATGGCCCGGAGAAAATCTTTCTTCTGGGCCTGAAACTCGCCCGTGAGCCGCAATGCATCGCGCTTGATGGCGGGATCGGCTGAGAGGCTGCGGACTTCGGAGAGCAGCGGGAGCGCGAGATCCAGATTGCCTGCGCGGGCGTGGGTTTTTGCGAGCAGCAGTTTGGCCCGATCGGCCAAGTCGGAGGCAGGAAACTCGCCGAGCAGTTGATTCACATATCGCACTGTTTCCGCATGCTCCTTCATGCCGTACATCGCAGCGGCCATCAGGAGATAGGCGTCATCGAGGAGATCCGGGGCGGG
>WBZN01001342.1_pt1 | contig 15189 bp, 9 predicted proteins | sample 5204281 | NCBI WGS metagenome assembly WBZN01 (sample SAMN12344347, study PRJNA552823) | activated sludge metagenome | biome: Activated sludge suspended growth; feature: Nitrification reactor; material: Wastewater; isolation source: activated sludge from nitrification reactor of wastewater treatment...
AGAACGATAGCCCCTTGGCTTTGATGAAATCGAGCACATGGCGGACGACGAACACGCCGGCGATGAAGGCCGCCACGAAGCCCAGCGCGATCTTGCTGGCATCGTCAACGGTCAGCACGGACCAGTTCTTGTAAAGATCGTAGGCGAACGCGCCCGCCATCGTCGGCATGGCCAGGAAGAACGAGAACTCGGCCGCCGTACGCTTGTCGGCGCCCAGAAACAGTGCGCCAACTATGGTCGAGCCAGAGCGTGAAACGCCCGGGACGAGCGCCAGACACTGGCAAAGCCCTATCTTGAACGCGGTTGAAGGCGGCAGATCGAGGACATCCGTGTAGGTCGGCTCGAACTTTATGTTGTCGACCACCAGCAGAATGATGCCGCCCAGAACGAGCATGCTGGAGATCAGCAGCGGGCTTTCAAAGAAAATCGTCTTGATGATCTTGTGACCAGCCGCACCGATGACAGCGGCGGGCAGAAATGCCAGCAGGATACCCAACACGAACTTCTGCGTGCGCGGATCGTTGGGCAGCGCGCGGGCCAATTCCCACAGCTTGGCGGCATAAACCGTCAGCAGCGCAAGGATGGCGCCAAGCTGGATCAACACCTCGAACGTACGGCCCGGCGAGGTGAAGCCCAGCAGGTGCTCTACCAGCAAGAGATGGCCCGTAGAGGAAACCGGAATGTATTCGGTCAGCCCTTCGATGAGGCCGAGCAGGATCACTTGCCAGGTTGGCATCGCGAAGAACTCCGCAGAAGTGGAAGGCGGGAAAGAGGCGGCCGTGAACGCGCAGTGGGCTGGATGGCGCGCCACGCTTGGGCCGCCGCTCCGCTTCAAGTGAATGGCGAAACGGCTCTAGGTCCTTATTCTATCGTGCTTGGTATCGGAAAATCGGTTCTCACCTTTCCGCAAAGCACTCCAGGCTTTAAGGCCAAGCCCGCCGGCCTGCAAACACGTTCCTGGGCCGGGAGCGTGGTTCGCTTGCGAGGGTGCCGCGAGAGCCACGATTGATTCTGCGCGCAGAGCCCGCAAATAACCCAAGTGGAAATGACCAAACCTCAGTTGGAGGGAGAAAATCCTACGCCCACGTCGCGCAAACTGCGTCCGGCCGACGGCAAGTCGAGCACGCGCCCGCTTGGAGGCGGCATTGCAGAAGGCGGCGTGCCGGCCGCCCCGATAGGCTTCACCGGCTCGCCATTGGCGCACGTGCGAATGGGCTCGGCGGAAAGCTGGTCGAGGCCGTTCTTGTCGACGACGTTCTCATGGTGGCGGCCATAACGGTTGCGCCACTCGGCGACCTGTCCGGTCGCTTGCTGGCGGACACCTTCGCCCGCATTGCAGAAAATGTTCTGGTAGATGTCCTCGATCCACAACCGCTCATTGGGGGAGGCGTTGACGACGGCGACATCGATGAGATTGAGCGCCGCGATCTGATCCTGGGGCACGAACTTGCCGCGCCACAACAAATCCGCAAGGAACGCCTGAGCGCCCGCGTGCCCCTTCTTGGAGAGCCGCGAAAGCCAATGGACGCCATTCTCGGTCTTGCTCTCCTCGCCCCGTGCGCGCATGGCCAGATCGGGTCCCTCGCCGCGCAGGAAGACCTTGGCAAGCTCGAACTGCGCGTCCTCGTCGTTGAAGAACAGGGCCGCGCGCTGCAACAAGCTGTCGGCAAGCTTGGGATTGGGCTTCAAAGAGCCCTCGGCAATGCCCGCGCGCAGGTATCGCGACACTTCGGTCAGCGCCTTGGCGGCGACGGGCGCGAGATCATCGTCGTCCGGATCGACATCCCGCAACTCGTCGGCGAGTTTGCGGAAGATGTTGTAGGCTTTCACGTGGTCGGTGTATGCGCCTTCGTTATCGGCGTAGATGCGCGCGATGTAAAACGTCCCCATAACCGGGTTGGACTCGGCGGCCACCTCGAGGGCGGGAACCGCCAGCTCGTAGTAGCCGCCATTGAAGGCCGCGATGCCCTGCTTCAAGGCATCCTCGCCCGAGCGGAACGTCATCGTTCCGGCGGCAAGTGCCGCCGCCGGAAGAGCCACGCTCATAATCAAGCCTAGACAAGCACGTCTAAATGTCCGCATAGCAGAGGACTTCCGCCTTTCCGCCGGCGTGGGTCACCGCGCCATAGCGCGCCGGCCCAACCTGATCGGCAAATTTCGCCAATGCGCCCGAGCGATACATGCTCGCAGGGGCCTTCCATTCCTTGCGGCGCTTCTCAAGCTCCGCCGCATCGACTTCCAGATCGATCCGTCCCGTCACCGCATCGAGCGCGATGATGTCGCCATTCTTGATGAGCGCGATCGGCCCGCCCACGGCGGCCTCGGGTCCCACATGGCCAACGCAGAATCCACGCGTTGCGCCAGAGAAGCGCCCATCGGTGATCAGCGCGACCTTGTCGCCCGAGCCCTGCCCGTAAAGAGCGGCCGTCGTCGAGAGCATCTCACGCATACCGGGGCCGCCTTTCGGGCCCTCGTAGCGGATGACGAGAACCTCGCCTTCCTTGTAGTTGCGCGCCTCAACGGCGGCGAAGGCATCTTCTTCGCAGTCAAAGCAGCGGGCAGGACCACGGAACTGGAGGTTCTTCAGTCCTGCCACCTTCACGATGGCACCGTCAGGCGCGAGGCTGCCTTTCAGGCCCACGACGCCGCCCGTTGGTGAGAGCGGATTTGCCACCGGATAGATGATCTTCTGCGCGGAATTGAACTTAACGCTTTCCAGGTTCTCGGCCATGGTCTTGCCGGTCACCGTGATGCAGTCGCCGTGCAACACGCCGCCTTCCAGCAGGGCTTTGAGTATCTGCGGCACGCCGCCGATATCGAAGACGTCCTTGGCGATGTACTGGCCGCCCGGCTTCAAGTCCGCGATGTAGGGCGTTCTCTTGAAGATCTCGGCGACGTCGAACAGATCAAATTCGATGCCACATTCATGCGCCATGGCGGGAAGATGAAGCGCGCCGTTGGTCGAGCCGCCGGTTGCGGCCACTACGATGGCGGCATTCTCGAACGCCTTGCGCGTGCAGATGTCGCGCGGGCGCAATCCATGCGCAAGCAGCCTCATCACGGCTTCACCACTCGCGACAGCATACTCATCGCGGCTCTCGTAAGGCGCGGGCGCGCCCGCCGAGCCCGGCAGAGCAAGGCCAATCGCTTCCGACACGCACGCCATGGTGTTTGCGGTGAACTGACCGCCGCACGAGCCGGCCGAGGGACACGCGCCGCATTCCAGTTCATGCAGCTCGCCATCGGACATCTTGCCCGCGGAATGCATGCCGACGCCTTCGAAAACATCCTGAACAGTAACGTCCTTGCCCTTGTGCTTACCGGGAAGAATCGAACCGCCATACATGAAGACGCTCGGGACGTTGAGGCGCAGCATGGCCATCATCATACCCGGCAGGCTCTTGTCGCAGCCGGCGATGCCCACGAGCGCGTCGTAGCAATGGCCGCGCATGGTGAGCTCGATCGAATCAGCGATGACCTCGCGCGAAACCAGCGACGACTTCATGCCCTGGTGCCCCATGGCGATGCCGTCGGTCACGGTAATGGTGCAGAACTCGCGCGGCGTGCCGCCGGCTTCCGCGACGCCCTTCTTGGCGGCTTGGGCCTGACGCATCAGCGCGATGTTGCAGGGCGCCGCCTCGTTCCAGCATGACGCGACGCCGACGAAGGGCCTGTGAATCTCCTCTTCGGTCAGCCCCATGGCGTAGTAGTAGGAGCGGTGAGGCGCGCGTGAGGGCCCCTCCGTCACATGGCGGCTCGGCAGCTTTGTCTTGTCGAACGTCTTGGCGTCCATTTCATTCCTCGTTTGTCTTGCGTGGCTGTTTTTCTGCTCATAAGCGCACTTTGGCGCGGCGGAAAGCCCACAAGACAAGACCGATGCCCGCGAATCGTGCGTACCGGACCTGGACCGCCGGTACTGATAATTCTCGGCTAGCAGTTGCGCGGACTTTGTGGCCCGATAGTGGCGCTCATCAGCCAGAACGTTGCCCTTCTGTCACAAACGTTAACGGACTGATAAATTATCCATGACCCGGCGTTACGGGTGCAATCTCGCTCCCTCCATCACCGCTGTTGCTTCGACCGGATGCTGAGCAGCCGCGATATTAGGATGTGGCGATGCGCCCGGCAGGCCGATAAATTTCGTTGAGAAGCAGGTTAACGGCCGACTTCGGCGGGGAGAGGGCTCAGGTGCGGCAGTCAGACGGCATTTTTTGCGCTATTCACGCAACGGACTAAAGCCGCAGGCGGATCGATGGTGCTCTTACCTTCTCCGCCGCCGCGGGCTTGTGAGGGAGAAACGAGCGCATGCAGGACAACACGGGCCCTGCTGGACTGGGTCAGGAACTGGGACAGGCGGACCGCATCGACATCACGTTCGATAATCGCGGCGACAGGCTGATCGGGCTCGGACTGGTCAATGGCGTCCTCAAGGTGCTTTCGCTGGGCTTCTATTCGTTCTGGGCCAAAACGGAGGTCCGGCGGCGCCTGTGGTCGTTCACGCGCATCAACGGCGAGCCGCTGGAATATACCGGAACCGGCAAGGAGCTGTTCTTGGGGTTCATTATCGTGTTTTTCGCCTTCGTGGTGCCCTTGATGCTCGGCGGCTTGGCTATCGCTCTCCTCTTTCCCGGCAATAGGGGCGCGCTCGCCATCTATCAGCTCGCGGCCTACGGTCTGTTTTTCTTCCTCCTCGGCAATGCGCTGTACCGCGCCCAGCGCTACCGGCTGAGCCGCACGCGCTGGCGCAGCATCCGGGGCTGGCTGGCAGGAAGCCCTGCCCGCTACGGCTGGACCTATTTCTGGACCCTCGGCCTGCCCTTCCTGCTCGTTGCCCTGCTGACGGCATTCGTCGGCTGGGTGGTGACGCCCGCCCTCGCGGGGCCTGTCGCCATCCTCGGGTTGATCGCGGCGCTGTGGGTCCTGCCCTGGCGCTCAAATATGCTGCAACGCAGGATCACCAACGACATGCGCTTCGGCGACCGGCCGCTCAGCTACTCGGGCAGGTCCGGACCACTCTACAAGCGCTACTTCTTCGCGTGGATGGGAAGCGCGCTGCTGGTCGTGGCCGCAGGCGTCGCGACTCTGTTGTTCATGAATAAATCTGGCTATTTGGAGAGTGTGGCCGCGGGCGAACGGCCCATTCCGACCTTGACCCAGGTCGCGGCCGTCATCTTGATCTGGATCGTCACGATCATTGCCATGGGCCTTGTCACGGCGTGGTATCGCGCCATGCAGTACAACCATTTCGCGACCCACACCCATCTTGAAGGCGCAACCTTCCGCCTCAACGCGTCGGGAAAGAGCCTGATGTGGCTGATGTTGTCCAACTGGCTGATTTCGATGCTGGGCGTCGTCTTCGGTTTGGCGGTAGGCGGCGCGCTCGTCTACGCGGCCGGCCTGACGCCTCAGCCATCTGCGCCCGGCGCGCCGCCCTCCGAGCCGGGCATCATTCCGGTTCTCTTGATCATGCTGCCCATCGTGCTGGCGACCACCGTCGCCACGACGTTTGCCCAGTTCCGCTCGGCCCGCTACTTTCTTTCCCGTCTGAAGCTCGACGGCCCGGTCGATCTGGCCGCCATTCAGCAGAGCGCAAGCTCCGGACCACGGCTTGGCGAGGGGCTCGCACAGGTGTTCGACCTCGATGCATTCTGATGCCGCATCCCACTATGCCCGCCTGAGCGATGGCAAGTCGGCGGCCGCGCGTGATTGCCGCGTCCGTCTCGATCTTTCGGGACTGGAGATTGTCTCCGACGATGGCGCGGTACGTATGCGCTGGCCTTATGAGAGCCTGCGCGCGAACGAGCCGCTGCGTCCCCAGTCCATCGACGTCCTGCTGTCCTCCACCGACGCACCGGGCGTCACGGTCTTTGTACCTGGAACGCAATTCCCAAATGCGCTCGCGCCACGCGCGCCGCAGCTCACGCGCCACGCTGAGCGATGGCGTCACGCCAAGCCCTGGGTCATCGGGGCAGCCGTCCTCGCCGGCCTTGCGGTGCTCATCCACACTGCCGGTTGGACGCCCTTGCGCACGATCGCAAATCTGCTGCCGCAGTCCTGGCGCGAACGGCTTGGCGATGCAGCCATCGAGTCGATGGCCGAGAACAGGCAACGCTGCGTCAATCCAGTCGGCGCCGCCGCGCTCGATCAGTTGACCCAGCGCCTCAGCTCCGTTTCGGGAACCGGGCAGGATTTCAAGGTCCTGATCGTTGACTGGGATCTGTTCAACGCCTTTGCGGTTCCAGGCAACAAGATCATCATGACGAAAGGGCTTATCGAAAAGGCCGACAGCCCGGACGAGGTTGCGGGCGTGCTGGCCCATGAGATGGGCCACGGCATCGCGCTTCATCCAGAGACAGGGATCATCCGAGCCATCGGCATGTCGGCGGCCGTCGAGTTGATGATGGGCGGTTCGGGCGGAACGCTGGCCAACCTCGGCCTCATCCTCGCGCAGCTTGGCTATACGCGCGCCGCCGAGCGCGAAGCCGACGATCAGGCGCTGGTGCTGTTGCGCAAGTCTGGCATCTCCCAGCAGGGTCTGGCGAATTTCTTCCGCCGCGTTCTCAGCGAGGAAGGCAAATACGCCAACGACGATCAGAACACGAACGGCGGCAAGAGCCAGGAAAAGGACGACCGCTTGGCGCGCACGCTCGACATGTTCTCGACCCATCCACCGACCGAAGAACGCGCCGAACGCATCCGCATGTCGGCGAGCTACCCATCGACGCCGGCGCTTTCCGCGGAAGACTGGCGTGCCTTCAAGGCTATTTGCGCAACGACGGCGCCGCTGACGCCGCCGGCAGAGGACGAAGCAAAGCGTTGAGCTTTCGCCGAGGTTCGACCAGGCTCGTTGGCTGGGCGGACTTATTTGCCGAAGACTGCCGCTTCTTATCCGCAGCCTTGAATTGCATTGCCAAGATCCCAAATGTTTCACGCCGGTGGCGGGTAAACGCGCCAAACTGGCGAAAATCGGCCTGAATGGGGCCAGAATCCCCAGGCAGGGTGCTTCCTTATGGTTGTCGCGGTATGCGTCCTGCCGGGAGTTTGGTGCGCATGAAGGCGCTGTTACTGAAGGCCAGTCTGGTTCTGTTTGTTATCGCCGGTTACATCGCCTCCCCGTTTCTGACCGCCTGGTCAATCCGGGAGGCGGTTCACCATGGCGATAGCGCTTATCTGACCCGCCAGATCGATTGGCCGAGTTTGCGCGCGTCCCTCGCGCCCGATATCGGCCGCATCGCGCTCAACCTGCCAGACCCGGAAACGGCGCGTGCCGTCAAACCGGGCTTGTGGCAGCGCTTCAAGGCCTATTGGGGCCAGGGCGCGGTCAACAAGGCCATTGAGAGCTACGTGACGCCGGAGGGCCTGCCGCAGCTCTTTCAGGCCCGCAAGGCCTATCGCGACTACATCGCGGGCCAGCCCGACGACGCCAAGCTGGCGCTCGCCGAGCGCATCAAACGCGCCTGGGCACGCGTCAGGCGCGCAGAATTTACCTCACTCACGACGTTCGAGATCGACATGGTCGACAAGCACGATCCCAACCGCATGTATCTGGGCAAGCTTGCGATCGACGGCTTCGGGTGGAAGCTCAAGGAGCTTCGCGTGAAAATCCTCCAGACGGCAGAGAATGCGATCGTCAAATTCGCCGATACCGGCGGCCGGGCCGGCGGTTACACCTTCTGGGAGCGCGCGAAAGCGGCCGCCCGTTAAGTTCGGGGCCACCCGCGTGTTCGCTCGTTAACTCAGGTAAGCAAACCGCACAGCGTTCGTATTCTTTGTAAACGAATGTCATGGTACAGACCCTTGATGCTGTGGTGACAACGAGTGTCTCCGGGTCGTTATGCCTTCGAAATTCCATCTCATCTATCAACTTGCGATGATGGGCGCGTTCGACGTGCTGCCGCAAATGGTGAAGACGCACGGACTCGTGTCGCGGGTAGGCAACCGCATGCGCCACAAGACGGTGGCCGCGGTCTCCCATGTGGCCAAGACCTACAACGGTGCGCTCTACCAGGACACACCCGACCGGCTCGTTCTCGAGAATGTCGTGATCCCCTACTACCAACTCGACCCGGACGTTCGCAACATCGTCTTCGTGGGATGTGATTGGTATACGGCGGGATACGAGCGTCTCTTCGCGCATAAGAAATTCTGGACGATCGATCCTGACATCGCCAAAGCTGGCTTTGGAGCGGCGAGGCATCAGATCGCACCTATGCGCAATCTCGCCGCGCTGATGGCCGAAGGACAGGCCGACCTCGTGGTCTGCAACGGCGTCATCGGCTGGGGCTTGAACGATCACGACGAAGCGGAAGCCTCGTTCGAAGCAGCTTGGCGCATCCTACGGCCCGGCGGGCATTTGATCGTCGGCTTCAACGACCGGCCGCCCCACATCCCCTTCCATCCCGATGAGCTTGCCGCGCTGGCGCGCTTCGAGCCCTTCAGCTTCGAGCCGCTCGCGGCCCACGAACACCGCGTGGCCCATGAGCTGTGCCATGTCTACCGCTTCTACCGAAAGCCGGTGGCGGGCGCTTAAACGCCGGTCAATCGTTCCCGAGCCGTTTGAGCGCTGCGGCAAGACGGGTGATGTCGGCTTCGAGTTCCGCCTTGCGCGTGCGCGCCTCGGCGATTGCCTCGGGCTTGGCGCGTTCCACGAAGCTTGGGTTGGACAGCTTGGCGTCCATCTTCGAAAGGTCCGACGTGGCGCTCTCGATCGCTTTTGCGAGGCGCTTCCTTTCCGCCGCCATATCGATGATGCCCTCCAGCGGCAGCGCCGCCGTCGTCTCGCCCGACACGATGAGCGCTGCCCCCTTAGGCTCGGTCTTGGTGAACGAAATGTCTTCGAGGCGCGCCAGCCGCTTGATCGTGTCGTCATTGCGCATGGCGCGATCCTTGAGCGCGGGATCTGCACCGATGATGACGAGCGGGATCTTCGCACCCGCGGGCACGTTCATCTCGGTGCGCACCGAACGGATCTCCGAGACGAGACGGACAATCCAGTTGATCTCGTCTGCGGCCGCCTTGTCGTAGAGGCCGTCGAATTGCGGCCACGAGGACAGGCACAGCAACGAGCGCCGCGCGACGCCGTGCTCGACCATATGCGCCCATAGCTCTTCGGTGATGAACGGCATGAAAGGGTGCAGCAGCTTCAGAATCTGATCGAGCACCCACGCAACCGTCGTGCGCGTCTCGGCCTTCGCCGTTTCGTCCTCTCCGGCCAGCAAAGGCTTGATGAGTTCCAGATACCAGTCGCAGAACTCACCCCACACGAACTCATAGGCCGCGATGGCGGCTTCGTTGAACTTGTAGGCTTCGAGCGACGCGGTGATGGCGCTTGCCACCAGCTGCGTCTCCCCAACGATCCACTTGTTGATCGTCTGCTTGACGCCTGCGGGATCGAAGTCGGGCTCGCGCACGCACTCGTTCATTTCGGCAAAGCGTGAGGCATTCCATAGCTTGGTCGCGAAATTGCGATAGCCTTCGACGCGCTCGATGGACAGCTTCACGTCGGAGCCTTGCGCCGCCATCGCCGCCATCGTGAAGCGCAACGCATCGGTGCCATAAGACTTGATGCCTTGCGGATAGTCTTTGCGCACTTCCTTCTCGACCCTGTTGGCCTGCTCCTTGGACAAGCCTGCGGTACGCTTGGCGATGAGCGCGTCGATCTCGATGCCGTCGATGATATCGAGCGGATCGATGACATTGCCGCGGGTCTTCGACATCTTGTTACCCGCGCCGTCGCGAACAAGGCCATGAATGTAGACATCGTGGAAAGGCACATCGTCCATGAAGTGAAGGCCCATCATCATCATCCTGGCGACCCAGAAGAAGATGATGTCGAAGCCGGTGATGAGCACGCTGGTGGGATAATACTTGCCGATTTCCGGGGTGGAGTCAGGCCAACCCAGCGTCGAGAACGGCCACAGGGCGCTGCTGAACCAGGTATCGAGAACATCCTCGTCGCGCGTGAGCGGCGCATCCTTCTTGTAGTAGAGCTTGGCCTCCGCGTGGGCGTCCGCCTCGTCGTGCGCGACGAACACTTTGCCATCGGGTCCATACCAGGCGGGGATCTGATGGCCCCACCAGAGCTGGCGCGAGATGCACCATGGCTGAATGTTTTCCAGCCAACGGTAATAATCGTTCGCAAACCGTTCCGGCACGAAGCGAGTCTTGCCGTCCTTCACGGCAGCGAGCGCGGGTTTGGCAAGTTCAGCAGCGTTGACGTACCATTGATCCGTCAGCCAGGGCTCGATCGCCACGCCAGAGCGGTCGCCGTGCGGCACGGTCTGCGTCGTCGGCTCGATCTTCTCCAGAAGCCCAAGTTCGTCGAGCGCGGCGACCACCTTGAGGCGCGCTTCAAACCGGTCAAGGCCGCGATAGTCCTGCGGCGCCTCTTCGTTGATGCGCCCGAACGCATCCAGAATGTTGATCTGCTCCAGGCCCTGGCGCTTGCCGACCTCAAAGTCGTTGAAGTCGTGCGCAGGCGTGATCTTCACCGCGCCGGTACCCTTCGTAGGGTCGGAATACTCGTCCGCAACGATCGGGATCTCGCGCCCAACGAGCGGAAGCTTCACCTTGGCGCCCGCCTTGACGAGCGGCGCATAGCGCTCGTCTTCCGGATGCACAGCGACGCCCGTGTCGCCCAGCATCGTCTCGGGGCGCGTCGTCGCAACGACGATGTAATCCTTGTCGTATCCGGCGGCCTTCTTCGTCAGCGGATAGCGCAAGTGGTACATATGCCCGTTGGGATCGCGGGCCAACACCTTAGCCAGCGCGGCCTCATCAAACGGCTTTTCGGGATCGCCGCTCGTCCAGTTCACCGACCCGCGCTTTTCGAGCTGCACGACTTCGAGATCGGAAATCGCGGTCTGGAATTTCGGATCCCAGTTGACAAGCCGCTTGTCCTTGTAGATGAGGCCAGACCGATACAGCTCTACGAAGACCTTGAGCACGGCCTTCGACAGTCCCTCGTCCATGGTGAAGCGTTCGCGCGACCAGTCGCAAGACGCGCCAAGCCGCTTGAGCTGGTTGACGATGGTGTCCCCAGACTCAGCTTTCCATGACCAGACCTTCTCGAGAAACTTCTCGCGGCCGAGTTCACGCCGGCTTGGCTCACCGTCGGCCGCAAGCTTGCGCTCCACCACCATCTGCGTGGCGATGCCCGCGTGGTCCGTGCCCGGCTGCCAGAGCACGTCACGCCCGCGCATACGCTCGAAACGCACCAGCACATCCTGCAGCGTGTTGTTCAAGGCATGCCCCATGTGGAGCGAGCCCGTCACGTTCGGCGGCGGGATGACGATGGAGAACGCAGCGTTTTTACCGCCACCTTCCGCGCCGCGCCCCGCCTTGAAGGCTTCCGCCTTCTCCCATTCGGCAGCGATGCGCGGCTCTATCTCGGCCGGCTGAAATGTCTTTTCGAGCATGGGGAAGGTTTCGCTTGAATAACCGTGGATGAACCCGGTCGTAAGGCGCTCCTTCCCGTGCTGTCAACTGTGCGGCTAGCTGCGCGGCTTTGTCGGCGTCCCCTGCACCTCGCTCAAAAGCGCTTTCTCGACGATTTTCGGCATGTTTTCCTGCAGCCACTGGCGCAGCATGGGGCGCAGCAACTGTGCGGCCGCGTCATCTACCGCATCCGCCGCGTGCTGGGCAAAACCGCCCTCCGGGAGCTGCGGAGGCTGATGCGTGGCCGTTGCGGGCTGCACGGCAGGCTCCGGCTGGGGTTCGGGCTTCTTGGGCTCGTAAGCCTGGCGCGTCAGCTCGCCAAGCCGGTTGACGCGCGTATCGAAGAAGGTCGGCATCACTCGGGCGACAGGCTCTTCGTCCATGGACTGCGTGGATGCCGGCTGAGACTGGCTGCTCTGATGCGCGCTCGTGTTGCGGGAGGCTTTGTCGGCGCTCATGACAGTCTGAACCGGAGGTTCAAGCATGCGGCCCGCGACGGAGGGATCGAACGGAATGACGGTGCGAGAGCGGACCTGCTGATCTTGCGGCGCAGCCGACTTCAGTGCGTCACTGAGGCGGCCAAACAGCTTTGGTTTCTCCGGCGCTCCGGCATGGCCGGGCTTGAAAATGGCTGGAAGCTCGAATTCAGGCGCTTCTTGTCCCGCCTGCGGCTCGCGCCGGGCAGGCAACTGCATGTCTGAGGCAACCATGCGCGCCGGACCGCCTTCATCGGCGATGGATGTGCGGATGGAGGCGAGGATGTCTTCTACGTTGTGGTTGGCCCCGTTATACCCATTGATGCTGGTCATGACGCTACCTCTGTCTGCGTACGAATTACTTCGCAGAACCGCGCCGGCACTCCCGCTCATTGCCCTTCGGTTCGGTTTCTCCCCGCCGGTGTTTGCCCGCTTCTCAATCGAGCTCTCACCGCCGCTGGCGCTCTTCCCGTTCCGTCCCCGATGACGGTTGACTTGTTGTTCGCGCTTGCATGTTGCATTAGCGCCAATCCTTGGCGCTCGTATGGCGGCCTCGCGGCTTGCGCAAATTTCTGGAGCAAAAATAAAAGCAGGGCTCGGAAAGCCCCGCTTTTATTGACGCAATCGCGTCACCATCCGGTCCTAAAGTTCTACTCTGCGGCGGGCTTATGCTGGGCTCGGCTACTATCGGCAAGCTCCTTGCGCAGCGCGCGTTCTACGATCCTGGGCATGTTCTCCGCAAGCCAAGTCTTCAGCATCGGGCGCAAAAGCTCTGCAACGGTGTCTTCCATCGTGCGCTGAGCAGGTATGTTGTGGCCGCCGCGATCATGCGGAACGAGCGAACGTCCCTCGTTGGGTTGAGTGTAAGATTCTGCTTCTTTTTCAGGATCGGCGTAATACGGATCGAAAGCCTTCTGATGATCGGCTTGTGTGTCGTCATCATTCTCCGGCTCGACAACTTCGACGTCAGGCGCTTCCGTTTCAGTCACCCCCGCCGCAGTATTGAAATCAAAGGAAGAGCCCTCGGTCTCGCTGCTGCGCGGCGCGATATCCGACAGCGCGGGCATACCGCGTTCGGCTTCGGGTTCCACCGCCGTGTTTGCACGTTCTGCCTCGGAATCGCTGTCTTCGAGGACGTTTTGGGCGCCATCTGCCGGTGTGGTCGAGAAGATCGTGCCGGACTCGGTATCTTGCGCCGCAAATGCGGCCGGCGCGCTGGTTGTGGAACGCACGAGTTGTTCAAGCACCGCGCGCGAAGACACTTGCGGGGCTTCGCTGGCCGGTTCAACCGTTGCGGATGTCCGTGTGGCAGCCAGCAACGGAGACGGACGAAACGTGATTTCGCCGAAGGGATCCTCGACAAGTGCTGCGTTGGCGACGCTAGCCTCCGCGGCTGGCGTGGGCGCGGGCTCTGCGGCAGGAGGAGCCGCCGGCGGCGCGGATACTGACTCTTCGAATGCTGTCTCGGGCACCCCAAACTTGGTGCTCAGCACGCCAAAATCGGGTTCGGCAGGCTTTGCGGCGGTGAACGGTGTGGCGGGCGTGGCGGTCTGCGTGTCGACGTGTGCTGAAGGCTCGACCGCCTCGCGCTTGGGAATGAACGAGCCGAATGGATCACGGCGGCCCTCAGCCGGCTGAGGTTGAATGGGGGCGGCCTCGGACCCAGGGAACTTGCGCGCGAAAGGTGAAGGTCCCAGCGTGAATTCAAACGGATCGGGCTCGCGAGAAATTGGTGCAGGCTTGGCTGCTTCTGCATTTTTCGGGCCCTCCGCAAGGTAGCCCTCGCGCGAAACCGTGAAGCCCGGACGGTTCTCCGAGCGCGCAGGCGCACCAAGGCTGTCCAGCGCGGCCTGGACAGAATCCTTGGACGTCTCCTGCAGATTGTGAGCGGGCAACGTTCCGATCGAGAGTGTCGGCGTCTGCAATGCGGGTTCGGTTCCCTTTGCGGGTGCGCCGGGCACATCCGCGCGATGGGCGTCAATACCGGTCGTGGGCACCTGCGGCATGGTCGAGGCCAAGGATCGCGTTGGAGCATCCAATGGCGTGTCAGCTTGAGAATCGGGCTGCGCGCGTGCCCCGTCAAAAGCAGGCCGATGGGAGAAAAATCCCGCCAAGAATGGCTTGCTTTCTGAAGTCGTCTCCCGCGTTTGTGCCGCGAGGCCAGAATCACCGTTGGACGTCTCGGGGGTTGCGTCGAGCGTCGAAAGAGGACCAAAGGCAGGCTTTGCGGAAGCTTCTTCAGCGGCACGCGCCGGGGAGGCGGGTTTGGCTTCAGGCTCCGGGCGCGAGCCAGGAGGATCCTCAGCTATGATCCGGCGGATCGAAGCCAGAATCTCTTCCATGCTGGGTTCGCCGACTGGATCAAGTCTCGTCATACCGCACCTTTCAAGATGCGCGACCGGGCCACGCCGCGCTCCTTCGTCCATTACTGCTAATCGCGCCAACCGAGGGCTCCAGCCTTATGCGGCGCACTCCGACTGAGGCCAAGTATAGACGGAGAAACGCTGCATGCAGGCCACACCGGCCGTTTACCACAAGGAAATAGACCGCACTCACGGCGCTCTCAAGGCAATTTGCATCGCTTTTCGTCGCGGTTAAGGCCGCACATTCCTACCGCGCAGGAAAGAGCCAACCGTCCATGCAGCGCGATGCCGCTTGTGTTCAAGATCAAAAAAAGCGGGCCCGATTGGGGCCCGCTCAATTCCTTGATACCGGAGTCGCAGACGGCCTTGGACCTTACTTCACAGGCTCGTGCGTAACGTCCGCCCGCCACAACTCGTGGTGCTCCATGCGGCCGTCATCATGCGTAATGTCTATGCCAAACCACTTGCGGCGAACCTCGTCGGCATGAATGACAGGATCATAAACAGTGTCGACCGCGCCAAGCTCGGCCACATTCAACCGGCCGATAGCGGCGATCACCGCATAGGTCGCGACGATAATGTTGCGCTTTGTGGCTTCCGACTGGATTTCAGAAGAAAGCAGCTCCTGGCGAGCATTGAGCACGTCGAGCAAAGTCCGCTGGCCGACTTTTTCTTCTTCACGCACGCCATTCAGCGCCGTCCGGTTGGCCTCAATCTGGGCTTTATCGGATTCATGCTGCGCCTTGGCACCCTGAAGCTGGGCCCAAGCCTGGGCCACGGCCGACTGCGCCTGGGCGCGCGCCTGCTCGATCTCCTGGATGCGCGAAATGTGAGTGTGCTTGGCTTGACGAACCCGCGCCTCGACCTCGCCACCCGTATAGATCGGCACGTTGACGCGGCCGACGACGCTCGCT
>WBZN01001344.1_pt1 | contig 15187 bp, 8 predicted proteins | sample 5204281 | NCBI WGS metagenome assembly WBZN01 (sample SAMN12344347, study PRJNA552823) | activated sludge metagenome | biome: Activated sludge suspended growth; feature: Nitrification reactor; material: Wastewater; isolation source: activated sludge from nitrification reactor of wastewater treatment...
GGATGACGTAGTTGATCACCTCATCCCGGCGGTCCATGCAGAAGTCCATGTCGATGTCGGGGAGGGACACGCGCTCTGGGTTCAAGAAACGCTCGAAGAGTAATGAATAGACAAGTGGATCGAGATCGGTGATACGCAGGGCATAGGCGACGAGACTGCCGGCGGCGGAGCCGCGTCCAGGCCCGACCGGAATGCCGCGCGAGCGCGCGAACTTGATGATGTCCCACACGATGAGGAAGTACCCGGCGAATCCCATCGAGCAGATCACCGCGACTTCTTCTTTTAGTCGAACTTGATAGGCGATCTCGGGAATGGAGCTCGGCCGTTCCTTGAGACGCGCCGCCAATCCTTCCAGGGCCAGCTGCTCCACGTAGGATTCGCGGGTATACCCTTCAGGTACTTTGAACTGCGGCAGATACGTCTTATTGAGCGCCAGATCGAGTGTGCAGGCTTCGGCAATCTTGACGGTGTTCGAGACGGCCGTCGGCATCTCTTTGAATTCAGCCAGCGCCTGGTCGGTCGATTTGACATAGAGTTGATCCGTGTCGAACTTCATCCGGTTGGGGTCGCTGATTGTTTTTCCGGTCTGCAAACAGAGCATGAGGTCGTGCGGACGGGAATCTTCCTTCTTGAGGTAGTGGCAGTCATTGGTGCCTGCCAAGGGGATGCCGAGTTTCTTGTGAATCTCCAGTAAGCCGTCGTTGGCGATGCGTTGGTGCTCCAGCCCGTTGGCCTGCAGTTCGAGATAGTAGTTGTCCTTGCCGAAAATCTCGCGATACTCGCCCGCCGCCTTGGTGGCTCCCGCCAGATCCTTCTGTCCGATGAGATACGCTACTTCACCGCTGAGGCAACCTGATAGTCCGATCAATCCATCATGGTGCTGCTGCAATATTTCTTTATCCATCCGAGGCTTATAATAGAAACCTTCGAGGTACGCTTTACTGACAAGTTTGATTAAGTTCTGGTATCCCTTGAGGTTTGTTGCCAGCAGAATCAGGTGGTAGTAGTCGTTGTGCGCGAGGTGCGAGTTCTTTTCGAGCCGGCTGCCCGGCGCCATGTAGGCTTCGCAGCCGATAATCGGCTTCACGCCGGCTTCTTTGGCTTTCCGGTAAAACTCCACCGCTCCGAACATGTTGCCGTGATCGGTCATCGCGACAGCCGGTTGCCCGAACGCCTTCACCTGTTGCATCAGGGGGTCGATCTGGTTGGCGCCGTCGAGGAGGCTGTATTGGGTATGGAGATGCAGATGGACGAATTGTGAAGCCACGAGGTCCGATTGTAGTGAGGGGGAAAGTTGAAGTCAAACGGAAGGGGGAGGTAAGAGGAGGGGGACCTGAGGTCTCCTTTGTTTGCACAATGCGCGGGCTGGGAAGCCCCTCGTTGGACGCGCGCACTTGGAGGCTTCCCTGACCACCCTCCAAGGAAATAAGGTAAGCCGGCTTGGGGAATCAGTAGGGCGGTCGATGCGCACAGTGGGCGACCAGACACCTCAGCCACATGAGGGAGCGGGAGGTCGCACGCTTGAAGGAAGCAGGTGGTGATGCCTGTGATTCGCACATATCGTTCCACGCACACTGCCCGGATGGCTGCTGATATGCGCAGGCGACGGCGCCGGGGACAGCTCCCTCAGGACCCGGGAGACGCAGGGCTGGTGTGCCGTCGGTGCGGGATCTCCGATCCGACACTTCGGACGTGGATACGTCGGTACCGAGAAGCCGGTGAGGCTGGCCCGGCCAGTCGCCGCCGTCCCACCCGATCTCCCAACCGACGTATCTTCGAGCACGAGCGCACCTTGATTCTCAGCCTGCGGAGGGAGCGGAAGTTAGGGGCCCGCCGGATCCAACACGAACTGCGGCGCCATCATGATCTCAGTCTCTCGCTCGACTCCATTCACAAGGTCCTGGTCACCAGTCACGTGCCGCCGCTGGTTCGCCCTGCTCGGCGAAAGACACGACACCGGTATGCCCGACTGATTCCTGGGGACCGCATCCAACTCGACACGTGCAAGATTGCCCCAGGCTGTTATCAGTACACCGCCGTCGATGACTGCACACGCTATCGCGTGCTGGCCGTATTCCCTCGACGCACCGCGGCCAGTACGTTGGTCTTCTTGGAACGCGTCATCGAAGACATGCCGTTTCCGGTGCAGCGAGTCCAAACTGACCGTGGTCGAGAATTCTTTGCGGTGGCGGTGCAGCAGTGGCTGATGGACCACTGCATCAAATTCCGCCCCAATAAACCGGCCTCTCCGCATTTGAATGGCAAGGTCGAGCGCTCACAGAAAACCGACCGCGAGGAATTCTGGGCTGTGACTGATCCTCGGACGCCTGATGTGGAGCTGCGGTTGGCCGAGTGGCAACACTATTACAACTGGACTCGACCTCATGGCTCCTTGAACGGCCTCACCCCCCATCGAAGCGTTCTGTGCAAAGTAAGAAGCCACACCAGCTTAGGACGAGGTTGAAGCCACGTATGACCCGACTGGTGAGCGATTCCAGGTTGCTGCATGGGCAGTTGAATGAGCGCTGCATTGGGGGGCGTGAGAGGGAATGAGCTTGCTCAGGCATTCTCGGCTTCCTGAAGTGGGGGCCATTTTCCTTTATAGACGATACGCGCCCAGACGACTACCTTGCCGGTTGCAAACATAATGGTTAGGTTAGCGTCGTTGCTGAACCCTGCCGATAGCCCCAAGTACCCGATGCGCGCGTCTGCCAAAAAGACGCAGCGGTCTCCTCATTATCCGCATGAACAGCGCAACTTCTCCTGCACCCTGTCACGATACTGATCCCGCTTCCTTCTTCAGAACACTCGCACTGTAATGTTCGGCCTCCGTTTCCGTCTATAGGGCTGAAAGGGCGATTTGATTGAGCAGGGGATTCATCAAATACCGTTCACTCAACCTAGGAGGACACCATGGAAGAATTGATTTTGAAAATTGACGGAATGAGTTGCGGGCACTGTGTCGGACAGGTCGCGAAAGTGTTGACCCTACTTGATGGCGTGCAGGTCAAGACAGTCAAGGTCGGTGAAGCCGTCGTTGCGTACGACCAGGGGGAGATCACTCCGACGGACATCGCCCGGGCGGTGAACGATGTGGGCTATGAGGCTCAGGCGGCCGGGAGAGTGGCATGAACAAGGAAGCATTGTTGGAACGAAATGGGGAGCTATCTGTCGCTGTGGAGGCATCCGACCCTCCGCAGCGACAGAAGGTGACGATGTCCGTCGAAGGCATGACCTGCGCCGCTTGTCAGAGCCGCGTCCAGCGGGTGCTGCAGGCGGAACCAGGGGTCGTCGATGCGTCCGTCCATCTTATGTTGAAGCAGGCCGTCATCACCTATGACTCCGCCGTCACCTCGGAGGCATCGTTGGTTCAGGCAATCAACCGGACCGGGTATGACGCCACGCCTGAGACCCAGAGCCACACCTCGTTCGATGGACAGGCCGTACAGGATCAGGCACAGGAACAGGAATACCTTGTGATGCGGCGTAAGGCTCTGTGGAGCGGAGCCGCCGGCCTGTTGGCGATGGTGCTGTCCATGCCGCTGATGGCGGCGAGTGGGTCGGATGGCGATGCAATGGGGTTCTTCATGCCTTGGATGATGCAGATAGCATCCCGGTTCTCCTTTGCGACTCCAGCCGTCTGGTCCTACGTTCTGATGGCACTCACGGTAGCCGTGATGGGGTCGACCGGGCGGCATTTTTATGTGCGGGCCTGGTCCGCGCTTCGGCATCGCGCAGCCGATATGAATACGTTGATTGCGGTGGGAACCGGCGCGGCCTTTGTCTATTCGGTCGTGGCCACCGTGGTGCCGGACTTCTTCCTCAACCATGGTATCCGACCGGATGTCTATTTCGAGGCTGTGGTGATGATCATTGCCTTGATCCTGACGGGTCATACGCTGGAGGCTCGTGCCAAACGGCAGACCTCGGTGGCTCTGAGGCGGTTGGTGGCCTTGCAACCCAGGACGGCCCGCGTGGTGCGGGAGGCAGTGGAGATCGATCTGCCGGTCGAAGCCGTGAGGAGCGGAGACGTGGTTGTGGTGCGACCGGGCGAGCGAATCGCAGTGGACGGGGACGTGCTGTCCGGTGCCAGCAGCGTCGACGAATCCATGTTGACCGGTGAAGCGATGCCGGTCGAGAAGGGGGCAGGAGACCGGGTCATCGGCGGCACGATCAACAAGTCCGGCGCGTTCCGCTATCAGGCGACCACAGTGGGTGCGGACAGTGTGCTGGCCCATATCGTCACGCTGATGCGGGACGCACAGGGTTCACGGGCTCCGATTCAAAAACTGGCCGATCAAGTCAGCGCGATCTTTGTACCGATCGTGATGTCATTGGCGCTCGCGACGTTCGTGATTTGGTATGTCGCGGTGGATCAGGCGTCTGCGGTGCACGCCTTCGCTGCAGCCGTCGCTGTGCTGATCATTGCCTGCCCTTGTGCGATGGGACTCGCGGTACCGACGGCGATGATGGTGGCGACCGGGAGGGGGGCTGAACAGGGCATCTTGATCAAAGGCGGAGAAGTGCTGCAGCGGGCCAGCGGTATTACCACGGTCGTACTCGACAAGACCGGCACCATCACGGAGGGAAAACCGACGGTCACCGAGGTGGTCCAGGCTGAAGGCAGCAAGTTGTCCGATCATGAATTCCTCCGCCTCGTGGCCTCGCTGGAGGCCTCGTCGGAACATCCGGTGGCGGAGGCGGTCGTGCGTGCGGCCGGAGAGCAGATGCTGCCGTTGGCGGAGGTGGAAGCCTTTCAGTCCTTTGCGGGGCGAGGGGCTGCGGGTGTGGTGGAAGGCGCATCGATTCTTGTCGGAAATGAAGGGTTGATGGAGGACTATGCGGTGCCGTCGGCTGCTTTTCGCGCGCAAGCGGAGCAGTTGGCCGGAGCAGGGAAGACGCCTGTGTATGTGGCCATCAACGGCAAGCCGGCGGGACTCATCGCAGTGGCGGACCCCGTCAAGAGAACGTCACGCGAGGCGATCCGACAGCTTCAACAATTGGGGGTGACGGTTGTCATGCTGAGCGGCGACCACGAGCGCACGGCACAGGCGGTGGCTCGCGAGGTCGGTGTGGATCGAGTCGTGGCCGGGCGGTTGCCGGAGGGCAAAGTGGCGGAGATCCGACGCCTGCGCGAGGTCGGTCAGGTCGTCGCGATGGTCGGAGACGGTATCAACGATGCGCCGGCGCTGGCACAGGCCGACGTGGGCATGGCCATCGGGACCGGGACAGACATCGCCATCGAGGCGAGTGATGTCACATTGATGCGAGGCGATCTGCAGGGCGTGGCCTCGGCGATCAGGCTTGCTCGAAAGACGATGCTCGTGATGAAACAGAACCTCTTCTGGGCGTTTATTTACAATGTGATCGGTATTCCTGTCGCGGCCGGCGTGTTGTACCCGTTCACGGGGCTGATGTTGAGTCCTGTGCTGGCCGGCGCGGCGATGGCGTTCAGCTCCGTCAGCGTCGTCATGAACAGCCTGCGGCTGCGGAGAGTGCGGATCAACTGAGCAGATTTGGGGGGAGTGAGAAGGAAGTTGTCATGCAAGGCAGGATCATTCATGTGCGCACGGTTCCGGACCTTTCCTCTTATGCGGCTGCAGTTGCGCGTCTCTCCGCCTTGTGAGGGAATGAGTTCATTCAGACACTCAGAGGCGTGTGAGGGAGCAGGTCTCAAGTAGCGGGGTTCAGTTGAGGAGAAGCCGGGTTAGTTCCACCGCGTTGGCGATGAGAAATGAGGAGTATTTGTCCTGATTGCTCGATGAGAGGAGGCTGAAGAGTGGTGCGATTTGCTGCAGACGGTGAAACTTGTGCTGCCCCGAAATGCCTCACCACAACTATGAGTGGAGACCGTGAATTCTATTTGGATGTCCCGAAGAGATTGAAAAGATGAGGAGTATGAGCATGTGTTGATCGAGGTTCTTTTCTGGCACCGCTGATGCTCATTCATGACGCGACATCAGTCAGACTTGACGTGCCTGTTACGATTGCCAGAAAATAGGTGCGCGTTTGAGCAGACCTTCCGGAGCGTGGTCGTTCGTATGATCCAGCGAGTTAAAACGAAATATGTCGCGCTGCTGCTCCTCTTCACCTTCTGTCAGGTGATCGGATCGATGTGTACCATTTCGGATCTGTCGATGGCAGAAGAAGCCACAACCATGGTGGAAGAGCGCATGGCCTGTCCCATGGATGGTACGATCATGTGCCCGCCGTCCATCATCTCGTCTCCCGAACGCCAGCTCAGGCAAAGCATCATCGTCATGGATTGTGCTCATGCGACGATCTTGCTCAGTCCTAGTGCCATACTCACAGTTTTCTCGGCCTCGACGCACTGCTCTTGGAGCAACGTCTGCTCAATTGTCTCCCTCTCCATAGATTCTTCCCCGGTGCTCCGGATCTGATCCCATACCTCCAGTGCTTTCGGTCGCCGTTCGGCTGTTTCCGCTGAGCGAGCGATTCCTTGTCCATTCTTTCACGCACTGTGGAGGTGCTGCCGTGACACAACCTATTGCCCGAAATCCATTATGGTTTGTTTCTTTTTTCTTCTTTTTCATCGTGATGCTCTCACCCTGGTCCGTTCGTGGAGCGGAAGATCGTGGGGTGGTCATCCCTGAGGGGACCCCCCATCCCTCGCATGGTGAGCATCGCATCGACCTTGCGAACCTCATTGAAGAATTGGGAAGCGTCAATCCAGAGATCAAAGCAGCTCGTCAACGTTGGGAGGCAGCCAAGGCCGTTGTGCCGCAGGTCCAGACGCTTCCCGACCCGAGACTCCAGTTCGGGTATCAACGCATGCCGATGACCGATCCGCTCCAAGGCGCCATGTATGGATTCGGACAGGAGGTTCCATTCCCCGGCAAGCTGAGTCTTAAAGGCGAGGTCGCTCAACGTGAGGCTGAGCGGGTGGAGCAGGAATTCAATGCCACTCGGCTGAGACTCATTGCAACCTTGAAGGAGGGGTACTTCAATCTCCATTTCGTGCATAAAAGTATCGAGATTGTCGAGAGGAACAAAGCGCTGTTGATGCAGTTCGAGAAAACCGCCAAAGCGCGGTACAGCGTCGGGCAAGCCGCGCAACAGGATGTCTTCAGAGCCCAGCTCGAAATTTCACGAGTCCTGGATCGGCTGGCGGTATTGGATCAACAAAAAGAGAGCCTCCACGCCGCGATCAATCGGCTTATTAATCGCCCGCCCGCCGGACCCCTGGGGACACCGGAAGAAATCCACACCACGATTCTGACCATTCCCTTGCAGGAACTCAATGAGCGAGCCGACGCGTTCTCGCCCGCGCTCCTGGCGACGGCCAAGGGCATCGATCGCTCCGAGCGATCTGTCTCGCTCGCCAAGCGGCAGTATTACCCGGATTTCGATATCACGGCCTTGGGACTTCGGAACGACCGGATTAACGACAACGGGTATCAGGTGATGGTGGGGATCAAGATCCCGCTGTTCTATGAGACCAAGCAGAAACAAGGGGTGCGCGAGGCGTTGGCCGGCCTCGAAGGCGCGCGTGAGGAGTTCTCGGCGACCCGCCAGGATCTGTTGTTTCAGGTCAAGGATGGGTTTGTGCAGGCGCAGCGGGCTGAGCGGCTGATCACCATTTTGCGCGACGCGATTATCCCGCAAGCGACCTTGGCGCTTCAGGCGGCCCAAGCCGGGTATGGGGTGGGAAAGGTAGACTTTCTGACGCTGCTCAATAGTCTCCTGACTCTGCAGGACAGTCAGCTCGAACTGCATGGGGAGATGGTGAACCATGAGAAAGCGCTCGCACGACTTGAAGCCGTGACCGGGGGACCGTTGAGTGGCGGGCTCTTGGAAAGGAAGCCGGGAGCATGACTCGCCGCAGCCTTATTGGATCAGGTGTGCTGCTTGTCCTCGTGATGGCGGTCCTCGCATGGCTGTGGTGGCGTCCGACGTTGTTTCCGCCCTCGGATTCGAGACAAGACGCAATGCCGGACATGCCGGGGATGGCATCCCAGTCCAGGCCAATGAGTGAGACGCCGAAGCTCAATTCACGACCTGAATCTGCGACGGGCGCCTCTGAGTTGCCGGGCATCGTCACGGTCCCGGTCGAGCGTCTACAGATGATCGGCGTGAAGTACCAACCGGTTGCCCGACGGCCGCTGGAGAAACTGATTCGGACCGTCGGACGGGTTGCAGTCGACGAACGAAAGCTGGCGAAAGTCACCATCAAGTTTCACGGTTGGATCGAAGAACTGTTTGTAAGCGCGCTCGGCGATCATGTGAAGCGAGGGCAACAGCTCTTTACGATCTACAGCCCCGACTTGGTCGCGAGTCAAGAAGAATACCTCCTTGCGTTGCAAGGGCAGAAACAATTGGGGGCCAGCGAGTTTCCCGAGGTTGCGCGCGGCTCACGGGATCTGCTCGAGGCGACCAAGCGTCGCTTCCAATTGTGGGATATCACGGAAGACCATCTTCGAGAGCTTGAACATACCGGTAAAGTCATGAAAGCGCTCCCGATCCATTCGCCTATCACCGGGACGGTCATCAGAAAAGAAGCGTTGGCCGGTGCCCATGTGGATCCCGGCGAAGAACTGTATACCATCGCGGATCTCTCTCACCTGTGGGTCCTGGCGGATATCTACGAGTACGAGCTGTCTTTTGTGAAGATCGGGCAACAGGCTGCTGTGGCGCTCTCCTACGATCCGGGTACGGTCTTGAGGGGACAAGTGGGATTCATCTACCCCACACTCGATCCCAAAACGCGCACGGCCAAAGTTCGCTTCGAGCTCGACAACCGCGATGAGAAGCTCAAGCCGGATATGTATGCGAATGTGGAACTTCGGGTAGAGCTAGGCATGAGGCTCGCGATTCCACAAGAAGCCATCATCGAATCAGGCGAGAAGCAGATCGTGTTTCTCCATCTCGGTGAGGGTCGGCTTGAACCGCGTCTCATCAAGACCGGCGTGAAGACTGGGGACTGGTCTGAGGTGTTGAACGGGCTCAAAGAGGGCGAGCACGTTGTGACCTCGGCCAACTTCTTGATCGACAGCGAAAGCCGGCTCAAGTCAGTGGTTGAGGGCATGGGTGGCATGCCGGGCATGAAGATGAAGGATTAAGCACCCAATGGTTGCACAGATCATCGAATTTAGTGCGAGAAACCGCTTCATTGTCTTTGTACTGGTCTTGTCGTTCTCGGCAGTCGGGCTCTGGGCGATGCGGCAGACACCCATTGATGCCCTGCCTGATATTTCCGACACACAAGTGATCGTGTACACCACCTGGCCGGGACGGTCTCCTGATCTGGTCGAGGATCAAATCACCTATCCGATCGTCACCACCTTGCTCTCCGCGCCAAACGTGACGGTCGTTCGCGGTTCCTCCGACTTCGGCTATTCCTACGTCTACATTCTCTTCAAAGATGGGACGGACATCTACTGGGCTCGCTCACGCGTGTTGGAACGATTGAATCAGCTGTCCGGCCGCATGCCGGACGGTGTCATGCCACAACTTGGGCCGGACGCGACCGGCGTGGGATGGGTGTTCCAATATGCCTTGGTGGATGAATCGGGACAACAGGATTTGGCTTCGTTGCGCAGCTTTCAAGACTGGTATCTGCGCTATTGGTTGCGAGCGGTTGAGGGGGTCGCAGAGGTCGCCAGCATCGGCGGTTTCGTCCGTCAGTACCAGGTGAATCTCGACCCAACCAAGGTGCTGGCCTATCGTCTCTCCCTGCCAGCCATTATAGAAACGATTCGACAGAGCAACAACGATGTAGGCGGTCGCGTGGTGGAGTTTTCCGGCATCGAGTACATGGTCCGCGGGCGAGGGTACATCAAGAAAACCGAGGATATCGAGAAGATCGCGGTCGGTGTGAATGACAACGGGACACCGGTGCTGTTACGCGATGTCGCCACGGTCCGTCTCGGGCCAGACATGCGCCGAGGCTTGATTGAACTGGACGGCCAAGGAGAGGTCGCCGGTGGAATTGTGGTGATGCGGTTCGGCGAGAACGCGCTGACCGTGATCGAGCGGGTGAAGGCGAAGCTCAAGGAACTGGAGCCTTCCATGCCGAGAGGTGTGAAGGTGGTGAGTGCCTATGATCGGAGCGACCTGATTCGCGAATCGATTGCCACGGCCACTGAGAGTCTTCTGGAAGAACTTGTCGTGACGGGCGTGCTGATCATCGCCTTCCTGCTGCACGTCCGGTCCGCTGCCGTGCCTATCCTGACCCTGCCGATCGCCGTGCTGATTGCCTTCATCCCGATGTACCTCATGGGGATCGGGATCAATATCATGTCGTTGGGCGGGATCATCGTGGCCATCGGCGACATGGTCGATGCGGCGATCGTGATGGTGGACAACGCCCACAAGCGATTGGAGGAGTGGGAGCGCGACGGGAAGGTTGGCGACCGCCTTCAAGTCTTGATTGATTCGGCCAAGGAAGTCGGCCCGCCGATCTTTGCCTCGGTCCTCGTCATTGCCATCTCCTTTATCCCGATTTTTGCGCTCGAAGGCCAGGAAGGGCGGATGTTCAAACCGCTCGCCTGGACCAACAATCTCGCCATCGCCATGTGCGCCGTATTGGCCATCACGCTGGTGCCCGCTTGCTTGCCCACCTTCATTCGGGGGCGGATTTTTCCTGAGCAACGGCACCCAGTGAGTCGGAGTCTCCAAGGACTCTATGCCCCTCTGTTGAAATGGACGCTGCTGCATCGCGGCACCGTGATGATACTGGCCATCGGCCTTCTGGTGAGCATCGTCCCGGTCTATCAGCGCATGGGCTCGGAGTTTATGCCGCCGCTCTACGAGGGTACGATCCTCTACATGCCCACGACGCTGCCGGGCTTGTCCGTCACGGAGGCAAGCCGGCTCCTCCAAATCATGGACCGGAAGCTGCGCTCCTTTCCCGAAGTCGAACAAGTGTTCGGCAAAGCAGGGCGAGCAGAGACCTCCACCGATCCCGCCCCCTTCAGTATGATGGAAGTCGTGGTGTCGCTGAAGCCCACCGCCCAGTGGCGGCCGGGTTTGAGCTACGAAGGACTCGTCGATGAAATGGATCGGGCGCTGCAATTCCCCGGGGTGACCAATGCCTGGACCATGCCGATCAAAAACCGGATCGACATGCTGACGACCGGCATTCGGACCCCTGTGGGCATCAAGATCTTCGGCCCCGATCTGAAACAGATCGAGACGATCGGCGAACATTTGGAGATGATCTTGAAAGGAGTGCCTGGCACACGGAGCGTGTATGCCGAACGGGTATCGAGCGGCTACTTCTTGGACTTCGACATTCATCGCGATGAGATCGCGCGCTATGGGCTCACGCTCATGGATGTCGGCAAGGTCATTGAATCCGCGATCGGCGGGGAAAATATTGCGACGACGATCGAAGGCCGTGAGCGTTATCCGATCAACGTGCGGTATCTGCGGGAACTCCGAGACGATCCCCAAAAGCTGCAACGGGTCCTCGTGGATACACCGACAGGAGTGCAGGTGCCTCTTGCGCAGCTCACGACCCTTCGATTTGTGAACGGCCCGCCGATGATCCGAGACGAAAACGGCCTGCTCGCGGGCTATGTCTTTCTGGACATGACCGGGCGGGATGTCGGCGGCTACGTGGAGGATCTCAAGCGGGTGGTGCGCGAGAAGGTGGAACTACCCTCAGGCTATACGATCGTCTGGTCGGGGCAATATGAGTTCATGGAGCGGGTGAAAGAGCGATTGAAGCTGGTCGTGCCGCTGACCCTCATCATTATCTTCGTCACCTTCTACTTCGCCTTTCAGTCGGTTGCCAAGACGCTCATGGTGATGGTGGGGGTGCCGCTCTCGCTGGTAGGGGCGGTCTGGTACCTCTCGATCCTGGGCTACAACATGAGTATTGCAGTCTGGGTCGGGCTCATTACGGTCGTGGGCACGGCCGCGGAGACCAGCGCGGTGATGTTGGCCTATCTGGACGAGGCCTGCGCGCGACGCAAAGCGGCCGGAGGGTTGACGACGCTGCAGGATGTCATTGAGACCGTCCATCGCGGGGCGGTGGAACGCGTACGACCCATGGCCATGATCGGGCTTGTCGATGTGGTCGGATTGTTTCCCGTGATGTGGGCCACCGGCACCGGCGCCGATGTCATGAAGCGCATCGCAGCGCCCCAAGTCGGCGGGGTCTTTTCGGCCATGATGCTCACGCTGTTTGTCATTCCACCGATTTATGTCATATGGCGGTGGCGGAAGGAACAAAAAGAATATCGAGGTGATGAGCGACTGATGACATTCCGAAGTTGACTTCGAATGCCAGTGAGGGATTGTCGAGGTAGCCCCTGACGGGCAGTGCACGTGAAACGATGTGTGCGAATCACACAGGTGATGCGTGTCTAAGGATGCAATGCGTGTCTTGTCGGGTAACCGCCATTTCCTCACCCTCTCTCCATTGACAGTTTCTTTTCTTAGGCATAGCCTGTCCCTGCTTTTGCGTAGATGAAACCGTCGTCGTTTCGGTGGTGACGATCGGAGTATCGGTGCGATGAGGCATGGAAGCAGGGCGTTCGTATGCCTGAACAAAAGGAAGAAAAACCGAAACTGCCGGTGGCCGGTCTGGTGGCGTTACTGCTGGCGGCGGTGAGCAGCCTGATCATCTATCAAGTGCCGATCAAGACGTCGCGACCGATCGATAAGGAGGCGGAGAAGTCGGTCTCTGTCGGAGCCGATCGTGTGCAGGCGCGGTTGTGGCAGGACCCGTTCGAGGCCGTGGCGACCCACCAGCAGAGGGAGGCCGCGGCGATCAAAAACTCTCACGAGACGTCGCACCACACGTTTGACCGGCTGTTCACGGGGCTTACCGAGTCCGGGGCGCCCTCGGGCTTCTTGTTGTTGCCGGTTTTCGTGGACGGCAGCCCTTACGCCAGTGGCGTCGAATCGAGGCTTCGGGATCGTTACGCCCTGGTGTCCGCTTTGGGGGCGGCGGGCTATCAGCCTGAGTCCGGTGAGTCCATTCGGTTCTTCCAGTGGGCGCGACAAGGTGCCGATAGCGTCGTGGTCCCGGTGGAAGCGTTTCGTGGAAGGCCGCAGACCGATCATCCAAACCAGTCCCTAGAGGTGTTGGTGCTGTGGCTGAAGGAACAGGACTTCAGTCCTCACCCGCTCTCCATCCTCAACGAATTGATCGGACAGACCCGACGAATATTGACGCGCGAAACAACCGTTTATCGGCTGGTGGGACCCCGCTCGTCCGGATCTCTTGGCGCCATGCTCGGTGAGTTGAAGGCGTTGTATGGCGTGGATCCGGCCGCGACCCGCTCGCCGTCCTCCGCGGCTCCGCCGCGCCGGAAGTTGGACAACATCAAGGGTCTGCAGATCTATTCATCGTGGGCCACCGCGGCAGACCCGGTGTTGTTGGCGGACGTCCCGGGAGCCGCAGCGAGGAGCGTGGAGCAATGGTTCGAGGCCGGCGACATGACGTTGATCCGGACGATCGGCACCGACGCCCTATTGGCGGAGCAACTGGTGGAGGAGCTCAAGCGTCGCGGAATCGACCTGGCGATTCCCCGGGCCGAGGCGGGGCCGTGCGAAGAGGGACCTTGGGAGTCTGGTTCGGTGACAGTCCGGCATTCGGAGGGAACGTGCCGGATTCCTCATATCGCCCTGATTTCAGAATGGGACACGCTCTACGGCAGGTCCCTGCCGCGGACCTTCGTCGCGATGGCCCGCAGCCTGGCCGAGTCAGGGCCTGATCGTGGGACTCGGGGCTTCGACTCCCACTTCAAGCACTTGCGCACCGAACGGTATCCGGACTGGGTGCACCGCTATTCGTACTTGGCCGGGCTCGACGGCGAACTGCCGCCCAAGCAGACCGACAAAGATTCCGGCGGTGCCCAGGCCAAAGGAACAATCGGGGAGAGGGGCCTGCGCGCAGAGCACAGTTTGGCGGAGGCTCCGGCGGGCCGGAGTCAACTCGACTATCTGCGGCGCCTGGTCGAAACCTTGAAGCGCGAAGAAGCGAGCAACGACGGAGAATTTCAGGCTATCGGCGTGTTGGGTAGCGACGTCTATGACAAGCTGATGATCCTCCAGGCCTTGCGGAGCGACTTTCCCCACGCGCTGTTTTTTACCACCGATCTCGACGCACGATTGACCCATCCGAGCCAGCTCCAGTGGACCCGCAATCTGGTGATCGCCTCCCATTTCGGACTGGAACTCCACCCGCTGATTCAAACGCCGATTCCACCGTTCCGTGACAGTTACCAGACGGCCTTGTTCTATTCGGTGCTGCGCGCGGTGGACTACGTCGTGCCGAAACCGGCTACGACCGACTTGCAGATTCCGGCGAAGGCGACGTTTCCGCGCCTGGTGCCTCCGCGGCTGTACGAAGTCGGGCGGCATGGCCCGGTGGATCTCAGTCTGGACGGGCCGTATTCATCCGGTCGCTCAACCGAGGCGCTCCCCACCCTGCATTTGCCACGACCGGATCTGGATCCCGATACCGGGCAGCTCCGCCTCGTGACTTTTCGTACGATTGCGCTGATCCTCTCGGCACTGGGCATGATGCTGCTCTGCGCGCTGTTGATCAACAGCGAGGTGTGGCAACTGGCGCAATCAGGATGGATGCGGGAAGCCGCGATCGGTGCGATGTGTGTCGGAATGCTCGGGCTCGGTCTGCTGTGCTGGGCGATGAGCGATGGCCCGGCAGGTGAGCCGTTCACGCTCACCGACGGAATCAGCGTCTGGCCGACCGCCATGCTTCGGTTGCTCGCGTTCCTCCTCTGCCTCCTGTTCCTGGGCCATTCGTGGCGGAGGCTGCGCGACAATGAACAGGCGTTGAGTCGCCGCTTCCGGTTTGTGCGTCCGAAGACGTCGTTCGAGGTTCCGGATCGCTCTCTGGTGGGAATCCATCACTGGCGTCCCCGACCATCCGATGATGCGGAGGCGGCTCTGCTGTGGCATGAGTACCGTAGAATGGGGACCTGCACGTCGCGCCTTGTCCGTATTGTGCCTCAGTCATGTTGTTATATCGGGTTCGGGGCATTGCTGTTGGGGATGCTCGGATTTCCGGTGATGCCCTGCCGCGGGTCGGCCTGCTTTACGATCAATTACACCGTTCTCGGGTTCAGCGTCCTCGCCATGACCCTCTTGATGTTTTATGTCGTGGATGCGACCCGGCTTTGCCGCCGGCTGATCAAGATCATGATCGGCACCACGATCTGGTGGCCGGACCGCTTGTTGATCAAAGAGG
>WBZN01001346.1_pt1 | contig 15172 bp, 23 predicted proteins | sample 5204281 | NCBI WGS metagenome assembly WBZN01 (sample SAMN12344347, study PRJNA552823) | activated sludge metagenome | biome: Activated sludge suspended growth; feature: Nitrification reactor; material: Wastewater; isolation source: activated sludge from nitrification reactor of wastewater...
GAAGGAACAACCCCGCAACTACGACAAAGCGTTTCTGGGATTCGCCAAAAAATGGGTCAAGGGCAAGGTCTGAAATGTCCCCATAGTGGCCGTTGGGGGACGGGGACATAAAAGTTATCCACGGCACATCAGCACCACTTGGATATGGCACATCAGCACCACTTGGATATGGCACATCAGCACCACCTAAAGCCGAAAAATATGGCACATCAGCACCACCCTAAATCCTTATATCTTGCATTTATCTAAAATCAGATAGCCGAAAACGCCGCGCCTGTGGATAACTTTCTGGCTGTGGATAACTCTACTGCGGTGCAACAAAGGAGTTCGCTTCGCTCACAGCACGTTCATTGGGAGGGGGTGCCCCTCCCAAACCCTCCCCAAAAGCCCGCCACCGCCAGCGACTACGGGAACGGCCGGCAACGCGATTGCCGAAAACCCAAAGACGGTCTCCAGGAAGGAACCGGGACGGTCGGCAACCACGGGAACGACCGGCGACGACCGACCCAAAAGAAGCCAGCGGGGAAAAGGGAGAAGGCGGGGCCATCCGACCCCCCGGTCGGAATCGCTTCGCGGAGATTTCGGAACCACGGGGGGAACGAGGAAAGATCGCCCCGTCCGGACCGTCGCTCGAACGAGGTCTTTCCGGTCCGATAAAAGGGCTTAGCGAACTACAGACCGCCTTGGCACCGGCAGCGGGGTGTGTAAAATTACACACCATGAACAGCGCGGCGATCATCAAGCGGCTGGAGCGGGAGGGCTGGGTCCGCGCGGGCGGCAAGGGCGACCACGCCAAGTTTAAGCACCCCGCTAAGCCGGGCCACGTAGTCGTACCGCATCCGCGCAAGGACCTCGCGCCGGGCACCTTGCGCAACATTTTCCGGCAGGCGGGTTGGGAGTAGGTTTGAGATGCTGTATCCCGTGTACGTTCACCCCGGCGACAAGAGCCACGCCCACGGCGTGACCTTCCCGGATTTCCCCGGCTGTTTCTCGGCGGCCGACGATTGGGCCGATCTGCCGCGCCTAATCCAAGAGGCGGTGGAGGTCTATTTCGAGGGCGAGGCGGGCGACATCCCGCCGCCCACGCCGCTGGAGGTGCTGGCGCACGATCCGGCCTACGCGGGCGGGACGTGGTTGCTGGTCGATATCGATCTGGAGCTGGTCAACCCGCGCCGCGTTCGCTTGAACGTGTCGCTGCCGGCACCGCTGGTGGCGCGCATCGACCGCTACGCCGCCGCCCATCACCTGTCCCGGAGCGGTTTTTTGGCCCAGGCCGCCGAGCGTCGCTTGCGGGAGTAGCCGCCCGGAGTCTCCCACGGGGCGACCCTCTCGCGTTTGTCGCTCTAAAACCGTCCTAGAAGCGCTCTGGCGCCCCGCAAGGAGGGGGAGGCCACGTTCCCATTGGATGGATGCCCCCGCGCTCCTGGCGGCACTGGATGGCTTTTACGACGATGCCGGAGAGATGGGCGGTTTCAAGATGGTCGTGCTTCGCTTTTTGGACTAAGCTATATTAGTTTAGTCTATCGGAGTCTGCGATGCAGACCATCAATATCCACCAGGCGAAGACGCAGTTGTCCCGACTCGTCGAGCAAGCGGCCCAGGGCGAGCCCTTCGTGATCGCCAAGGCCGGCAAGCCGCTGGTCAAGGTCATGGCGTTGAACGCGCCGGAAGCCGGGCAGCGGCGGCGGTTGGGCTTCATGGCCGGACAGATCGCCGTGCCGGACGACTTCGACCGGATGGGCAGTGCCGAGATCGAGCGGCTGTTCGGTGGCGAGGCGTGAAGCTGCTGCTGGACACCCATTTGCTGCTGTGGGCGGCTGGAAGTCCCGACCGCCTATCGGCGGAGGCACGCGCCTTGATCGAGGCGCCCGAGAACGAGCTGTTGTTCAGCGCGGCGAGCGTCTGGGAGATTGCGATCAAACGCGGGCTGGGACGCGAGGATTTTCGGGTCGATGTCCGGCTGCTGCGCCGCGGGCTGCTGGATAACGGCTACGGCGAGCTGCCGGTCGGCAGCGAGCACGCCGTCGCCCTCGACGGGTTGCCGCCGATCCACAAAGACCCGTTCGACCGCCTCTTGGTCGCGCAAGCCCTGGTCGAGGGCGTCACGCTGCTGACTTCCGACGAACGGGTCGCGCAGTACCCCGGCCCGGTGCGCAAGGTGTGAGGCAAGTCCGGGAATCGGCGAGGCGTCGATTGTTTTGTCTACTGAGGCGGTTCGGCGCCGCAATGCGCTTCAAGAGCTTACGAAGCATGATCGGGCGACTCGGGACCGAAAGGCGCATTTTGTCCATAGTGGGGGGAGGACCAAAGTTCAAAGGTCACCAAAGGGGCTTTTGGGAACCCCTTTAGAGCTGCTCAATGAAGAGACTTGCATTCAAATTGACTGCGTACTATGGTGCGCATCTGATACAATAATTTAGGAAATCAAGGACGTGGCGGAAGAAACAAAGCCAAGGCAGGTTTTCATCTATGCCGATGAAAATGGAGAAGAACCCTTCAAGGAATGGCTCTATGGGCTTCGTGATGTTGCGGGACGCAAGCGTATTCTGGCGCGTCTCTCCAGACTGGGGCAGGGCAATTTGGGGGATTGTGCGCCCGTCGGGGAAGGGGTGAGCGAGTTACGGATGTTTTTCGGCCCCGGATACCGGGCCTATTTCGGGGAGCAGGGCGACACGGTTGTCGTGCTCTTATGTGGCGGCGACAAGTCCAGCCAGAGCCGGGACATTGAGCAGGCGAAAATCTATTGGAAGGAGTATTTAGGCCATGAGGAACTATAGAACCTTCGGCGATTTTGAAGAGGGGTATCTCCGGGACCACCCGGAAGAGGTGGACGACTACCTGGCGATCCTCTTCGATGAATATGCCCAGTCGGGAGATACAGCCGCGCTGTTGTCATCCTTGCGCATTGTCAGCCGTGTTAAGGGCGTGAGCCGGATTGCCGAAGCGGCGGGCATGAGCCGGAAGGGACTGCAAAAAGCCCTTTCCGAAGAGGGTAATCCTGAGTTTGCGCGAGTGAATGCGATTATGCACGCGATGGGCTACCGCCTTGCGCCGCAGAAACTTGATCCTTCAGGGCAGGGCAACCATGCGCCGTAAGCGCCGATCAGGGGCTATCACGAACATGAGCACAGAAGCGCTTGAGTGACGGGATGCAACGCACGGATTTTGAAATCGGACTTGAATTTGAATGCGGGGGGAAGCGGTGGCGCTGCACCGATCTTGGCACGCGTACGGTGATTGCCATTGCGCTTGAGTACCCCGAAGACCCGAGTTGGTACAACGGCCCGCCCTATGCGGTTGCCGAAGCTGTGCTTGACGAATACGACATAAAAGTTTGCAAGCCGGTTGAGGATGATCCAGAAATCCGCCGAAACCTGATGGCGGTTGAAAATGCCGTTGCTCAACAGCGGCTCGAAGGGCTTGCAGTCCCGCCAGAGGTGTTTGCTGATATGGAACGCCCTACCCTTTTGCCGCTTTCTGGCTCCTGTCAGATCAACCGCTTAGAACCCCACCGCCAACCGCGCAAAAGGGAACCGTTTTGCGCGGTTGCCCTTAACGTTTGAGATTCAAGATTTCACGATTCGACTTATTACCATGAATTATCAGACCGGCTTTGACGGAACTTTGACGCTTCATAAAGCCGCCCCGTCCCGGACACCACCGGGGCTATTTAGCCGTCCCCGTCAACTACTGGGGTGTCCGCGTCGGGCAAGAAGACGCCCGCGATCACCCCACCCCGCTGGAAAAAAACTCAAGAACAAACCAATCCCGACCATTGGTCCTTTCGAAAACTCGCCCGCAGCGCCTTGTCGTGGTTCAAGCGCGGTTTGCGGTTGCTCCTGAGACGCCTCCAAACCCAACAGCCCTTACCGTCCTTCTATCATCTCTGCTCGCCGATGGGGAACTGATAGGTGGGGAAGCCAAGACGGATGGAATTCAGGCCGCTCTCGGCCCCCATGACTTGCACCATCCGCCGGCGTTGACCACCAGCGATTGATTGTCTTTATTAACTTTGTAAGAAAAGATAGCGCAATGCCCCCATTTTATGCCGTCTTGGCCGCTATAATGGTGGCAGTTATGACAGAACTGAATATCGCTTTTGCGGATGGATTTGGTGGCGTCCTCTACATAATAAAGCGCCTTAGCCTGCACATCATCCATTTCCAACCTTGGGACCTCCTTTGAACCCTCGCGTTGCGCTGAAGCCGCTTGTGCGGGCTTGCTGATCAGCAAGCTTGCTAGAGGCGCCACAGCAAGACTCATAGCACTGATCTTGATAAAAAACCGACGACTAACTTGATTGGGCACGATGCGATCTCCCCATCTTCAGTGATTGGTTTCCAAGAATTTCCTCCTGTAAATTTTCCTGTGATCCGAGCAACGGGTTGGGCGATCACAACACACACCTCTTATCAGGATCAATGGGTTGGATGAAGCCAACGCTCTAATTCAGCCGCAAACCATCGCCTCACAGGAAAATTTACAGGAGGAATAATTTCGTTTGTCTGCATGACATATCTACTTCGTTGCAGTTATTTACGCATCTTTCTCCGCTTTTGTGTGTGAGCTATTTCACATCTGATAGGTTTTTTTTTCCAAAAAACGCCGGCGCTAGGACCGACGCCGCAAGCATTCCACAGCCGGCATTGAGCCGGCTTGCAACTGGAGCCAAGACGGATGGAATTCAGGCCGCTCTGGGCCCCCATGACTTGCACCATCCAGCAGCACTGACGACATTGTTTGCTGGTACTGGTTTACTTGTAAGGTAACTACCTACCAGCGCATGCCGTTGTCGCAGCGGGGGGCGAGAATACTTCACGCAACCGTGCAAAGACGCTCTCGCCTTGTTTGCGAAAGGTGGAGATGACCGCCTGAAGGCGCGCATAGACGGCCTAGACCCAACAGTCGTGTCACCCGCCGCCATTTGAAATAAGCCTCTATTTGCATTAGGTATCGGAAAACGAGTGTTTCCCGACAGGGGTAGCAATCAGGCATTCGTGCGGCTTTATAGCCCTGCAAAAGCTGCACGGAAAACCCTGTCGGAAAGGCAAATAGTCGGAAACTGAGTGGTTATAGGTTTTCCGATTGCTAAGTGGCGGTTGATGACACAACTGTTGGGTCTACCCCAATTTGTCGAAACCCATGGAACCTATAGATCACTCCTGATTTTTGGGAGTCCTCCAAGAGGAGGATGTGACGCAAACTTCCCCAAAAATAAGCCGTTAACCCGTATTGGCGAAAGGGGTCAATGTTACCTCGCTTGGAATGAAAAGGGGTCAAGCACTATGAGTAAATACCGTTACAATTATGCGGTTATCGATCCGGCTTATCCCGCAGATCAGCCGGAGTTCTGGAGCTTGGCGGGCATGAGTCTCGGCGACGCGGAAAAAATCAACTGGACTTTCGATTTTGCCCCCGATGCCGATGCCACCACAGAGCTGCTGTTATCCAATTTGAGCCGCAGCGGCAACAGAATCACCATCGCGATTCCGGTCATGGGGATTCCATCAACGGAGCCGAAATGGCAGGTGGGTACTTTCTACGACCAGTTATTGATCGAGGTCGGATCAGACGCCGAATATAGCGTCAAACGCAAACTGGTCTTCTATCATGTCCGCGTGCTGAGGGTAAAACAGACGGGGGATCGGGGGTTTCATCTGGGTCCTGGTGCGGAAAAAGAAATGCCGGGTCCGGTCAAGGTGATACTTTGCCAAGTAGGACGCGGTGGCTATGTCTTTGTCTACAGGAAAACAGGGTTTTCGAGACGGCCAGAAACCGCTTTAGCGCCAGGTAACGGGCTATCTTGACTGACCTCAACAACTTGAGAACCGGGGTAAATAGAAAGTCGTACCGTTTTTTCCGTTTGGTGAGGTGACCCTATTTTCCGCATGGGAAATGTTGATTGAATCACTAGGTTTTTCTGCTATCTATTAAGAGGGGCGGCCCTTTTCATCCGACATCCGTTCCATTGGGTGAACGCGGTCAGCCCACGTCTTCATTACTCATTGTAATTCCCTCTTATAGAGGAGAAGAACTATGGCTCTCATGCAACAGAAAAGCTTTTCCCAACCCGATGAAACCAGAATCTTCACCCGAGGAGAATTGAAATTGGTTGAATTAGGGGGTGTCACTTTTGGCCGTGCGATTCTTCAGCCCGGATGGACCTGGTCCACCTGTGTTAAACCTCTGGTGAACACAGCAAGCTGCGAGGCTCCCCACCTCCAATACCATGTTTCCGGTCGCCTCGGCGTGCGCATGGATGACGGTAGCGAACAAGAGTTCGGGCCGGGCGAGGTCTCATTCTTGCCGCCCGGCCATGATGCTTGGGTGGTCGGAGATGAACCGGTCGTGGTGGTTGACATCAGCGGGATGGTGAATTACGCCAAGCCTTAACGATTAATCCACCGTCTCGCGTATCGCACCACTGTGATGATCGGTATTCTCCTTCCTTTACCCGACTATTTCCTCTTGGGTATGACAGGCCAGCCACAGCGTGAATGCTTTATCCCGCTTGCGACTGATTATCAGCCCGACCCGCCGCCAGTCCGTGCCTACCGGCTGGCGGTAATGTCCATCCGGCCTGCTCTCTAACTCACTTATGTAAATGGGACTTTTCCAATTGCCCGACCGGGGTTTGCCCCTGACCCTACTACTTAGGACAGATGAAGCATGACCGGCGACTGGGATGCAGAGCGAGAGGCAGAGCATCGTCAGATCGTGAAGCTGATTCGCCCTTAATAAAATAAATGAAGAGTTTTGACACAAGTTTCCATCCCTGATAAATCAACGGCTTGGTAGTGCCAGAAATCAGGGACAAAATAGCTTCATGAATATCGGCCATGCGCGGGTCTCGACCGAAGACCAGAATCCCGACTTGCAGCTTGCCGCCTTGAAGAAGGTCGGATGCAAGCGTATCTTGATTGAGAAAGCCACGGGGCGCATGTCAAGCGAACGGAACTAACCCGCTGTCTCAAGTCGCTCGCGGTAGGGAAGGCATAACAACGCATTCCAGCCGACCGAACTCGCGCTGCGCACTTCGGTCGACGGCTGAACGCGGGCGTTAGGCAAAGGTTGAACGGGCGCTGAAATGGGGGGTGTAAATTACACTATGGACATTATTCACTCATATAGTCTCTCTGATGGATTTATATGATGAACGTATATCAATTTTTACAAGCACTTCCAGCTCTAATTGGATTTGTTGGTTTTTTCATTTATTTATGGGCTGGTCAGCAAAAGACCGGCGGTGAAATATTCAAAAAAATTATTGACCGCCTTAGAAATAACCCAAACATTGATCTACAGCAATACGAAAATATAACGCCAGCAAAATTAACGCATTTGATAGCCGCCGATGAGAAAGTAAAATCTACCGTCAATGAACAAGATCAGGAACTTTTACGGCTAATAATTCAAAATCAATCACGTACCACAATTATTGTTTTCATTATTTGCACCGCTCTTGTCACTTTAGGGGTGTGGCTTGTTAGAACAGATCCATTGCGTCCAAAACCACTACAAGTTAGCGAAATACAAATAGAGGCGATAGAAAGCAAGGCAGGTGGGTTGTTAATAGATCTTGATCCAATACGAGTTTAATGGCGAGCCGACGGTGATGAAGAAATTATTAAAATTTTGCTTGAAAATATTAACAGCGGCCACAAAACAATACGAAAATCTGTCACTAGTTCAGCCCGGTTGATACGGTTTGAATCTGCCGATTTATTGCCCGTACTTGATAACCGATCTTACAAAGGTTCAAATCAGGTAAGAGCGATAATCGAAACATCACAAAGTACATTCCACTCTCAAGATGTAGGTCTTTTGGTTGGAATTCAAGTTTCGTTATCTATTGGAGCGAAGCTAATTACCCCAAAAAAGGGAGAAGGTATAAGGACAATCAATCAACTTATTGCAACAATTGATGATTCTACGGAAAAGATGCCTAAAAACTACTGCTTTAGTGGTGATTTTGCAGCTTTAGATAATTCGCGCAGACCAATTATTCAACTTCTTAAATCCTGCAATTATGATAATAAAGTTAGCCTACTTAAACTTTCTGAAATAAACTGGAATCTACCTCACGCTTTTATATATCATGGTCCTGATAATCCTAGTATCGTTCGTTCCCTTATTGAAGGATATTAAGTTAAAAATCAGCGGAATTCCCGCGACGCATGGCCCAACTTAGAAGCTGTCGAAAAACCAACCGTTGATTTTTCGGCAAAATTTGATCCGTGGAGCCGGCTTTTCGGCTGCTAGGCCGGCTGGAAGCCGACCCCACACTTTAGCGAAACAAAGAGTTGGTTTTTGGACAGCCTCTTAAATGTTAGCTTCAATGCCGACTAGACAAAATGGTACGTTCTGTCTCATCGCGGATTCCGCTTTCGCACCAGCCTGCGCCGCGCTAATCTGCTTCTGCGGTACAGGCTGGGAAGCCGATGACCGCCCGAAGTGATGACGAAAAGCCGCCCTGGACACACTCCGGGGCGGCTTTTTTCATGGCAAGCCCCGCGCCTGCCGCCGCCGGATAAACCGCTACAGGCGCAATCCGGGCATGGCTCGCCTGTAACGGGGAGCGGGTAATTTTGGCTTTTCGGTGAGGGCCTCGGCGACGGCTTGCCAAAGCAGGGAAGGCGGGAACGGACAGGACGGCGGATCGGGAGGCGAGCGCGGCGACGGGTGCAAAACACGCAAGGGCGGGCCTATCCGCTGCTGGATCAGCGGCGGCGCTCGGGCCATCAGTCCAACAGCGGCGCGGTAGGTCGCGCTTCGGCGCTGGCCTTCCACTGCGCTCCGGCTTCCGCGTGGGCCGTCGCGGAAACCGCCTATCGTTCCCGCTCTCGTCCTCGATCATCGCGCTCGCGCTCATACCGCTGCACCAGGCGCATGAGATATTGGGGTCTGGGGAGCAACGGAACGGAAAACCGGGTTAAGGAACGAAAGCTCACAATAAAGGCTAAACCGAGCATTCCGACCATACGGGGTACCGTTTGACCGATAGGTCGTACCCAAAAAATGTCGCGGAACCTGTCGCAATATTTCAACTTTCGCGACCGACTTTTACGACACGGCAAGCGGCGTAGGTACGTTTACCTTTGAGTTGTCGCAAAACTCAAGATTTTTGCGACGGAAACGGTCAGTTGGGAGCCTTACACCGGTTTTCTGTTCCATTGATCCCCAGACCCCATGACACGACTGTTGGGTCTAGGCCAACTCGACGCGCAGCTCGCGGCCGACCAGCGCGGCGGCGCGTTGCAGGGTCGCGAGAGTCACATTGCCTTCGGCCTTCAACACCCGATCGAGCTGCGCCCGGCTGGTGTGCATCTGCGCCGCCAGTTCCGTCTTGCTGAGGCTCTGCCGTGCCATCTCCTGGGCGAGCTGCCACGCCACCACCCGCAAGACGGCGGCCGTCTTCGCCGCCTCATGGATGCCCTCTTTCTTGAGGAAATCCTCCAGGGTCGAACCCCAACACGGGTTGGATTGATCGCTCATGCCTTCATCTCCGGCATTCGTTTCCGCGCCAGTTCGAGGTCGCCGGGCGGTGTTTTCTGGGTTTTCTTGATGAATCCGTGCATCACCCCGATCCGGTTTTCATGCACGAAGAACAGCAAGCGGGCGATGCGGCAGCTGAGAAGATCGCTGCGCACCTCCCACAGCCCGCCGCTCAGCGGGCGGCACAGCAGCATCCCGACCGGTCAGCCGACCTGCACCAGGGCCAAATCCGCTCCGATCGCGCGTCGGTCACCCTCCGGCAAGCCGCGCAACCAGTTCCGGACCGGTTCGACGCCGGTGGGGGAGCGGTAGAACACCACGGGTATCTCGATCAGGGGTACGACAACGATTCCTTCATTTTGGGGCCATAGAGTCACCTCTCCATAGCTCCGAACGGCTCGGGCAGTGATGTCGCCCTCGTGAAGCTTTGGCGCACTCGGGTCTGTGATGCTCCTGGTCGAGAAAATACGTACCATGAAACTCAACTCGCCTTACAAATTTGGTACTTAGATTTCCTATATGAGTTTTATGGTATGGCAACAGGCGTTAGAACAGCACCCATCGGGTTTGTCGGGAACAGTAAGGATCTGTACCAGAAAAACGTTGATTTCTGACGCCCCAGAGCTAGCGTCGCGACAATCGTCGCGACGCTGACGACGCTATGCTTGGTGCTGTTGCCAGCAATGGGAAGCTGCCACCATGACCCTTTTGTCCACCAACGACGCTGCCCGCGTCGCCGGCATCAGCCGCCGAAGCATTCAACGAGCGATCAAGGAAGGTCGCTTGTCGGCGACGACAGACGGCGACGGTAACCGCGTAATCGACACGTCGGAACTCATCCGAGTCTATGGCGAACTGCGACGCGTCGCCGACGAACCGGCGACGATGACGCACTTGGTCGCGACGGAAGCGACGTTGATTGCAGTGTTACAAGACCAACTACAGCATGCCCAAGACCAGTTGGAACAGGTCATGCGACAGGCCCACGAACGCGAGCAGCAGACCCAGCAGGAAAAGGCGCACTTGCTGGCGCTGCTAGAAGCCGAACAGCAAACCCGCCGCGAGTTGGAAACCAAACTGCTCCCCGCACCCAGGCCCGCGCCGACCGGCAAAGTCCGGGTGCGGACGCTGGTGGGTTTGCTGGTGGTGGCGTTCGCCGGATGGTGGTTTCGCGCGGCGATCCTTGCCGCGCTGGCTTGACTGTCGCGATGCTTCGATGGCCTCAGGCCGCTCGCTTGCGTGGTCGGCCGCCCTTGGCGCCGTTCGCCCGGCACGCGGCGGTTTTGGCCGGACTGCGGACCTTGCCGCCCGCTTTGCCCAACCGCGCCGCCATCCAGTTTTTTGACCCGAAGTGACCGGCCAGCAGGCCCGGCAACCAGATATCGGCGTCGAGGGTCGGGAAATACAGGCCGAAGCCCGACGGCGAAATCTCGATGACCGAGAGATCGGCGACGGTGGCGGTTTCCAAGCCCTGAACGTCAGCGGGACGGAATGCGACAGTCAAGCCGGTATGCAGGGCGACCATCACCATTCGCAACCGCTTGTCATACCGCGCGGCGGTCGCGTGCGGTTCGGTTTCCGCGCGGACCCGCGCCCGTTCGATGGCGGCCTCGTATTCGCCCGGTTCGAGTTCAAGGGTCTCCATGGATTCGGCTCCAGGCCGCGCACAGGGCGGCGACGTGCTCGGTCAGCTCGGCTTTGATCTTCGCCAGTTCGTCCGGCTTGAAACCGACCGATTCGCGCAAGGCGGGCGGACCGGCCGGACCGTTCAGATTGAAAATGGCTTCGCCGTCGCCGCCGATGACGTGAACGTGCGCTGGCCGGTGATCGTGCGGATAGATCACCACGCGATAGGCGGCGAATCGGTGGACGGTCGGCATGACCCATCATACAAAACCCAAACGGTTAAGTATACTCCAGACGGACCCAACCCACCGCAAAGGGTTCGCGCAGACCGCTCCACGCCGACCCTTCCAATGTGGAACTTCACGATTTTGGCCCCTTATCAACACTGGGGGATGACCTGAATTGTAACTAAAAAGTGAAATTTTGACCCCTTCCCTGTGGATAACTTTGCTGAGGGACTGATTAAATTTTAACCAACACTATCGGGGTTTCACACAGGCCACTATCGGGGTTTCACACAGGCACTATCGGGGTTTCACACAGGTACCCACATCATAAAAAACAATAAATTCATATAGTTAAAGCACATTTTTCGACCTTTAACACTGTTTTAACACTACCTTTTAACAAAACACAGGGCGGCCTGTGGATAAAATCGCCGGACTAGGGACTAACCTGCATTCACAGCAACCAAGAACCCGCTTGGGTAGAGACTCCACAGAAAAAGACGGTTCTCCAGGGAGAGGTGCTACGGGTAGCAACCAAGAAGGTGTTTGAGCAGGTATTCAACGAAAAAAAAGACGGCCATCAGAGGGTGGGGCATGACAGACAACACCAATAAATCTATGCAAGTCAATGAGATAGAAAGTCAACAAACTAGCAGGGAGTTCTTCAATTGTGATTTATTCGACAGTCTTCCCTACTTCAAAGACGACATAGCAAGCATGGAGCATCCAGTCTTTTCCCTTACTACTCATGTAGATAAGAGAGTTCTTCACTATCAACACAACGGGAATTCGATAAGAATCATTCCGAGCATCCTGGGTCTTCCGACCATTTACGACAAGGACATCCTGATCTATGCCGCGAGTCATCTCAGAGCCGCCATGAACGAAGGGAGAGCACCAAGCCGTACTGTGCGTTTTACGGCTTATGACTTCTTTACTTCCATAGGCCGGGACACCGGAGGGGATTCCTATGAACGGCTCAAGGAGGCACTCAGGCGATTAAGCGGGACTCGCATCGAAACCAACATCAAAACGGGCAAAATTCGCATTGAAAAGGGTTTTGGACTTATCGATTCGTGGGAAGCAGTTAAAGAAGACACCAACGGACGGGTCATTGCGGTAGAGATAGAACTCTCCAAATGGCTGTACAACGCTATTGTCAGTAATGAGCTACTCACGATTAGCCCAGATTATTTTAACTTACGCAAGCCTGTTGAAAGGCGTATTTACGAGATCGCAAGGAAGCATTGTGGAGACCAAGAGCTATTCAAGATTGGATTAGAGAAACTCCAACTAAAGGTAGGATCAAGCTCCGCTTTATGGGAGTTCAGAAGGTCTATCCGGGAGATAGTCGCTGACAACCACTTGCCAGACTATGAGATCACTTTATCCGACGACGATAATGTGACGTTCACTAACAGAGCGAAGAAGCACTACGCCGCCATTAGACAAACAGGGTTTATTTTATTGAAGCCGGAAACTTACGAGAAGGCTAGAGCAGCAGCTCCAGGGTGGGATATCCATGTACTGGATCAACAATGGCAGGAGTGGATTAGTAAGAAGAAAGAACTACCCAGGCGGCCAGATAGCGCCTTCGTTGCCTTTTGCCGAAAAAAAGGGCCATGTCCGTAACTGATATTGTGAAACAGTCGCCAACAACAAGGGTAGGCGTAAGGATTCGTGCGAAAAAGGGTAATAGCGGCTTTGACTATCAACAAGCAGCTAATTTTCTACATAAAATTATGGTGGTTAGAACACTGACTAAGAAAACGATCCTTTTACCTTCACGACAATTGACTAAGAAAACGGTCGGGATGCGTAGGCGAAAATTGTACAAAAAAATGCTAAAACAGGTTTTATTAGCCTGATGCCGAGCTTGTTACTCATTTACGAAGGAATCCTTACGCCTACCCAACAAGGTTTGTATTTATCATTTTTCAGGGGTAGTTGCGTGGGCGCACTGGCAACCGCTCCTCCAGACCCTCCCCACAGGCCCGCAATCCTCGGGAACGATGGGAACGGATGGCGACGAAGCCACCGAAAATCAAAAGACGGTCTCCAGAAAGAGGTGCGATTCAGATCACTGTTCTAAAGACCCGCGTAGAAGGCCATAGAAAGGCCAAGAAGCGACGAAAACGGGTTTTCCTTCCTTTCTCCTTGACCTCGGACACTAAAACGCTTCAAGACGCTCCTAGAGCCGTTGGCGGGCCTATCGACCCACAGGCAACCGCCTCACGAAACCTGAAATCAAGAAGGTTGACCGTGGCGAACCCTTCTAGTAGTTTTACTCTAGTAAAACTAAATGAGGAATTTGCCATGTTAACCGCCTCATTACGCCGTTCGGGGGGGTCGTTGATCATCACCCTCCCACAGTCATACATCGAACAGAACCAGCTTAAGGCCGGGGCGGTGCTGTCCGTGGAAATCACCGGGGCAGAACTACACCTGAAGCCCGCCCGTTCACGCCGATCCTTGGCGGACTTACTGGCCGCCACCCCCAAAGGCTTGCAGCGCGTGGCGGGTTGGGATGAACTGCCCATCGTCGGAAACGAGCAATGAAGCTCCCGGATCGGGGCGATATTCTCCATCTCCAGTTCGATCCAGCGAGCGGACGGGAAATGCAAGGCCCGCATTTTTGCTTGGTGGTCTCGCCCAAATCCTTCAACCAGCGCTTTCAACTGGCTTGGGTTTGTCCCATCTCCGGTGGCACGGCCGCCGTTGTCCGAGAGTCAGGATTTCTCATTCCGCTCTTGGGGTCTGGGTTGAAAACAGATGGCAGTATTCACGCCCATCAGATCAAGTCACTCGACTGGAAGGCCCGTAAAGCTAGCATCGTCGAACAAGCTCCTTCCCACCTCGTCAGCCAAGTCCTGGAGTGCCTCATCTCTGTCCTAGAAGATGACTGACTTTCGGGTACAAGCCTGTCTTCGCTAGCGCTCTGTTGTTCACTGAAGGCCAGGAAGCGACGAAAACGGCTTTCCCGATTTTCCCCACTACATCAAGACGAAAATACGCTCTAGGACATTTTTAAGCGGTTCTAAGGCCGTTTCCAACGGCAGGGGCAGGAACACGAAACCCACCGACCGAACCGAGAGGTAGTCGAAGGGGTAAAATCGAGATACGATGTATCTCACTTCGGTGGATTCGGGAGGAACGGGGATGGCGATCACCACGATGGTCCACGTCCGGGTGGACGAGGCAATCAAGGCCCAGGCGGCGGCTACGCTGGCGGACATGGGGCTGTCGGTGTCAGACGCGGTGCGGATGCTGCTGGTCCGGGTAGCGGCGGAACGGGCGCTGCCGTTCGATGTGCGGGTGCCGAACACGGAGACGGCGGCGGCGATCCGGGCGCTGGAGGCCGGGCAAGGCGTGCGCTTCGAGAGCGTCGATAGCCTGCTGGCCGACCTGAATGCGGACGATTGAGCGCTCTTCCGCGTTCAAGCGGGACTACAAGCGGGTCAAGGCGACGCCGCCGCACCGCCACGACCTGGACGGCCTGCTGCTGACGGCGCTGGCGCTGCTGGCCGACGATCAACCCTTGCCGGAGAGCTGGCGGGATCACGCGCTGAGCGGCACCTGGTCCAGCTACCGGGAATGCCACCTCAAGCCGGATTTGCTGCTGATCTACCGGAAAGTGGACGCCGACTCGTTGCGTTTGGCGCGGCTGGGATCGCACAGCGAGCTGTTCGGCTGACGCCCCCCAAGCAGTTCAGCCGCCAGGTGGGGTTTGATCCTGATGGAACGGCAGGACCTCAGCAAGATGGAACTGGCGACGCGATGAGCGCCGAAATGCGCCACCGAGCGGCGCTGGACGACCCCGACGC
>WBZN01001347.1_pt1 | contig 15166 bp, 12 predicted proteins | sample 5204281 | NCBI WGS metagenome assembly WBZN01 (sample SAMN12344347, study PRJNA552823) | activated sludge metagenome | biome: Activated sludge suspended growth; feature: Nitrification reactor; material: Wastewater; isolation source: activated sludge from nitrification reactor of wastewater...
GTGCGCTGGGGCCGCTGACGCGCGGCGACACGGTGCCGGAATTTGAAACCTATGTCTTCAGCCTCGGAGAGGGCGAGCTTTGCCCGCTGCCGGTGGAGACGCGCTACGGCGTTCACGTCATCGCCCTCGATCGCAAGCTGATCGGCGCCGAGCTGCCTTTCGAGACGGTCAAGGGACACATCGCCCAATATCTCCATGACCGCTCATTCCAGACCGCGACCCGGCAGTACCTGATGTTGCTGGCGGGCAAGGCCAGGATCGAAGGCTTCGACATCGCCGCGGCGGATTCGCCCTTGGTGCAATAGATGCAGGCCACTACCATTCGCGAGCCGGGCGGCGGCCGTGCCATGGTACCGCACGGCCTCGCGCTGTTCCAGTATGGCTTCCGGCCCTTCTTCCTCTTGGCCGGTCTCTATGCCGCCCTGGCGGTGCCGCTCTGGCTCGCCGTCTGGCGCGGTGATCTCGGCTGGCAGCCGGCGATGCCTGCCAGCATCTGGCATGCGCACGAGATGCTGTTCGGTTTCGCCACCGCGGCGCTGGCGGGATTCCTGCTGACGGCGGTGCCGAACTGGACCGGCACCGCGGCGATCAAGGGGCCGCGCCTGATGCTGCTGGTCGTGGTCTGGCTGGCCGGACGCATCGCTGCCTATTCACCAGATGCCCTGATCTTCACGGTGGTCGATTGTGCCTTCCTGCCCTTGCTGGCGCTGATGGTCGGCCCCGGCATCATCCTGCGCAGCGGCAAGCGCAACGCCGTGATGGTGGTCATCCTGCTGGTGCTGGCGGCGATCAATGCCGGCGTGCACTTCGACGGTTTCGGCCTCGACGGCCTGTCGGCCGCCTGGGCGTTGCGCCTGGGCATCGCCGTCTTCGCCCTGATGATCGGGATCATCGGCGGCCGCATCGTGCCGGCCTTCACCCTGGGAGGCATGCGCATGGCCGGTCGGCCGCTCGAGATCACGGCCTGGCGCGCCACCGAACTGGGCTCGATCCTGTCGCTGCTGGCCTTCGCGCTGGCGACGGCCGTGCAGGGGCCGGACACGGTGCTGGGGCTCTTCGCCGCCGTCGCCGGCCTGTGCAATCTGCTGCGCTTCCTGCGCTGGCAGGGATGGAAGACGTGGCGCGTGCCGCTGGTCTGGGTGCTGCATGCGGGCTATGGCTGGCTGGTCATCGGCCTGCTGCTCACCGCCGCCACGCATCTGACGGCGCTGGTCCCGGAGCCTGCCGCGATCCACGCCCTGACCGCGGGGGCTTTCAGCACGATGATCCTGGCGGTGATGAGCCGCGCGGCGCTCGGCCATACCGGGCGGCAACTGGTTGCCGGCCGCGCCGTGACCGCCGCCTATCATCTGGTGCTCTGCGGCGTGCTCCTGCGCGTGGCAGCCCCGTTCCTGGCCGCCGAGGCGACGCTCCTCACGCTGGGCGGCGCGCTGTGGTCGCTTGGCTTCCTGGTCTTCGCCTTGCGCTATGCCCCGATTCTCCTGCGCGGACGCCCCGACGGCCGCCCGGGGTGACCAACGGCTGGCGGCCGCACCATCCTGCGGTTGAACAAGCGGCTGCGATCGGGCGCCGCATGGCCGCGGTCTTGCCGGAAGCGGCAAAACGGACCAATATTTCCCTCGAACTCTTGCTCGCTCTTCCGCGGGTCACTCACGCAAGTCTCAGGGGGTTTCCATGTTCAAGCGCTGTTTTGCCGCTGCCGCACTGGCCGCGGGTCTTCTGGGTGGGCAATTCGCCGCCGCGCCGGCGATGGCCGGTTCCGGCGTCAACGTCGGATCGCTCAATTGCCGGGTCGCCGGCGGCTCCGGCTTCATCTTCGGCTCCACCAAGAGCCTGTCCTGCGTGTTCTCCCGCCCGGACGGCACGGGCGAGCGCTATCATGGAGAAATCAAGAAATACGGGGTCGATCTCGGCTTCACCGACGGCGCTTATATGGTCTGGCTGGTCTTCGCCCCGGGCCAGGTGAAGCGGGGCGCCCTTGCCGGCGAATATGCGGGCGCGACGGCGGATGTCGCGGTGGGCCTCGGCCTCGGCGCCAATGTGCTGGTGGGTGGCAGCAACGACCAGATCGCGCTGCAGCCGGCCAGCATCGAAGGTGTCACCGGCCTCAACGTCGCGGCGGGATTCGGCCAGATCACTCTCAGGCCCGGCAATTGACGCCGGCATGACCGGCGACGACGAGACGGCAACCGCGCGTGGGTGCCGCTAGCGGCCCCTCGCGTCCACCGGCCAGATTTCGACCAGGGTGTCTCCGCGAACGCAATGGTAGCGGTCGTAGAGATTGATCGTGGGATCGCAATGCGGCGTCACGAATTCCACCGTGTCGCCGATCTTCAGCGTGCCTCCCGCGGGATCGTACTGAACGCCGCCATGCTCGTCGCCCATCAGCCTGTAGCTGGCATTGGCCAGCCGGGGGCTGGCGACGACGGGCATGCCGCCTTCGGTGGCGAAGGACTTGTAGCCCGCATTGACGACGGCGAAACCGGGCCGGTTGGCGCTGACCACCGACGCCTGCACGTAGAGCGACACGGCGAAGGGCGACGCGCGGCCCGGATTCATGTCGATCTCGGCATATTGGCGGTCCATGAAGGGGTAGGAGCCGGGCTGCACCTCGGTGAAGACGCCGCCGCCGGGATCGATGTCGAAGGTGCCGGTGCCGCCGCCGCTGACGATTCCGGCCGCGGCGCCTTGCGATGCCAGATGCTCGAGGAGGCCGCGCAGCCGCGCCATCTGCGCATCGGCCAGCGCCTTGCGCTCGGCGAAACCGGCCACGTGCTGCAACTGCCCGTAATAGCCCTGTACGCCGGCATAGCGAAGCCGTGGCGACGCCTTGATGCGCAAGGCCAGCGCCGTGGCGGCCTCGACACTGGTCGTCCCGGTGCGGTTCTGCCCGACGTCGAACTCGACGAGCAGGCTCAGCATCTGCCCGGCCCTGGCGCAGGCATCTGCCAGCGCATCGACATTGTCGGGATTGTCGGCGACGGCGATCAGGCCGCTGGCGCGACCGTTCAAGGCGACCAACCGGTCGATCATCGCCGGCGTCACGATCGGCGACGTGATGAGGACGTTGGTGATGCCGGCGCCGGCCATGATCTCGGCCTCGCCGATGGTCGTGCAACAGACGCCGATGGCGCCGGACGCCACCTGCCGGCGCGCGATCTCGATCGACTTGCCGCCCTTGCTGTGCGGCCGCAGCTGGATGCCCGCCTTCCTGGCATGCGTCGCCATCGCGGCGATGTTGCGGTCGAGCGCGTCGAGGTCGAGCAGCAGGGCCGGCGTGCTCAATCTGCACCGGCTTCCAGCCACCCCGATGAAGCGTGCATTCGGTCCCAGCGCCGCCGTGCTGCTTTCGTTCATGGTCATTCCTATGCGATGTCCAGGACCTGGCCGCCGTCGAGGGGAATGACCGCGCCGGTCATCCAGCCTGCATCGGGCGAAACCAGGATCTCGATCCAGCGGGCGATCTCGTCGGCATGGGCGATGCGGCCCAGCGGCACCTGGTTGGCCAGCCATTCGTAGGCCGCCTTCAGGTCGGTCGCCCAGGTCTGGTGGATCGGCGTGTCAACCGGGCCAAGCGCCAGCGCGTTGATGCGGATCTTGTGCTGCGCCAGTTCGCCGGCCAGCGAGCGCGTCAGGTATTCGAGCGCCGATTTAGTCATGCCATAGACCGACTGGCCCGGCCGCAGCAGCGTGCCCGAGGAGGATGAGATATTGACGACCGCGCCGCCCTTCTTTTGCAGCCAGGGCAGTGCCGCCTGGGTCAGCAGAAAGGGGGCACGGATATTGACCGCCCAATGCTGATCGAGAATGTCGAGGGTGAAGTCGGCGAGCGGCAGCACTTTGATCACGGCGGCATTGTTGACCAGGGCGTCGATCTCGCCGAAGGCCTGGATCGTGCGCTCCACCACGGCTTTGGCGGCGCCTGGATCCTGCAGATCGAGGGCGATGGGCACGGCACGCCCGCCGGCCTGGGCGATCTCCGATGCGACCTGATCCAGCAATTCGGCGCGGCGGCCGACCAGCGCCACTTTCCAACCTCCAGCCGCGAGGCGCCTGGAGGTGGCGGCGCCGATGCCGGTGCCGGCGCCGGTGACGATGACGGTCCCCATCCTGATTCTCCCGATCGGACTATTGCGGCTTGTAGGCGACGACCTTTATCTCGATGCGGAACTCGAGCATGAAGCTGTTCTGGAAACAGGAGCGGATCGGCTTGCTGCGCTTGAAATAGGTCGCGTAGATCCGGTTCATCTCGTCGAAATCCCGCGGATCCTTCAGCCAGACCTGGGAATCGACGACATCGTCCAGCGTGCAGCCTGCCAGCGCGAGGGCATCCTGCACCATCTTGAACGTGCCGTGCACTTCGTCGGCGAAAGAGACGCCCTTGCGCTGCTTGCCGGTGGAGAGCGGCATGCCCACGGAATCGTAGACCGTCTCCTCGATCGTCGGCACGACGGCGCCGAAGGCGCTGGTGATGACGAAGTCGCCCGCCCGCACCGCGCGCGAGATCGGATAGGGCATCGGATCGCCGAGGAACTGCGCGCCGTTCGGCGAGGTGAAGACGACAGTGGATTTCCTGCCGGTCTTCGGCGTGGCTTTCGTCGCGGGCTTCTTTGCCATGGATGCTTGCTTTCCTTGCGGCGGGTTTCAGTGATGGGTGTCGAGGGTGAGGCCGGTGATGTCGATCGCCGGCTTCCGGCCGGAGACGATATCGGCCACGATCTGCGACGACCCGCAGGACAGCGTCCAGCCGAGATGGCCGTGGCCGCAGTTCAGATACAGATTCTTCACCGGCGTGGCCCCGAGATAGGGGCTGCCCGAAGCCGCCATCGGCCGCAGGCCCGCCCATAGCTTGGCGCTGCCTGGGTCATAGCAGCCGGCGAATTGCGGAAACACGCTGATGACGTTGTCGATGATCGCCTTGCCGCGTGCCACGCTCGGCTCGGTGTTCCAGCCGTCGAATTCGACCGATCCCGAGCAGCGATAGCGGTCGCCCAGCCGGATCAGGCCGAACAGGCGGGTGTCGTCGATGATCGGGACCTGCGGTCCGTCAGGCCAGCTCGCCGCCGGCACCGTCACCGTGACGCCCTTGGCCGGATAGATCTGCAGGTCGATCCCGAGGCGCCGGACCAGGGCCGGCGTGTAGCTCGCCATCGCGGCGACGAAAGCGTCGGCCTGCATACGGCCCTTGCTGGTCTCCACCGCGTCGATGCGGTCGCCGGCGCGGGAGAAGCCGCGCACCTCGGTGCCAAGATGAAAGGTGACGCCGAGCGCCTCGCAATGCTTGCGCAGGCCGGCGGCGAACTTGTGGCAGTCGCCATGCTCGTCCGGCGCCGCATAAATGCCCCCGGCCAGGGTATCGCGGATCGGCGCCAGGGCCGGCTCGATGGCGACGCAGCGCGCGGCATCGACCGCCTCGAACTTCATGCCGTAGGGGCGGAGCAGGTCGGATTCGGCGACGTTCTTGTCCATCGCCTCGCGCCGCGCATAGATCTTGAGCGTGCCTTTCTGCGACAGATCATACGGAATCGCCGCCTCCGCGCGGACCTTCCGGATCTCTTCCAGGGTGTGGAGCGCGAGCCGCAGGTTGACCGCCGCCGCGAAGCGATAGCGTTCCAGCGAGCAGTTGCGCATGAAGGACAGGCCCCAGCGCCAGATCGACGGCAGCGCGCGCAGATGCAGCAGCATCGGCGCATTCTCCTTGCCCATCCAGGACAGGACCTTGCCCGGCATGCCGGGCTGCGACCACGGCTCCGCCTCGCTGGTATGCAGCACGCCGCCATTGGCGAAGCTGGTCTCCATCGCCACGTCGGATTGCCGGTCGACCAGGTGGACTTCGTGGCCGGCCTTGGCGAGGTAGTAGGCGGTGGTGGTGCCGATGATTCCACCGCCGAGAACGATCGCTTTCATGGGCAAGCTCCTTTCAGGCGGCAAACACCAGTGCAGCCGTGGCAAATGGCGCCAGGCTCAGCGAATTGCCGGAGAATGCCGCGCCCTTCTCGCCGAAGGCGGGGTCACGGGCGGCAGCCTCGAAACTGGCCTCATCCAGCATGATGAGTTCGGCCTTGCCGGAAACGCCCTGCAACGCGACCTGGAGCGGCTCGTCACGCAGATTGGCGAGCCAGAGATGGGTGGACGTCCCATCCTGCCAGGCGACGCAACGCAGCCTTTCGGTATCGCTCGATGTGGCGGCGCGGTGCGGCTTGCCGGCGGCGGCGCTCAACCCGCGGATGATGTGGTACACCGGATAGACCTTGGCGTCGCCGGCGGCATCGTACCATGGCTGCGCATGCGGCAGCTTCGCGTAGACGATGCCGAACTCTCCCAGCGGCGAGGCCATGGTGACCGCTTCGACCCCGCCATTGGCGACCTGCGAGATGTAGCCGAGATGCCAGGCGGCGCCGAACAGGCCGCGCTGGCGCGGCTCGACCCGGGCCATGGTCACGCGCTGGTTGTCGGGATTCTCCGTGTAGTTGGCGCCATAGGGGTTGAAGCTGTTGCCGATATGCGACGGGCCGATCCGGTACGGCGTCTCGCCGATGATGGTGCGAACGGAGCGGATGATGTGACCCACCGAGTCCAGGGTCTCCATCACCGAGCGGTCGTCGGCGGCATGGACAAGCCCGGAGGTGGCGTGGGTGATGTAGTCGAAGACGCCGGTCGGCGGCTGCTTGCGGTTCAGCTCGGTGAAGTTCGACAACATGCCGCTGCCGATCCGCAGGCCGGGGAAGACGCTGCGCGCGCCGGCGGCCACGTCCTTCCAGCCGGGGACCCCATCGGGATAAGGAATGCCGGGTGGATAGGAAACCAGGTCCGCGGCGGGCGTCACCATGATGGCTGTCGGGGCAAGGGCGGCCTTGGTGAGCGCGGCCGCAACGGGCCGCAATTCCGCCTCCGGGGTGCCCTTGCCTGGAATGATGATCTCAAGAACCGGCTCGCAGCCGGTCTTCGCCGCCAAGTCCCGATAGAGCGGGAGCAGTCTTTCCCAATCCGTTGCGCGTAGGTCGATCCGGCAGTTCAAGTGCTGCGGGCCGGCCTGGCGAACAAGGTCGGCCGCAGAACCGGCGCGCGTGGCATCTTCAGGCAAGACGCTGAGGCCGACGCGCGGCATGCGACCGCCCGTGGCGCCAAGCGCAACCGTGACGGTCCCGCCCTGCCGTGCGGGCGCCGCCGGCAGCTGGCCGGCGAAGGACAGGGTGATGGTGTGCTTCACCTCGCCGCCGGCCGGGATCGTGTACGGCCAGGGCAGGGACAGCGGCCGGCAATAGGTCTTGAACGACGCATCGGTCCAGTTGCGGTGGTCTTCCGTCTCCCAGGAATCGCCTTCCATGCGGATGGTGGCGGCGACGCCTGGCATCGGCTCGTGCGTCATCGCCCGCACCAGCAGGAACGGCTGGTCGGCGACGATGCGCTCGGGGATCACCGCCTGTTCGATCGAGCCATCGACATGCTCGACCTTCATCGGCTTGCCGACGACGCCGGCGAGCGGATGCAGGATGACGAAACCGGTGCGGCAGGTGCGGAACTCGCGGTCGGTCTTCGCCGTGCCGGTGCAGCGAATGGTGCCGTCGCGGCCGCCCTCATAGGTCACCTGGAAACCCAGATCGCCGTCGATGGTATGGCACACGGCGTCGATCTCGATCTTGAAGCCGCCTGGCGCTTCCGCGATCTTCAAGCGGGTGATTTCCGGGACCGGCGTGCTCCAGTTGCGATCGCGCACGACGAAGGCGATGGAGCGGATCGCCTCCGCTTCGCCGACCTTGATCCAGCGCAACGCGCCGTTCTCCAGGGTCGCGGTGATCGGGCCCGCGGTCAGCAGGCGGCGCTCCGGTACCGGCTCATCGGTGCCGAACAGTTTGATGCTGCGATCGGTCATGCGCTTCTCCTCCGTCACGTTCCCGGCTGGGCGCCATTCTGCGATGGCGTTATCCTGATCCGGCCGGCCAAACTGCGCCCTGGCTCCAATACGATCACGGCGTGGCTGGCCACGCCTGCCGCGGCTCGATTGTAGCCGTCATTGGTGTTGGTGACCGGTTCAATGCAAATGTAAGGATAGTCCCAGGCATCATAGATCTGCAGCTTGCCGAACGTCTCGTCCGCTTCGATCCTGATGCGCCAACCGTCCGGCGTCGAGAGGGTCGCCTGGCGGTCCCAGCCTTCGAAGCAGCGGTCGAACACGATGGCGCTGATGTCCTGGCCCCGGCGGAAGTCGAGTCCGGGCTCCAGAGGCCCGGCGCCAAGCCCCACCGCCTCCGGCGCATCGGGCGGCCACACGCCGGTGCAGTCGAATTGCAGCATGGTTCCGGGCGGCTTGGGGAAATAGGGGTGCATCCCCAGCCCGGCCGGCATCGGCCGGTGATCGCGATTGGTGACCGAGAGGTCGATGACCAGGCTCGCCTGCTCGAGCCGGTAGGCGATGTCGCCGCGCCAGGCGAAGGGAAAGGCGTTCGCGGCCGGGACATAATCCATGGCCAGGTACAGTTCGGTGTCGGTGTGCCGCGTGATGGTCCAGGGCCGGATCCAGGCTTCGCCATGGGTGGCGCTGGGTTCCGTGGGCACATTGCGCCCCAGCGAATGCCATTGGCCCAGAAAGCGGAAGCCGTCGCCGAAGATTGGCCCGGAATAGGGCATCAGCGGAAAGGCCGCGAAGCCATAGATGAAGGCGTTTTTTAAAGCCTCCGCGGAGGTCGGCCGCAGGACGTCGCGGTCACCGGCGCGATACGCCACGATACGGGCGCCGCAGGACGGCGCGACCACGAGTTCCGCCGCGGCGCTGCGGAGCGTGACAAGCTGACCGGTTGCCGGAAGTTCGCTGAACATCGTCACGCCCTTGCCGGCAGATCGACCGTGCCGGACAGGAACGGCGTCGCCCGCCCGGAGATGGTCACCACATCGTCATGCAACTCGCAGAACAACTCGCCGCCGCGTTCCGAGAGTTGGTGCGACACCAACGTGCGCCGACCGGTCTGGGCCGCCCAGAACGGCGTCAGGATGCGATGCGCGGTGCCGCAAACCGGGTCTTCCGGCAGCCCGAGCTTCGGGGCAAAGACGCGGATGGCGAAATCGGCCTGCCGTGCCGGCGCGGTGACCATGACCGTATCGAACGGCAAAGCCAGGATCTTGCTCTGGTCCGGGTCCATGGCGGCTACCGTTGCCTCGCTGTCGAAAACTGCGACGGCTCCGAAGGTCGCTTCATAGGTGGCAAGGGGTTGCACGCCGAGCGCATCGCGCAACGTCGCGCGCAGATCCGCGCTCGCATAGGGCATGATCGGCCAGTCGACCGAGAGAATGCCGCCTTCGGCGCGGATGGCGCGGCGCTTTCCGGAATCGAGCCGCAGTTCCGCCACGGCTTCTCCCGGGAGCAGGGTATTCAGCGCCACCCAGGCGGCGGCATGGGTTGCGTGGCCCGCACCGGGATGGAACCCGGTCGGGGTCACGAAGCTGAGGCCAAGGCCACCATCCCTGGGGGTGACGACCGCAATCATCATCTCGCGCAGATGGCCGCAGAGCTGATGCAGCAGCGACACGGGCAGCGGCGCGCTGGGCGTGACGACAAAAGCGGGATTGCCGCGGAACGGGTCGGTCGCAAACGTGACGATCTGCTGGATTGGCACTAGCAAGTTCGTGACCTCGAACGATTCCGGACGCTGGCGGGCGCCGGGGCGCCCGCGGCCGCGCGGTAAATCAGGACGATCTGCGTTCCCCCTGCCGAAGCGCCGCGCCTCTTCCCGCGGGCTTGAATCGCCCGGCGGTCTCTCCGACCGGCGGAGGATGGCAGGCCGAGCCAAAAGGGTCAATAGCAGCTCACCCTATTGACATTTGATCATAGAGGCTCGGCTATTTGCATGTGCGGAAATCAGCAAGAGGCGCCGCCTGCGGGTGCGGGTCGTCCTGTAACCGATTGATAGAAAATGTTTTATCAATTTTTGGGGTGCCCGCCGCTCCTGCACCCGGCGTGCTCCTATGGACATGTCCTCGTCTTGACATCGGCGACTATCGGTGGCCGCAATAGCTCGCGTGCTGCTAGGCCCGATGCATCAACCGCTTGGATCGGCCCGCAGGCCCGGCTACATCCTCGGCGCCACCGGGTGATTGCATCCTGTATCTCCACGAAAGATCGAGAACGCCAGAAATGAAGACTCTGCCCACCCAAACCGTCGGCCGCCGCAGGCGATCCCACGAAATTGTCGAGCTCCTTGAGAAGGCCATCACCAGCGGCGAATACAAGGTGGGCAGCCAGCTTCCCTCCGAGAAGACCCTCGCCGAGCGTTTCGGCGTCGGCCGTCCTTCGATCCGCGAAGCGCTGTTCCTGTTGCAGCAACAGGGCTTCGTCGACGTCACCAGCGGCAGCCGCGCGCGGGTGACCGCGCCAACCAGCAGCTTCCTCATCGGCCAGCTCACCGGCTTCGTGAAGCGCGTCTCCGCGACCGCGCCGGGCCAGGCGCAGATGGAACAGGCGCGTCTGTTGTTCGAGGCCGGCGTCGCCTGGCAAGCCGCGCAGGTCGCGACGGACGAGGATATCGCGAGGCTCAAGAAAGCCTTGGATGCCAACGTTTCCGCGCTCGGCAACACGGCGGAATTCATCCGCACGGACGTGGCGTTCCATTACGAGCTCAATGTCATCACGCGCAATCCCGTATTCGCCGCGGTCTACGACGTCCTCGTCGAATGGCTGCTGGATCAGCGTACCATCACCATCCACATGCCGGATGCGGACCGCCTGTCGGTGCGCGACCACACCAGTATCTATGAAGCGGTCGCGGCGCACGATCCGATGCGCGCCTTCCATGAGATGGGCAGCCATCTGCGCCTAATCAGCCAGCTCTATCACGAATCGAAGCGCCTCTCGGACGAGATCCTGCGCGACATCGCGCGCGACGTCGCCGAACGGATGGATCGCGAAAAGCAGGACATGTGGAGCGGCTCTCTCAGCGGCGCCGCGAGCCGGGCGCGGGCCGAGCGCGGCCGGGAGGCGAAGGCGAAGAAGGGCGGCAAGGGCTGACCGCGCGCCGACGTGGGCAACACCCCGGCCACTTGTGATCATAGGGTCAACGGTAGAGTAGGTATAAAACCTATTGACACATCCGGGAGCGGGTGTGCATCGTTGCCGGGCGGCGATCGATAACGGGGACTGTCGGCTTGGCAGCGACGCCTGCATCCGGAGCGAAGGGGGTGCCCATGCCATGTTCGCCGGTGGTCGCTAGGTCGTTGGCCCGGGGGCTGTGGCGTCCGCGCCGCGCCGGGCGCTGCGCCGCATGACCCCGGAGATCGGCATGCCCGGGCGGGATTCAGCTGCGCGCGCCGCGCCGCGCCTGGCGGTTCGTGCCGTGACCAAGATATTTCCGGGCGTGCGCGCCGTGGACAATGTGTCCTTCGAGGTCGGCCGCGGCGAGGTCATGGCCCTGATCGGCGAGAACGGTGCCGGCAAGTCCACGCTGATGCACCTTGTCGCCGGCGTCTATCAACCCAACGAAGGCAGCATCGAGCTCGACGGCGCCTCGATCGCCAATCTCAACGAGCAGGGCGCCGCGGATGCCGGCATCGCCATGGTGTTCCAGGAGCGCAGCCTGGTCGGCGCGCTCAGCGTCGCCGAGAACGTCTTTGCCGGGCGCCAGCCGGTCAACGCGCTCGGCGTGATCCGGCGCGCGCCGATGTTCGAGGAGACGCGGCGGATCCTGGCGGAGCTGGAAGTCGACATCGACCCGCGCACGCCGGTGGCCAACCTGTCGCCCGGCCAGCAGCAGATGGTCGAGATCGCCAAGGGCCTGTCGCACGATCTCAAGCTGCTGATTCTCGACGAGCCGACCTCCTCGCTGACCATCAAGGAAGGCCGCCACCTGTTCAAGGTCATCAAGCGCCTCGCCGCCAAGGGCGTCTCGATCATCTATGTTTCGCACCGCATGGCGGAGATCTTCGAGATCTCCGACCGCGTGACGGTCTTGAAGGACGGCCGCCTGACCGGCGTGCGCGAGACCGCTACGGTGACCGACAGTGACTTGATCGCCCTGATGGTCGGGCGCGAGCTCTCCTTCGAGCCGGACCACCGCCGCGCCCCGGCGGATGCGAAGGTCGCGCTCGAGGTAAAGGACCTGGTCGCCGATCGCGTGGCATCGGCCTCGTTCTCGCTACGCTACGGCGAGATTCTCTGCCTTGCCGGGCTGCTCGGCGCCGGGCGCACCGAGACCTGCGAGGCGATCTTCGGCGCAAGGCCGATGGAGTCCGGCAGCATCCTGGTGGATGGCCGCGAGTTGCGGCCGCGCGGGCCGGCGGATTCCATGGCCGCCGGCATTTCGATGCTGCCGGAGGACCGCAAGGACGGCGGCCTGTTCATGGATTTCACCATCGCCGCCAATGTGATCGCGGCGAACCTGCCGGCCTATACCCATTCCGGGCTGCTCTCTCGCGGCGAGATCCGCGCCGTCAGCCAGCGCTACGTCAACGACCTCAGGGTGGCGACACCCAGCATCGACCGGGAAGTGCGCAACCTGTCCGGCGGCAACCAGCAGAAGGTGCTCCTGGCCAAGTGGCTGGCGCGCCATCCGCGCATCCTGATCGTCGACGAACCCACGCGTGGCGTCGATGTCGGCGCCAAGGCCGACATCTATCGCATCCTGCGCGACCTCGCCGCCGAAGGGCTGGCGTTGCTGGTGGTGTCTTCCGACCTGCCCGAAGTCCTGGCGCTGGCACACCGCATTGTCGTCATGTCGGAAGGCCGCGTGGCCGGCGAGCTCGATGCCGCGACGGCGACTGAGGTCGCCATCCTGGAACTCGCGGCCATCAACACGTCCAAGTCCAGCCAGAAAGGTGAAGCAGCATGAGCGGTGACGGCACTTCGTCCACCGGCGGCGCCCCGGTCGCTCCTCAGGTCGCGCCCGGAGCCGGGAAGGACCGCCCGCACAAGAAGAGCCTGCTGGTGCTGATCGCAACCGAGCGTCAGCTGCTTCTGATCGTGCTCATCGTCGCGCTGGTGCTGGGCATGGCGATCCTCGAGCCCGACACCTTCCCGCGCCCGGCCAATGCGGCAGTCGTGCTGCTCAACACCGCCCAGACCGGGATCCTTGCCTGCGGCATGATGGTGCTGATGATCAGCGGCATGTTCGACCTGTCGATCGGCGGCATCCTCGCCTTCTCCGGCATCATGGCGGCGCTCGCGGCGAAGTATCTCGGCTTTCCGCCGGTGCCGGCCTTCCTCGTCGGCTGCGTTTGGGGCGTGCTGCTCGGCGGCATCAACGGCGTGCTGGTGACACGGTTCAAGATCAATGCCCTGATCGCCACGCTGGCGACCCTGTCGATCTACCGCGGCGGCCTGCAGCTGGTCTCCGGCGCCGGAGTGACCAACATCGGCAACGATTTCACTGTTTTCGGCCAGACCAAGCTGCTCGGCATCTACTCGCCGTTCTGGTTCATGGTCGTCATCGTCCTGCTCTTCGCCTTCCTCGTCGGGCGCACCCGCTATTTCCGCCAGGCCTACTATATCGGTGGCAATGCCCGGGCGGCGAAGCTGTCGGGCATCAATGTCGACCGCACGGTGTTCAGCTTCTTCCTGATCATGGGCTTCCTGTCGGGGCTGGCCGGCGCCTTGCTGGCGTCGCGGTTGAACACCGCCGTCGTGCTCGCGGGGCAGGGGGTCGAGCTGAAGGTCATCACTGCAGTGGTGCTTGGCGGCGCCAGCCTTGCCGGTGGCGTCGGCAGCATCTTCGGCGCATTTCTCGGGGTTCTGTTCATGGCGCTGCTGCAGAACGCCATGATTATCGCCCACATCAACCCGTTCTGGCAGCTCATCGTCGTTGGCATCGTGCTGCTGGTCAGCGTCGGTCTGGACCAGTTCGCGCGCAGCCGCGGCCGCGCGTGATCGAAACGGCTGCCCAAGCGGCCGCAGGAGTATCGGTGGACGTGCGCTGAAGGTCGCATCCGGCGGCCAAGCGCGAGGGAGAGCAAAGGGAGACACATCATGAGACGAATGGCGTATGGCGCGCTCGCGCTCCTGACCATGGCAGTCACCGCAACGGCTCAAGCTGAGGATCCCACGGGTCTGAACGTCCCGATCGGCGATCCGAGCCGTGCGGACCAGGAATATGTGTGGATCAGCAACGCCTCGAACCTGCCGTTGTTCGTGGAGCGGGTGTATCCGGGCCTTGAATCGGCGCGGAAGGCGCTGAACGTGAAGGTGCGGATCTCCGGCCCGACCTCGGTCGATCTGGCGGCCTTCATCGCCACGGTCGACGCGGAATGCACGGCCAACCCGGCCGGCGTGATCGTGGTCGGCGGCTGGGACGACGCGCTCGCGTCCGAAGTCGACAAGTGCATCGACAAGAAGGTGCCGACGGTGGTGACCGACGGCGACCTGCCGATGTCGAAGCGTCTGACCTATCTTGGCACCAACTGGTACAGCCTGGGTTACCAGCACGGCCAGTATCAGTGCCAGTACCACAAGGATGCCGGGCTGGCGTCGGGCGAGATCGGCACCATCTCGTTCCTGGCGGCGAGCAATTTCATCGCCGCACGCCAGGGCCTGCGCGACGCGCTGGCCAAGGAGTGCCCGGATGTGAAGGTGGTGGCGGACGAGGAATCCGGCACCAACGTGGAGCAGGTGGCGGCGAACACCGCGGCGATCATCCAGGGCCATCCCAACCTGACCGGCATGGTGGGCTTTGATTCCGAGGCCGGCCCGGGCATCGTCCGCGCCGTCACCGAAGCGGGGAAGGCCGGCCAGATCATCGTCACCTCGAACGAAGCCGGCCGCGACTTCATGAACTCGATCAAGGACGGCACGGTGAAGATGATCAACATGGAGAAGTACGAGACCATGGACTTCTTCGCGGTCCTGTATCTCTACACCTTCCACAACGACATCATCCGCAACCTGGGCATGGACCAGTGGCTGCAGAACCCGCTGCCCGCCATCGGTGATTCCGGCCTCATCTTCGTCACCAAGGACAATGTCGACACCATCCTGGCGGCGACCGATCCAGCCAATGCCGCGAACACCACGCCCACGGGCCTGAACGTCCCGATGGGCGACCCGAGCCGTGCGGACCAGGAATATGTATGGATCAGCAACGCCTCGAACCTGCCGTTGTTCGTGGAGCGGGTGTATCCGGGCCTTGAATCGGCGCGGAAGGCGCTGAACGTGAAGGTGCGGATCTCCGGCCCGACCTCGGTCGATCTG
>WBZN01001348.1_pt1 | contig 15165 bp, 14 predicted proteins | sample 5204281 | NCBI WGS metagenome assembly WBZN01 (sample SAMN12344347, study PRJNA552823) | activated sludge metagenome | biome: Activated sludge suspended growth; feature: Nitrification reactor; material: Wastewater; isolation source: activated sludge from nitrification reactor of wastewater...
ACCTGGTGACCACATCGAGACCGATGTGGACAGCGGTGAGATCGTGTTCCGGCGCAGGGCGAAGGGAGCCGCCGCGTAGTCATGCCGCAGCAGATCGACTTCGATCCGGGCGTCGACTACTACCGGGCGCTCGGGGTGAGCGAGACCGCGACCGCCGACGAGATCAAGAAGGCGTATCGCAAGCTCGCGAAGGCGAATCATCCGGATTCCACCGGGGGCGACAAGAAGAAAGAGTCGCGGTTCAAGGACATCTCGAACGCGTACGACGTGCTCGGAGATCCGAAGAAGCGCGCGCTCTACGATCAGCTTCGAGCAGGTGGTGGAATGCCGCAGGGATCGCCATTCGGGCAAGGTGGCGTCTACACCTCGCAGGGTTCCGGACCGGGAATCTTCGATCTCGGCGACCTGTTCGGACAGTTCTTCAGCGGTGGTGGGACCGGTGGACGTGTGCGTGTAGAACACACGGATTTCAACGAGGATCCGAGCTCACGCGGACGCCCGCGTCGACGCGCTGCGCAAGGACCGGCGGAGACCGAGCCAGAAAAAATTCGCGCTTCGGACGGCACGCTCCTGCGAGCCGAAGGGAACGACGTCTACTCCGATCTCCGAATCTCGTTCGACCGCGCGATCCTTGGCACGGTCGCGACGGTCACCACCATCGACGGGCGCGCCGAGGTCAAAGTGCCGCCGGGCACCTCGAGCGGCAAGAAGCTTCGCCTACGCGAAAAAGGGAGGGCCGATCGGGCAGGTCATGTCGGTGACCACTACGTCACGGTCCAGATCGACGTGCCCAAAGACCTCGATGACGACGCGAAGAAACACCTCATCCAGCTCGTAACTCGCCTGCGCAAACGCGGGCATAGCGACTGAAATGTCGTAGATTGAGGGTTCGATGTCGAAACACACGGAGACCGCCGGTCAGTATCCAGTCATCCCGCTGCGCACCGAGGTTCAACTCCCCGGTCACGTCGGTCCGCTGGAAATCGGTCGTGAAGCGTCGGTGCGGGCCATCGAGGCGGCAACCCGCGACGACAACTTGATCGTCATCATCCCGCAGAAGAATCCTGCGGTCCGCGACCCGAGCCAGAAGGATCTCCATGAGGTCGGAGTCCGCGCCGAGATCGTGCAGGTCGTGAAGCATTCGCCCGGGCGGTTCACCACGGTGATGCGGTTCCTCGAGCGGGTGCACATCGATGCCCTGGTCGCGACCGAGCCGTTCCTGATCGCCTCGGTGTCCAAGCTGGCGTCGTCCTCCACAGCGAGCACGGACCAGCTGAGCGCGACGACCATGAAGGTCCGCGACTACCTGATCGCGGTGGTCACGGACGCCCAGTCCAAGGAAGCCAAGGACAAGGAAGGCAAGGAGCCCAAGGGCGAGCTGACGCGCGCCCAGGTCCAGGCGATCATCGATCCCGACAAGCTCGTCGATGCGGCCGCGCCGTACCTCGAGCTCGAGCGCGATGACCTCACCGCGCTCCTGATCGAGACCGACACGATGAAGCGCCTCGAGCGGATCATCCCGTCGCTCGAGCGACAGGCGACCGTGCTCCGGCTCAAGGCCGACATCGGCGCCGAGCTCGAAGGCGAGTCGAGCCGGACCCACCGCGAGCGCGTGCTGCGCGATCGCATGCGCCAGATCCAGGAAGAGCTCGGCGAACAGGACGACAACGCCGAGATCGACGACCTCCGCAAGAAGATCGAAGACAGCAAGATGAGCGACGAGGTGCGCGCGGTTGCCAAGAAGCAGCTCGCGCGCATGAGCCAGATGGCGTCGTCGTCGCCCGAGTACAACATCGCCCGGACGTACGTCGAGAACCTGCTCGAGATTCCGTGGAACCAGTACACGGAAGACCGGCTCGATGTCTCGGCCGCCCGCGCGATCCTCGAGGCCGAGCACTCCGGTCTCGACAAGGTCAAGCGCCGCATCCTCGAGTTCCTCGCGGTCCGCAAGCTCGCGCCGAACAAGCATGGCCCGATCCTGCTGCTCGTCGGGCCGCCCGGCGTCGGCAAGACCTCGCTCGGCAAGTCGATCGCTTCGGCGCTCGGCCGCAAGTACGTGCGGATCTCGCTCGGCGGCGTGCGCGACGAGGCCGAGATCCGCGGCCACCGCCGGACGTACATCGGCGCCCTCCCCGGCCGGATCGTCGCGGGCCTCAAGAAGGCTGGCGCGATGAACCCGGTGTTCGTGCTCGACGAGATCGACAAGCTCGCTGCGGACATGCGGGGTGACCCGGCCGCGGCCATGCTCGAGGTCCTCGACCCCGAGCAGAACAAGGACTTCGTCGATCACTACGTCGAGGTGCCCGTCGATCTCTCGAAGGTGATGTTCATCTGCACCGCGAACCAGCTCGACACGATCAGCCAGCCGCTCCTCGATCGCATGGAGATGGTCGAGCTGTCCGGCTACACCAGCGTCGAGAAGCTCGCGATCGCCAAGAACCACCTGCTGCCCAAGCAGCTCGGCGAGCACGGCATCGGCAAGGAGCAGCTGGTCGTCGACGACGAGGCCATCTCCGAGATCATCCATAGCTACACCCGTGAGGCCGGCGTCCGTAACCTCGAGCGCGAGATCGCGGCGGTGTGCCGCGGCGCCGCGGTCAAGGTCGCGGAGGGCACGGCGAGCCTCCACATGACGCAGAAGCAGATCGAAGAGCTGCTCGGTCCGCCTCGCTTCGTGTCCGATACCGCGGAGCGCAAGCCGGAGGTCGGCGTGATCACCGGGCTGGCGTGGACCCCGGTCGGCGGCGACATCATGTTCATCGAGTGCCGGATCTTCCCGGGCAAGGGCGAGGTTCGCCTGACGGGTCAGATGGGCGACGTGATGAAGGAGAGCGCCCAGGCCGCGGTGTCATGGATGCGCGCGAACGCGATCCGTCTCGGGATCGATCACGAGAAGATCGCCAGCTCGGACATCCATATCCATCTGCCGCAGGGCGGGATCAAGAAGGATGGCCCCTCCGCAGGCGTCGCGCTGACCTGCGCGGTGGTCTCGGTGTTCACCAACCGTCCGGTGCGCAACGACGTCGCGATCACCGGCGAGATCGACCTGCGCGGCAACGCGTTGCCGATCGGTGGGCTCAAGGAGAAGATCCTCGCCGCCCATCGTGCGGGCATCAAGATCGTGTTCATCCCGTATCGCAACGAGAAGGACATCCTCGACATCCCCGACGAGGTGAAGAGCGAGATCGACATCCGCACGATGAAGAAGATCGACGACGCGCTGGCCGTCGCGCTGGGCGATGCACCGCCGACGCCCGATCCCGAGCCGGCGATCCCGCCGCCGACAGCCCCCACGGGTCGCGGTTCGGTGGGCGAGCGCTTGCCGTCCTAGCGGCGAAATTCATCGACGGGGTCAGCAGCGTGTCGAGCAGCCGGGCGCGAGTCGACGCGACCGCGTTGTCAAGATCGGGGCGCGTTCTCCGCGAGCACGCGCCCTGCGCAGGAAGCTCAGCGCGTCGATTCGACGCCGGCTCCTCGACGCGCAGATGACCTCCGTCAAGGACTCCCTTCGGATGCCGCAGTGAGGCCGCAGTGAGGCAATTGGGGACGGGAACGAGCTACGGTCGACGGAGCCGAGAGCCGTCACCGGTCGTGCGCAACATGTGCAACGTCATCGGTGCATGGTGCCGCCGGCTACTCAAGTAGCCGGCGGCCGTTGGCTTCGGCAGCCAGGCGCGCATCCAACACATCAGCCAGGTTGGGCCCTGCCACGGCCAACCGGTCGATTCGCCGCCCATTCCGGTCCATGGTCCCGCGCATGCCGCTGGCACAAACCGTGCTCTCCGAACAGGAGAGGACTCAAGTCATGCAGATGACCTCTTTCATCTCGACCCCCGGCTACGCCAGCGCGAAGAACAAGAGCGACCTGCGCCACTACTTCGAGTATTCGAGCAAGGGCGTCGATGTGCTCGAGGACGGTCTCAAGGAGATCTCGTTCGGCGAGTTCCTCGTCGATCAGGGCGTCGTGGACCGGTTCCAGCTGTTCCGCGCGCTGCAGATGCAGGATCGGCTGCCCGGCGTTCGCCTCGGCGAAGCGGTCGCGGCGCTCGGCTACGCGCCGATCGGCGCCGTCGAGCGGCTGTACGAGCGCTTCACGCAGATCCCCGCTTCGTTCGTCTGAGCTCACCCCATCGCGCGGATCACGGCGTCGGTGTACTGCGCGGTGTTCGCCTTACCGCCGAGGTCGCCCGTGCGAGTCTCGGCGTGCGCGAGCGCGGCCTTGATGCCCTTGCGCAGCCGCGCCGCGACCTCCCGCTGCTCGATGTAGTCGAGCAGCATCGCCGCGGACAACATCAGGCCTGTCGGGTTCGCGATGCCCTTGCCCGCGATGTCCGGCGCCGTCCCGTGCACCGCCTCGAACATCGCGCAGCCTCCGGAATCGAGCGAGCCGATGTTCGCCGCCGGCGCCACGCCGAGGCCGCCGACGAGCCCCGCGGTGAGGTCCGAGAGGATGTCGCCGAACAGGTTCATCGTGACGATCACGTCGAACTGCTCGGGTGCGATCACGAGCTTCATCGCGGTCGCGTCGACGATCATGTCGTTGAACTCGATGTCGGGATACCGCGCCGCGACCTCGCGCCCGACCTCGAGAAACAATCCGTTGGACATCTTGAGGATGTTGGCCTTGTGGACGAGCGTGACCTTCTTACGGCCCAGGCGCCGGGCGTACTCGAACGCGTAGACGATGCAGCGCTCGGAACCGAACCGCGTGATGATCGCGATCGACTCGGCCGCGGTCCGGCGCGGATCGACGTAGTGCTCGACCCCCGCGTAGAGATCCTCGGTGTTCTCGCGCACGATCACGAGGTTGACGTTGGTGTAGCGCGACGGCACGCCGGGAATCGTCTCGACCGGACGGACGTTCGCGTAGAGATCGAAGTGCTGGCGTAGCGTGACGTTGACCGATCGATAGCCACCGCCGCTCGGCGTGGCGAGCGGGCCCTTGAGCGCGAGCTGGTTGTGCTTGATCGACTCGATCGTCGCCGGCGGCAACGGATCGCCGAACTTCTCGACCGCGCCGGCGCCGGCGGACACCGGCTCCCAGTCGATCGCTCCTCCGGCGGCCTTGACCACGCGCACCGTCGCGGCGGCGATCTCGGGGCCGATGCCATCACCTTCGATCAAGCTCACGGTCGGTCTGGTCATCTCGACTTCCTTGCAATGGGATCGATCTCGATCTGCGCTCCTGTCACCCGCACCGCATACACCGTCAGACAATACTCCGATGCCGTATCGTGGCAGCCGGTTGCGGTCGAGAACCGCCAGCCGTGCTGTGGGCACACCACATGGCCGCGCGACACGATGCCGTCCGCGAGATCGCCGCCTCGGTGCGCGCACTGCCGCTGGGTGGCGAAGTACCGGTCGCCATCGAGGCCCAGCACCATCGCGACGCCATCGACGGTCACCGCGATCACGTCGCCCGGCTTGACGTCCCCGACCTTCGCGACCGCGCGCCAGTGTTCGCTCATCGAGGGCATGGTAGCCCACTTGCCACCTCGAGCTGCCGCGCCCAGCGTCGTCGAGGTCGCGCGCGGGCACCTCTCGATCCCACCGCCGCCACCGACCTTCGCCACCGCGATACCGCGGCTCCACCGGGACTGACGATCCCGCGGTCAGCCCTCGCTCGACGCACCGCCATCGATCGTGATGCCGTAGGTCTTCATCTTCGTGTAGATGCTCGCGCGGCTGATGCCGAGGCGGCGCGCGGCGATCGTGGGGTTGCGATCGCGCCGCAGCGCGACGGCGATCGCGGCACGTTCCACGGCGCGAACCGCGCGGTCCGCGATGTCCTTGAGCCCTTCCCCATCACCGAGCCGAGACAGCTCGATCGCGGGTAACTCGACGCGGTCATCGGTGTCGTGGCCGGGCTGCGAGCCGATCGGGCGATCGAGGCCCAGCATGTCGAGGTCGTGCGAACGGATGATCTCGCCGTCGCACAGGATCGCGGCGCGCGACAGCACGTTCTCGAGCTCGCGGATGTTCCCGGGCCACCGGTAGGTCGCGAGCCGCGTCAGGGCCTTCGCCGTGATCTGGGTGGGATAGCGAGCCTCGCCCCCCGCGAAGCTCTTCGCGGCGCCCCGCCGGCGCGCGAGGATGTGCGCCGCGAGCATCGGGATGTCCTCCTTGCGCTCGCGCAGGGGCGGGACCTGGATCGGCACCACCGCGAGGCGCCAGTACAGGTCTTCGCGGAACTGACCGCGCGCGACCAGCGCCCTGAGATCCTTGTTCGTGGCCGCGACCACGCGGACGTCGATCGCCACCGGCCGATCACCGCCGACCGGCTTGATCTCGCGCTCCTGGAGCACGCGGAGCAGCTTGTTCTGTACGGTCGCATCGATGTCGCCGATCTCGTCGAGGAAGATCGTGCCGCCGTTCGCCTCGCGAAACAGCCCGCGCCGCGCGCGACCGGCCCCGGTGAACGCCCCCTTCTCGTGGCCGAACAGCTCGGCCTCGAGCAGGCTCGGCGCGAGCGCGGAGCAATCGAACGCGACGAAGGGCCCCTCCGCGCGCGGGCCGACGCGGTGGATCGTACGTGCGAGGAGCTCCTTGCCCGTGCCGCTCTCGCCGACGATCAGCACGGTGGCGTCCGAGGTGGCCACCCGCTCGATCATCGCGAGCAGCTGGCGCATCAGCGACGAGTCCCCGATCACCTCCCCGAGCCCACGCGCGCGCTCGACCTCGCCGCGCAACCGGCGGACCTCGCGGGCCAGGGCGCCGTGCGAGATCGCGCGCTCGACCACCGAGCGGATCTGGGCGCCCCCGGCGCTCTTCTCGAGGACGTCGAGCCCGCCGGCGCGCATCGCCCGCACGGCGAACTCGACGGTGGGATGGTCGCTCCAGATCACGACGACCGTGTCGGGTGCGATCGTGCGCATCCGGTGGAGCAGCGCGAGCGCGTCATCCTCATCCTCGCCGAGCTTGGGATCGAGCAGCACGAGGTCGAACGCCGAGCCGACCACCCGCTCGAGCGCGGCCATCGGAGCCGCGACCGCCTCGACATCCATGCCCGTCAGCGCGCCCGCCGCGTGCGCGATCGTGCTCGCGTCCGGGTCGACGATCAGGACGTGACGGACCGCGTTCGTCATAATCTCCAGCGTATCGTAACTAGTCCAGCTGTCTAGACGGTGTCCATGTCGCTGGACAAATCCCCGACCTGAGACTACTCAAGCATTTGTAATTACTTGTCGAATATCCTGTACGGCGCTGGCTCGATCGGTGCGTATCCCCTGTGCGGAGGAGGGCTTCGATGCACAGACCAGCGATCACGGATGCCGACCTGAAACACACAAGGACCTACGTGCGCTCGATCGCGAGGAAGTACGTGCGCGACGAATCGGATGCAGAGGACGTCACGCAGGACGCGATGTTGCTCGCGCACCGGTACCGCGCCTCGTTCCGCGGCGACTCGCGCTACTCGACGTGGCTGTATCGGGTGACGTCGACCGCAGCGCTGATGTTCCTGCGACGGCAGCGGCGGCTCGCGCGCGAGATCCCCGCGAGCGGCACGCCCGGCGGACATGACGACGACGGCACGCCGTGGCTCGAGCGGGTCGCTGCCGATACCGATCTCCGCGGCGAGGTGAGCGCGCGCAGCGAGCTCGACGTCGTCGCCGAGACGGTCGCCAAGCTCGGCGCGAAGTACCCCGCAGTGTTCTGGAAGCGGTACGGCGAGGGCCGGACCGAGACCGAGATCGCACGCGAGCTCGGGTTGTCTGTCGCGGCGGTCAAGACGCGAGCGTTTCGCGCCAGGCAGGCCGCGCTGCTCGCGACCGCACGTTGACCTACATCGTGCCTGCACATCGGCATCATGCAGGTGGTGCCTGGCCCCCGCAGACGCTCGTTTGCAGCTCGCCGGAAATGTGGGTGCACATGCTGTGCAGGAATGCGGAGTTGATCTCCTCGATCACGCGAACATGCGCACCCGGCTCGAGCGCACGCATCTTGCTCTCGGGATCTTCGGGGGAAACGAATGCTGCATCGTACGCTGCTGCTCTGCGCGTTGTTCACGACCGCCTGCGCTGTCGGTGACGGCGAAGAAGACTCAGTAACAGGTGACAACCTCGGTGACGAGCTCAGGCTCGATGACAACGCCGAAGCCGAAGCGATCAGCCCGATGGATCCGACCGGGGTGCTGCGCGCGCGGGTGTGTGCGGCCGGCGCGACCACCAAGGGCGTCGATGTCTCGAAGTGGCAGGGCACGATCAACTGGACCAAGGTCAAGAACGCGGGCTTCGCGTTCGCGTTCATCCGTGTCTCCGACGGCGCGCGCTTTCCGGACGCGAAGTTCGCGACGAACTGGGCCGGCGCACGCTCGGCGGGCGTGATCCGCGGGGCCTATCAGTTCTTCCGTCCGAGCCAGAGCGTCACGACGCAGGCAAACCTGATGATCAACGCGATCGGCACGTACCGGCCTGGTGATCTGCCGCCCGTGATCGATGTCGAGGATGCGGGCGGGCTGTCGCCGGCCACCGTGGCATCGCGCGTCCGCCAGTGGGCCGACAAGGTCTACGCAGCGGTCGGGATCCGGCCGATCGTGTACACGGGGAAGTACTTCTGGCGCGATCACGTCGGCGCGCCGTCCTCGTTCAGTCCGAACCCGCTGTGGATCGCCGCGTACACCACGCAGTGCCCGGACATCCCGGGCCCATGGAGCCGCTGGACGTTCTGGCAGTACACGGACTCGGGCACGGTCAACGGGATCAACGGCAACGTCGATACCAGTCGCTTCAACGGCTCGCTCGCGCAGCTGCGCGCGTTCGCACATACCCCGTAGCGACGCGGAGCCCCGAGCTCGGCGCGCACCGGCCTATCGCTCCGCGCAGATGGCGCTACAGTGCGCCCCGTGTCGAAGCAGCATCACGATCCGACGTCCGACCCCGACGTGCCCAAGGGGATGTCGATCGCGCTCCTCAAAGACCTGCACCTGCTCACGCGCGAGGGCCAGCTCAACGCCGATGCTCGCCGCAAGCTGAAGCAGATCCGGCACCTCGTCGGCCTGCTGCGTCCGGCGATGGACGACGCGATGGCGCGGACCCCGGAGCCCCTGGTCGTCGATTGCGGCGCGGGCAAGAGCTACCTCGGCGCCGTGCTCTACGAGCTGGTGCTCAAGCCGGCGGGTCGAGGCTCGCTCGTCGCGATCGAGGCGCGGCCCGAGCTGTCCGAGCAGGCCGCCGCGCGCGCCGCCCGCTTCGGCCAGGATCGGTTTCGCGTGGCCACCGGCGCGATCGCGCACGCCGCCATGCCCGCTCGCCCCAACGTGGTGACCGCGCTGCACGCGTGTGACACCGCGACCGATGACGCCCTCGCGATGGCGATCGCCACGAACGCCGATCACGTCGCGGTGGTGCCGTGCTGCCAGGCCGAGGTCGCGCGCCAGCTCGAAGTGTCCAAGCCCGCCGATCCGGCGATCGCCGCGCTGTTCGCGCACGCGCTGCATCGCCGCGAGCTCGGCTCGCACTTGACCAACGTGGTCCGTGGGCTCGCGCTCGAGGCACACGGCTACAAGGTGACGATCACCGAGCTGGTCGGGTGGGAGCACTCGGCGAAGAACGAGCTGATCCTCGCCAAGCGCGCGCACAAGTACGATGTCCGGGCCCGGACGCAGCTCCGCGCGGTCCTCGATCGGTTCGGGATCGAGCCGGCGATCGTCCGCGAGCTCACCGCACGCGGCCTCGATCCTCGCGCGGACGCTACGGCGGCGTAGGCACCTGCCAGCGCACGATCGTCGCGTCGACGGCGATCGAGACCGCCGACACCGACCGGATCGGCTGGTCGAGGACCCACGCGTAGATCCGTCCCCGATACAGCCCCATCTCGACATCGAGCGCGAGGCCGCCGAGCCAGCAAGGTGTGGACGAGGTGATCCTCACCCCGGCCTCGTCCTCGAGGTCGAGCACGACCCGATGGGGCTCACCGCACGCGAGTGGATCCCACGAGGCGACCAGCCGCGCCGGCGGAGGGTCGGGCTCGCTCGGCGTGTCGATGCAGGCGGCGAACAACGACCAGAACAACAGCGTCGCGATCCACGGAGAGATGATCCAGCCCAAGGTACGCATGGCGCTGCGCCCATCGCATCGCCCGTGCCACCGCCATCCTGTTGAAATCGCTTGCGTGCCGGTCCGGTGTCCGCCGGCCCTCGGACGTGCGTCCGAACAACGGTCGAGGAGTACACTCCGCGCCACCATGATCCGCGCTGCGTCGCTCGCGCTCCTGATCGGTTGTTCGTCGTCGGCACCGAAGACAGCCTCGACCACCTCCGATGACCTACCCTCGCGATTCGAGGACCTCGCGCCGTTCATCGCCGGTCATCTCTATCGGCTCGAGCCGGCCGACGCGGTTTCGCTGGGGATCCACAAGTACGACGGCGTGCTGCCGGATCGCACGCCCGCAGCTCTCGAGGACGCGGCCAACCTCCTCGCTCGCGATCGCGCGGCCCTGCGCTCGTTCGACGCCGGTACCCTGACGCCGGCCCAGCGCGAGGAGCGCGATGTCCTGGTGAACGAGATCGAGAGCCGCCGCTTCAACCTCGTGGAGCGGGATATCTATCGCACCAACCCGATGAGCTACTCGGGCGCGATCAACCTCGACGCCTACATCCTCCGCGACTATGCCCCGGCGGTCACGCGTGCCGCGGCCGTGATCAAGCTATGCGAGGCCCTCCCCGCGTACCTCGCGCAGGCGCGCACGAACCTCAAGCTGCCGATGCCGCGCCCGTGGATCGATACCGCGCTCCTGCAGACGAACGGGTACCTCGAGTTCGCCGATCACGACGTCCGTGTCGAGCTCGGCAACATCGACGTCCCGCTCGCCAATCAGGCCGAGATCAACCCCGCGCTCGACACCTGCAAGGCCGCGTTGGCCGAGCACGCGGCGTGGCTCACCGCGCAACAGCCACAGGCGACCACGAACTTCGCGCTCGGAGCGGCGCGGTTCATCGAGATGCTGAAGGTCCAGGAAGGCGTCGAGACGGATCTCCCCCGGTTGCGGGCGATCGCCGAGGCCGACCTCCAGCGCAACACCCGAGCGATCGAGGAGGCCGCGCGCGCGATCGATCCGAAGCGCTCGGTCGCCGAGGTCGTGCACGCGATGGCGGAGATCAAGCCCGGCCCGACCGAGGTCCTGGGCGTCGCGACGAACCAGGCGGAGCTGCTCCGCAAGTTCATCATCGATCACCAGATCGTCTCGATCCCGTCGAGCGAGGACGCCACCGTCCGCGAGTCACCTCCGTTCCAGCGCTGGAACGCCGCGTTCCTCGACCGCCCCGGCGTGTTCGAGACCAAGCCGCTGCCGAGCTACTACTACATCTCGCCACCGGATCCGAAGTGGCCGCTCGCGGAGCAGCGCGCGTACATCCCACCGACCGCGGATCTGCTGTTCACCACGGTGCACGAGGTCTATCCCGGCCACTTCCTGCACGGGCTGCACATCAAGAACAACCCATCCCGCGTGCTCCAGAGCTTCTGCACGTACTCGATGAGCGAGGGCTGGGCGCACTACGCCGAGGAGATGATGTTCGACGCAGGCGTCGGCGATCACACGCCACAGGCGCGGATCGGGATGCTCAAGGAAGCGCTGCTGCGCAACGTGCGCTTTGTCGTCGCGATCGGGGAGCATACCGGCGACATGACGGTCGAACAGGCGACCGCGCTGTTCGAGGACAAGGCGTTCGTCGACCCGGGCAACGCGCGCCAGCAAGCGGTGCGCGGCACGTTCGACCCGATGTTCCTCGCGTACACGCTCGGCAAGGTCATGATCCGAAACCTTCGCGCCGACTGGCTCGCGGCGCATCCGAAGGCCACGCCGATGGCGTTTCACGACGCCTTCCTGGCGCACGGGTGCGCCCCGATCCCGATGATCCGCCGCGCGATGCTCGGGCCCGCGGCGGGGCCAGGGCTGTAGCGCGCACCTTGCATGAGATCTCGAACGGAGGTCCCATGCCGGAGAAGCAGACGATCAAACGCGCCAGGCGGGAGCTGCGCGAGGGCAAGGCGCCGACGACGGCGGCCGGCGAGCTCGTTCGCGAGGAGATCGAGCACATCCGCAAGGGCCAGCATGGCGTGCGCTCGACGAAGCAGGCGATCGCGATCGGGCTGTCCAAGGCCCGGCGAGCTGGCATTCCGCTCGCGCCACCCAAGCCAGGGCAGGCGAGCTCGCGGACGCGGACGCAGGCGAAGCGCGATGTTCAGCAGGGCAAGCACCCGAGCAAGCCCTCGCGGACGCGCGCCAACGCCTCGAAGCGTGCGCTCGAACGCGAGAGCCGCAGCCCCGCATCTCGACAGGCGCTGTCGCGGCACGCCAAGGAAGTCGCGCGGAACAGACGGCGAGCCGCCGCGCGGTAGCCGCCTCGTCAGCCCGGGAGGACCTCGGCGGTGGTGCGCCCCTCGGCGCGGAGGGTGCGCGCGCGTTCGCAGGATCCGGCGCCGATCACCTCGAGACGCGGGCGAGCAGCTTCGCCATGTCGTCGGCGTGCTCCTCTTCTTTCGCGAGCAGCTCCTCCATGATCCGGCGGGTGGTCGGATCCTCACTGCCGAGCCAGCGCACGATCTCCGAGTACGTGGAGATCGCGATGCGCTCGGCGATCAGATCCTCCTTGATCATCTCGAGCAGCGAGTCGCCGGTCCCGTACGCTGCGTGGCTGCGCGTGGCGAGGCCCTCCGGGTTGAGGTTCGGGATGCCGCCGAGCTCGGTGATCCGCTTCGCGACGAGGTCGGCGTGCCGCTGCTCGTCGTTCGCGTGTTCGAGGAACTCCTGCTCGACGCCCGTGGAGTGGATGCCCTTCGCGAGGAAGTAGTGGCTCCGGTAGCGAAGCGTGCACACGGTCTCCGTGGCGAGGACTTCGTTGAGTACCTCGATCACTCGATCCCGGTCGGCCCCGTACGACGCGGTGACCGCGCCGTCGTTGATCTTCTCCATCGCGCGGCGGCGGATCTCCTCGATGTCTGCCTTGAAGGTCTGCATGGCCGCAAACCTCGCAAATGCGAGGCCTCGGCCGGCCGGCCTCAACTGACCGAAACAACGCACCCGGGGAGTGCGCGCCGCGGTCACATGTCCACTCTGCGCACGGTTCGCTGTGGCACCATCGCTCGGCCGTGCTTCGCTGGCCTGGAAACATCCTCCACTTCATCTGGCTCACGATCGTCGTGCTCGTGTGCGCCGTGGTCTACGGCCTCGCACGCCTCGGCATCTGGTTGTTCGTGTGGGGAGCTCCGCGCGCCAGCTCCCTCGCACATCTGCGCGGCTGGATGCTTCGCCAGAGCATGACGGCGCTCGGGGCGACGTTCATCAAGCTCGGCCAGGTGATGAGCACCCGGCCGGATCTATTCCCGCCGGAGATCATCGACCAGCTGCGGCGGCTCCAGGACAGGCTCCCGCCGTTCGGATACCGCAAGGTCAAGGCGACGATCGAGGCGGAGCTCGGCAAGCCGATGACGGAGCTGTTCTCGGAGTTCGACGCCAAGCCGATCGCCGCGGCGAGCGTCGCGCAGGTACATCGCGCGCACCTTCAGGATGGGCGCGAGGTCGCGGTCAAGGTCCTGCGCCCCGGCGTCCGCCGTCAGGTCGAGCGTGACCGGGCGATCCTCCTCGGTGCCGCGCGGCTGTTCGCGTTCCGGCCGAAGTGGCGGCAGAACGATCCCGTCGGTCACACGCAGCACTTCACCAACGCGATCTACGACCAGACCGACCTGCGGATCGAGGCGGCGAACTACACGCGGTTCCGCGACAACTTCGCCGGCAAGCCGAACGTGTCATTCCCGGAGATCTACGCCGAGTATTCGGGCGAGCGCGTGCTGTCGATGCAGTTCGTGCGCGGCACCAAGATCGATGCCTTGCCAGCGGATCGGCCGCAGGCGTTCCGGAGCAAGGTCGCCGAGACCGTCCGGCTCTCGATGTTCAAGATGTGCTTCGAGGATGGCTTCGTCCACGCCGACCTGCACCCCGGAAACATGGTCGTGCAGGACGACGGCACCTTGATCATCTTCGACGCGGGGCTCGCGAAGCTGTTGGCCGAGGACGTCCTGATCCAATTCATCGACATGACCAAGTGCCTCGCGATGGGCACGCCCGACGACCTCGTCAACCACTTGAAGCGCTTCCATAACTACCTCGGCGAGATCGACTGGGGATCGTTGCGGATCGAGGTCGCCGAGTTCGCCAGCAAGTTCCGGGCGAAGGACGTCGCCAAGCTCGAGTACGGCGAGCTGATCGGCGAGATGTTCGCGATCGGGCGCAAGTATCGCGTTCACCCCGTCACCGACATGATGCTGGTGTTCGTCGCGCTGATCACCGCTCAGGGGATCGGCAAGATGCTCGAACCGGAGCACAACGTGTTCGGCGCGGTCGCCCAGTTTTTGATGCCGATCCTCATGAAGCGCAACGAGCACATCCCCGACACGCGGGAGGCAAAGGCTGCCAAAGCAGCCGGTTAGCGCCGTTTTTTTGCTTGTAGGGCGCCCTCACCTCATGGCACACCCGGCGCCCATGCAACACCACACCCCGGGAGAGCGCGTTGGCGCCGCGCCGACTCCACCGGTCACCTCGATCCGCGGTCTGTTCGAACGCGTCCTTCCGGCGATCCGCGTTCCGACCCGCTCGACCGAGGCCGAGTCGATCGTCCGGGAGCTGTTCGCGCTCGCCGGCGTCGAGATCGGCGGGATGGCCCCCGGTGACATCGTGGTGCATGACCCGAGGTTCTACGAGCGCCTGCTGCGCGACGCTTCGATCGGGTTCGGCGAGGCGTACATGGACGGCTGGTGGGAGACCACCGCGCTCGACGTCACGATCGAGAAGCTCATGCGCGCGAACCTCAAGCAGAAGATCCAGGGCAGCTGGCGTCTGCGCGCGCTGACGGTCAAGGCGATGCTGCTCAACCTGCAGGCGAAGACGCGCTCGGGCGCATCGGTCGAGGCCCACTACGACATCGGCAACGATCTCTACACGCGCATGCTCGACGAGCGCATGGTCTACACCTGCGGCTACTGGAAGAACGCGAAGAACCTCAAAGAGGCACAGGAGGCCAAGCTCGACCTGGTCGCCCGCAAGGTCGGGCTGAGGCCTGGCATGCGGGTCCTCGATCTCGGCTGCGGCTGGGGCGGGTTCGCGAGCTGGGCGGCCGAGAAGTACGGCTGCTCGGTCCTCGGCGTGACGTTGTCGAAGGACCAGGTCTCG
>WBZN01001350.1_pt1 | contig 15144 bp, 9 predicted proteins | sample 5204281 | NCBI WGS metagenome assembly WBZN01 (sample SAMN12344347, study PRJNA552823) | activated sludge metagenome | biome: Activated sludge suspended growth; feature: Nitrification reactor; material: Wastewater; isolation source: activated sludge from nitrification reactor of wastewater treatment...
GCGTTAGCTTGTCATTTGTCCATATGAAAATGTGTATAGTCGTCTTATGGACAAATGTCAAGTGCTGGACTACTACTTCATAAAAGAGAACCTTTGACGAAGTAGTATGGATAGGCTACTATGCCGACCTCCATGCCGAACCGAGATGAGAGCGAGACCGTGGACGAGTCCGATGCGATGCCTGATGGTGGGTCGCCAATGCCCATGCCACCGCGTGAGATTGGGGAGGGGATCAGGAACCCGGGAATACTCCGGCCTGGGCGAGGCGGCGATCGCGTGCATCTTCAGGCCACGTTCTACCATTACCTGCTCTTTTGTCAGGCAAACAAAGCGGCGAGTACGCACCGAATCTACCAATCCACCCTCTGGGCTTTCTATCGCTGGTGGAGGCAAGAACGGCCAGATGAGACGCTTGGCCCCCCACTGCTCCATGCCTACAAGCTTTGGTTGTGTGAGAGTCGTGATCAGGGGCAAGAACGATTGCAGGCACGGTCGATCAACAACTACCTCGCGGCGGTCCGGGCCTTCTGTCGATGGATTCACGCCCGATACCCGCTCAGTTGGGAGCCCGGCCGGGAGATTCCGGACGAGCGTGTCGACAATAAGACCTATCAGCGCCTCCCACTCAGCCCCACGCAAGTCACCACATTGATCGGCAGTTTCGATGACTCCCTTATCGGACGGCGCGATGCCGCCATGACCTATCTCATGGCGAAGACCGGCTTGCGCGCGATTCAGATCCAGCGGGCGGATTGCGGGGACCTCGAATGCCTGGAGATCCAGATACATCAGGGAACGGATGGTACAAAAGGAGTCAGTCGCGAGAACGTCATCCGAGCACAATGGATCTTGCGGACTCAAGGAAAGGGGCAGAAGACGAAGGAGAGTTTTGTGAATCTGATGCCTGAGGTCTACAACCGGCTGCAACGATATCTGGAGGCTCGCGGGCCGGTGTCGCCACGAGAACCGCTATTTGCCCGGCATCATGACAAGCTCACCGCGCATCTTCAGCAGGCACGGTCGAAACCGGGTGGAGCGGAGAGTTCAAACTCGGCGCCGAATGAGCGGTTGCGACTTACGACTCGCGCCATCCAGCTTCGAATTACGGAAGCCATGACCCGCTGCGGGCTGCGGGATGCCGCGCGACCTGGCGAAGCGTTACCGCCCGAAAGTCGCCGCCGGCGGCAACGACGGGTGACGCCACATAGTCTCCGTCATACGGCCGCGACGGAAGCCGCTCGAACCGAATCACCGTTCAAAGTCCAAGCCATGCTGGATCACAAGGACATCCGCACCACCCAAAAGTATTTTCACGCGATTGATCGGCTGGAGGAAGGCGCGGAATACGCCATCACGCGATATTAGTCGGCGAAACGCAGCTGCCTGTCAGCGTACGCTCTTTGGCCCTGCTAATTGATCAGCCGGTGTCCAAAACGCAGGGGACTTATCTCGTCGCTGTCTGAGATTTCGAAATAATCAGACCTTCCTTAGTCAACACCCATCGCCATCGGTTCGTGAGCGAGGCGGAGAGCGCCCGCAATCGCACACAATCGAAGGTCCGCACGAAAGTCGAACATATGCTTTTGGTGACCAAGCGGATCTTTGAGTGGGCCAAGGTGCGCGCCGGCGGGCTGGCAAAGAATACGTACTGGATCTGGGTCGCCTGCGATTGGGCGAATTTCTACGTCGCAAGGCGGCGCCTGTTGACGGTGGTGTCGCCAGTGGGGAAAGGACCTGCACCGGTGGGCCGCCCGACGGCGGACGAATCCCAGAGGCCGTTCCCGGATGTTCTCCTTCCGATCCTGATTCGCCTCGATGACCGACTCCAGAACAGATTTCTGAGCACAAACGTGAATTCATCGGACCTTCCCTAAGTCTGACAAACCATCCGTCGGAACGATCAACCTAAAATGTGAACTTGCGTTTTAACTCCAGGCGAAATACCTCAGGTCCCGAGGGACTACGGGGACGTGTGCCGGGATGAGGGTAGTAGGGCCACGATCTCTGGTCATTGGCGCAGCCAGGCCGCGAACGTATTGGACCACCTCTCGTGAATCAAATTGGGTTCACCTCATGAATCTCTTTGGATACACCCGTCTGTGGTCAGGAGCTATGCGTAACAGGTGTTTTCGTACTCTGTAAAACGTATCACGCTGAAAGTATAGAGATTAAGGCTGCCATTCGATGCTTCTGTCCGATATTGGCACGTCGCATGCACGAGACCAATGCAGAATCACGCAAGAGAGAGTCTAACGCGTGGACGACTCCTGCCAGATTTAGGTGCGGCCAACGTTCATTCGGCTGGTCAATCGTGGTTGACCAAACAATTCGATAACGTTTGGTTACCTATTTCAGCTTCTTGCATCAAAGGGGGTTTGCGATGGAACCGCACTATTTTGCAGAGAATCGTTACTCGTATATCGGTGTTCGTCGGCCACCAGCCAATGTGGATTACCAGGCCGACAGCCCGGAGACGCAATTTGAACGGCGCGTGCAAAGCCTGTTCAACGAAGGCCAGGTGCATTTGCAGCACGAGGAATATGCGCTGGCGCTGGACAAGTTCAAAGAGTTGATGAGTTTGATCTTGGTCACGGCACATCCCAGGATGCCGATCAACCCGATCTTCATCGATATCCTCGACTTCCCGCGCGATATCGCCTTAATCGACACGTTCTCCGCCAAAGCCGCCGACATTCTGAAGAAGACGCCACTGACACGGTATGACTTTCCACCCACGATTGTGAGTGAGCAGACGACGCTGCCGCCCGCCGTGATCGAGAAACTCAAATCTGCCTTAGAGAGTGGTTTGCAGATTACCTCATTCCACAATGTGGTAGGCGATCGGGTAAAGGCTGCGCTAGACGCCGCCGAGGACAAAGAGTGGACACTGGCGGTCAAGCAGTACCAAACCGCCTTGCAGCAAACGCCTGCCAACGATCTGGTGATGCGCGCGTCGCTGAGCCACGACCTGGCCGTGCTGTTTGAGAAGGCAGGCAACAAAGGCCAGGCGATGGAATTTAGCCAATCAAGCGCTAGACTATTTGCAGAATCCAAGCAAGTGGACGCTCAGGTGCAGGCGTTGGACACCGCCGCCGGCATCTTCACCCGCGCCGGGCAAAAGCCACAGGCCGATGAGTTTGCCAAGCAAGCCCGCGCCCTGCGCAATAGCAACAACCTCAACCCGGTCTTCATCCGCCCCACCAAGACGCTGACTGACAAGCTGAGCGGCGGTAACTCGCCCATCCTCAAGCGCGGATTGGGCATCCAGGTTGATCGCCCTATTAGCCCGACCGTGCTTCAACCAACTGCGCTTCTATCCACCGCCGATGCACCCACGCTGATGGCATTGACGTATGTGTCCACAGCTGTGCCGCAGAAATCGTATTTGGTTCGAGGCGCTGCCGAGTCGGCCAATATTGTGTTGGATGCCAATGCGACCGCCAACGTCAAGAATTTTCTCAGCGTACTCACCAACACGGTTGATCTGCAACTCATCACCGGGTTTATCGCGACGCATACGCAGTGGGTGGCCTATTTACCGCACATGTACTTCTACGTCATCCCCATGTCTATTGGCGATTGCTTTGCCGGGATGGGCACCCCACAACTGGCCGAGGCGCAATACAAGCAGGTGTTGGCCTACCCATTCATCAACAAACGCTACGAACTTCCCAAGTTGTGGACGCGCCTGGCACAGAGTTATCTGACGCAGGGCGACATGCTGTATCGCGGGGCCAAGGACAACATCGCTGGGTTTGCGGCGGCAAAAACCGTCTACGAAAACATCGTTCTCACCAACAAGACGCTCAAAGTTAACTCCCCGTTGTATCAAGATGGCAAATTCTCCACCATCAAGACGCGCGTCACCAACTTTTTGGCTGCGGCAGACCCAGCCACATTCAACGATAACCCGACCATCCTGATTCTGGTGTTAGAAGCGTTGAACAAACTGCAACAGATCGCAGCGGGGTTGAACTTTTTTGGCTTTGCGCCCAACTACGTCCCACCCTTCAGCTTCGAGTATTTGCAAAACACCGCGCGCTACTTTGCGCAGCAGGCCTCGCAAATCGAGCAGCGCTACATTCAATTCAAAAATCAGGCCGAGAACGAGGAATTCCGCCGTGAGCAGTTGGACCAACAGGCCGAGGTCGCCCGCCAAACCGTGGTGCTGGAGCAGCGCGGCGTGGCTGAGGCCCAAGCGGGCATCAACGTGGCGCAGGCTGGCCTGAACTACGCCGAGACCCAGCGTCAGAACGCCGTGGCCGCGCAAACCGCTTTCAATAATGTGCGCTGGGAGTTGCTGGAGCTATCGGAGGCAGAAGCATGGGCGGGTGCCGCCGCCGTAGACCAAGACGACGAAGTGAAGCAAACCTGGAACGGCAACTACTACAACGCCCGGGGCAAGCGTCGTTCATTGGTCATTCAAGATTTGGCCTATCGCCGCACGCGCATCTCGCATGATCTGGAGGCTGCAAGGTTGCAACGCGATATAGCATCGGCCAACGCCTACAAAGGCATCGCCCAGGCGCAGATCGGGCAAGCCCAGGCGCGCAAAGCCATTGCCGAGCAGCGCGTAAAAATCGCTCAGTTGCAGCAACGCTTTGCCGAGGAGAACCGCGACTTTTTAGACATGCGCGAGTTCAGCGCCAGCCTGTGGTACGAGTTGGCGCAGCAAGCCAAACTCATCAAGCAACGCTATTTGGATATGGCGACAGAGGTCGCTTTCCTGATGGAGCGTGCCTACAACGCCGAGACCGAGCGCAGCCTGCATGTCATCCGCTACGACTACAGCCGCACCAGCGCCAAAGACCTGCTGGGGGCCGACATGCTGTTGGGCGACGTCGACTACTTCACGCTGGATCATATAACGACGACCAAGACCAAGAAGATTCCGGTGAAGAAGACGATCAGCCTGGGCGATTCGTATGCGATGGCGTTTCAGCAACTCAAGACGCAGGGGCGGTGCTTCTTCGTCACCGAGTTGGCGCATTTTGACCGCGAACACCCCGGCTTCTACCTCGCCAAACTGCGCAACGTGGAGTTGGTATTTGTCGGCATCACTGGTGCCACGTCCATTGCGGGTACGCTGCGCAACATTGGCGTCTCCAAATTCCGCAAAGAAGATGGCACAGTGACCTCACGGCTGTATCCATCGGATGTGATGGCGCTATCGCAGTATGACCTGCGCCAGGATGCGCTGGCCTTTCGCTTCAACCCCAACGACCTGCGCCTGTTCGAGAACAACGGCATCGAGACCATGTGGCAGATCGAGTTACCGCTGAACGCCAACGACTTCGACTACAGTGAAATTCTGGATGTGCAACTGGTGCTATATTACGACGGCTTCTTCAGCCCCACGCTGGAGCAAACAGTCAAAGCCGCGTTACCCATCAAAGACACAGCCTCGCGCGCCTTCTCCATGCGCCTGTCCTTCCCCGATGAGTTGTTCTACCTGAAGAACAAGGGCGACGCAGAGGTGGTTTTCGATGCCGCTATGTTCCCGCGCAACCAGACCAACTTCAATCGCAACCAAACCACGCTCAAGGTATCAGGCAAGCCTGCGGCCATCAGCGGCCTCACCCTGCGGCTCAAATCCAAAATCCACGGCACGGAGTTAGTGTTGAAGACCGATGCGCAAGGCTTGATTACTGACGTTGCACCGCAACCGCTGAACGCGCTGCGCAATCAAACCCTGCTGGACGAATGGACGATCCGCATCACCGTCGACGACAACCCGACCCTGGTGCAAGGCGGCACCCTCGACCTCAGCGGCATCAGCGATGTGCTGGCGTTCTTTGAGTACGGGTTTGACTACCGCTAAGAACTGGAAATGACCATGTCAACTGGAGCCAAACAAGCCATCACCTCGCCACCCGCAGGCACAGGCAATGTACCAGGGCTGGGCGAGGCGTTCACCATCAATCTAAGCACCGGGCAAGGCGTGTATTCCTACAAGCTGCCCCTGCCCGACGGTGTGGCCGGGCACACCCCACGCCTGGCGATGGAATATGCGCACGGGCAAGGCCACAGTCCGTTTGGGTTTGGATGGCGATTGGGCGTGCGCGCAATCGCCCGACGCCTGGACCTTGGCGTACCCAACGAGGTCTCCCCAGAGCGCTTCACCGATTCGGGCGCAGAGATTGTGCCGATGGTGGATGGCAGCTATCGCGCATTAGCCGAAACCGCTTTCTCGCGCTATACCCGCATTGGGCAGGGCCACAATTTGGGCTGGAAGATTGAGGACCGCAACGGCGTGATACACGAGTTGGGCCAATCCGCCGACTCGCGCGTGGCCGACCCAGTTGACCCCGCACGCATCCACGAGTGGATGATCGAGCGCACCATTGACCCCTCCGGCAACGCCATCACGTACCGTTACACCCAAGACGCGGGCATGACGTATTTGGCCGAGGTGCGTTACGCCATTTACGCCGTGCGGCTGGACTACGAGTCGAGACCCGACGCGCGCAGCGATGCTCGGATGGGGTTTGTGCGCCACCGCGCCTTGCGCTGCAAACGCCTTGCGTTGTTCCTCGACCCAGACACGCCCAACGAGCGATTGATTCGCTCGTGGACCGTGGGCTACGAGCCCGATGCCCTGAGTGGGCTGTCGCTGCTGACCTCGGTGCGGATGACCTCACACGGCGCAGCACAAGATGGCTCGCAAGATGTCCGACGGCCAGCGACCAAATTCGGCTACACGCGCTTCCAACCCACTCAGTACGCCATCAATTGGATTGACCCGCCCGAGGAAGGCCCTCAACCGCCCCCGCTGAACGAGGACGATGTGGCGCTGGTCACGATGGACAACGCGCCGCTGCCGGGCGTGCTACACATTCGTAACGGGGCGCAGTATTACTGGCGTAACCGAGGCGACGGCCGTTGGAGCCACCCTGTGCCATTGCAGCGCATGCCACACATTGGCTCGCTTTCGCGCGAGGGGCTGGCGTTTCTGGACATGAACGCATCGGGCACCGCCGATTTGCTGGTGGCTGGCAATGACAAATTGCAGGGCTACTATGAAAACGGCGGTCGCGAGGGCTGGTCGCGGTTTGTGGCTTTCCCTCGTGGGCAGCGCACGACGCCAACCTGGCGTTCGCCCTCGCTAAAGCTGGCCGATTGCAACGGCGATGGCCGCATAGATGCGCTGGCTAACATGGGCCGCGCCATTGCACTGTGGCAAAACCAAAGCGAGCGCGGCTGGGCCGAGCCGCAATTGATCTTCAACAGCGAAAACGTTCCCAGCCTGGCCGACCCCACTGTGCATCTGGCCGATATGACCGGTGATGGTTTGCAAGATGTGGTGCGGGTGCAGTCTGGGCGGGTGGAGGTGTGGCCGAGCCTGGGGATTGGGCGCTTTGGCCAACCCATGCAGCTACGCAATAGCCCACGCCTGCGCGATGCCTTGCGTCAGCCACAAAGCGTGCTGCTGGCCGACCTGAATGGCGATGGCTGCGCCGATCTCGTTCACTTCACGCCCGAAGGCATCGAGATTTTTATCAACCAAAACGGGATGCAGTTTGCGGATGCGATTTTGATCCGCGATGTGCCGCCGCCCATTTCGGGCACGGTGCGTGCCGCCAACATGCAGGGGCAAATGGGCAGTGGGCTGGTGTGGAACAGCTATCGCGGGCGGACGATGGCGTACGTGCAATTGGCGTTTGGCAATTCGTTGCCCTATTTGCTCACCACGGTCGAGAACGGGTCTGGCCTGGTGTCGGAGTTGTTGTATCGCTCGGCTGTGGAAGACTTTGCGCGTGACGAAGCAGCGGGCGAGTTGTGGGACACCCACTTTCCGTTTCCGTATCTGGTGGTGGCGGGCACGCGCGAGCGCGACCTGGTGAGCGGTCGGAGCACCGCGCTAGATTTCAACTATCACCAAGCGCATTACGAGCCGAACACGCGCCAATTCCACGGCTTTCGGCGCAGTGAGCGCATCGAACGAAGCAATGGCAGCCTCAGCCGCGCCGATGTTCGCATCGTCTTTCACTACCTAATGGGTCAGGAGCGCTTGCCGGGCAACGGGCTGGAACACGCTGCGCTCAACGGCATGTTGCACCGCAGCGAGACCTATAGCCTGGATGGCTCACCCGATCAAAACAGGCCGTATCGCACCGAAGTCTCCGAGTATGGGCTGAGCGTATTGGGGATGTTGCCCGACGGCCGCAAACGCTCGTTCGTGTTTGTAGCCAAACACCGCCTGGAGGACACCGAACGAACCAACACCGGCGACCTGCGCGGAGAGGAGAAGACCTACACCTACGACGCAAACGGCAACGTGACAAAGGAGCAGCATCGTGGGTATGGCACGCATGCAGGCGTAGCGCAGCCCGAACGTAAACGCACTAGCGAGATCAGCTATGCCAACAGTACCACAGCCTGGTTGTTGGACCGTGCTTCGCGCATTGTGGTGCGCGATGAAGCGGGCGCGTTGCTCTCCGAGACGCGCCGTTATTACGATGGGCCAGACTTTGTGGGCTTGCCCCTTGGCCAGACGGTGCGCGGGTTGCTGAGTCGCGAAGAAGCGTTGGTGTTGCTCCAAGCTGAGTTCGACGCGCACTACGCGGGCATGAATGCCGCAACCCTGGGCTATGCGGCAAGCAACGACGTGGACGGCCATCTTGCCTTGTTCACTCAGACGGGTCGCTGCGCCTACAACACGCATGGCGTAAAGACGGCAATCCAGGATGAGTTGGGCAACACATCTGCATATGAACACGATGCCGACCAGTTGTTTCGCATCAAGTTGACCGACGCGGCAGGAGTGACACAGTTTGCGTTTGACCGCGCCATCGGCCAACCCACTCGCATTGCCTACGCCGATGGCACACAGGCGCAGTTTGCCTACGATGCACAAGGGCGTGTCACCGCTACAGCGCTGCCCGGTGAGTCGTTGGCCGATGCGCCGCGCCAATACCGTTACGACGACGCCAATGTGCCGCACGCGCGCATCGCGCAATTGCGGTTTGCGCCCGGCGCGGCTGGCCTGGCGCAAGCGGTAGCCTACTTCGATGGCGGCGGCAAAGAGGTGCAACAGCGTGCCGAGACGCAAGGTGGGCAATTCGTGGTGTCGGGCTGGTGCGCCGCCAATGCCTGGGGCGAGGCCGAGCGCGAATACGAGCCCACCTTCTCCAACAACCTGGCCTTTGCCGTGCCAGACTTAACCGCCAAGCCGCACCGCGATACGTTTTACGACGGGCGCGGGCGAGTGGTGAAAACCGTAAACTACAACGGCGGCGTTTCGACAGCGGCGTATTTTCCGTTTGAGGTGGTAACCCGCGACGCCAACGACCACGACGCTTCGGCGGCGAATGTGGCGCGCGGGCAGTTCAACACGCCTCACCGCGAGCTGTTCGATGTTTTTCGCTACCGCACGCAGGTGATTGAAGATCTGGGCAATGGCGCAACGATGACAACGCGCTATAGCGTGGGTGCGGGTGGCGAGGTGTTGAGCGTGAGCGATGCGAACGGCGTGATGGCCACATATGAGTATGACCGGTTGGGCAACCGGCTGAGTATTCAGCAGCGCGATGCAGGGGCGCGGCGGTTGTATTACAACGCGCGCAAATTGATCGTGCGCACGCTGGATGCCAACGGCAACGACATTCGCGCAATGATAGATACGCATGGGCGCATCACCCAACTGGTCAGCGGGGGCATAACGCTGGAGCGATACCGCTACGACGACCTGGCGCAACACGCGTTTGGGCGCCTGGCCGAGGTGAGCTATGTGGGCGGCAGCCAGAAGTTCATCTATAACCCGACCGGCAGCCTGGTGGAACACGAGTATCGTTTTGATGGGGTAGCCGCGAGGCACACGCTGCGCCACGAGTATGACTTGCTGGGGCGCGAAGTGGCTGTGCAACACCCCGACGGTACACGTCTCGCAAGAACGCTGACGTCGAACGGGTGGACACAAGCCATCCCTCGCTTTGTGAGCAACGTGCGCTATGACCCGCGCGGGTTGCCGGTGCAGGTGACGTATGCCAACGGCGTGGTGCGCGACATGCAGTACACGCCTGGCCCAGGTCGCATCAAAACCCAAACCACGCGCAACAGCCAGAACCAGATTTTGGAGAGCAGTACCCTGGACTTTGACCAGATGGAGATGCTGTTGAATTGGCAGGACAGCGCGGCGGGTGGCGCAGGGCAGCGCAGCTTTTCCTACGATCCGCTGTATCAAATCAAAGGTGTGACGACGATTGAGAACGGCGCGCCAGTGAGCCGCAGCTATGACTACGCCAACCACTACAACCTGACGCGATTTGACGAGGCTGGCTGTGTGATGCACTACGACGATGCCGCGCACCCCGACCGCGTGGCTGGTGTGACACTCAACGGTGCAGCGCGCGTGAATGTGACGTATGACACCAACGGAAACTTGCTGAGCTTGCCCGGCAAGACGTTGGCCTACGACGCCAAGAACGAACTGACGCGCTTTACCGCCGTATCCGGCCTGAGTGCGACCTATGCCTACGACCACACCGGCCAGCGTGTGAGCAAGACCGTGGACGACGGGCATGGGCATGTCTCACGCACGTTGTTTGTGGGCGCACTGGTCGAAATTCGCGATGACAAACCCGCCTACTTTGTGCGGCTGGGGCATTTGCGCGTCGCCATTGTGTTCGATGGCAATACACGCTTTGTGCATGATGACTATCTGGGCAACTCAGCCTTCTTTACGGATGGCGCAGGCACCAAGATCGCGGCGATTGTGTATCACCCGTTTGGCAACGTATTTAGCAGTTCGGGCAATGTGGATTTCCGAACCTTCGGCGCGCATCCGTTCGATGCCGAGTCTGGCTTCTTCTACATGCGCAAACGCTATTACGCACCGGAGATCGGGCGCTTTTTGACGCCCGACCCGCTGGCGATTTACCAGCCGGAAAAATTCTTGAACAACCCGAAGGCGCTGCACCCGTTTATCTACGTCGCCAACGATCCGCTGAATAAGACCGACCCAACCGGCCTCTCGTTTTGGAGCGTGCTGGGCGGCGTTGTGGGTGTGATTGTGGGCGTGATTGCTGCTGTGGCGATTGTGGCCCTCACGGTGATGACGGCAGGCGCGTTTGGTGTGTTTGTGGCCGTGCTGGTGGGCATAGGCTTAACAGTAGGTGCGTTTGGGGTGATGGTGGGCTTGTACGCCATCGCCAGCGCAACGGCGGGCACCGGCTTTGGCGACTTTATGCGCGGCTTCTTGATTGGGATGAATGCGGGGTTGAACGCCGGTTTGGCCACCGCCATCTTTGGGCCGTTTGTGGGTGTGTCGCTGGGCGTCATCAACTTTTTAGCCGTGTTCGATGGCGTTGCGCAGAACAGTTTTTACCAGGGCGTTTTGGGCTGGGCGAGTTGGCTGATGCCGATGTCGTGGTTGGCGACGGGCGTGGGGCTCATCTTCTTCGTCGTCAACGTCGTGATGCACTTCTTCACAGTGACTATCCCCGGCTGGTTTGGTGGCAGCGGTTGGGATGCTGCGCGCATTGACCACATCAGCATTGATTGGGGCACGGGCATCATCGTGATGGGCGGCGGGTTGATTGAGCCATCAGGTGGTGCGGATGGCTTCAACCTCGGTAACTTCGTCTTCCTGCGGGAGGGCGCGAGCGGCGATGCAGGTCTGGTTCGCCATGAGACCGGGCACGGCCTAAACGTGGCGGCCTTTGGCGCGTTATTCCACTATGTGGGCGCATTGGATGAAAACCCACCGGGTAACCGAGGACATGATGCCTTTGCAGAGAGGCTGGCCGAGAGCCACTCGAATCGGCCAGGCAGCCCAACTGTTCCACTGTGGGGATAAGGGCCAAGGAAAAGAAGCAGAATAGTGCTGGAGATCTGCAACGGCTTAGTACATACGATTTGAAGTGCGAAGCGATGCGCTGCATTCAGGACCAGACGTGTCCCTGTAGCAAAATTGGACTTGGAAAAAACAGGAGGCAGTTGAGACCACCTGGGGGAATACCTCCCGATTGTATCGGCGATGAGCCCTGTGGTGTGTCTCCCACGATGCCAGTCGGCTCAACGCCGGTCGATTCTCGTCGTCGGCAATGAGAGCCCAGCTCGCGGATCACGCGCCTGGTCTTGCTGGCGCGAATGGATGGACCGGATGCCTGGAGTACCTATCAAGGGTTCACCAGGATATTGTGACAGGCGCCCGCTCCATTGCGAACAACGCTGACCTATTACGGGGCAAAGAAATGGTGGAGCACACGCGCTTGGCCCAGCGGCTTGCGATCCAGATCTTTTTGCCGATCCGCATGCGCCCGTGGCAACGCGGGACCAACGAGTATACCAACGCGTTGCTGCGTCAGTACTTGCCCAAGGGGACAGACCTGTCCTGCTATACTCTGCGATAGTTGAGCGCCATTGCCTATCGGCTGAACACGCGCCAACGAAAATGTCTCGACTTTGCGACCCCGCTGCAAGTCTATGCGCACGTGCGCTATCATTCGCCCGTTGCACTTGGAGCTTGAAACCGCTCGTTACTAGGCGGCAGGAACCATAAGAGCAATCCACGCTGGGTAGCTGTTTCCTTACATCCACTCCTGCTAAGAGTTCATCGCCGCGCCAGCTCAATATTGACATGTGTAAGGCAACAGGCTACAGTAAGAAGTGAAGATTACGAATTTTTCCCATAAGGGATTGAAGAAACTATATCTCGAGGACAAGGCCAAAGGTCTCCCTCCCGATGCGGTGGATAAACTCCGCGCCATGCTGTCCTTTCTACAGGATATGCGGGAGCCGGAGCATTTACGCGCCTTTCCTTCATGGAAAGCCCATCAGCTCACCGGCAATCGCAAAGGCGTCTGGAGCCTGCACGTCACACGCAATTGGCGTCTGACGTTCCAGATTAAGGACGGGGAAATTGTGGAGGTGAATTATGAAGACTATCACTGAGGGGAAAGCTATGCGGATGTTGAAGCCGGTCCATCCGGGCCATTTTTTACGATCGGAAGTTATCGAGGCTCATCATCTGTCTGTGACGGAAGCGGCTAAGGTGCTACGTGTCTCGCGCCCGACCTTATCGAGTTTGCTCAATGCCAAGGCGGATCTGTCGGGTGACATGGCGTTGCGCTTTGAGAAGGCCTTCGGAGTCGATATGGAGACGCTCATGCGAATGCAAAATTCCTATGACATCACCCAAACGCGCAGTCGGGCGAAAGACATTCGCGTTCAGCGCTATCAGCCAAGGCCTGCCGCGTGAGTGACGAAGACGACGCCTTCAACACTATCACCAGGGGCGAGGATCTTCCGGATCCACGCTTGCAAAGTTTCGCTGTGGTCACGGCTATTGTGCCTGGTGAGCGTCCTGTGGTGAGGCTGTCGCGTACGATCTTTCTTCCGGAAGAAGAAGGACAGACGGCGGATCGAGGATGGATCGGTCCTGCGCGCGTCCTGCACGTGGTTCGTCATGAAGGCGAGATCAACCACCATGTGGAGATGGCTGAGTCGCTCGTCGTTGGTGAGCGCTATCCCATTGCGGTAGATGCGGAATTCCGATATGTGGAAGCGGCGGGACGCTATCTGGCGGCAAAGATTTTCATGGAGATCCTGCAAAGAAAACCAGAAGATTATCAATGAAAGGCCGCGGCTGTTCCGAGTTGTGAAGGGTCTATCACGCTCTGACCGACCAGCGGTGGTGCGTTCGTTCGCTCCTGCCTTGGCCGTGGGGTGCTGGGTACGCCGCCAGAAAGCATTCTAGGAAGGTCTGACTCATTCACGGTTTCACTTGGCAACCGGTTCCTGGGTTGGTCACCCGGGGGAAGTCGGTGGGTAGAGGCTGTTCCGAGAGCCTTTTGGCGGGTGCACCGCCATTTCCGTAACTACTGAATATCGTCCAGGTAGCGTTCCGCCCCAAATCGTATGCGGTTGACCTGGTCAATGAGGACCTGGGTCGTCTGAATGGATTCATGCCGCATGGTCCTTTTGAGCTCAGACGGGCTCGCCCCTTTCCGATAGGCCAAGGCTCCGCCCGACAGCCGGAGTGACAGGGCGGTCACATGGGGTTGGGCAAGGCCCGCTTCTTTGAACCCGGCCTTCAGCTGCTTCCGCATCCCGCGTGTCGTCATGCGCTCCCCTCGGGAATGCGGATGATGATTCGTGAACAGCGGATCTTGTGACGGGAAGTGGCCGTCAGGATATCGCTGCCGGAGATACGCCCAGAGCTTGGTGCTGAGATCCGGTCGAACCACGACGGGCTCCTGTTTGGCTTTGCCTTTGCTGTGCAACAACAGCAGACTGCCTTCCTCTCCGTATTCCGTGAGATCCCCGATGTTGGCTGCGGCCAGTTCGGACTCCCGTGCTCCCGTGCGAATCATCAACGCAGCGAGGAGGTAGTCCCGTTGACCCACGAGCGTGGTCACCGGGAACTGCTTCAGGAGTGTTTGAAGATTCGTTCGGGTGAGCAAACGATGCCGCAACCAGCGAGCCCGCGGCGGCCCTGAGACAGCCGCAAAGGGGTTAACGGACAGGTGGCCGGCGGCCAGGAGAAAGCATCCCCATTGCCGGACGGCCGACAGGTGTAGGCCTTGTGAGGCCTTGCTCCGTGTGCCGGGTGTTGCAAGCCAGCATGCATACCGTGTCGCCAATGTCTCGGAGACGGGGAGGGTGGGTTCATGCTGCTGCCACCATTCGTGAAAGGTGGCGAGTTTTCGCGCATAGGTCGCGACCGTGGTGTCGGCAATCACTGACGCCCGCTCATGAAGAAATGCCGCGATCAGGGTCGAGGCCTGATCGGGTGTGATAAGAGTTCGACCTGATTTCATAGTACCTGGTATACCACAACACACCGCTCATAGCAACAGTTCCTGGGGCGCATGTCCGGAATTCTGCGGAGAAATTGCTTCGACTCAGGACGGGTAGTGGTTGGAATGAATTGTATACCAGGTACTTATGCCCTGCCTGCCGACATGCTGAGGTGGGGTTGAGTACTAGGGTACAACATGGAGCGAGGGCCATTCCCGCGTATCGACAAACTGTCGACCACGCTAGGCTGTCCGAGCACAGGCATTCCCTGATCAAGAACCCAATGTGCTACCAGGACAGAGTTTCGTAAACCGCAGGTCGGTGGTTCGATTCCACTCGCCGGCTCCATTTATCAAAGACTCACATTGCCACCGTTGGCGCATGTCATCACGATAGCCCCAA
>WBZN01001351.1_pt1 | contig 15141 bp, 19 predicted proteins | sample 5204281 | NCBI WGS metagenome assembly WBZN01 (sample SAMN12344347, study PRJNA552823) | activated sludge metagenome | biome: Activated sludge suspended growth; feature: Nitrification reactor; material: Wastewater; isolation source: activated sludge from nitrification reactor of wastewater...
GAACTCATATGTAGACCGTCCCCGGACATCAAGAATGACCAGGCCCGGTTGCCCTAAACGGTTCTGAAGCGTGTCACAATCGATGAGTAATGGATGTTGCATCGCGTATCCTCGTTAAGTGATCTACCCGGCCAATAGCTTACCGAACCCTCACCAATGAACACAACAGGACTGTTGTTGAAACGCGGGAAAACCTATCATTGGCGGGTTTCCCATTGCGGTAAGCAGCTTTGGAAATCTCTTCAAACTAGCGACCACAAGACCGCCGTGATACGGTCTCGTTATCTGTCGGCAAGAGTAGCGGCTACAAAGATTGAGGGGCTTTATGCTACCGATAGCGTTCTTGTCGAGCGAATCAGGAGGACCATGGACCAAGCCCTGAAAGACATCATTGCGCAGTGGGTTGAACGGAAGCTAGACGAGACGGAGCAAGCCCGCGCCGTCTCTCCCCATACTCCGCCTGACGATGGGGACGAAAAGGACGAGTACACCGAAGCCGACATATGGGCGGACCTCTGGGAGGAGTCAACGGAACAGCTTGAGGAGAATCGGCTGTATATCGTGGCTGATCTGGCGAAAACACTGCTTCAGGGACTTCAGTTAGAGCCCCCTCAACTCAGACGCTTTCAGCGCGAACTCCTCAAAGCGAAAGCCGGTCTCTACCGGGAAGAGACACAGCGGGCGCGAGGCGACTACTCAACGTACCTGGATGAACTTCGGCAAACCGCCACTTCCGTAAATCTCCGCTCCTACTCCCCTGCTGAGTCTCCTCGATCCTCTGTCGCCATTGGGGAAGCGTTCACGGACTACATGCGCGAGCACAATTATCGAGAAGGACAAAAGCAGATAGAAACGACGCTTCGTCATTATCTATCCCATGCCGGACTTTCCTTAACTTCCCCCTTATCCGCAATCACGAAGCCGACGATTACGAGTTATAAGAAGACCCTGCTAGGTCGAAACCTTAAAGTTAGTACCGTCAACAAGGAACTTATTCACATCGGCCACTTCCTCAAGTGGGCCAAGGCTCATGACCTTGTTACTATCGTGGCGACCGACGGCCTACGCATCTCCGGCAAAGCACAAGCCGAAAACTCGACCAAGAAGCTCCCCTTCTCCCTTCAGCAGATGACAACGCTTCGCCTTGAATTGGAGAAGGTGCGCCAACGGGTGAAGGATGGGAAGCAGCCGGGTTGGTCGGATGCCACTCTGGAACTTGGTTGGGTCTGCCTTGCCTCACTTTATACGGCGGGTCGCTCTGCTGAGATCTGGAAACTTCACGCGGATAAGGTCTGCCTTGAAGATGGAATATGGTACCTCGACTTTGGAAACGACAAATCCCGCAACGTCCGAGTAAAGAACCGTCAAAGCATCCGGCGCGTTCCCGTTCACAGCGACTTAATGAAAGCGGGATTTCTCGACTTCGTAGAGGCCAAACGGAGCGTTTCGGCAACAGGCCGGTTGTTTCCAATGGTCAAGCACTCTAGTGCAGTGTCCATGTTTTTCCGTCGAATCATGAGACGCGCCAAGATCGACAGACCGGAATTGACACTGCATAGTGTCCGTCATACCTATGCTACAGAATTTGCTCGGCTGAATGTCCCCGACAAAGTGGCACAATATCTCACCGGCCATGCGATGGGCCATGATGTTCACAGTCGAGTGTATATGCATTACGCGCCCGAACTGTCTACGCTCAAAGAGGCATTGGAGAAGGTGAGGTTTTGAGTGCGCTGTTAAAGTTAAGTCCCTCATCATAATGCAATGTGCGGTTGGACGGCGCTAACAATATGCATCACTGTCTTTGCGTCTACAATAATCTGTGGATGTAATAGCATGCCCTCGCTTTCGCTGTGTGAATGCTTAAATGCACCACAGATACTACCTATCGCGTGCTGTTCATTGAGTAGCTTTGTTGCTCGATCAATGTCACCCTCCCTTATTGCCTGCATCATGTGCGCTTCAAGTTCTTTGTATTGTACTTGATGCATAGGCGTGAGGACTGACGGGGGAATATACGGTGGTATTCGGTGTGCTAAGGCATCTCGATAAACCTTGGCATATTGCTTGCGCCAGGTTAATAGAACAGCCGCATTCACACACTCAAGAACCTCTATAGGTAAGTGCTTTTTGGTCTCTTTCTTAAAAAGACCCACTTGGCCTTCCTTGAGCTTTGGATTTATTTCTGAGTCATGCTCAAGCACATAGGCCCAAGCGAGATTATCGGGGATACCGTGAACGTTTATGAGGAACGCATGAAGATTTATTTCTAGATTAGTGCGTTCCTCATTGTTTAGCAGGCTGGCTCTGCTGAGAGGATAAATGGTGAAGATGTTTTCAATGCACTTCCTAACGATCATGAGCCTTCTACAGACTCCGTGCAGCACATATTCACGTGCCTTTTCGCTTTTCAATGATGGCAACAGCGCATAGGCTACTGAAACGAATAAAGTCCCAAGTTCCGATTGCACGATATGATAATCACGTTCCACCTTAGTGGATGCACCAGAGGAGTATTTCATTTGGTCTCAAAGTCCACAATACGATTCATGTAATGCTCCTTCGTAAGAGGCCATTGTATGGCTATTACGTATGACGGCAATGGACGTGATTTAAGACCTAGATATGTGAAAAACGAAGAAAGTTTTCATTTATTTTGGATGAACCATTAACCAAAATCATATATCGCTACCTTGATAAACTCAATTCGGCTACACAGGAGGTAGGACGGACGTGCATTTCATGGGTTACGCGCACACAGAGGCATTCAGTCTGGAGAAGATTAAGAAGTCGATGGACGTGTTAGGGAAAGCGTATAGAGGAACGCTGAAACGGTTTAATATGTCCGCTATTCCGCCGGGAGTACTAGCCAATGAGGGCGGATTATGGAGCATCGTGGATTTTATGAAACCTGGTGGATTGGTCAACTAAGCATTTGATGGTGTTGCACCGCTCAAACCATGCTTCTATGTCAGCGGACCTGTCTTGAAATTTTCCTATCCACTGTTGGTTACGTCCCTTTACCCATCCGTCATACTGTCCTTCTATAAATCCGGCCACAAACCCGATTTTATAGCTCGGGTCAATAGTTTGCTCCGTCTCCGCTCCTTCGAGTAGGATTGTTCTGAACAAAGCGGCCAGAAGGATCAGCAGGATAGACGCCCGTCTTACATTCCGAGAGATATGCATGATACTTCCTCTAGTTGGTATCCCATGCTTGAAATTTGCACAGTACCGTAAGACTACGCCTTGCTTCTAGACCAAGTCATACCAAGGCTGATCCTCTCCAATTGCCTTCTCTCGACGCTGCTTGACCTCAGGCTGAGCCTTCACGCTCGGCGGTGTCTGTTCCTTAGCCCGAACCGTTACCCTCTCCTGCTTCCTCAGGGACGGGCGTAAGTGCCCCCTTTGTGGAGGGGGCTCAGGAGAGGAATAAGACCGTGGCAGAGGTAACGGCGGAGGCGTGTTCCAACCCTGTAGACCATCCGGTAAGGAGACCTCAGGAGGGTTCAGCCTTTCCTGTTGCCTTTGAGCGACACTCTCCCGATTCTCCCATATCCCTTGATCGCTCCGCCTCCAGGCTGGGTTTCTCTTCAGGAAGTAAGAAAGGCCTCGCTGAAAGTCCGGTTCCTCAAAGACCACAGAGCCGACTTTGCCTCTACGATCTCTCCCATAGGTTTTACGTGACGCCTCAACGCGAAGCTCATCAAACTCAATCCGTCTACCCAGTAGCGTAGAGTGAACAAACTTCTCTATCGCCTTCGAGATGACCAGATGGTTATAAGATCGATTCGGCTCATGGATGACCTTCACCAGACCATGTCCAACTCGCTTCCAGACTCCACGTGTCTTAGTAAGGAAAAGACGAACGGCTTCTTTAAAGAAGTATTCAGAAAAAGGCTCTGTTCCCTGCTCTTGAGACAGAACCTTCCTGATGAGTCTGGTTTGAACGACCTCACCTTGATAATGGTCTAAGAGGTATTTCTCGACCCTGTCCATAAGCGTAAGTGTCGGATTGTCCTGCATAGGCTAGACCTCCCAGTATCGGCCTTAGGTGGTCCTTAGCTGTGAGAATCGCCCACAGCCTAAGGCTCAGCCTAAGGTTATCTAAGGCTCAATTCTGGCTCGGTCTCGTCAGTACTGCCCCAGTCTATCGGGTCTACCTTTCCCTCGACCTCCCGCCCTACCTTAACCAGAGCTTGTCCTTGCCTCTTCCACTCAGAATTGTTCTTTAGAAACAAGCGGATAGCTTCACGAAAGAGGGTGTCTGAAAACGTAGCTGAACCTATAGTCTTCTTATGGGCTGAACTACGTTTTGATGGGTTAGGGTCTAACGGTTTGGAAATTTCCGCCTTGATCATCTCTGTCCGTAGAGCCTTTCCTTGGTAATGAGCGTCGAGATATTGCCCTACCTTCTGCATGACCTCATAGGTCTGACTGGTCTTCAGCCGGTTCTCTGAGGCCTGGTCCGTCCATCCAGCCTTAGGAAAGGCCTTTGTCAGTCTTGTCTTGAACGTCCTTTCCGGCGAGTCGAGATGAACGACATAGATTCGTGCGGGTAACGCCTTTCCATTCTTCACAAGCCGACACTGTAAGCGGCCCATCGCCTGTTGAGCGTCAGAGGCAGCAACGGCTTGATGGACAAGGTCTACTTCTGTGAAGTCGATCTTACTAGCGATAGATTTTCTTGCTCCACACATTGAACCGGCGATGTCTGCCTTATGTCGCTGCTGCACTCCGGCGAGAATGCCTGTTGAACAGTACCGGAACTTGTTGGTTCCGACATGGTTTCCGTAGGTCGTGAAAGCTATCCTCGATTGTGTCGTTCCTTCAGCGTCTACGATCTTCCGGTTGATGTCGATACCGGCCTGTGTGAAAGCTCGTTGAAGCTCGTTCACATAGTCCAGTCCGTCGTCTTTGTACGTGAGGACTAAGACCCCCTCATTGTCAGGAGTGGCCTTGATCGCATTGACGACAAAATCTAGAACCTCTTTGGTTGAGGGAGTCGCCTTGCGGATGTCGTCTAGGTGTCCTTTGATTGTGCTCTTCCCTCCGCCTCGCTGAAGGTGGGTAATAGACATATCTGAGTAGTCGATGATTCCGGCTAACCCTTCAAGTCCGTACTCCGTCTTGAGCTTCTGGAGCATAGGGAAATGGTCGTCAGCGTTCTTGATGGTCGGATCAAGCGCCGCCAACATCCCCACTTCAAACGAGGCGTTGAGTTCAATACGGTTAGTAAGGCACGGCGGCATGGTGTTGATGATTGTGACGACTCCGCTTTGACGGCCTCGAATAAGGCGCAACGGAGACGGAATCATCTGGAGAAATTTACAGAGAAGGGTTTTTTCTACCTGGTGTAGTGGGTTGACCTTCTTGACCAAGCCTTCCAGCGCGGCAATGTCGTCAGCGCTTAAGGCCGGGGATTGAATCATCCCTTCTGCATACCCCAAAGCGGTTAGCTTCTCTTGGCGGAGGTTCTCAGTCGTGAGCGCCTGAAAGAGCGGCTCAAGGGTCTCAACGAGAGGCACGAAGTCATGCGCCTTAGGATGGTCCTTAGCTCTCCAGAGACACATCTGAAGGGCGTTACAGAGAAGCCCTTGATCGAGATACCCTACTTCGTTCTCGCTAAATGCTTCGTCCACAATGCAGAGGTCTCGCGGCTCTCCGTGATAGAAGAGAAACTCCTCTTGTTCTTTGGTGGGTCGCTTGGCGAGATGCTTCAGCTTGTTGTGAGCTACCAGGACAATAGGCGCGTCCTTGCCGTCTTCGCTCTGCTCATACTTCCCGGTCCAGTCGGAATGTAAAACAGCGATGCGATGGGAAGGCACAGGAAAGCGAAAGGCGGAGGTGCCTTTATCGGCTCGCGTCATTTGGTCGCGGAGTTCGTAGAGGCTTTCAATTCTAGCGGCGGTGATGATCGCGGAGACGTGGCCTTGATGGTTCCATGGTCGTCCGGGTTGACTCAGCATGTACAGCGAACCAAGGCCGCGCATGAAGGAACAAAGACCTGTGGACTTGCCCCATCCCGTACCGGAACCCCATCCCCATTTTCCATGCAGGCTTGTATCCTTGCCGTCTACCATCCCGGCCAGAAGCGAATGAAAGGAGCGGAGAGAATGGTCATGAGCGGGACTGAGTCGGTTGTGATGGCTCTCAAGTTGGTCCCGGTGCATCTGGTAAGAGCAACGGGCCAGCCGTTCGCGTTGATGTGTAATCATGATTGATGAAGTTTCGCCCCTTCATTTGTTGTGTGAAACCACGAAGCGCCCAACCATCTTCCTAGACAACTCCGGGGGCGAATCCGGGATACCCTAGGAGACGATTGGACGCCTCGTGCTTTCACGGTTAATTGTAAAGTCAGAAACAGTCTACGGTCCGGCTTGTCTGCGTACACTTCCTCGCGCTTCCATTCGGACCATAAGCTGTGAAGTTATGGACTGGGTTCTGATAGCTAGGCTCTCCATAAGTAATAGGAGCCTGTATCTCCGATGATCGTTCGGACTGATACTGGTTGAGGTCGAGTCGTTCCTGTAGGTAAGCATCGGCTTGAACCTTATCGGCTCCATACGAAGGCGTAGAGGTCCAAGAGTTAGCGCCGTTCGCCGTCAGTTCTTCTAGTGAGAGATCCACAGCGAAGGCCACAGAAGGAACCACCACACAGAGCACAAGACACGTTACTAGTATCGCTAGCTCCATCTCCTTCCAGACCTGTACCAGCCTCCGAAACAGCGGGCTTCCTTCTCCCCGGTTGTAGGCTTCCATCATGAGTCCTTCCATCTCTTGGCCTACGTCGCCCTTGTCGGCGGCTTCCTTCACGGCTTCTCGGTTGGGCGACATACTCATGAGGAGCGTTCCAAGCTGATAAGCAATCTCTTCGGCCTTTCCCTGGTGTCGTTCCGCTCGCTCTTCTATGGTTTCCATAGTGTCTCTCCTCTCGTAGGTTGATGAGTGCGCTAGTAGAGTGCTCGCTTGATTCCCTTGGCCTGCTCCTCCGTTCTCACAGCTTCGTTGATTAAGGTCAGCCGCTCAAACACATCCGCCAGTCCTTGAAAGATCGTGGAGCCTTGACCGTCCTTTGCAAGCTGTCGCATTCGGGGAAGGGCTAGCCGTACATCCGGCGAACGCATGAGCGAGGGCTCCGGGCAGAAGTACCCCATAGACACAAAGACGAAGGATAAGGCGCGGTCGAGTTGATGGGCGGGAATGGGGCCTCTAGTTGGCATGAGATGTACGCTACTCTCTTCCATAGCGTTGTCCTCCTGGTGGTCTAAGCGACGTGTCATGCAGGAAGTATTGACCAGAGCGGAAACACAGTCAAGTAGTCAAACCTAGGTAAGTCTTGCACCTGTGTAAGTCTTGCAACTATGCAAGAGTGAGGACCAGCGAAAGGTCGCGCTAAGGCTGAGCAATCCCTTTGCAAGGCTGCAAGTCTTGTACAGAATCAGCGTGAAAAATTTATTTTTGAGGGGAGGACGGCTAGCAGCCTTCTCCTGAGAGCGTCTATTGTGGGCCTAACTAGATACATAGTTATGCCTACCATTAGGAGCACAATGGATTCGCCTTCCGACAGACTCGAACGTCAGCCGGAATGCCCTCCAAAACGAACAGGGCGGGCTAAGGTTCAACGATGGACGCGGGGCCGGAGATAGGGGCGCAAGGCGTGGCTGTCTCTCCTGGACAGCTTTAACGCCTCGTTCTATGACTCTGCTCTTAAACCGGCCTTCCCCACCACCAGGGACGATCTTCTGAACCGGGAGGACCGGCGACAGTGACACGCTCCTTAACGGCTGGTTCGAGGGCTGGTTTTTCCGGGCGATGTTCCAGAAGAAAGTCGATCAAGCCTTCATTCCATCGTCTAGCGGTCCGGGGCTTTAGGGTGAATGCGGTCCGGCTGGTCTGTGTTCTGGCTACGATTCGTTTCACTGTACTTCATGTCTTTTCTCCCTCCAGAGAATGGGTGATAGGAAATGACCTCCTCAAAACTGAACCCAAATCTTCTTTTGGCGGCCTTTTTTGAAGTGGCATTTGCCCCAGGATCAACGAGAGGCGGCAACCCTAGGGAAGGCTAGGGGCACCACCCTCAATCGTTCCTAGGGCATTTGCGGGTAGGCGGTCTTACTGGATCGGCAACGAGCCGTCAGTCGGCTGAATAACAGGGGACTGGGAGACGGCGTAATCTCGGCGCACAGTGCCATCCGAGTACGCAATTGTGGAGACGGCTGGTGTCTCCGTCCGGCTCAACTCATGCCGCTCTTTGTTCGGTGAGAGGGCGGAGTCGATCATTTCCAGCTTCGGCTTGTTTTCAAAGGCGGCGATTTCTGCTGTAGTTGGAATATGGATCAAGTGAAAGTCTCCTCTATGCCGTTACGGGTGCGGCGTCATCGTCGTTGAAAATGTCTTCATCTGAAATGCCGTGCTCACCCTGCTCTCCGGGGTCGTCTTGGCCTAAGGCTTGGAAGTAGGCACGGCGGGCGGCGGAACGAGCGGCGTCTTGAGCTTCAGTCTTGGCCTGTGCCTTGCGGTCTGCCCTGAGATTCTCGCGAGCTTGGGCCACTGCATCCCCATCCATCTGGAACCGGACAGGCGTGGTGTCGTTCGTCCGATCAATCGCGCGGTGTCCTACTGCGTTCTGAATTTCTTCTTCATGGGCTCGGATAAAGTCTTCGACCTCTCGCCGATAGCTAGGAGACTTTTCGTAGCGTGGATCTGCAAACATTTGCTGGATGCGCTCGGCGTAAATAGCTTGATCCTCGGCGGCACGAGCGGCGGCTTTATTTGACATCGCTCTTTCAAGCGCTCCTGCTCCAATCTGGATACCGCTACCTACTGTCCCCGGCGCGTGCTCTTCGCTGTTCCGAAGCATAATGGCCACAGCGTCCCGCCAATCCGGGTCAGACTCGTATCGAGGATCTCTAAACGCCGCCTGGACTTCGGCCTGACTGTTGAATGCGTACTTGCTCCAGTCGGCCTCGGCGCCAAGGTACCGATTCATGCGCTTGCCCGGTTCAGTTTCTTTCCTGTCGTCCTGCCCAATCATGTATCTATGAAATGACATTTAGCGGTTTTCCTTTCTGTTCATCTGATTTGAAATGTGGTGAGACCAGGCTTGAAAGCCCGCGTCTTGAGTCGTGCTGAAGCAAGCCCATCCGTTGCAGGCACACACGGCGCTTGAGAGGTCATGCGGGCGAAGGAGGGTGACGGCCTTACTGCGATCTTCGAAGCGGTAGGAACATTTCGGTTTGATTGTTGGCATTGAGACCTTTGCTGCTTGGGGGACGAACGCATTCACCAAGGGAAGCCGAATTGCTTCCCTCGACAGATGGTTCTATGGAAATGGGAACAAGAGAACGAGACTACGTAGTCGGTGAAGACTTCGGAGCAAGGGGATTGAAAAAGGCAGAGGTTCGCACACCCATGTCTAGACCTTGGCTAGCCGCGCTGAAGATCGGGCCGAAGTAGTCTACGGGTTTAACGGGGGCCTTTTGGTAAGGCTTCACTGCGTTAGCGCGATTGTAATACTCTGTTGTGAAGGCCTGAATGTTACGCGTGTGCTGGTAGTTCGAGTTTTCCTGGTTCACCCCTAAGCGAACAGCCGCCTGGTCCATCTCAAGACGGTACTGATTCTGAATATCCGCTAAGGTCTGTCCGGCTACGCCAGACTCAGCGGCGGCTACCGTTGCGGTTGCGCGGCCTGAACGCTCTGCTTTAGCTAGGTCGTATTCTTTCTCCGCTAAGGCTTGTTTCTCCTGCGACTGCTGCAACATCTCATCTTCAACTTTCGCAAGGAAATCTGCTGTGGCTCGCTTTCGGGTCTCTACGATTTGCTCATCGACAGCGGCGGCTTTCTGGTCCTCGACCTGTTGAGCCGCTTCGTGTTGCTGTTGTTGCCCATATATCGACGCTCCCGCACCCATCGCTGCAACGCCCATTGAGGCGGCGGTGAGTGAGACCGGCTCGCAGCTCAGGTATCTGTGTTCGTGTCGCATCGGCGGTTACTCCTTCGCGAGGGCCGGGGCTTCTTCCTCGACTGGCTCAACGGACGGATGCAGGCCTAGGGTAATCGACGCAAAGCAGATGAGATGAGAGAACTCAGACCGGCCAAGGCTCCGCAGTCTATCGGCCAGTTCCGCGAAGTCAGATACGTCCGCGAGGCCTAGCTTAGAATCGAGGTCAATAAGTCCGGTGATAATGTCGGTAGCGAGTGTGTTCTGTGAAGTGACATGGCGATGCATGTTGAAGTCTCCTTTGTTGTGATGGTTGGTGAACTGCGTAGGCTGTCTAATCAATCTCGACTGAGCGCCTACGTCTCGCTCGTAGAGACTTCGCAAGGGCGCGGGTCTCAGGCGTGAGGGCCTTCGCTCGGCGTTTGCGGATCGCTTGTGCGAGCTTCCCAATGATAGGGCCAAGGGTTTTCATGTCTGACGCCTTGACCTCTCGCGCTTCTGCTCGCTTTCGGGCCGTGATGGCTTCGGGACGGTTTGCGAGATACCGCATGAACTCCGCGCCGTCACAATTACTAGAACTCCCTTCGTTGAAAACGTGCTCTTCGCCGGTACCTGGATCAAAGAACATTGGATGGTTGGTCCAGTAACACCCAGGAGGAAGAGGCATGGTCTACTTATTGTCCAAGGGAGTGGTTGAGCGTTTCGCGGAGCCTTCGTTGCGCTTGAGCTTTGCGGCATAGTCAGCGATGGCAAAGCGGACTGCTGCGGCCATACTGACAGCGGCCTTCGGCTTTCCGGTTTGTGCTCGGATCGTGAGACGCTGAATAGTGTCGATGTTGAGAAGGTCGCGGTCTGAGAACATGAAAGGTCTGTAGTGCGTCTTCGGCTCTCGTTTGTTGCGAGGGCGAGGAGCGTGTTGGTCAGAACAAATAGGAATGGACGCAAGCGGCGACATGGGGAAACTCCTTTCGATGGATAGAGGGAACGGGAGAAGGAAACTGTTAGAAAAGAGACAAAGAGAAAGAGGGAGGAGCTACGGTCTAGGCTCCACGGCTTCTGAGAATGTTAGATAATCGGTAAAAGAAGGAGGCGGTGAGCAAGGTTCTTGGGCTACAAGGGAAGCCCATTCATAACAGGCTACTAAAGCAAACGAATACCTGTGGATGTTCAATTGTGAACACATTAAAATCAACACTTAGGTGTCTCGTAACTGTCTCAACCGTTCTGGAAGTTGAAAAGACGCTGAAGGGCGGGGACTTCCACAGCTGGTGAGGTTCTCTTGGCTACAAGGTGTCAGGCTTTGGCGGCTTTTCTTCAGAGTAAGGCCGGACGGCTGTAAGTTGTTGGTGGTGTGACATATTCCAGTTGAAGGCCCTGAAGTCCTACAATCTCAATGTTTCTCTCCTACATGGTGCGTGGTAATGGCGGCGCTTTCTCCGCCAAGCGGTTAGCCTACCGCGAAGCCCTTACAACTCTTCAATTTCACAGTTAAAAGGGAGAGACTCTATCAGCCTCTCCCTCTCAACTCCTGCAATTCAGACCTTACAGAATCCTAAGAAAGGACTTCGCGCCAAGGAGTTTTACTCCTGTATCGACGATGCCTTACTTGCCAGAGGAGCCCGACACATACCCTCTCTTTATCGCGTCTTCAATATCCAGATACCTTCCCGGCTCATACGGCCTCATCCCAGTTCGTTCCTCATGCTCTCGCCTTTGCCGATCCTCTTTGGCCCACGCCTCGCTCTCTTGCTTTGCCTTTTTCACTTTCTCGGCATGTGCGGCGGTATCGCGTTGAACTGAAGCAAAGAACTTCGCGTCTTCCTCTGCTTCCCGTTCCCGTCTGGTCATTGGCCTGAACTGCACCACGCGGCAGCCTTCCCATCGCTCCCACGGTTTTAAGGCGCGGTACCGTAAGCTGTTCGGGGCTGAGTCGTCATGAACGGGGACGCTTGATACATTCTGAGCTTCCTCTGTGGGAGACGACGGAGAAAGGGGCCGCTGAGACTCCGCCGTCCGGGTGGCCTTACGCTTGGCCTTGCCTTTGGCCTTAGCTGCGGCCTTATGCTCAGCCTTTGCTGAGCCTTCATTGAGATGTTGCTCAATCTTCTGCTTGCGCTGTTGTCTCTCTAACTCGGTTCGGTCGCTGGCAATCGACATGGCTTAGGGCTCCTTGTTATTTGCTGATGCTTGGTTTAGGCGTGCGCTTGTGCTTCTGAAGGTATGCGATAGCAGCGGCTAGTAGGTCTTCACGTTCACGGAAACCTCCAAGCGACGTATTGCAGCGCCTGCAAAGTAGCTCCCGCGCCCGGCCTGTTTCATGGCAGTGGTCAACATGCAGAGTCTGCCCTTTGCCTGTAGCATCTTCCACCACATCATGACAGATGGCACACACATGTCCTTGCGTATCTAGGAGACCGTTGTACCAGCGAAGGTCCTTGGTAGGGTCTCCAGTAAGTTTCTTGATACGCTGATCTCTACCTCTATCTTCGTAATGCTCCTTCTTCTCCTCCTTGATCTGCGCCTTGTTCGCTTGGTATCGGGTATTGTCGTACTCCTTCTTTCGCCCTTTGTGGGCTTCTCGATATGCCTTGTCTTGCTGCCGATTGGCTTCTCGGCGAGCCTTGATCCGCTCCTTGTTCGCCTCTCGATACGCCTTTTCGTACGCCTTCCTCTGCTCCTTGTCCTTAAGCGGCATGTTCTCAGTCTTTCTTTCTTTTGGTAGGTCCTGGTTTCCCCTTCCACCTACACGGGTGTCCCGGCCTTCTCCAGGTGGCTGCGAGTGTTTTGTTACTGAGCGTTTCCCAACGAACGTCTTGTCCATAGATACGACTGGCAACTAGGGTAAGGATGGCCTTATCTCGCTCCTTACTGTCTTCGGAGAGGTAGCGGAGGAACGGATCAAGGTAGTCGTCTAGCCGTTTCGCAATCCATCGCCCTTGAACCTTCGGACGGGACTTATAGAACTCTTTCCGGCTCAACCAGACTGGACGCTTGCCCCGCCCTCTAGAGATAAGGCGAAGCACGGATTTGACCTGCATCGCTCGGCGGAACGCTTCACGGTGCAAAGGCGGTAACTCAGGGCCTTCGATCTGGCAGGCTAGGCGCGTCCCAAGGATCGAACACAGTACCGCTAAGGCGGCTTGAAGACCTAAAGGCCAGCGTGTGAGCGTGGCTCTCAGGAGGGCTTGAGCCTTACGCTTGGAGTTGATGCGCCTTCGGTTGAGATCGGTGAAGATGATCTTCTCGCAATGGTTGCGGAGGAAGGTGTCTAGCTCGGTGAGGGTTTGGAGGAGCCGTAAGGCATTCGCTGAGGGCTTCTTTTTCTTGTTGGTGGATTGAGCTTGGCGAATGAGAGTTTTGCAATAGACCAAGGTGCCTTGGATGTAAGGCGCTCGCAGCCGGGAGGAGAGAGGGTGCTCGGCTAATGCGGTGCCTTGGCTGAGCCTTCGGTTTAGGTGCATACGACAGACTCCATGGAATGGAACCACAGGTCGTCTACAGCCGAAGACGGCGGAGCACACCTTATAGGGTCGGCCACAAATCGTCCTAATGCGGACTTGTTTGCTCGAAATCATTTATAGGTCCCCGTTAGCCACACAAAGCGCGGCTGATTGGATGAAGGTTGAAAGTATTCCGGGATCGGTTGCGGATCGGTCGAGAGGAAGGGACAGCAAAGGCCAGCCGGAAGGCTCCGGCCAGCCCTGAGATGAAGACGGTCTAGGCCTTGACCATCCGGGACACGGTACCTACGCCGATGCCTACGGTCTTCGCAATCTTGATGATGCCTTGTCCCTTAGCGCGGAGGGCAAGAACCTTCTTTTCAATGTCCCCGTTCAACATGGGCCTTCCTAGGACCTTCCCTTGTGCCACGGCTCGCTTGAGACCGGCTTTCACACGCTCTTGAATCATCGCTCGCTCGAACTCTCCGAAGACACCTAGCATTGAAAACATGGCGCGGCCTGCTGGTGTCGTGGTGTCGATACCTTGCTGATGAAGGTAGAGGTCAACCTTCTTCGCGTGGAGTTCGTTCAAGAAGCCGATGAGATGCTGAAGGCTCCGCCCTAACCGATCAACAGACCAGGCCGCTACAAGGTCAAACTCCTTGCGGGCTACTCCGTTGAGGATGGCGTTGAATTGAGGCCGTTCGCTGCGTCCTTTGGCTCCGCTGATGCCTCTATCGGTGTATTCTCCGACTATCTCCCATCCATGCCGCTCAGCCACAGCGCGAAGCTCCTGAAGCTGATTCTCTACGCTCTGTCCGTCAGTTGAGACACGTGCATACAAGGCTACTCGCTTGGCGGCTGTGGTGGTCATGGTCTACGCCTCCTCGTTTGTGATGCGTGGAGGATAGCAGGCAGGCATACAGAAATCAAGTATATATCGTATGCCTCAGGCCGAGAGTCTCGCTGTGAGAGATAACAGTGACTTAGAGAAGGCCAATTCAGGGAGGTTTTCTGTATAGCGGCTTATGAGGTGGCGGCGGTTTGGAGTATGATGCATCGCATAAGTCAGTCATCCGCTTCAAATAGAGGCCACGGTGAGCGAGCCAAAAGACGAAATGGCTGAACATCGGAACAGCAAGTACTTTGAATCAACGTTTTGGATTGTGGCATTCGGGTTGTTTGTGTGGTTCATGGTGTCGTGGGAAGAGTCTCAGGTGGAACAAGCCAGGGAAGACACCAAGCGAGATGTTTTAATGCGTTGTGTGGTCGAGTTCGGCGGATCAATAGACTTAGACGCCGCCAATAAGAAATGTCGTAAGATCGTATATAACGCCTATGACTTGAAGTGAGGCCTCCTTTTCTCTCCACCTTCTCCAGCCTTATGACTAGGCAGGCCAACCCTCAGAGGCCTACCACCCGAGCACCAAGGACGACGGCCACCCCACGGGGGAAACGGCCAGTCGGCGCATCGCGGATACCCGAACAGATTTTTTTTTCGATTTATCGAGCATCCCGGCGAGGGAGGAGGAGAAAGCTGCTACACATTTCGCTGCTACGATTGCTACCAGACGGCTAAACTGGAGCCATAACATGGCGGGATGTCGAGGCTTTCCACTGGTTGCAAAACGGATGTTGCATGCGTTCCTCGAACTCGGTCGGTGAATAGTTACCCTTGTGATACTGTCGGATTCGCACAGGCCATCGGCGGCGGCTCCGGCAACGGATCGGAGAACGCGGCTGCCAATCCCTCGTTC
>WBZN01001352.1_pt1 | contig 15134 bp, 13 predicted proteins | sample 5204281 | NCBI WGS metagenome assembly WBZN01 (sample SAMN12344347, study PRJNA552823) | activated sludge metagenome | biome: Activated sludge suspended growth; feature: Nitrification reactor; material: Wastewater; isolation source: activated sludge from nitrification reactor of wastewater...
GCCCTGACCGCCGCGAATCTGGCCCTGCAGGTCGATTACTACGACCCGCGCCAGCATTATGACCAAGTGCGGGACAAGTTCTGGGGCACCGGCCCCAGCGTCGAATAGGGCCTCCGGACGGGGTTTCCGGGCCAGATAACCCATTTCTTGAGAAAGCCCTGGGAAGTGGCTAGGATTACTTGGGTTGCGCGCGATGACGCAAAAGACGAAGCAGCGCGTCGCGTGGCTCTTTGTTGTACGCTGGCAACGGCGCCTCCGGGGACGAGGTCATGAACGACGCGAAAGCCACCCAAGAACCGTCGATGGAGGAGATTCTCGCCTCGATCCGGCGGATCATCTCTGAGGAAGGCAGCGCGGAGGAGGCCGAAAAGAAGGCGGAACCGGCGGCACCTCCGGCACCCCCGGCGGCAGCTGCGCCGGTGGCCGCGCCGCCGCCAGCCGAGCCTGCGCCGGCCCCACGGCCGGCGCCCGCGGCAGCGGTGGCACCGCCCGCGCCGGAACCAGAGCCGGAGCCCGAGCCTGAGCCCGAGCCCGAGCCTGATCTGGGGCCGGCGCCTGAGGAGGACGATCTGGTCCTGACCGAGGTGGTCGAGGGGCAGGAAGAGGAAGTGGCGGCGCCCGAGGAACCGGCCCCGCCGATGGAAGAGGACATCGAATTGGCTCAGCCCGCACCCGAACCGCAGATCCCGCCGCGGGTGGAACCGGCCGCGTCGGCCGGCCCGGATCTTGGCGGCGATCCCTTGGTCTCGCCCGACGTGGCGGCGGCTTCCGCCGCCGCAATGGCGCAGCTTGTGGCACGGAGGACGCAAACCGTGGTTGAAGTGCATTCGCCTGGCCAGGGCCTGCTGGTCGAGACGTTGGTGCGCCAAGCCGTCGAGCCGATGCTGCGCGACTGGCTGGACGCCAATCTGCAGGGCATCGTCGAGCGCCTGGTCCGCCGCGAGGTCGAGCGCCTGGCGCGCCGCGCCGAGCTCAGCTGAGCCGCGACCGCCGGTCGGCGGACGCGGGCCCGGCCGGGGCCAGCCCAGGTTGACGGACCTTCGATCGCCGCTATAACTCCCCCGAAATTCGCGTTTTCAAGGGAAACCAGCGATGCTGGAAAAGACTTTCCGACCCGATGAGGTCGAGAAGAAGCACTATGCCGCTTGGGAGGAATCCGGCGCCTTTGCGGCGCATCCGGAGTCCAACCAGACACCCTATACGATCATGATGCCGCCGCCGAACGTGACCGGCAGCCTGCACATGGGCCATGCGCTGACCTTCACGCTGCAGGACGTGCTGATCCGCTACGAGCGCATGAAGGGACGCGACGCGCTGTGGCAGCCGGGCACCGACCATGCCGGCATCGCCACACAGATGGTGGTTGAGCGGGAACTGGCCAAGGAAGGCATCAAGCGCACCGATCTGGGGCGCGAGAAATTCCTCGAGAAGGTCTGGTCGTGGAAGGCGGAGTCCGGCGGCACCATCACGCACCAGTTGCGCCGGCTCGGCGCCTCGGCCGATTGGCCGCGCGAGCGCTTCACCATGGACGACGGCCTGAGCCAGGCCGTGCGCAAGGTCTTCGTCGATCTCTACCGGCAAGGCCTGATCTATCGCGACAAGCGCCTGGTGAACTGGGACCCGAAGCTGCACACCGCGATCTCCGACCTCGAGGTGCAGCAGAAGGACACCAAGGGCCACCTCTGGCATCTGCGCTATCCGGTCGAGGGCCAGGCGGATCGCTTCCTCACCGTCGCCACCACGCGCCCCGAGACGATGCTGGGCGACACGGCCGTCGCCGTGCATCCGGAGGATGCGCGCTACCAGGACCTGATCGGCAAGCATGTGATCCTGCCCATCGTCGGCCGCCGCATTCCGGTGGTGGCGGATGAATATGCCGATCCGGAAACCGGCAGTGGTGCTGTGAAGATCACCCCGGCGCACGACTTCAACGACTTCGAGGTCGGCAAGCGGCACGGCCTGGAGATGATCAACATCTTCGACCGCGATGCGCGCATCAACGAAAACGCGCCGGAGGCCTATCGCGGCCTCGACCGCTACAAGGCGCGCGAGAAGGTGATCGCGGAATTCGAGGCGCTCGGCCTGCTGGAAAAGGTCGAGGACCACGCCATGACCTTGCCCTATGGCGACCGCTCCGGCGTGGTGGTCGAGCCGTGGCTGACCGACCAGTGGTACTGCGATGCCAAGACCCTCGCCCAGCCCGCCATCAAGGCGGTGGAGGAGGGGCGCACGGTGTTCGTGCCGAAGCAGTGGGAGAATACGTATTACGACTGGATGCGCAACATCCAGCCCTGGTGCATCTCGCGCCAGCTCTGGTGGGGCCACCAGATCCCGGCCTGGTACGGGCCGGACGGCAAGGTCTTCGTGGCGATGGACGAGGCGGAGGCCAAGGCGCTGGCCCGCAAGGAATTCGGCCAGGACGTTTCTCTGACCCGCGATTCCGACGTGCTCGACACCTGGTTCTCCTCCGGGCTTTGGCCATTTTCGACTCTCGGATGGCCCCAAGAGACCCCGGAGCTGAAGCGCTATTATCCCGGCGACGTGCTGGTCACCGGCTTCGACATCATCTTTTTCTGGGTCGCCCGCATGATGATGCTGGGCATCCATTTCATGGGCGATGTGCCGTTCCGCACCGTCTACATCCATGCCCTGGTGCGTGACGAGCACGGGCAGAAGATGTCGAAGTCCAAGGGCAACGTCATCGACCCGCTGGACCTGATCGACAAATACGGCGCCGACGCACTGCGCTTCACCCTGGCCGCGCTGGCCGCGCAGGGCCGCGACATCAAGATGTCGGAGAACCGCGTCGAGGGCTATCGCAACTTCGCCACCAAGCTGTGGAACGCGACCCGCTACGCGCAGATGAACGAGTGCCGGCCGGTGGCGAACTTCGACCCCACGGGCCTCAAGGACCCGGTCAATCGCTGGATCGTCGGGCGCCTCGTCGCGGCGACGCGCGCGCTGGATCAGGCGATGGCGCAGTTCCGCTACAACGACGCGGCCGGGGCGCTCTATCATTTCGCCTGGGGCGAGTTCTGCGACTGGTATCTCGAATTCACCAAGCCGGTGCTGCAGGGCGAGGCGGGCGATGCCGAGAAGGCGGAGACCCGCGCCACCGCATCCTGGGTGCTGGGCCAGATGCTGCATCTGCTGCATCCCTTCATGCCCTTCATCACCGAGGAATTGTGGGAGCAGGTGCGCGGCGAGGCGCGCGAGAACCTGATCTCCGCCCATTGGCCGGACTATCCCGACCGCCTGGTCGATTCCAAGGTCGATGCCGATCTCGGCTGGGTCATCCGGCTGGTGACGGAAGTGCGCGCGCTGCGGGCGGAGATGAACATAGCGCCGGGCGCGCAGCTGACGTTGCAGGTGCGCGACGCCGCGCCGGCAACCGCGGCGCGGCTGCAGCAATTTGGTGACCTGATCAAGCGCTTGGCGCGGGCGGCGAACTTGGAGATTCTTGCGGGCGAGGCGCCGAAGGGTGCCGCCCAGATCGTGCTCGACGAGGCCACCATCTTCCTGCCGCTGTCGGGCGTCATCGACATCGCCCAGGAACGCACGCGTCTGACGCGCGAGTTGGACAAGGCCAGGAGCGAGAGCGAGAAGATCGGAAAAAAGCTCGGCAACGAGCAGTTCCTCGCCAAGGCGAATCCCGAGGTCGTCGCCGAACAGCGCCAGAAGCTGGCGGAGGCGAGCCTGGCGGTGACCAAGCTGACTCAGGCGTTGGACCGGCTCGCGACCCTTTAAGCCCCGATGCCGCGCCCGTGATCGGATCGCTGGCGGGACCGGCTTTACGGCGGCGCCTCGGCGCCGTCATAATGACGCCATGCGACCTGCGGTCTTACTTGGGCTTTGCTCTTGCTGCGCACTCTGGTGCGGGCCGGCTTTGGCCGTCGACATCACGCAGGGCGGAATGTCGTTCAGCGACGAGGCCGGCGGTTTCACGCTGGTGTCGGTGACCGGAAGCGGCCGGCTCGACGACCCCTTCGTGGTGACGGAGGAGGTGACCGGCGAGCGCGATGCCATCCTTACCATCCGCGGCCTCAAGGAGGCCGGCAACCGCATCGGCACGCATCACATCGCCGGCATCGCGATGACCAAGATCGTCATCAACCGCGGCAAGGACATCTGGCAGAACTACCAGATGGAACTGCGCGAGGTGACGACGCGGCACAGCCCGTACGAGGACGGCCTGAGCTTTGCCCAGAACACCCTGATCGCCGGGCCTTTCACCGCCAGCACCTTTCCCAACCTGCAGCGCTTCGACGAGCCGCAGGACACGCTGGGCTTTTCCGGCGCCACCGTTTCGCCGGGCGAAAGCGCGCAATTCTCTTTCCTGATCACCGACATGTCGCCGGTGTCGAAGTTCTATCTGTTCCAGCAGCCGCTGCAGCCGGTTTCCGACGCGACGCCGCATCGTCCCGCCGCCGTCCAGCAGAGTGCGGGCCTCGCGCCGGAATCCCCGCGTTCGCCTTGAACCAGGCGGCTGCTTCGCGCGACGAACTGGTCTACCTTGTGCTTACCGCCAGTCACCCGGGAGACACCGCTTGAACCTCCGCACCGTCTTCAGCAAGTTCGCGCTCATCTGCGCCTGCGCGCTCGCCTTGAGCGGCTGCGGCGTCAATACCATCCCCACCCTCGAGGAGCAGGCCAAGGCGCAATGGGCGCAGGTGCTGAACCAGTACCAGCGCCGCGCCGACCTGATCCCCAATCTGGTGGCGACGGTGAAAGGGGCGGCGGATTTCGAGCGCACGACCCTGGAGGCGGTGGTGAACGCCCGCGCAAAGGTGGCGCAAATGCAGCTCCCCGCCGACATCCTCACCAATCCCGCGGCGATGCAGCAGTTCCAGCAGAACCAGGGCGCGCTGTCCTCGGCCCTGGCGCGGCTGCTGGTGGTGGTGGAGCAATACCCGGACCTGAAGGCGAACCAGAACTTCGTCACCCTGCAGGCGCAGCTGGAGGGCACCGAGAACCGCATCGCCGTGGCGCGCAAGGATTTCATCGCGGCGGTGCAGGCCTACAACACCGAGATCAAGACCATCCCTGGCCGATGGTGGGCCGCGTTGCTCTATCCCGAGGCCAAGGAGATGGCGCAGTTCCAGGCCGACGAGGGCGCCGCGCAGGCGCCCAAGGTCGATTTCGGCACCGGCAATCAGTGACCGCGATGCAGCGCTGGCGCTTCGTCCTTCTTCTTGTCTCGCTGCTCGGCGTTGCCGCGCCGGTTCTGGCGAAGACGCTGGACATTCCGCCGCTGACCGGCCGCGTCGTAGACCAGGCGGCGATCCTGAGCCAGCAGCAGGAGGGTGACCTCACCAGGAAGCTCGCCGCGCTGGAGAGCAAGACGAGCATCCAGCTCGTCGTCGTCACGCTGCGCAGCCTGCAGGGCCGGCCGATCGAGGAATGGGGCATCACGCTCGGCCGCGGCTGGGGCATCGGCCAGAAAGGCAAGGACAACGGCGTCCTGCTGATCGTCGCCCCCAACAACCGCGAGCTGCGCATCGAGGTCGGCTATGGCCTCGAAGGCACGCTGCCCGACGCCACGGCCAACGCCATCGTCAACAACGTCATCGTCCCGCGCTTCAAGGCCGGCAACATGTATGGCGGCATCAATGACGGCGTCGACGCCATCGGGCGCGCGCTGACGGGAGGACCGCTTGGCTTTGCCCAACGCGACTCGCTTTCGGCGCCATCGCTCGAGTTCGATTGGATCCCGCTGGCCTTCTTCGCTGTGTTTGTGCTCTGCGTGGTGATGGCACGGTTGATCCGGTACTTTGAAGGCGGCGATCCTGGTCCGGGCAGCGGGCGGATGTGGCGGACGGGCAGTTCCTCCTGGACATCCGGCGGCATCTCATCGGGTGGCGGGTTTTCGTCAGGTGGCGGGTTCCGCGGCGGCGGCGGCAGCTTCGGTGGGGGCGGCGCCTCGGGACGATGGTGAGGCCCGCATTCCACTCTTTGGCGGGACCGTCGATCCTGGATTTGGGGCGCAAGGGGCAATGACACGCGAGCCGGCGCGCATGTTTCGCACAATCTGGCGCACCGCAATCCTGGCGATGTGCGCATTTGTGCCGTGGAAGTTCGCCTCTGCCGACTCTCTTCTCCTGCCGAGAGCCGAGCCTGTGGTCGATCTTGCCGACATTCTCCCCGCCGCCGCCGAGCAATCGCTGGCGCAGCAGCTGAGGACATTGCGCCAGCGGAGCGGCGTCGACCTGGTGGTGGTCACCTTGCCCAGCCTCCAGAACTGGTCGATTGCGCGTTGGGGCCATGAGCTTGCCACAGCCTGGGCGGTCGGCGGAAAGTCATCGCTTGGCGCTCTGCTGATTGTCGCCGCCGATGCGCACCAGGTGCACATCGAGGTGGGCCACGGATTGAGCCCGATGCTGCCGGATGGCACCGCCGCCGAGATCATCAAGACCCGGATTGCCCCCCTGTTTCGGTCGGGAGACCTTGCCGGAGGGACACTCGCTGGCATCGACGCCGTTATCAAGAAGGTGATGGGGCCGGCCAGTGCGGTCAGCACACCCAGACCCGCCCCCGTTCAATCTGCCGACGCCTTGCGACAGCAATGGACGCAACCCGTCGCGCTCGCGATTTGCTTCGCCATCCTGATTCTCGTCTACTGGACAATCACACGGTTCGCAATCTGGTTTGGCCGGAGAGCCGCCCGGCCGCATTCGCCGATGTCCGGTGTGCAAAACGCGCGCGGACAGATTGTCGTGCAGGGCGCTCGCGACAATGCGGCATCCTGGTTCTTCGGCGGACGGGCGCGCCAGATTGGCGGCGGGAATTCACCGAATGTCACGCGTCGCCGTCACGCCGCCAGCGGCAATCTCGGACAGGCCACGCGCAACGGATCCGGGGGCCGCGGGGCCTCTCGCGCACTCGAAGGCGCGGCTGATGGTGGCGAAGGGAGTGGCCCCACGGGCATTCCAGGAAGGCGATGATGCTGACGGAACAACAGGCGGAACAGATCGGCCGAGCGGTTTCGCGCGTCGAAAGTGCCACATCCTCGGAGATCGCCGTATGCATCCTTGATTCGGCCGGAGATGCGCGGGGGGCATCGGCAATCGCCGGCGCCTTCGCCTTCGCCGCCATCGCCTTCGCCGCCATCGCCTTCGCCGGCAGGTATTTCCTGGGCGGCTTCAGCGAGCCGTTCTTGATCGGCATTTCCGCTGCCGCAGGGGTCTTGATCTACTGGTTGTCGGAGCGCTATGACCTCGCGCTCCGTACCCTGCCGGCCGGCTTGCTGATCAAGGACGCTCGACGGGCTGCCCGCGCCACGTTCCTGGATCATGCTCTCGACGCGACGCCCGAGCGCAACGCCGTGCTGCTTTTCGTCAGCCGGGCGGAGCGCTATGTCGAGATCCTGCCGGATCGTGGCCTTGACGCGGCGGTTCCGGCGCAGCGCTGGGCCAACATCGTGACAACCTTCCAGGCGCGTGCGGCGAAGCAGGGCCTGGTCGAGGCCGTCACGGAGGCCGTCGACGCGATCGGCGCGATTTGCGCGGGGCCATTCCCGGCCGGCGCGCGGAACCCGGACCTGGTGCCGAACCGTCCGATCGTGAAATAGAGAAGGGGTCAGGCCGCTTCGGCGATGACGCGGTTGCGGCCCTGGTTCTTGGCGCTGTAGAGCGCGGTGTCGGCGCGGTGGAGGAAGTCCTCCAGCGGCTCGTTGGCGCGGTAGCGGGCGATTCCGATGCTGACCGTCACCTTGCCGTAGCTTTCGCCGGTCGTCTTGTTGCGCAGATAGTGCTCCGACAAGGCGCGGCGCAACTGGTCCGCGCGCTGCGCGGCCTCGGACAGCGAGCAGTTCGGCAACAGGAGCGCGAATTCTTCGCCGCCATAGCGCGCCGGGGTTTCATGGCCGGCGGCAGCGGCCTTCAATTGCGCGCCCAGCACGCGCAGAACCTGGTCGCCGACGCGATGGCCATACGTGTCGTTGAAGCGCTTGAAGTGATCGATGTCGATCATCACCAGGCACAGCTCGGTGCTGGAATCGAGCGCCGCCTTGCTGTGCTCGACCAGCTTGAGATCGAAGCAGCGCCGGTTGGCAACCCCGGTCAAGCCGTCGGTCATCGCCTCGTGGCGCACCTGGTGCAGGTGCTGCTGCAACTGGGAAACCTGGGCCGAGGAGCCCTGCAGCTGCGTCTGCAATTCGCGGTTCTGCGTGGCGATGTCCTGGGTCGCCTGGATCAGGCCGAGGACGATTTCCTGCACGCCTTGACTGTCGTTGGCGGAGACGTTGCGCAGCGACCCGTCGAAGCCCCGCAAGCGATCGACAAAGGCGCTGGATTCCTGGCCCGCCTGGCCGATCTGCTTGATCACGCTGCCGATCGCCTGGGTCAAGTCGCCGCCGATGCGTTCCAGCCCCTTGGCCTCGCGCTCGGTGCCGAAATACTTTTCGAACAGCCGCACGTTCTCCTGCAGGGTAAAGGCGGCGCCGCCTTGGAGCATCGTCTCCATCTCCTGCTTCAAGGATGGCAGCGAGCCGGCAACGTAGTGGTACCAGAGGCAATAGTTGGACGGCGTGGGCGTCACCTGATGGTGCGCCATCAGTTCAAGGCACTGGCGCGCCCAGTTGGCGCTGGCGTCAATGCCGACTTCCCCCACTTGCTTGTCGATCGACATGGGTTCCCCGAAGGTCGCGCAGGAGTCATTATTTGCTGCGGCACTTCCCCTGCCGCTTGACTGGCAGCATCGGTGAGAAAGCTTTAATAAACTTTGAATCACACCCAAGGTGACGAGGGGATTTCTGTCCTGTTCCTTCGCCCTTCGCAACACGGATCAGGCAATGGCGCGTATCGCAATCGGCGGCTTTCAGCACGAAACCAACACCTTCGCCCCGGTCAAGGCGGGGTACCAGGAGTTCGAGATGGCCGATGGCTGGCCCGGCCTCACCCGGGGCGCCGCGATCCTGACCGCATTCGATGGCATCAATCTTCCCATCGCCGGCTTCATTGCGGCGGCGCGGGAGGAGGGCTTCGATCTGGCGCCGACCCTGTGGTGCTCCGCCTCGCCCTCCGCGCATGTCGAGGCGGCGGCCTATGAGCGCATCGTCGGCGAATTGCTGGAGCGCATCGGCGCGTTGGGCTCGATCGACGGCATCTATCTCGACCTGCACGGCGCGATGGTGACCGAGCGCTACGAGGACGGCGAGGGCGAGCTGCTGGCGCGGCTGCGCAAGCAGGTGGGGCCGAAGTTGCCCATCGTCGTCAGCCTGGACCTGCATGCCAACATCACGCGCGCGATGGTCGAGCATGCCTCGGCGCTCGTTGTGTGCCGCACCTATCCGCATGTCGACCTCGCGGAATCGGGCGAAGCCTCGGCGCAGGCGATGGGGCGGCTGCTGACGGACGGCAAGCTGGCCAAGGCGATGCGCCGCGCCGAGTTCCTGGTGCCGCTCACCTGGCAATGCACGCTGATCGAGCCGGCGCGCTCGCTCTATCAGGCGGTCGCCGACAGCGCGCATGGCGCGGTGCGCAGCGCGTCCTTCGCCTTCGGCTTCCCGCCCGCCGATATCGCCGAATGCGGACCGGCGGTCGTCGTCTATGCCGACACGCAGGCTGCGGCCGATGCCGCCGCCGATCGCCTGATCGATCTGGTCAACCAGGAGGAGCCGGCCTTCGCCGGCAAGATCTGGCAGCCGGGCGAGGCCGTCGCCTACGCCCGCGCCAAGGGCAACAGCGCGGCGAAACCGATCATCCTCGCCGATACCCAGGACAATCCCGGCGCGGGCGGCGCTTCCGACACGGTCGGGCTGCTGCGCGCGCTGGTCGAGGGCGGCGCGGAGGATGCAGTCTTCGCCAATCTCTGCGATCCGAAATCGGCGGAAGTGGCGCATCGCGCGGGCGTCGGCACGGAGATTTCGCTCGCCATCGGCGGCTGGGCCGGCGGCGCCGGCAACACGCCCTATCACGGATCGTTCGTGGTCGAGGCCCTGGGCGACGGCGACTTCATGGCCACGGGGCCGTTCTATCGCGGCAACCGCATGCAACTGGGGCCGATGGCGGTGCTGAAGACCAATGGCGTGCGCGTGGTGCTGACCAGCCGCAAGCAGCAATGCGCGGATCAGGCGATGCTGCGCCATGTCGGCATCGAGCCGACGCGGCAGAAGATCCTGGCGTTGAAAAGCTCGGTGCATTTCCGCGCCGACTTCCAGCCGATCGCGGAAGAGATCCTGATCGTCGCAGCACCTGGCGCCAATCCGGTCGACAACCGCGACCTGCCCTACAAGCACCTGCGCAAAGGCCTGCGCCTGATGCCGCTGGGCGAGGCGTTCGGGGGGTAGGGCAGCAAGGGGGCGCGCGATGTTGCCACTCCTCCACCCGTCATCCCGGCCTTGAGCCGGGAGCCATCGTCGTGCCGCAAGGGCGGTGGCGGTCGCGCGCAGTTCCTGCCGCCCGTGCGACGGAGGAATGGGCCCCGGGTCAAGCCCGGGGTGACGATCGCGCAGGGTGCGCCGATGCGCGCTTGTCACGCCGCCAGGCGGCACCAGATCGGCGTGTGGTCGGAGGGCTTTTCCTGCTTGCGCGGCTCGCGGTCGATTTCGCTCGCCTCCAGCAGGTCGGCCGCCTGCGGCGACAGCAGCAGGTGGTCGATGCGCAGGCCTTCGTCGCGCATCCAGCGGCCGGCCTGGTAGTCCCAGAATGTGTAGCGGTGGCCTTCCGGGTGCAGCGCGTGGAACGCGTCGACCAGGCCGAGATTGGTGAGCGCGCGATAGCGTTGCCGCGTTTCCGGCTGGCACAGCGCGTCTCCCGCCATCGCCGCCGGATCGAACACATCGGCATCGTTCGGGCAGACGTTGTAGTCGCCGCCCAGCACCAGGATCTCCTCGCGCTTCAGCAACTCGCGCGCATGGGCGATGAGGCGATCCATCCAGCCGAGCTTGTAGGTGAACTTCTCGGTGCCGATGGGATTGCCGTTGGGCAGATAGATCGAGGCCACGCGCAGCGGCCGCCCATGCGGCGCATCGGGCAAGTCGATGACCGCCTCGATGTAACGCGCCTCGCTGTCGGCGGGATCGCCGGGCAGGGCGGTAAGCTCGACCTTGTGCGGCAGCTTGGACAGCAGCGCCACGCCATGCCGCGCCTTCATCCCGACGGCGGAGACGTGGTAGCCCATGCCCTGGATCTCAAGCCGCGGCACTTCCTCGTCCAGGCACTTGATCTCCTGCAGTAGCGCCACGTCGGGGTCGCGCGCCTTCAGCCAGGCCTGCAGGTGCGGCACGCGGATGCGCAGCGAATTGACGTTGAACGTCGCGATGGTGACCATGCGGCGCGCCCCCCGGAAGCCGCGATCAGCCGATGGAGAAGGACGAGCCGCAGCCGCAGGAGGACTTGGCGTTGGGGTTCTTCACCTGGAACGAGGCGCCGACCAAATCCTCGACGAAATCGATCTCGGAGCCGTTCAGCAGGTCGAGCGAGGAATCGTCGACCACCACCTTCACGCCGTCGCGCTCGAAGACGTGGTCGTCGACCTGGATGGCGTTGTCGAAGGAAAATCCGTATTGGAATCCCGAACAGCCGCCGCCGGAAACACTGAGGCGCAACATCAGCTTGGCGTCGCCTTCGGCGGCGATGAGATGCGCGATGCGCTTCACCGCGCTTTCGGAGACGCTGACCTGGCGGTCGGGGGCGGGGCTCATGTCGTTCATCGGGCAACCACGGTCAATCAATGCGCTATCCAGAATGTAGGGCGCGCGCGCCGAATGTCAAATCCCAGCGCGGCGCTCGGGCATGGCTTAACCCTCTGAAAATAAGGGGGAAGATCGGGAGGGCGGCTAGTATTCTCCGGTAACATGGCGGAATCGGCGCTGCCGGACCCTGATCGGCCGGGATTCGTTGCCAGCGCCGCGGGCCGCGATTAGCTTGCGGCGATGCAGTCCTACGCCAGCCATCCGGAGACGTCGCGCGGCCGTCTGGTCGATGAGCCGGAAAGCGCGAACCGCTCGGTGTTCCAGCGCGACCGCGACCGCATCATCCATTCCACCGCCTTCCGCCGGCTGAAGCACAAGACCCAGGTCTTCGTCTATCACGAGGGCGATCACTACCGGACGCGCCTGACCCACAGCCTCGAGGTCGCGCAGATCGCCCGCTCCATTGCCCGCTCGCTGGGCCTGAACGAGGATCTGGCGGAGGCGGTGGCGCTGGCGCACGACCTCGGCCACACGCCCTTCGGCCATGCGGGGGAGGAGGCGCTCGACCATTGCATGGCGGAGTTCGGCGGCTTTGATCACAACGAGCAGACCTTCCGCATCGTCACCATGCTGGAGAAGCGCTACGCCGCGTTCGACGGGTTGAACCTGACCTGGGAGACGCTGGAAGGCGTGGTGAAGCACAACGGGCCGCTGATCGGCGCCAACGCCGCGGCCAAGGCCCAGGCCCGGCCGGTGCCGGCGACCATTGCCGGCTACTGCAAGGCGAGCGACCTGGAGCTGTCGGGCTTTGCCGGACCGGAAGCGCAGGTGGCGGCGCTCAGCGACGACATCGCCTACAACAACCATGACATCGATGACGGCCTGCGCGCCGGGCTGTTCGAGATTCGCGACCTTGCCGATGTGCCGCTGGCCGGGCCGGTGATCGCCGAAGTGCTGCGCCTCTATCCCGGGCTCGAGACGCCGCGGCTGATCCACGAGGCGGTGCGGCGGATGATCAACCTGATGGTCCGCGACGTGATCGAGGAGACGACGCGGCGCCTGGCAGTGGCGTCGCCAGCCAGCGTCGCCGACATCCGGTGCCGCGCCGCGCCTGTCGTCGCCTTCACCGACGCCATGCGGGCCAATGACCGTGCGCTCAAGGAGTTCCTGTTCGCGCGCATGTATCGCCACCACCGCGTCAATCAGATGACGATGAAGGCGAAGCGTGTGGTGAGCGAGTTGTTCGATTTGCACCTGGAGCGGCCGCAGCTGCTGCCGCCCGAATGGCATGCGCTCACCTCCGGCCCGGCCAGCGCAGCCACCGCACGGGTCGTCGCGGACTACATCGCCGGCATGACCGATAAATTTGCGCTGGAAACGCATCGGCGCCTGTTCGATCTCTACGAGCGCACCTGACTTAGAGAAAAATCTAGTCGAATCCGGGATTTAAGCCGGCCGCTCCGAGTCGTTGTCCTTGACCGACTCGGGGAATCACTGATTCACTTGTGGATAAGTGCTTGCAGCAATGCCCGGGCGAGCGGGGATGAACAGCCGGGCGGGGGCTCAATATCGCCGCATTCGTGCGGTAACGCAGGCCCGATCCTTGCTGGAGAACCATGATGTCCCAGGAAAACGTCAAGCCCGATCAAATCCAGGCCAGTGTCGCGGCCGCTTTGAGCCGCCTGCGCGGCGATCTGGCGCCGCCCAGCGATGCGCCGGGCGATATGCCCGATGCCGCTCCGGCCACGCCGCGGCCCGATCCAAGCCAGCCGGCCAATGATCTGCGGGCGGAACCGGGTTTCAAGCCCATCCCAGCCGGGGTGACGCCCCAGGCCGCCGGCGAACCGGCGCAGCCCTCGGCCGAGCCGGAACTGCCGCGCGCCATGTTCTCGCGCACGCGCTTCGTGCCGCCCGCAGGGCCGGACGCCCCTCAGGCTCCCCCGACCGTGCAGCGCACCAGCGGCCCGCTTGCGCGCATCATGAACAAGGAAGCGCCGCATGCGGCCGCGCCCGGCGCCGCCGCGCCGGAGCCGGCGCCTGGCCCAAGCCAGGGCGCTGAACAGCAGCCCGACCTGCTCGCCGGCTTGCCGCCGCCGCCGCTTGGCGATGCTCTGGCGGAGGATACCGAGGCGGCCGCCCTGCGCCGCCGGCGCAACCGCCGCATCCTGGCCCTGAGCGTGGCGCTGGTCGCCGCACTGGCGGCCCTGTGGGTTCTGACCAAGACCCGCAGCGGCACCGAGGACGTCCCGGTGATCGCCGCCGAATCCACCCCGGAAAAGGTCAAGCCCGCCGACGAGGGCGGCCTTCAGGTGCCCAACCAGAACGTCCAGGTCCTGGACAACATGGACAGCAATCAGCCGACGGCGGAGGCGGAAACCGTCCTGCCGCCGCCTGAGCAGCCGGTGACGCCGCCAGCGCCAGCGGTGGAGGAGACGCAGCCGGCAGCGGAAGCGACCGCGCCCGCCACCACCGATAACTCGGCCGCGACCGTTCAGGACGTCCCCGCCGTTGTCGCGCCGGAACCGCCGGCGGTGGAAGCCCCGGCGACCGAGACGGCCACGGCCGAGCAGCCGGGCACCGATCAGGCGACGTCCGCGCCGGAAGCGCCCGCGGCGCCGCTCCCGGAAGCCAGCACACCCGCGCCAGCTCCGGCGCCGGCGGTGGCGGCTGAGCCCGAAGCGCCCACGCCCGCGGCTGAACCTGAGCCCGCGGCCGAGCCCGCCCCGACCCAGGAGGCGGCCATCGCGCCGGCTCCGGCGCCCGCCGGCGGCAATGCCCGCATCCAGCTGGCGGCGGTCAAGTCCGAGGACGCCGCTCAGAAGGAATGGGCCAAGCTGCAGAAGGCCTTCCCCGATCTCCTGGGCAGCCTGACGCTGACCGTGCAGAAGGTCGACAAGGGGGCCGCCGGGGTCTTCTATCGCATCCAGGCCGGGCCGTTGGCCGACAAGGCCGCCGCCAAGCAGCTTTGCGCCAGCCTGAAGCAGCGCAGCCAGGATTGCCTGGTTGCCAAGTGACGGTTCGCCGAGTACCCCTCTGCGGCAAGGTTTGACGCAGAGGGTGGGCGATGCTGGCGGCGATTTTCGGGATTGGCGGACCTGAGCTGACGCAGGAAGAGCGGTCGTTCTTCCGCGATACCCAGCCACTCGGCTTCATCGTGTTCGCCCGCAACATCCAGGAGCCCGACCAGGTCCGCCACCTGGTCGCTGATCTGCGAGCTTCCGTGGCCCACGCCGATGCCCCGGTGCTGATCGACCAGGAGGGCGGCCGGGTGCAACGCCTGCGGCCGCCGCATTGGCGGGCGGCGGCACCCGCGGCGCGGTTCGGCGCCCTGGCGCGGCGGCAGGCCCAGTCGGCGGCCAAGGCTGTGTTCCTGAACCATCAACTGATCGGGGCGGAACTCGCGGCGCTCGGCATCGACGTCGATTGCGCGCCGCTGATTGACGTGCAACAGCCGGGCGCCCATGACGTGATCGGCGACCGAGCCTTCAGCGGCGACGCGGAG
>WBZN01001353.1_pt1 | contig 15132 bp, 1 predicted proteins | sample 5204281 | NCBI WGS metagenome assembly WBZN01 (sample SAMN12344347, study PRJNA552823) | activated sludge metagenome | biome: Activated sludge suspended growth; feature: Nitrification reactor; material: Wastewater; isolation source: activated sludge from nitrification reactor of wastewater treatment...
GAGACGGATGCGGTCGCCGATGGCAATGACGGCGATGCGGAAAGCCTCGGCATCTCCCTGCTGCTGACCGACGGCATCGACGCCAACACCTCGTTCCAGGGCGGCGAGACCGGCAATCTGAAGGTCAATGCCACCTTCGACGACTACAAGGACGGCTCGGAGCTCCACACGCTGACGATCGACGCGCCGGCGGGCTTCGCCTTCGACCTCGGCGACCTGGGCACGCTCCCCGCGGGCGTGGTGCTCAATGTCGGCCTGTCGAATACGGCGCATCTGGTGTTCGACATCGACAGCAGCGATCCGGGCGGCGTGGGCAGCCTCGAGCTCAACATCCCGGTCGAGTACGACGGCAGCCAGCCGGATGGCTTCGGCGGCGACTTCATCGCCCAGGTTAAGGCGGTCGAGCAGAACTCGGTCGTCACCAACGGCGACGGCAACGACGAATGCACCGACACCAACAACACCGCCACGGCGGCCGCCGACGATGACACCTTCATCGCCAACGTCCCGACCACCAACGTCACCCTCGGTGTCGAGGGCAACTCGGACTTCGTCTGCGTGCCGGAAGACTCCACGGGCATCGACGTGCCGGTCTCGGCCTCGACCACGGTCGGCTCGCACCTGACCACCATCGTGATCTCGGGCTTCCCGGTGGGTGGCGCGGGCTTCACCATCGTTTCGACGGGCCTGGACCTGATCAACACGACGATCAGCAACACGATCGGCACTGACGGCAAGATCACCATCACCTTCGACGATGCGGTCAGCACCAGCTTCACCGGCAGCTTCAAGGTCATCCCGCCGGCGGACAGCGACCTCGATCTCGGCAACCTGACCGCGACGGTCAGCGCCGTGCACAACATCGATCCGAGCGTCACCGGCACCGACAGCGACCAGGCCTATGTCCGGGTCGACGCGGTCGCTGACGGCAAGGGCCCGGGCTTCGGCGATGACGGCGATGCCAGCGTGCTGTCGGTGTCGATCGACGCGGTCGACAGCAACGATCCGGACAGCACCTTCGCCACGGGCGAAAAGGGCCAACTGACCCTGAACGCGACGTTCGACGACTTCCACGACGGATCTGAAACCCATCAGATCACCATCGCGGCGCCGGCGGGCTTCCAGTTCACCGGCGGCAATAGCGGCCTGCCTGCGGGCGTCACCATCGATGGGGCGTCCACGGCGACCAACTTGATCCTGAACGTGGACAGCGACGATGCCAGCGGCCCGGCGGGCGTCGGCAGCATCGTCAACCTCCAGTTCGAGATCCAGAACGTCAGCGCCGGCACCGGCGTGACGGTGGACTTCTCGGCCACCGCGACGGCGACCGAGCAGAACACCACCGCCACGAACGGCGACTCCAACAAGGAGTGCACCGACGCCAACAACACGCAGAGCGCGACCGACACGGCTTCCGTGGCGACGAAGAGCGATCTGATCCCGATCGCCTATGACGACAAGGTCTGCGGCGACGAGCCGGCTCCGCGCAACGTCAACGTGCTGCTGATCCTCGACCGCTCGGGCTCGATGGGCGACATCATCCCGGACAGCGGCGGCAAGACCCGCCTGCAGCTGCTGCAGGAGGCGACGGCCAACATGCTGAACACGCTCGCCCTGAACGGCGACGTGCGGGTGATGGTGGTGGGCTTCACCACCGATGCCACCGCGGGCACCGAATGGCTCAGCGTGGCCGATGCGATCACCGCGATCAACGCGCTCACCCCGGCCAACCTCACCAACTACGAGGATGCGCTGAACGACGCCGAGGACGCGTTCCAGATCACCACCGGCCGTGGCGACTTCAGCGACCACGACAACCTCGTGTTCTTCATGTCGGACGGCGTGCCGACCACGGGCGGCGGCACCGACAACCACCTGACCAATGCCAACCTGCAGGATTGGGACAACTTCCTGGAGGCTCCGGCCAACAGCATCGACCAGCTGACGGTGGTCGGCATCGGCGCCGATATCGCCGCCAATGACAGCGATCTGAAGGACGTGGCGGACCCCGACTACACGCCGGGCGACGTCGACGCCAAGGATCCGTTCGGCCAGGTCCTGATCGTTGCCGACGAGAACGACCTGAAGGACGCTCTCGGCGTGGCGATCGCCACCTCGAAGATCTCCGGTGACGTGCTCGACGGTTCGATCGAGAACAGCGATCCGGACGCGCCGAACGCCGGGGCGAACAACGACCCCGACTTCCAGGGCGATGGCCCGGCGCATGTTTCGTTCCTGCAGTACGACCTGCCGGGCGCGAACGGCCTCGACATCACCGTCACCTGGGACGGCATCGGCAACCTGATTGCGGGTGACGTGGTCGGCGGCACCAACGTGTCGCTCAACGGCACCAAGGTCTCGTTCGACACCGATTACGGCCGCATGACCTTCGACATGTCGACCGGCAAGTTCGACTTCTTCGCCGAGCCGATCAGCGGCGGGGACAAGAACGAGCACTTCACCTACAAGATCACCGACACCGACGGTGACGAAAGCAACACGGCCGCCCTCGATGTCTGTATCAAGGACGTCTATGTCGACCACCAGCCGATCGCCTTCGACAACCACGATGCGGTGACGGAGAGCTCGCTGGCCGGCGCGATCGTCGTGCTCAACGACTTCAACGGCGGCGCCACCGGCGGCACCAACTACGGCGGCGTCACCCAGGGCGGCGGCGAACTCACGCTGACCACCTCGGGCGGCGGCGGCGCGGACTCCTACGCCAACGTCCGCGCCAGCCTGATCGCCGAAGGCCTGAGCGGCGCCGCGCTCGACGCCGTGACCGGCGCCAACCCCTCCGACACCTCCGCCTTCGTGCGGCCGGTGACGGTGGCGGGTCCGTCGGTGCTGCGCTTCGAATACGACTACAACGGCAATGCCGACGCGCAGGACGTTGCGACGTATTTCGTGATCAACAGCGCCAACCAGATCGTTGCGTCCGGCGTGCTGGGCGACAACAACAACGACGTCAGCAACGGCCTCATCACCGTGGCGCTGGCTTCGGCCGGCAACTACAAGGTGATCTTCACGGTCTCCGACCGCGAGGATAGCAGCGGTGTCACCACGCTCGACATCGACCGGATCGAGACCCAGCCGGCGAACATCCATACGGTGAGCGGCAACGTCATCGTCGATGCGAACGACACGCCTTCGGGTTCCTCGGATCCGGCGGGCGCGGTCGACACGCTGGGCGACGGCGTCAACAAGGTCAGCCAGGTGCAGTTCGGCAGCACGGTGGTGACCGTGCCGGGCGACGGCAGCAACGTGACCATCGCCGGTGCCAACGGCATCCTGACGATCAACAGCACCGGCGCCTACACCTACGTCTCCATACCGGGGACGGTGGTGAACGGGGCGACCGAGACCGACGCCTTCACCTACACGCTGCGCGACACGGACGGCGACACCGATACCGCCATCCTGCGTCTCGACAGCAACGGCGTGGGCGGTGCCATCAGCATCGGCGACGTGACGCTGACCGAAGGCAGCAACGGCAACATCGCCGTCACGCTGTCGGAGCCGGCCCCGGTCGGCGGGTTCTTCCTGAACTACACGTTCAATCCGGGAACGGCCACGGCGGGCAGCGACTACACCGCGGTGACCAGTTCGGTCTTCGTGGCCGCCGGCGCGACTTCGGTGAACATCCCGGTCAACACGTTGAACGACGCGTTGTTCGAGAATCCGGAAGCCTACAGCGTCGTCATCAGCGGCGCTCCGGCGGGTTGGTCCATCATCGACAACACCGGCGTTGTCACCATCAACGACAACGAGGCCTTCACGGTCCCGGTGGTGCCGCACGATGCACAGAACCCGAGCGGGTTCGCGACGACGGATGGAACCAACGCGGGAGGTTTCTTCAATAACAGTGACAACGGTACGCCAGGTGGCAACACCAATGGCAATGACAACTGGAACGCTGCTGGTGGCAAAGATACGCCCAATGGTGGAAACGGGAATGACCACATTCAGGGCGGCGCTGGTGATGACACTCTGACCGGCGGCAGCGGCAACGACTTCCTGGAAGGTCAAGCCGATAACGACACATTGAATGGCGGTAGCAATGCCGACAAGCTGGATGGCGGCACCGGCAGCGACACGCTCAACGGCGATGCCGGCAACGACCTGCTGCTGGGCGGCGACAACAGTGACACGCTGAACGGCGGCGACGACCAGGACGAGCTGTTCGGCGGCAACGGAGCCGACACGCTCAATGGCAATGGCGGCAACGACTACCTGCACGGCGAAGCCGACGGCAGCCTCGACAAGCTGATCGGCGGCGATGGCAACGATTGGCTCGATGCGGATCTCAGCGACCTCGGCGTCGGCCGCCAGCTCGACGGCGGCACCGGCAGCGACGTGCTGGATCTGGACGGCGTCGGTACCCTGGTTCTGGGCAACACCGGCATCACCAACATCGAGGTGATCAACCTGGAGGGTTCGACCGACGACAACGTCTCGCTCAGCATCACCGACGTGCTGGCGATCTCGGGCGGCACCAACACCCTGTTCGTCTGGGGTGACAGCGGTACCGACGACGACCTCGCCCTCACCGGCGGCGGCTGGTCGCAGACGGCGTCGAACCTGGCGGGCACCGACGGCCGCACCTACAACGTGTTCCACAACGGCGCGGCGAACGTCTTCGTCGACACCGATGTGGACACGGCACTGAGCTAGACCGGTTTCGGGGGCGCCTTTCGGGGCGCCCCCGGTTCCGCTCACCGCCGGCAACATCCTTTGTCTTGGGGAACGGGCGCCTTTCAGGCGCCCTTTTTCTTGGATCCGGGAGGCGGGTAGGAAGGATTTTCTGCCTGACGCCGGGTTAGCGCCGGCGCCGCCTGTTAAGGGGCGGGCAGGGCTCCGGTAACGCCTTTGCCTGGTCAGGAATGTCGCAGTCCGGCCCGCGACCGACCGCTCGGTCCTATTCCAAGCCATTGAAATCGCGTGGCTTTCCTAGGCCGCCGGCGAATCGCCGGGGTCGATCCTAAAGCAGAATTCCGATACATCCTTTTATATCGCAAACAGCCCTGCTGATTTTGCGGGTTAAGGGTTTGCACCCATGTCCTTTGCATCATCGCTAGGCGACGGAGCGCATCTCGGTCGCTGTGAATTCGATCCGGGAAATCAGGGATCCCTGACGAAAAATTCCGCCGCCATGTCCCCCGTGGCGGCCAAGACGAAGGGCAAAGATCATGGCTACCGACACCACCCATCTGAACCAGGGCACCTATGGCAACGATAGCGGCGCGGATGGCGCCGGCAGCGAGCTCGATTTCGGCATCGCCCACCTGACGGCCATCGAATCCGGCCAGCCCGTGCAGCTGCCCCAGGGCCAGCGCGTCGTGCTGATCCCGGTGCAGCCGGGCGAGACGCTGACCCTGCCGACCGATGGCGTCGATGGCCTGCTGGCCAAGATCGGCGCCGAGGGCAACCTCTCCATCGTCGTCGATGGCCGCACCATCATCTTCCAGGGTTATGTCCAGGCCAATGAACAGGCGCCGGTCAACCTGGTCACCGCCACCGGCGCGCCGATCGATGTCGCGGACGTCGTTGCCGCGACCGACCCCAACCTCGACATCCAGACTGCGGCCGGTCCGGCCGCCGGCGCGCAGGGCGAGGGCGGCGGCGGCATCTTCACGCCCTTCGTGCCCGGCAGCGGACCCGGCCTGATCGGCGCCGAAGGCGTGCTCGGCGCGACCGACCTCGCCTACAAGCTGATCGACGATGAACGCCGCATCTACACCACCGCGGAGGCCGCGCCGGGCGAAGCCTCGGTGACCACCTTCGCCGCCATCAATCCGCAGGGCGAGGCGTTCCTCAAGGAAGATGTCGAGACGCCGATCGCGCTGATCGCCTTGCCCGGTGCGGGCGACCAGGTCACGCAGATCGTGCTGGACAACATCCCGGCCGGCTGGACCGTGAACCTCGCCGGCATCACCCTGACCGAAGGCACGCTGGGCGCCGTCACGCTGATCGGCAATACGCTGACCATCGCCATCAACGGCGCGACTCCGGGCAGTCCGGTCAGCGTTTCGGTGCCGGTGACCGCCGCGGCGGATAGCGACGTGGATGGCGCCGATCTGGTGGTCCAGGCGACCGCCGTCGACGGCGGCGCCACGGCCACGGCGAGCACGACTTTCAACGCCGTGGTCGACGCGGTGCTTGACCAGTATCTCGACGTGTCGCAGAGCGCGCCGGCCAATGCCGGCGAGAGCGCCGCGAGCCAGATTGTCGGCCTGAACCTGGCCGGCGCGCTGGCGGGCGCCGCGGGCACGCCCTTCGCCCTGTCCTTCGCCGGCGGCGCCGGCCCGGATGGCGACGGCTCGGAGATCCTGCCGACCAGCGCCACCATCTCGCTGCCCAACACGGCGATCGATCTGGTGCTCGGCGCAGGCGCGCCGGCCGGCGTGACGCTCAGCGAAACCGCGCCGGATTCCGGCCTGTGGGTGCTGAACGCCGGCAACGGCGCCGATCTGCAGGCGGCCCTCGGCTTTCTGCAAGCGGTGCTTCCTGCCGGCTTCGACGGCACCATCGACGGCTCCATCACCGTGACGACCGCCGAGGCGAACACGCCGGAAGGCAACGCGGCGGGCAGCGGCAACGAGCCCGACACCAGCGACAATGCGGTCACCGACACCACGGCCTTCTCGGTCACGGTGAAGCCGGACACCAATGTCGAGACCTCCGCCGAGGTCGGCACGGAGGGCGCCGCCTTCCTCAAGGAGGACGTCTACGGCCCGATCACGCTGGTCGCGACGCCCGGCGCCACCGACCACATCACCCAGATCGTGCTGTCCAACATCCCGGCCGATTGGGACGTGAAGACGGGCGCCGGCGACATCCAGCTGTCGAGCGGCGCGCTCGGCACGGTGAGCTTCGCCGGCGGCGTGCTCACCCTCGAGGTTGTCGGCGCCGCTGACGGCGTCTCCGTCACCGCCACCATCCAGGCAAAGGCCGGTCTCGACAGCGATGTCGACGGCGCCGCCCTCAACCTCGCCGCGACCGCGGTCGACGGCGATGGCGGCGAGAGCGCCACCAGCAGCAGCAATTTCAACGTCGCGGTCGACGCAGTGCTCGACCAGTATCTCGACGTGTCGCAGACCAAGGCGCCGACACTGACCGAAGGCAACGCGACGCAATATGTCGGCCTCAACCTCGGCAGCGTGCTGGCGGGCGCCGACGGCACGCCGTTCGCCAATTCCTTCGCCGGCGGCGCCGGCGCGGATGGCGACGGTTCCGAGCATTTGCCGGCCAGCGCGCAGATCGCCGTGCCCAACACGGCCATCGACCTGGCGCTTGCCATCGGCTTCCCGGCCGGTGCGACGATCGCCGAGACGGCGCCCAACTCGGGCGTCTGGGTGCTGAATGCGGCCAACGCGGCCGACCTGCAGCTCGCCCTCGGCTTCGTGCAGGCGGTGGTTCCCGCCGGTTTCGACGGTACTGTCACCGGCACGATCGCGGTGACGACGCAGGAGGCGAACACCCCGGAAGGCAATGCGCCACTGAGCGGCGCCGAGCCGGACACCAGCGACAATTCCTATACCGACACGACGTCCTTCAGCTTCTCCGTCCGCACCGATTGCGCCGAGGGCAGCACATCGGGCGTGGTCTTCGTGACCGAGGACAGCCTGCCGAGCCAGTACCAGGGCAACTTCTCCACCGTGGTCGCGGGCACCGTCGCGCTCAACCTGGCGCCGGCGGATGACGAGCAGTTCGTCTCCGTCACCATCAACAACATCCCGCTGGGCGTCGTCATCGCCGACGGCATCCAGGCGGTGACGGGTACCGGGTCCAACTCGATCACCATCCTGGCGGCCAATCTCGGCACCGTGACCCTGACGCAGCCGAAGGACGACGCCTCCAACGACTACACGCTGAGCTACACGGCGCAGATCAAGGACCCGACCTCCAACGAGGTCGCCACGATCAACGGTTCGCTGGCCGTGACGGTGGATGCCGTCGCCGACCAGCCGGCGGACCTGGCCACCACGGTGTCGCCGCGCGGCTTCGCCTATTCGGTCGCCGAATCCAAGGACACCGGCGAGGCGACCCTGTTCCGCGTCGACCTCGACACCGGCGCGGTGAAGCAGGTCGGCTCGGTCACCATCCCGAACTCGACCCAACCCGACATCGAGGGTCTGGCCTACAATTCCGGCAACGGCCTGCTCTATGGGTTCACCACCGGCCCGGGCCAGAACAAGTTCCTGGTCTCGATCGACCCGACGACGGCCGCCACGACCGTCATCGGCAGCTCGACGCCGGTCGGAGAGATGGGCACCGAGTTCGTCGGCAACGCGCTCTATGCGGTGGTCGGCAGCGGCAACACCAGCCAGCTCTATACCGTGAACCTGACCAGCGGCGCTTTCACCGCCGTGGGCGGCACGACGGGCGCCAACATCGCCATCGACGGCATGGCCTACGATACCGGCAACGGCAGGATGTACGGCCTCGATAAGAGCGGCAACGCCACCTATCTCTACGAGATCAACCTGGCGACCGGCGCTGCCAGCAACCCGGTGCTGGTCGGCAACAATGTCGACCTGCAGAACCTGGCCTATGGCCAGGACGGCAAGCTTTGGGCGGTCGACCGGGTGAGCGGCCAGATCTATCAGATCGACCCGGCCTCCGGCGGCCTGAGCCTGGCCTCGACGGTGCCTGTCAGCTACTTCCAGGGCGATGGCTTCGAGTCTCTTGCCATCGCGCCGAACACCAGCAACACGGTCGAGCCGGGCGCCAAGTTCGGCTTCGGCTACACCGCCGATTTCGGCGACCATACGGATGGCTCGGAAGACCACACCATCCTGATCAAGCTGCCGAGCGCGGCCTGGGACGATTCCTCCACCGCCCCGGCGCCGACGGTGCTGGGCGCCGGCAATGCCTATGGCGTGCCGGCGGGCACCTACCTGATCGTCGACGCCGATGCGCTGATCAACCCGGCGACGGGTGTCGCGACCGGTTCCGTGGTCCTGGCGACCCCCGCGGGCGCCAGCGGCAACCAGACCTTCACGGTCTATGCCGTGGCGCAGGACAACGAGCTGCCGGGCGACACGATCGACCCGGCGCATGAGATCGCCGGCAACAACCTGTCGGTCGTCTCGACCGACCAGGTCGTCCATGTGGGATCGAGCAAGCCCACCGCCGACGATGCGACGGCGCTGGTGGACGAGGACGGCATCGCCGTCGTCGGCAACCATGACACCCGGCCGGGCGACAACAACGCCAACGTGGCCCCAGACACGGCGGCCAGCGAGGCGGTGTGGCACGCGACCCTCCCGGTCACTTGGAACGGCAATGTCGGGTCGATCGCGCTGACCGCGGGCGACTGGAGCGGCCTGCGCACGGCCGACGGCCACACGATCGTCGCCATCGGCGCCGGCAGCGGCCTGCTGCAGGGCTATGACTCCGCCGACCTCAGCGGCGGCGTGCCGAAACCCGGCGCGACCCCCGTGTTCGAGGTGCAGATCGTCAACGCCGCGACGGGCGCGTATGAGGTGCGCCTGCTGCAGGCCTTGCAGCATCCCGACAGCAACAACAACCCGGCCGACAACGCCACCGACAACGGCACCGGCAGCTACGAGGACAACCTGACCATCCCGGTGCGGGCGACCTACACCAACAGCGGCGGCAGCACCACCGCGGCGATCGCAATCGACGTCGACGACGACTCTCCGGTGGTCAATCCGCTGAGCAGGTCGACTACCGTGTCGAACCAGGTGAACACCAACCTCATGCTGGTCCTGGACGTGTCCGGGTCGATGGCGGATCCGTCCGGCCTGACCAGCCTCAACAAACTGCAGCTCGCCGTCGCCGCGATCAAGGAGCTGGTCGAGCAGTACGACAACCGCGGCGACGTGAAGATCCAGATCGTCACCTTCAGCAGCAATGCGGACATCCAGCCCTCCGGCGTCTGGCTGACCGTCGCGCAGGCCAAGAGCTTCCTGGACGGCGTGTCGGCGGGCAACTTCACCAACTACGACGATGCCCTGAGCGATGCGATGACGGCCTTCGGCAACAGCGGCAAGATCGTCGGGGCGCAGAACATCGCCTATTTCCTCTCCGACGGTAACCCGAACCGGCCGAACGGCGACGCCGGCATCGACAGCGGCGAGGAGACCGCCTGGACCAACTTCCTCAAGGCCAACGACATCAACGCCTATGCGCTCGGCTTCGGCCAGCCGGGCGATGTCGACCCGGTCCAGCTGCATCCGGTCGCCTATAACGGCGCCCAGGAGATCAACACCGATGCGACGGTCGTCACCGACCTCGGCCAGTTGACGGCGACGCTGGCGGCGACCGTGACGACGGACATTTCCGGCAATCTACGGACCGACGGCGCCAATGCTGCCGGCGCCGACGGCGGCTACGTGCGGCAGATCAGCTTCGGCGGGACCAGCTTCACGTTCGACGGCACCGCGATCACGCAGACCGGCACGCCGCTGGCCTTCACCCAGGCGGCGGGCGTGCTGACCTTCGCGACCGGCGATTTCAAGTTCGTCGTCGACATGAATTCCGGCGCCTACACCTACACGGTGCTGGACAGCACGGCGCTGCCCCTCAATGACAGCTTCGGCTACACGCTGTCGGATGCCGATGGCGACGCGGCCAGCTCCACGCTGCTGGTCTCGGTGGGCACCGGCGACCTGCCGCCGATCGCCCGCGATGACGAGGTGTTCACCAACGTCACGGGCAACGGCGCCAATATCGTGGTGCCGGATTATGCGGTGCTGTGGAACGACACCGATGCCGACAACAACCCGATCACCGTCGGCGTGATCTCCGGCATCAGCAGCCTGAGCAGCGTCGCCCATGCCGGTGGTAACCTCACCATCACCGACAACAACTCGAACGGCGGCGAGTTCACCTATGACGCCTCGGCGAATGGCCTGCATGACACGGCCGACGTCACGGTGAATCGCGAACAGGCGGGCGAGAGCACGCTGGACGGCAACGGCCTCGACAACATCCTGGTCGGCCGCAGCCAGGCCGACACGCTCAACGGCTACGAGGGCAACGACGTGCTGTTGGGGGGTGGCGGCAACGACACGCTGAACGGCGGTTCGGGCCATGACCTGCTGGTCGGCGGCGCCGGCAACGATGCCATCAATCTGTCGAGCGCCAGCGGCGATCATGACACCGTCCTGATCACCAGCGTGCTCGACGGCAACGACCGGGTGACGAATTTCGGCGACGGCGTCAACAACGGCGGCGCGGCCAGCCAGGATCGCATCGACCTTGATCCGCTGTTCGACAGCCTGGGCGTCGCCACCGACGATCGCGCCGCCCGGGTCCAGGTGAGCGACGGCGGCAGTGACGCGGTCGTCACCGTCGACGTGGACGGCGACGGCTTCGATGCCGGCGATCTGCACCTTGCGCTCATCGGCATCGGCGCGCCGTCGAACATTTCGGTGGGCCTCAACACCGAGGACGACATCGTGCTCGGCACCGCCTAGGCAGGCCTGCCGGGCGGGGGCCAGCGCACCCGCCGACAGCGCAAACGTCTCCGGCCGCGACCCCCGTCGCGGCCGGTCCGTTTTGGGAGGACCGAACTGGCGCCTCCTGCCACAACATATGGCTGTAGGGCGGAACTCGGACATGCCGGTCCTTGCGCTCCGTGTGCGAGAGTCCCAGCTCCGACCTCGCCCGGCCGGCCGTTAACACTGGCTTTGGTCTCCCGCCTTTGGGTCTACCGATCAACTCCTTGAAATTAGCCGATAAAAATGGATGCGGCAGAAGTTTGAAGCTTTTGAGGAATAATCAAAACAATATATTGGAGTATATCACTATTAATTTGGCGCGAATTGCGGAACGGGTGGTCTCATGGACATAATCCGCACCGTCTGAGGTCGTGCTTGGGGAAGTTTTCGACCTCGACAATCGAACCGGGCCACAGAAGCCCGGTCGACCTGGCTTCGGGACGCCATGCTCGGCGCATGGCGAATTCAACAAGGGCTGACTCACATGGCAACCGATTCCACGAATCTCCCGCTGGGCGAGCTGAATGCTGATGCCGGCGCGGATATGGCTGGCTCCGAGCACGAGTTCGGTGCGGTGCAACTCGCTGCGGCGACCGACAGCAGCGGCGCGCCAGTCGACCTGCCGCAGGGCCAGCGTGTGGTCCTCATCCCGGTGCAGCCCGGCCAGACGCTGACCCTGCCGACTGACACGACCGATGGCTTGCTGGCCAAGATCGGGCCCGAGGGCAACCTCGCCATTGTCGTCGATGGCCGCACCATCATCTTCCAGGGCTTCGTGCAGGCGAACGATCAGTCGCCGATCAAGGTCGTCACCGCCGATGGCGACCCGGTCGACGTCGCGGACGTCGTTGCCGCGACCGACCCCAATCTCGACATCCAGACCGCGGCGGGCCCGGCCACGGGCAATACCGGCGACGCGACCGGCAGCGGCATCTTCACCCCCTTCGTCCCCGGCGAGGGTCCCGGCCTGATCGGCGCGGAAGGCGTGCTTGGCGCCACCGCGCTCGCCTACAAGCTGATCGACGACGAGCGCCGCCTGTTCACCCGCGACGAGGATACCGGCCCGACCAACATCGACATCAAGTTCGACAACCTCGAGGGCATCGTCAACGAGGACGACCTGCCCGCCGAGTTGCGCGAGCAGGAGACCTTCCGCGCCGACTTCGTGCTGAAGGACGGCGGCACCCAAGGCCAGGGCAACGATCCATTCGACACCACGGACCGCGAGCCCGGCAGCCAGACCACGCCGCCGGACGACGATGACGTCGACGACAACGGCAGCAGCGTCGATCCCGACCGCGAGCCGCTGCAGACCGTGGCGACGGTCACCGTCACCTTCGGCGACGACATCCCCGGCAAGCTGACCCTGTCCGATTCCACGCTGCCCGACGGCCTGAAGTCGGAAGGCCAGGACGTCATCTACGAGGTCCAGCCGGCCGCGGGCGGGCAGGGCAACGGCATCGTCGCCTTCGTTGACGGCGACAACGACGGCAAGTTCAACGAGCTGTTCGACCGCAAGGTCTTCGACATCAAGGTGCAGGAAGACAAGTCGGACAGCGTCTTCCACGTCGTCTTCACGCTGTACGACAACCTCGACAACACGCCGCCCGATGCCAACAAGGACGGCTCGCCCGACCTGCTTGGCGCCAACGAGCAGATCCTCGGCCTGCCGGTGAAGGTCACCGCGACCGATTCCGACGGTTCCTCGCTGTCCGCCGTGATGAAGCTCGGCGTCGAGGACGACATCCCGTTCTTCGGCCAGGTGAACGTGAACGAGGGCGAAGAGGGCGGCATCGTCATCAGCATCGTGCAGACGGACGCCGACATCGCGCATGACGAGACCAAAGGCGTCGACGGCGATGCCGACGACGTCTCCCAGCTCGACGCCGGCGCCTATGGCGACGCGGCGACGCAGAAAGTGCTGAATTCCGGCTTCAGCCTGCCGGACGGCGACAGCGTGGGCGCGACCCGCGGCTTCGCCATGACCCAGGTCCTTGCCAGCTTCGGCGCCGATGGCGCCACGCAGGAGCACTACAAGGCCGCGGATTCCTCGGCCCGCAACTCCATCTTCGGCGAACTGACGGACATCGCCACAAGTGGCGACGGCATCAATGACGGCGAGAACGAACGCCCGTTCGAGCTGTTCATGATCACCACCGGCGGCGGCAAGGATGCCGTGCCGACCGAGTTCGACAATCCGGCGACCGGCGAAGTCGAAATCGCCAACCTCACCGTCGCGGACCAGAAGACCAACACCACGGTCACCTGGAACGGCGGCGAGATCCTGCCGGTCTATCTGCACCAGATCGATGCCCAGACCATCGTCGGCTATGTGGAAGTCGACGAGCCGAGCCAGGCATCGGGCCGGGTCGGCGCCATCGCGCTCGACAGCGGCCAGGAAGCCGTGTTCGTCATCACCATCGACGACAACGGCGTGATGACCTTCGTCCAATTCCACCAGATCAACAATCCGGTCGCCGGCGACAACAGCAACGGCGAGCACGACGACAGCTTCCAGATCTTGGGCGAGGACGGCACCCCGGTCATCCAGGTCCGTATCAGCGACTATGACGGCGACCACGCCACCCAGCCGGTCAACCTGCAGATCCAGGACGACGGTCCGAAATTCAACGTCGTCGACTGGGGCACCGATTACGACGCCAGCGTTCGCTACAATGGCGTCGGCCAGATTGACGAGGACAAGCTGGATCCGAACGGCAACCGGGACCATGCCTATGGCGACGACCCCGGTCGCGTGCACACCGACGGCAAGATCCTGTTCAATTTTGGCGTCGATGAGCCGGGCCACCTGGATATCGCCCTCCTGAAGATCGCCAACTCCAAGGGCGACAGCGTCCTCGACGTTTCTTTCGAGTATGACGAGGCCACCAACACCTACAGCGTTGTCGGGGCGAATGATCTGCGCACCGCCGATGGCCACCCTGTCGAATTGATCCTGACGCTCGACACAGCGACCGGACTGCTGACCCTGGTCGGCCGGGACCCGGAGGATGCCTCCGATGGCGACGTCTTCGTGCTGACCCTGCAGACGACGGGCGGCGATATCGGCGTGTTCGATTTTGTCCTGAACCAACCGCTCGCGCACCCGTTCACGGATGACCCGAACACGGATGCCGACGACGCGGCGACGTCCTACGAAGACGATCTGTCTTTTGGCATCGGCGTCCGCGGCTACGATGCCGATGGCGACTGGGCCGATGGCGCCATCAACATCCACGTCGACGACGACAGCCCCGATGGCTGCAAGGTCGAGATCCGCCTGGGCGGCGGCGAGGGCGAGGATGCCCTGCTGGTGCAGGATGAGACCGCCGGCGTGCAGGACCAGGGCGACGGCGTCTCCGGCGCCGCCGATCCGGATGCCAGCGGCCAGGACGAGGACGACGTCGCCGACCCGAGCGCGGCGCTCGCCGCCTTCGAGGCGAACCGCAACCTCGTGGTCAATCTCGGCCATGCCCAGACCAACATCGTCGTCGATCTCAGCGGCGGTTCGGCCGATGCCGATGCGGCGATCGGCGCCGACCGCCCGGGCGGCGTCAGCGCCGTATCCCTGGTCGATGCCAGCGGCGGCGCCTTCGACGGCGACGCGACGAATCTGCGCGATACGCTGAGCAACCGGCCGATCTTCCTGTTCACCGAGACG
>WBZN01001354.1_pt1 | contig 15126 bp, 15 predicted proteins | sample 5204281 | NCBI WGS metagenome assembly WBZN01 (sample SAMN12344347, study PRJNA552823) | activated sludge metagenome | biome: Activated sludge suspended growth; feature: Nitrification reactor; material: Wastewater; isolation source: activated sludge from nitrification reactor of wastewater...
AGACGCCCCGGCGAACCGGGCTTTCCGGCCGCAAGCCATTCCTCGCGCGATTGCCCGCCCTTCCAGGCCTTGGTGGTGAAGCCCAGGATTTCGACCTTCACGCCGCAACGCTCCAGCGTGCGGGCAAGAATGTCAGCGCAACAGGCGGCAACCATGATGGGCCTGCCGCGCATGGAACCTGAGTTATCAAGCAGCAAGGTGACGACTGTATCGCGGAAATCGGTGTCACGCTCGCGCTTGAACGACAGCGGGTGCATGGGGTCGATGACGATGCGCGGCAGCCGTGCCGCATCGAGCGTCCCCTCTTCAAGGTCGAAGTCCCAGCCGCGGTTCTGCTGCGCCAGCAGCTTGCGCTGCAATTTGTTGGCAAGCCGCGCGACGACCGCTGACAGCGATTTCAGTTCCTTGTCGAGAAACGCGCGCAGCCGTTCCAGTTCCTCAGGACTTGAAAGCTCCTCGGCGGAGACTTCCTCATCATAAGCACGCGTGAAAACCTTGTAACCAAAGGCTTCCGGGTTATCGAGGACGTTTTCGTTCGGCCGCCATGGCGAGGGCGCGTCCTCTTCGTCGAAACTATCGTCCTCCATGTCCGAGGGCTCCATGTCGGAGGTATCGGCCATCTCCTCGGTCTCGGAGGTTTCGCCGTCCGACATGTCCTGATCGCTTGACTTGTCCTCGCCTTCGCTACTCTCGTCCTGGCTGTCCTCAGCCTCCTCAGCGCCGCCGTCGGGCGCGTTTTCCGACTCGGTCTCTTCCTCCTGGTCGGGTTTTTCGGCGTCGATGTCCTCGGCCAGGTGCAGGGCTTTGAGCAGATCGCGGATCTGCCGCCCGAAAGGCTCCTGCTGCTCGCTCATGCCTTCCAGGCGCTTCAAGACGTTGGCGCCTTTGCTTTCGATGATCGGCCGCCAGACGTCCACCAGCCCCTTGCACGAGGCCGGCGGCGGCAAGCCGGTCAGCCGCTCGCGGATGATGAGCGCGAGCGCATCTTCAAGGGGGGCCTCCGCGCGCTCCATGGGTCCAGCGAAGCGGTTGTGGCTATAGACAGCCTCCAGGCGCGCGGTGAGGTTCTTGGCCATGCCCGCCATGCGGTTGGCGCCCAGCGCCTCGACCCGCGCCTTCTCGGCAGCCTCGAATACCATGCGTCCCGCGCCCGGCGGCGGCACGATGCGCTTGTGGATCTTGTTGTCGTGGCAGCCCAGGCTGAGCGCAATGCTATCGGCCCAGCCGCGCACGACGGCGACATCCTTGGCAGACGGCACACGCGGGGGCTCGGGAAGCTGCACGGAATTCGCCGACACTTCCGGGCGCCCCGGTCCAAATGCGACCTCGATTTCGGCTTGACCCGCGACCGCGCGCAACGCCGGCCCCAGGACACGCTTCAGGGGCTCGGAGGGGGCTTCTTTGCGTTTGTTGGCAGGTGGGCTCACGGGCGCTAATCGGTTGCTCGATCCAGGCGATCATGCCGACCCAACCACAGGCCCTGCCGCACTGCAAGAGGGAGTGTCAGACACCGTTACGAGGTGGCGTCTCGCCAGACTTTTCCGGCGTGAACCTGGTAAGTCCGAGATCCCATCTCAGCCATCTCTTGTCCGTCGCGTGCATCACACGGTTATAGAAAGTGGCGGAGAAAACCGCATAAGGCCAAGCGTCGCCGCGCCAGCGGTAAACCTCCATTCGCAGATCCTGACTGTAATCCTCGCGCTCCGCCAAGACGCCATCACAGCCAAGGGCAACCTTCACCGTGTCATAGCGCATTTCAAGTTGAAGACTTGAGATCTGGGCCTCGTTAACCTCACAAGCCGACGCGGGGAGCGTGGCGCGCAGGATCTCGAATGCGGCCATTGTCAAAGCCGCAATGAACGCAGCCGGCAAACCCAGCGGGAACATGGCCGATGATCCTCCTTGAATGATTTTCGGAGGATCATCATGGAGCCGGCGGCGGCTTTAAGCTGTTTCGTACGCAACAGAAGGCGTGCACCAGAAAAGAGCGCGTGACCTCAGACGCCGGCCGTCTTCCCAGACTTCTCGATCAACAACAATGCACCCTTGCCCTCGATGTAGACGCGGCCATCCTCACCCGTCAGCTCGCCTTCCAGCTTGACGATGTCGCCGCCAAGCTTGCGAGCCGGTTCAATTGCAACGATGCGCCAAGTCAAAATGGCGTCGAGTCCCGATGGAACCGCGCGCTTGAGCTTGTATCCAAATTCAAGCCCATAAGCCTCACTCTTCTTGGTAAAGTACTCGGCCAGCAACGAGACGAATATGCCGGTCGAATGTCCGGCGGACGCGATCAAACCGCCAAAGCGCGTGCGCGCGGCCATCTCGGGATCGTGATGCGCGGGGTTGCTGTCGCCGAGCCGTATAGCGACATCCGAGATATTCTCAGGCGTAAAGAGATAGCGCTTGGTGCACGTTTCACCGACAAAGGCCATGGCGCGCGCGTCAACTCAACGCGACGTTGGCGGTGCTTTCAGGCAACTCTTCGCCAAAGCAGCGCTGATAAAATTCAGCAACCAGCGGCTTTTCGAGATCGTCGCACTTGTTGAGGAACGTGACGCGGAAGGCAAAGCCGATATCGCCGAAGATCTCAGCGTTCTCAGCCCACGTCATCACCGTGCGCGGGCTCATCACCGTGGACAGATCGCCGTTTATGAATGCCGAGCGCGTAAGGTCTGCGACCCGCACCATCTGCGAGACCTGCTTGCGCTTGGCCTCCGTCTTGGCAAACGCCTTCACCTTGGAGAGCACAATGCGCGCCTCGTCGTCATGCGGCAGATAGTTGAGCGTGGCGACGATGGACCAGCGGTCCATCTGACCCTGGTTGATCTGCTGCGTGCCGTGATAGAGGCCCGAGGTATCGCCCAGACCGATGGTGTTCGTCGTGGCGAACAGCCGGAACGCAGGATGCGGCCGGATCACTTTGGACTGATCGAGAAGCGTTAGCTTGCCCGACACTTCCAGCACGCGCTGGATGACGAACATCACATCCGGGCGGCCAGCATCGTACTCGTCGAACACGAGCGCGATGTTGTTCTGCAACGCCCAGGGCAGGATACCTTCCTTGAACTCCGTGACCTGCTTGCCATCCTTCAACACGATCGCGTCTTTGCCGACGAGGTCGATACGCGAAACATGACTGTCGAGGTTGACACGCACGCATGGCCAGTTGAGCCGCGCAGCCACCTGCTCGATGTGCGTCGACTTGCCGGTGCCGTGATAGCCCTGGATCATCACGCGGCGGTTGTGCTTGAAGCCCGCGAGAATGGCGAGCGTCACGTCGCGGTTGAAGAGATAGTCGGGATCGAGATCAGGAACATGCTCGTCAGCCTTTGAGTAGGCCGGCACTTCAAGATCGCTGTCGATCCCGAAGACTTGCCTCACCGAAAGCTTCATGTCGGGCAGGCCTGCTGCGGGACCAGGAGCCCCTCCGCTCGCTTGTGTGCGCATGTCGTGATTACTATCCCGGCGTTGAGTGGACCGCTGCGGGTTTCGCCTGGGTTTGCCGCGCGCGGCTTGCCCCGGGTGGCCGATCGACGTCGTTTGTCAGGCCAGCCCCGCCTGCTTCAGGTAATTATAGGCTTGGATGATCTCGCGCAACTTTTCCTCCGACCGGGCGTCTCCACCGTTCGCGTCGGGATGGTGCAATTTCACCAGTGCCTTGAAGCGCGTCTTTATGTCCTCCCGGCTGGCCGCATCGGGCAAATCGAGCGCGCGCAGCGATTTGCGCTCCAGCGGCTTCAGGTTCCGCCGGTACTCGGCCCGCGCCTCGGCCTTGGACGCGCGGGCGCGCGGACCGGCAGCCTGGCCAGCGCGGATGTGAGCGGCGGCTTCTTCCGAACGCACGGAATCGCGCGTACCGTGGGCCCACGCGTTGGCGCCGACCTTCCACGTCGGCCTGTGGCCAGTCATCGCGTCCTTGCGGAACTCGTCGACCTGGGCGTCGTTCATGCCGTCGAAATAGTTGTAGGTCTGGTTGTACTGCCGGACGTGATCCATGCAGAAATTGTAATATTCGCCCTCGTGGCCGCGCCCCATCGGGGCTTTGTGGCGGCCGGGCTTGTCACAGCCCTTCCATTGACAAGGCGTGTTCGTATCCTCGCGCTTGGCCGTGGAGCCGCGCTTGCCGGAGACCCGTATGCTGTCGAAGTATTTTGACTGTAGCTTCATGGGGGCGTGAGTATGATCGTTAGAGGCGTTCTTCACAAGTCGAACATGAGCCGTACATGCCGTGAGTTCAGCCTCCGTTGCCAGGGCTTAATGCCGCGTTCATGTGGGGATGAAAAATTTCAAAATTAGCCTTGACGCGCTAGAAAACGGCACAATGAAAAATCCCCAGGAGGGATGAGCCAGGAAGGATGGGAATGTCTGTAGAGCAACGTATTCGCGAAAAGCTGATGATCGCCTTGGAGCCCTCCCGGCTCGACGTCATCAACGAGTCCCAGATGCACGCCGGACACCGGTCCTCGCCGGGCACCGGAGAAAGTCATTTTCGCGTTCTCGTCGTCGCGCCCGCGTTCGAAGGAAAGTCGCGCGTGGAGCGCCATCGCCTTGTCACCGAGGCTTTAAAGGGCGAGGTCGGCGGCGCCATCCACGCGCTGGCGCTCGCGACTTTCGCACCGGGCGAGAAGATCCCGTAACCGGCGCGGCGTATGCGCGTGAGGAACCTCAAATCTTATTGTCCTGCGCTGCGGCCGCCGGCGAAGCCTCAGGCGCATCCGTGGATGTAGCGCCCGCACCGGGCAACGGCGTGATGCGCAGCGCGGTAATCTTGTTGCGCGCCTTGCGCAGCACCTCGAAGCGGTAACCGTGGAAGGTGAAGACCTGCCCCGGCTCTGGAATGACTTGAGCCTCGTGAATGACGAGCCCCGCAATGGTGGTTGCCTCGTCGTCGGGAAGGTTCCAGTCCATCTGCCGGTTGAGATCGCGGATCGCCACGGTACCGTCCACGTTTACAGTGCCGTCGGGCTGAGGCCGGATATGCGTCTCCTGGATATCGTGTTCGTCGGCGATCTGTCCGACGATCTCCTCCAGGATATCCTCCAGCGTAATGAGACCCTGCACCTCGCCATACTCGTCGACGACAAGCGCCAACTGCGGCTTCTTCTTCAAAAACTGATTGAGCTGCTCCCTGACGCTCGTGGTGTCGGGCACGAACCACGGCTCGGTGGCAAAACTCATGATGTCGAGTTTGGAGGGATCCCAGCCAGCGCGACCCAGCGCGGCAAACAGGTCCTTGGTGTGCAGCACGCCAACGATGTTTTCCGGTTCATCCTTCCAGATCGGCATACGCGAATTCTGGTGCTTCAAGATCTCCGCCACGATCTTGTCGGGCGGATCGTCCCCACACACGCTGTCCATCTTGGTGCGGTGAACCATGATGTCGGACACCTGCAGATCGCGCAAGTCGAGCACGCCGCCCAGCATGTCGGCCGACTCCTTGGTGACCGCGCCTTCCTTCGCCTGAAGATCGATGGTGCCGCGAATCTCCTCGTGCGCCGCCAGTATATTGGCCGCGTCGTCGGTCTTCGTCGGCGTCAGCTTCAAGATCTGGCGCACGAAAAACGCGATGGCGCGCGTCGCTGGAGTCAAAAGAAAGATGAGCACCCGCATGATGGGCGCGACCAGCAGCGAGCCTTTGTCGGCATAAGCGAACGCATAGGTCTTTGGCAGCACCGCGCCGAAGACTACGATCACCAGCGTCATGATCACGGTCGCGTAGGCTACGCCAACGTCACCGTAGAGCTGCACCGCGAGGTTGGACGCCATCGCGGCCGCCAGAACGTCCACCAGCGTGTTACCCAGAAGAACCGTGCCGATCATTCTCTCCGGCGTGGACAGCAGACTATTGACCAGCTTCGCCCGGACATTTCCATCTTCCTCCAGCGCGTGCAAGCGCGCGCGGGAGGCCGCGGTCAAGGCCGTCTCACTGCCGTTGAAGAAAGCCGATAAGGCGACCAATACCAAGATCGCCAGAAAGCTCATTGCGATGTCGAAAGTCATGGCGAAGCGTCAAGGCCTCACGTTACCGGTGGGGGGAGGAAATGAGATATGCAGCGTCGAGCACATGGCACTCCAGCGTGATTCAGCCAGCGATTTCACGTTGGAGGAAGTCTCGCACCTGTTCGGGCGGCACATCGCGGGCGATGAAGGCCTCGCCGATGCCGCGCACCAGAATGAATGTCAGCTTGCCCTGGCGCACCTTTTTGTCCTGGCCCATCAGCGCCAGCAGCTCACCCGCATCGGCCTTGCCGCCGGGAATATCCTGGATGCGGGTGGGCAACCCGACCTGACGCAGATGATGCTCCACGCGTGCGGCGTTGCCTTGCGCACAAAGCCCGCGCTCTTCGGAAAAGCGGAAGGCCTGCGCCATTCCAATGGCGACACCTTCGCCGTGCAGGAGTCTGTTTGAGTATCCGGTCCACGCCTCGAGCGCGTGACCGAAGGTATGCCCCAGATTGAGCAGGGCGCGATCACCCGTTTCCGTTTCGTCGCGTGCGACGATCGCCGCCTTGGCCTTGACGCTCGTCTCGACCGCATGAGCCAGCGGCGGACCACCGTTGGCGAACACGCCGCGCCAGTTCTTTTCCAGCCAGCCGAAGAAGCCTGCATCGCCGAGCAGGCCGTACTTGGCGACCTCCGCATAGCCCGCGCGCATCTCGCGCACGGGTAGCGTGGTCAATACATCGGTATCAGCGATGACCAGCGATGGCTGATGGAAAACCCCAATCAGATTCTTGCCCTGTGGCGTATTGATGCCGGTCTTGCCGCCAACGGAGGAATCCACCTGCGCCAGCAACGACGTCGGGATCTGCACGAAGCGGACGCCGCGACGCAGAATTCCGGCAGAAAAACCTGCCAAGTCGCCAATCACGCCGCCCCCGAACGGCACGACGATGTCGCCACGCTCAAGGCCCATCTCGAGCAGGCGCTCGCACAACGGGACCAGCTCGCGGAAGCTCTTGGTTGCCTCACCGGGTTTCAACACAACGCTTTGGGCGGCAAGCCCCGCCGCCGTCAGGCTGCGCTCCAACGCAGCCAAATGATGGTGTGCGACATTCTCGTCGGTCACGATTGCGCACTTCACCTTGCCAAGCCGCTCGGCAATGAGCGCCCCAGCCTTGGCGAGCAGCCCTGGTCCGATCAGCACGTCATAGGTGCGCTCTCCCAGTTCCACGCCGACTGTACGGGTCGCGGATGCATCGGAAGTAGCGTCGGTCGAGGCGAACGTCATTTTTTCCATTCAACTTTAAGAAGCATTGGATGCGACGCCGGCTGCTGGAGAGCTCCCATGACCGGTCTCCTTCGCAAGGTGGGCCGCGAGCTTGTCGATCAGTTCCACGACGATCGTCTCGTGCGGCTCGTCCCGGCTTTCCACCACCAGGTCTGCCAGCGCATAGACCGGATAGCGCGCTTCCATTAGCTTCTGCATGGTCGCTTCGGGATTGGGCGTCTTGAGGAGCGGACGCGTATCGCGTTTCGACACCCGGCGCATCAGAACGCACAGATCGGCTTTGAGCCAAACGCAGATCCCGTTTGCCGAGATGGCGGCGCGTGTCTCGGGATGCATATAAGCACCCCCTCCCGTCGCCAGAACCTGAGGACCTTGGCTCAGCAACCGGCCGATCACCTTGCGTTCACGGTCGCGGAAAAATTCCTCCCCATGATCGGCGAAAATTTCGCTGATCGACTTGGCTGCGACCGATTCAATTTCTTCATCCGCGTCCACGAACGGCAAACCGAGCCGGGCCGCCAACCGCTTGCCTATGGAGGATTTTCCACAGCCCATCAGCCCCACCAACACAATGCTGCGAGAGCCAAGTCTGCGTTTCAAATCTTCGGCGGTGTCGGCGTTGCTCATCGTGGTGCCAGATCGGATCCGAATCAGGGTTAGATGTGACAAGTCCACAGCACACCCGATTTCGGTAAAACACCTCATGCCATGATCTCGATAGCCCTGCAAATCATGCCACTGGTTGTTGGCACAATAAGTAATGCCAAGGGATTGAAAGGTAGCAGTTTTAGCGCTTCGAGAGGGCTTGGGGTCATATTCGCGCCAACTTGGACCCCCGTTATGGTCACGGAGGGGATTTACCAGACCATGCCAAGTCTTTTCCGCTTTCTGCTCGTGCTCATAACCATCGCCGGGGTGGTTTTCGGCGGCTTGTACGTCCTTGCGACCAAGTACGAGCCCGAACAGCAACTCATCAGCAAGCCAGTTCCTAGCGTCAAGATCCGGCGTTAGAGCATGATCTGTCCTGATGGAATCGGATTTGCTCTCACTTTCTTATCTGATGGCGTTTTCAACGGCGAACCTGTTCTCACTTCACCGAAAAGCGCTTCCGGAGCATCCAGCGAGGCCATGATCCCTGCAGCGAGCCCCAATAACACCCGGTGGCACGACGGCCGCCCACAGGGACCGGCGCTGGCCGGTGTCATAGCCTGTGCCTTCTTGCTGCTCATGAACACCGGCTGCCTCGCAGGCGCCAAACATGACGACGCCTACCGGCCACCGGCGGGCACCGGCTCGACCTTGCAGGTTCCCGGCAGTCCCCCGCCCTCGGCCATCCTGCAAGACAGCCTTGGACCGGCCGTAGAGCGTGGCGAGCTTGCCCCCGTCATGGCCGCGGACGGCTCGGGGCTGCCATATGAACTGTGGCGCGGCGTCGATATCGCTGGCTTCGAAAAGCTCATCAGCGAGATCGAAATCCCCCCGCGCTCGCCTGCTTTGCACGATCTTTGGAAGCGGCTCGTCACCTCCAACGTGACGCCGCCGGCGGGCCAGACGGCCGATATCAAATTCACCGCTCTCCGGCTCGAAGCGCTCTATCGGTCCGGGCTTGCCGCTGAAGCAGCGGCGGAGCTGGCGCCGCCGGCGGGTGATCCGGTGCTTGCGCTCTTTGCAGCTCGCAATGCACTCGCAAATGCCGACCGCGACAAGGCCTGCGAACTCTCCCGTCAAGTTGCTGGTCTCAAACCCGACACGCCAAAGCCCGTGCTCGCGCAGGCGGCGCTGCTCAATGGCTATTGCGCCGCGGTTGGTGGTGACGCAGCTGGCGCAGGACTTGCCGCCGAGCTCGCGCGCGAAGCAGGCCTGCAACAGACGCCCGGGCTTGCCGCGCTCGATGCCATATCCATCGGGGTCAAACCGCAAACCAAGATCGAAGGCCGCCTCGGGCTCATCGACTATCGCCTGCTGGAAGCCGCGGGAGCGCCGCCCTCGCTATCCGACCTCGATAAGGCCGAGCCGGCCCTTCTTGTCGCGCTCACCAACGACAGTGCGAGCTTGCCGGAACTGAGGCTTGCTGCCGCCGAGGCAGCGGCGAAACTCAACGCCATCTCACCCGATGCGCTCGCCGCCATCTACAGCGCGCTGGCCCCAGCGCAGACCGCCGAAGCGCTGTTGGCGGGTGCCGGTGGCCTGTCGGGCGCCGCGCGGCGGGCCGCGCTGTTCAAGGCGGCGGAAGCCGAACGCACCCCAATGAAAAAGACGCGGCTGATCCGCGCCCTCCTCGATGATGCGCGCGCTAACATGCTGGCGTTTCCCGTCATGCGCATGCTGGCGCGGACAACAGCGCAAGTCCCCGTTCAGCCGGAGCTGTCCTGGTTCATCGAGACGGCGGCCGAGATCGGCCTCGCCTCGGGCAACTACAAGATGACCTACGATTGGGTCGCGTTGTCACAAGGCGCAAGCCCCGACGGCAGCGGCTATACCCATTGGCTGGCGCTCGCCGATATCGCGGGCGCCAACCTGGAGCCGCGCGGCCAGCACTTGGGCGATCTGGAACTCCTTGCTCGTCACTCGCGCTTCTCGCCCGACGGGCTCCACCGGCTCGCCACGGTGCTCGACGCGCTGCAGTACGTGGTCCCCATTCCGCTCTGGGAGGCGGCAAGCCGCACACCCCAGCCCACCGGCGGATATCTGCCCGAAACCGGCGTCCTGTCGGAGATGCAGGACGCCGCCAAGAAGAAAGAGTTTGGTCATACGGTCCTGCTCGTGATGAAGGCACTTGGACCAACGGGCGCGGAAGGCGCGAACATGATCGCCCTTGGTGACAGCATTCGCGCCTTGAAGCGCGCCGGGCTGGAAGCCGATGCGCGCCGGCTGGGATTGGAGGCCTTGTTTTCCGCCTGGCCGCGCACGGCGACGAATTGAGGATACTGCGATGGGTCACGACCAGAGCCGGGACAACGAGCGCGGTGGCGCCGGCTTTGCTGAGAGCGCCGCCGATAGCGGCGAAGCGCGCCTTCTCAATTCTTTTCTTGAAATGCTCATCGCCGAACGCGGCGCGGCGGCCAACACCATCGCGGCCTATGAACGCGATCTGTGGGACTTCTGCGTCTTCACAAACGCCCGCGCAACATCCCTTCAAGCCGTCACCAGCAAGATGATACAGGCTTACATCCAGCACCTGTCTCAAGAGGGCATGTCGCCCGCGTCACGCGCACGCCGGCTGTCGGCGATCCGCCAGTTTTATAAGTTCCTGACGATCGAAGGCGCAATCGATGCGGATCCATCGGAAGGTATTGCGGGCCCCAAGCGCGAGAGGCCGCTCCCAAAAGTCCTGAGTGTCGTAGACGTCGACCGCCTGATTGCCGCCGCGCAAGCGCGCATCGAGGGACAGGAGGGCCACGCTCTCTTTCGCGCTTTGCGGCTCTACTGCCTGCTCGAATTGCTCTATGCCACCGGCATGCGCGTCAGCGAACTGGTGTCTTTGCCGCGCAGCGTGCTGAAGGGCGACCCGCGCGTGCTCACCATCAAAGGCAAGGGCGGCCGCGAGCGCCTTGTTCCCCTCAACCCGGCAGCCCGCGCCGCGCTGGACCGCTATCTCGCGGTGTCCGGGCGGCACGACAATTCGCGCTGGCTATTTGCATCGAAGGCGGCAGAGGGCCACGTCACGCGTCAGGGCTTCGCGCTCGACCTTAAGGATCTGGCCGAGGAGGCCGGACTCGATCCCGATCGGGTATCGCCTCACGTCCTGCGCCATGCCTTCGCGAGCCACCTGCTCGACCGTGGCGCGGATCTGCGCGCGGTGCAGCAATTGCTTGGTCACGCAGATATCTCGACGACGGAGATTTACACACACGTGCTTCAGGAACGCTTGAAAAAACTCGTCAACGATCATCATCCCCTTGCCAAGCTCGCAGACAATACGAAAAGCTGATGCGCCCCTTGTGAGCAGCCCCTATAGTTCCGCGCACAATAGATCTGGCGAAAGGGAACAAGCAACATGAGCCGGCTGTATGGGGAAAAGCATCGCGCACTACAGGACTCCTTCGATACCCGCAGAATTGCGGACCGTGTCGAAGAGATCGTGGTGCGGCCCGAAATCGACGACATGGGCAAGGCCTTCATCGAAAGCCGTGACATGTTTTTCCTCTCGACGGTAGACCACAACGGCCGGCCGACCGTCTCATACAAGGGTGGCACGCCAGGCTTCGTAAAGGTCCTGGATCCGACGACAATTGCCTTTCCGAGCTATGACGGTAACGGCATGTACTTCTCTATGGGCAACATCGCGGGCAATCCCGAGATCGGCTGCCTGTTCATCGATTTCGAGCGCCCCTTCCGCACGCGCCTGCAGGGGCGCGCCGAACTGGTGAAGGACGGCCCGCTTCTGTCGCTGTTTAAGGAAGCAGAACTGGTCATAAAGGTCGCCGTCAGCGAAACCTGGATGAACTGCCCGCGCTACATTCACCGCTATCAGAAGCTTGAGCGCTCCCGATACGCGCCCGGTGTGGAAACCGAGACGCCGTTCTGCGAATGGAAGCGCATCGACATCATCCAGGATACGCTTCGACCTGAAGAAGTGGAAAAAGTCGCACAGATGGGCACCGTCACGATTGACGACTGGATGGGTAAGGTCATAGCCGGCGATAAAGGCGCCTGACCCTCTCCTCGAAGGGCATCCCGTTCCCATTCATTTTCGCACCGGAACGGGACGCCCCTCTTTCGCGCAAGCACCACCTATTTTCTGCCGGGCGACTTCCCGATCGAGTTGGCCGTCGAGCCACAACGAGAACATCTTCAAGTCTGCCCGCAGCGACCACCAGGGATATGTGAAGGTGGCAGGTTTATTGTGCTCGACAACCGCATGCGACAGCCACGCAGGCCCGTAGGATCCCGCCAACGCGCTGACAAGAAATCCCGGACGGCGCGTCACCGCATAGGCGGCGAGGCTTCCGATCGCAACCGCCGTGCCGAAAATATGCAACTGGCGGGTTCTGGGATCGCGATGCTCACCCAGGTAGTAGGGCCAGAACTCCTCGAACGTCTCGATCCCGGACGTGCTTTGCTGCGGTTGCGGCGACTGCAACACCTTCTGATCCATAGCCTTGCTCCTCCGAATCCGCAGCGCCTCGCGCTCCAGCCCGTGCAAACCGCTCCGTCTGACACGATGTGACAACTTCGGCTGAAACTCATCACATCACGCATAGGTTCCAGGCGCGCCGGGCCACGGTGGAGACGGCCATGGCATTTCCAGAGCCCTCTCTTGTTTCGCCATGAGCAATCCCCATCTCTAGACGGTCCGAAAAGACCGATTGGTTCAAGAAAGGATCTCGCCAGCTTTGTACACCGCCTACACCGCTCGCGCCTCCGACCGTTTCAGCCGTTCGCATGAGCGCGCACGCCAACAAGCACCGGCTTCGCACGAGGATGTGCAGGCGACGCTCGCACGGCTTGAGACAATCGCAACCGTCATGGATAGCGCCGTGCGCATCCCGGGCACGACAATCGTCATGGGTGTGGACGCGCTGCTTGGCCTGCTGCCTGTTGTGGGCGATGCCATCTCGGGCGCGATCGGCAGCTATCTGATCTGGGAGGCCCGCCGTCTTGGCGCTTCGCGAGTACTCATTGCACGCATGGCCGCCAACACGACAATCGACACGGTGCTCGGCAGCATTCCCGTCGTCGGCGACGTGCTTGACGTCTTCCACAAATCGAACCGCAAGAACATCGATCTCCTCAAGGCGCATCTGGAAAAGCACGGCGTCCGCCCAACGGGCGCCAACGGCAAGATCATCGACGCCACATACCGGGCCGAGACCCTTCGTGGTTAACGCCCGTGACGCGACGCGCGGCGTTGCATGCGGAGCCTTATAATTCTCGCGTCCAATGACTAGATTGCCAGCAACGACGTATTCAAGAGGTTGAGTACTGACGCAGCCGCACGTGTCGATCAGATCAGAGGAGTTGCAAACATGAGAGTTGCAAATGCCGGGGCATCGAGGGGATTGATCAGGCTCGTTGCCCTCTCTGCCCTGCCGTTCATGGCCGCGCTCGCAGCCGGCCAAGCCTACGCCGACAACGACGAGCAGGCACTGCGCTTGCGCGACACGGTTGCCGACCCCAGCGTCCCCCTCGCATGGGACCGCCGCCATCACCCCGAGACGTGGCGTTATCGCACGCCCAAGCGCCACTACGTGAGCCATTGCGGCAAGCGATACTACTGGGACGGAGACGAGTGCGTGCGCAAGCGCCGCTATCGCTGAGACAGGCCTACAAACAGACGATGCCGAAAGAAAAAGGCGGCCACAACAGGACCGCCTTACTGCATTTCAAAGGTGCTTGCTCTTGCGATCAGACGTCCAGGTTTGAAACGTTCAGCGCGTTATCCTGAATGAACTCGCGTCGCGGCTCTACGGTATCGCCCATGAGCCTTGAGAAGATCTCGTCGGCTTCCGATAGATCGCCGAGCTTCACCTGAAGCAGCGTGCGAACCTCCGGATCGAGCGTCGTCTCCCACAACTGCTCCGGGTTCATTTCGCCCAGACCTTTGTAGCGCTGAAGCTCCACGCCTTTGCGGCCGTGCTCGTAGACCGCGTCGAGCAGCGCGCGCGGCCCGGAGATGCTATCGACCTTGTCCTTGCGCTTGAGCTTGGGAGGGGTTCCGTAAACCTCTGCAAGATGGCCCAAGCGCTCATTGAGCCGCCGTGCCTCCTGGGACCCAAGCAGATTGCGGTCGATGGTGTGGACCTCGGTCACGCCGCGCACCTCGCGCTTGAACACGTAACCATCGTTGCCGTAGCGGCCTTCCCAGCCCGTCTCCATTTCCTCCGCGATGGCGTCGAGTCGCCCGGCGATGCGCGCGGCAACCGCGTTGGCCTTCTCCGCGTCCGGTTTACTGAGAATGGAACCATCGAAGACGCCTCCGATTGCACCTTGCTCGACAACCGAGCGGTTGTAGCGCGAATGCAAGCCGTTGATCGCATTCGTGATCGCGCGTGCCTGATCGAGAATGTCGCGCAAGTCGCGACCGGCACGCTCCGTGCCTCCGCCCGTCACGAGGACCGCGTCGCCGATACCGGTGTCGATCAAGTAGTCCTCAAGCGCGCGCTGATCCTTCAGGTACTGATGCTGTCTGCCCTTTTGAACTTTGTAGAGCGGCGGCTGGGCGATATAGACGTGGCCCTTCTCCATCAGCTCGTGCATCTGGCGGTAAAAGAACGTCAGCAGCAATGTGCGGATGTGTGCGCCGTCGACGTCGGCGTCCGTCATGATGATGATCTTGTGATAGCGCAGCTTGTCGAGCTTGAAGTCATCCGAGCCAATGCCCGTGCCCAGCGCGCCGATGATGTTTGTCACCTGCTCTGAAGACAGCATCTTGTCGGTACGTGCGCGCTCCACGTTGAGGATTTTGCCGCGAATGGGAAGGACGGCCTGGAACTCGCGCTTGCGGCCTTGCTTGGCGGATCCGCCGGCCGAGTCGCCCTCGACGATGAACAGCTCGGTCTTGGAAGCATCGCGATCTTGGCATTCGGCCAGACCGCCGGGCAGACGCAAGCCATCCAGCGCACCCTTGCGCCGGGTCTCACGCGCCTTGCGTGCGGCCTCACGCGCAAACGCCGCCTCAACGATCTTGGTGATGATCGTCTTGGCTTCCTTGGGATGCTCTTCAAACCAGGCGCCAAGCTGATCGCCGACGATCGCCTCAACCACTGGCTTGACTTCCGATGAGACAAGCTTGTCCTTGGTTTGGGAAGAAAACTTGGGATCGGGAACCTTGACCGACAGCACGCAGGTCAGCGCTTCGCGTGCATCTTCACCCGTCAGTGAAACCTTTTCCTTTTTGGTGATGCCGCTTTCATCGGCATACTTGTTGATGACGCGCGTCAAAGCTCCGCGGA
>WBZN01001358.1_pt1 | contig 15102 bp, 18 predicted proteins | sample 5204281 | NCBI WGS metagenome assembly WBZN01 (sample SAMN12344347, study PRJNA552823) | activated sludge metagenome | biome: Activated sludge suspended growth; feature: Nitrification reactor; material: Wastewater; isolation source: activated sludge from nitrification reactor of wastewater...
TTCTGTTCCATACTGTTTCTGCCAATCCATCAAAGTCATTCCTTTGCCTTTCATCACCTACCTCATTATCCTATTGATCTTGCTATATAAGATGAAAAACACTGAGAATAGTTCATAGGCATTTTCTTTTTTATCGTAAATTAAATCAATTTGATGGGTGGCACACTGTTTTTCTAATATTTGAATGGCTTGGTGATTCTCAGGATTTTTCTGACGGTAAGATACATAGGCTCGAATGGGCACTTTCCCTACTAATTCTTCCCCATTTGCATTTGGCACACCCATACGCCTCCACTCACCTTGATGAAATGATCGATTCAGTCTCGAAATTCTATCATCCTAACCAAATCCATCGAAAACTTCCTATTTTTATGCCATGATAAGCCCCATGTACCGCCTTAAAAGACCGCGATAATCCATACCGTGACGATTCACCCTTGCGTTACTTTCATTTGTGATTGAACTGTTTGACAGCTTCATCGCACGTCCTTATGTTGTGCTATTCCTGTTAGCGTTTTTGACGCTGAGTTGGTTAGAGCAGGGAAAGCTGCGCACGTTGGTTTGGTTAGTCTCTGGCTATCTCATCGCACTTGCAGCCGAATGGGGTAGCATTAACCACGGCATTCCATTTGGCTATTACGCGTATCACTACGAAATGCTAGAACAAGATTTACTGGTACTCGGTGTGCCGTTCTTCGATTCGCTGTCCTTTGCTTTTCTCAGCTATGCCAGTTTTTCGTTTGCGCAATTCTTTTTGTCAGCCCATTGGCGATCGGGGCTCAATGTGCAACGTGTCACGTTACGTACCACTCGCAATAGTCATTTGGCTTGTTTCATGGGCGCTTTTTTCATGATGGTGTTGGACTGGATCACCGATCCCGTAGCGCACTTAGGAAAACACTGGTTCCTTGGTGATATTTATCATTACCCAGAACCCGGCTGGCATTTCGATGTGACCTTCGCAAATTATATCGGCTGGTTTATCGTCGGGTGGGTGATCATTTTCATCAATCAACAAATCGATAGACTGCTCTCCCAACGCGAGACCATTCGCGGTCAAGCGTTGTCTCTGGCATATTTACCGGGGAAAGGGTGGCTCGCCCCATTACTTTGGCTGGGTATTGCTGTGTTTGTACTCGGCGTTAGCGCTTGGTTAGGCTGGGGTTATGATCTTGCCCAAGTTCCTATCGGGCAGCAGGCGTATTTTATCGCTGAAACACGCAAACTATGCCTGGCCAGTATGTTTATCATTACACCCATTGCAGTATTAGCCTGGGTGCATTTACACCAACCTGCCAATCAGCCTTCACCTGAGCTACTTTTAGCGTGGTTACAAGATTACCCCAATCCCTTATTAAAGCAGCACATGCTAACGCACCAACCCATTGCTGCAGATAAGCAGGAAGTCGATTAAACCCCTTTGCTTCAACATAACGAAATAAGGGATTGAATTAATCCTATCAGCAAATTTAAAGTTACGGTGGTTACATTACAATGTGATAAGCTAATATCGATTACTGTGACTATGAGCGCCTATAATCAATAGGTTAGATTATTTGTTCTTGCTGATAAGGGGCTGAGGAATACGTTTCTTTTAAGGATGATGACTACGATGCTAAACCTTGCGGATATTCCATTTTTTAATGTGTTAACGCCTCAAGCGTTAGCGCATTTACAGGCCACGATTCCTGTACGCCATTATAAGCAAGGCAGTGTCATCACACGTGCCGGGGACAAAGGACAATTTTTCCAGGCGATTGCCGAAGGCGCAGTATGGGTCCAGCAAGCCGATCGCTATCATCGCAAAAGCGGCATCATTTTGGGTCCTGGTCAAGTATTTGGCGAAATGTCGCTATTTTCAGGAATGCCTGTTTCAGCCACACTAGTCGCGTCGAAAGATGCTAAAACCTATTGCTTCAACAGCAATCAATTTCTGCAATTGCTGGATAGCGTCCCGCAATTGCACGTTAATCTAACGAATTTATTGATCGAGCGGCTACGGCGTCGTACCCATCATGAAGGCTATGCGCCCAACTTGGTGGTTTTGGCTTATGAAGCCAATTCAGTGCTTTCACAAAACTTGGTAGAACGATTAATTGCCGGCATTCACCATTATTCAGCAGGTTCAAAGCTATTTTCCAGTTCGAGCAACTCGATCAATGACGCAGCAGATCCTGACTTACATTCAAAACTCGATGCGTGGCGCGAATCAGCCCCGAATGGGCAGTTGTTAATCCTCAGGGTTCGCCCTGCGGAGTTACCTCATCTCAGTCGCCATTTCGAATTGAAAGATGTCGTGCTGCATATCATCGATACTACCTACCACGGTGAGCAGCTCAATAATGAAGGTCAGGTCGGCGTTGCCGATATTGCATGCGTTTACATCGGCGCGCGTAATCTCAGTTATTGCGATTTACAGCCTTGGTCGTATCAATTGATGCCTGAACAGCTCGAGCGTTCTATTGTGCAAGGAACATGGAATGAGCCGTTCAATTCGACGTTGGATAAGATTGCGCGTTATTTGACTTTTAAAGAAGTGGGTATTGCAATGAGTTCTGGCGCTGCACTCGGTTTCGCGCATTTGGGCGTGCTCGATGTCATGACTGAATGTGGCATTGCTTACGATGTACTCTGCGGTAGCAGTATGGGCGGCATTGTAGCTTTGACGATTGCTCGTTTGGGTAACATCGATCGGGCTATTCAACAAGTGCGTGAGCAGTTGGGCTCTAACCGCAAAATCAAAGACCCTTCCTTATTACCGCGTGGATCGCTATTTATCGGCAACAAAATTTTAGCCGCTGCCAAAGCAACTTTTGGGGATTGTACGTTTGCCGATTTAAAACATCCTGCAGCGGTCGTGGCAGCCGATTTAGTGACGCATGAACGCATAATCTTTGATCGCGGTTTAGTCGCGCCCGCCGTATTGGCGACCTCTGCGATTCCTGGTTTCTTTCCACCGATTGCCAATCAATCGCGGTTGATGGTCGATGGCAGCGTGGTATCGCTCGTGCCTGTTGATGTGCTGAGCACCCGTCGTTGCGGGCTAAGGATCGCAATCAATGTCAATACCAAGCCCTTTTCCAGCGGCAATGATGTGATCACAGGATTTGATGGATTGCTGCAAAAAACCCAAAAACCGCTGGGACTTAAAGATGTGCTCAGCGCTTCGTGGGGTTTACTCGGTTCTTGGCGTTCTTCCAGCGAGGCATTACGCGCAGAAATCGTGATCAGCCCACAAACGCCGGTGGAATCTGGGTACAACTTTAATGAGTTTGAAAAGCTGGTTGAATGCGGGCGTGCTGCCATGCGCGATCGTATTGAATCAATTCAAGAATCAATTAAGCTGATGTTGCGCGCTTAATGCCTGGTACGAAACCCTTCAACCGATAGAATTTGCCTGAATGACATTAAACCGAACCACGTTTTAGCAATAAATAGAAATGTCCGATTTTGTAGCAAATAAACTACCCGCTTTGAAGCGTATTGTTCAGAGCGAGCAACGCCTGGCATGATATTGCCAATGGCTTATTACTCCCTTATTTCTTCCTGATTGCGATTAGCCCAGTTTTCAAAGGGGTACATATCGATAAACGTACCATAGCGCTTGCTGGCATTTACGGCACTATCATGATTATGACAGATTTGATTGATCATACTTGTGCGTAGCCCGCTTTCGCGAACCCGAAAATCTGATTGAAAATAATAAACGCACTGCAGGCATGGCTAATGCGCCAGTGCGATATGCATTGAATTCTCTACAATAAATCGTTGGCGAGATTGGCCAGCTCAGAGCGTTCTCCTTTTTCCAGGCGAATATGCGCAAATAGGGGGTGGCCTTTCAAACGATCGATTATATACGTCAAACCATTGGATTGCTCGTCCAAGTACGGCGTATCGATTTGATGGATATCACCCGTAAAGACGATTTTAGTGCCTTCGCCCGCACGGGTAATGATGGTTTTGATTTCATGCGGTGTCAGGTTCTGTGCCTCATCAATAATGAACATAACGTTGGACAAGCTGCGCCCTCGGATAAACGCAAGTGCTGTAATGGCCAACTTGCCGCTTTCTTCCATTTCATCGAGAACCTTGGATTTGCGTTCGGTGGGACGAAATTGACTTTTGATGAATTTTAGATTGTCCCAGAGTGGCTGCATGAAGGGCGAAATCTTGTCTTCGGCGGTACCTGGCAAATAACCGATGTCACGATTACTCAGCGGAATAATCGGTCTCGCTAGGATGATTTGATCGTAGGTATTTTTGAGCTCGAGCGCAGACGCCAGTGCAAGCAGGGTTTTCCCTGTGCCAGCAACTCCTTGCAGTGCGACTAATTTAATATCTTTATTTAACAGCGCATCGACTGCAAAAGCTTGTTCAGCATTCCTCGGTTTGATTGAATAGACGTAGGCTTTTTCAACACGCTCGATGGTATCTTGAATTTGATTATAGCGAGCTAACAGGGAATCAGTGGCATTACGGAGAATATAGTAACCATTGGCAAGTTTATGCGCGCCGAGCAAACCAGCTTCCTCAATGTTACCCTGTCTGGCAAGCTCGTTGATGATGCTCGAAGGCATCTGTTCTAGAATGGGGAAACCGGTTGAGATCGATTTAACATTTTTGACTTTGCCCGTCTCATAATCTTCTGAGGGTAACCCGATTGCTTTAGCTTTGAGCCGGAGATTGATATCTTTGGTAACCAATACAACACGTGCTGATTTATGGGTATTGGCAAGGGTCAGCGCTGCATTAATGATTTTATGGTCATTTTTACCTTTACCATAGATTTCTTCAGCATCGATACCATTCAAGCTATCGGACATGACGATTTTTAACCGGCCTTTTTCGTCACCGAGTGGAATCCATTTTTCTAGACCGTAATCTTCGGATAGCTTGTCTAAGAAGCGAATCACTTCGCGCGCTTCAAAATTCTTGGTGTCATTTCCAACTTTAAAGCGATCAAGTTCTTCCAGACAAGTAATTGGAATGGCAACATCATTTTCCTCAAAATTCTTGATGGCATTGTGATCGAATAGCAATACAGAAGTATCCAGTACGTAAATTTTTTTAATGCGCTTTGCCATGATTGGTTACACCCTTTCAAGAAGGCCAGCAAAAAATATACACCTTTTCCGATGAAAAAAACTAGCGTAAGGAAAATTATCTGTAACGTTTGGTTAAAAAACAAACAGGCAAGTCAAGGCGTGAGAACAAATCAAGCAGAATTCGGTTAAGTGTGGCTAGACCTATTAATACAAGCCAAATTGAAAGATACGATTATGATAGTGATAGCTGAATTCCATTCCTCTCAGGACCGAAAGGAATGGATTATTTTGTTAGTGGCCGCCGCCACGCTTTCTGAGTTTTTGGATTGCCGCTAATTGAGCTGAAGCTTCGATCAATTCAGCTTGAGCACGCGCATATTCGATACCACTTTGTTTATCCTTCATGATTTCTTCAGCACGTTTCTTCGCTTCAAGTGCTTTGGCTTCATCTAGATCATAGCTACGAATCGCCGTATCAGCAAGAATGGTCACCATATCAGGCTGTACTTCCAACATTCCCCCAGAAACATAGACGGATTCTTCATCTTTGAGTGGTGCTTTAATCCGAACCATACCTGACTTAATGCGTGTCAGCAAAGGAGTATGTTGGGGATAAATACCTACTTCGCCCATCAACGCAGGTGCTACGAGAAATTCAGCAGGACCGGAGTAGATTGAATCTTCGGCGCTCACGATATCCAAATGAAAGACAGTACCCATTGATTTTCTCTATCAGAAAGTTGTTATTGAAGTTTTTTTGCTTTTTCGATGACTTCTTCGATACCACCGACCATGTAGAACGCTTGCTCAGGAATATCGTCATAATCACCATTAACAATGCCTTTGAAACCTTTGATGGTTTCTTTCAAAGGTACATATTTTCCAGGTGATCCGGTAAAGACTTCAGCCACAAAGAAAGGTTGTGATAAGAAACGTTGAATTTTTCTCGCACGACTTACTGATAATTTATCTTCAGGTGACAATTCATCCATACCGAGAATCGCGATGATATCGCGTAATTCTTTATAGCGTTGCAACGTTTGCTGAACTTCACGCGCGGTTTGATAGTGATCTTCCCCAACCACGAGCGGATCCAATTGTCGAGAAGTTGAATCAAGCGGATCAACTGCTGGGTATATACCTAATGAAGCAATGTCACGCGAAAGAACTACGGTTGCATCCAAGTGACCAAAGGTAGTCGCCGGTGAAGGATCAGTCAAGTCATCTGCTGGAACATACACCGCTTGAATTGATGTAATTGAACCCGCTTTAGATGACGTAATCCGTTCTTGTAAACGCCCCATTTCTTCAGCTAAGGTAGGTTGATATCCTACTGCAGAAGGCATACGACCTAGCAATGCTGAAACTTCTGTTCCTGCTAACGTATAACGATAAATATTATCAACGAAGAAGAGTACATCACGTCCCTCATCCCGGAACGATTCCGCCATCGTCAATCCAGTCAATGCAACTCGTAAACGATTGCCAGGTGGCTCATTCATCTGGCCATATACCAGTGCGACCTTATCTAATACATTGGAATCCTTCATTTCATGATAGAAGTCATTTCCTTCACGTGTTCTCTCTCCTACCCCCGCAAATACGGAATAACCACTGTGCTCAATCGCAATATTACGAATAAGCTCCATCATATTTACAGTTTTTCCAACACCTGCACCACCAAACAATCCAACCTTACCGCCTTTTGCAAACGGACAAATTAAATCAATCACTTTGATGCCAGTTTCAAGGAGCTCTGTTGAAGCAGAGAGTTCATCAAAAGCAGGTGCGACACGATGTATCGGCATAGTTTTTTCAGCAACGACCGGTCCCATCTCATCAATAGGTCGACCTAATACATCCATGATGCGACCGAGTGTTTTTGTTCCGACCGGTACCGAAATTTGTTTTCTGGTATTAACGACCATCATTCCACGACGCAATCCATCTGAAGATCCCAAGGCAATGGTTCTTACGACACCATCACCGAGTTGTTGTTGGACCTCCAATGTTAACTCTGATCCTTCCATAGTTAGGGCATCATAAACATTAGGAATTCCATCTTTCTGGAATTCCACGTCAATCACCGCACCGATACATTGAACAATTCTTCCTTCGCTCATTATTGTTCCTTAAAAATAGATATACAAAAAAATTAGACTGCGGCCGCACCGCCCACGATTTCTGATAGCTCTTTGGTAATAGCCGCTTGGCGCGATTTATTGTAAATCAACGTCAGTTCATTGATTAAATTGCCAGCATTATCTGATGCAGCTTTCATCGCCACCATACGCGCTGATTGTTCTGATGCCATATTTTCTGTTACTGCCTGATATATCAGTGCTTCAACATAACGAATCATCACATCATCGATAACAGACTTGGCCTCGGGTTCATAGACATAATCCCAAAGTTTCCTGGGATTCGTTTCCTGATCACCTTTATTTTTGCTAAATCGATCATCTGACAGTGGCAACAACAATTCCATTGTTGGCTCTTGCTTCATCGTGTTGACGAACCGATTATAAAAAACATAGACACGATCGAACCGATCATTGGTATAGCCATCTAGAACAATCTTAATCGCACCAATCAACTTTTCAATATTTGCAGTATCGCCTAGGCTAACAACGTGAGAGATTACTTTTGCGCCAATGCGATTCATGAAACCTAAGCCTTTATTACCAATGCAACACACTTCGATTTCTTCGCCTTCTGCTTGCCATCGTTTCATCTCATTCAGGGTTCTACGCAGAATATTTGTGTTTAATCCGCCACACAAACCCTTATCTGAAGTAACTACAATAACACCGACGCGTTTTACGGTATCTCGTTCAACTAAAAAAGGATGCTTATATTCCGTGCTAGCCCGACTCATATGAGCTGCTACATTACGGATTTTTTCTCCGTAGGGGCGCGCTTTACGCATCCGTTCCTGAGCTTTACGCATTTTAGATGCAGCCACCATTTCCATAGCGCGCGTAATCTTTTGCGTATTTTTTACGCTTTTAATCTTGTTGCGTATCTCTCTACTACCAGCCATTAATAAGTCCCATTTTTCTTAAATTCTTCGATCGCTTGTGTCAGAGCTTTCTCAGTATCTTCATCAAGATTTTTGGTACTCTCAATTTTATCAATCAGTGCAGCATGTTGATTGCGAATATAGCTTCGTAATGCTGATTCAAACGCTAACGCACGCTTCACTTCAACATCATCGAGATATCCTTTGTTCAAGGCAAATAACGTTAAAGCCATTTCTGAAACACTTTGCGTCGCAAACTGAGGTTGTTTCATGAGCTCAGTTGCCATCTTCCCACGCTCAAGTTGCTTGCGAGTCGCTTCATCTAGGTCAGAAGCAAATTGTGCAAATGCTGCCAGCTCACGATATTGTGCAAGCGCCAACCGAATACCACCACCGAGCTTCTTGATAACTTTTGTTTGTGCAGCACCGCCCACACGAGAAACTGAAATACCCGCATTGATTGCAGGACGAATCCCTGCATTGAACAAGTCAGTCTCTAAGAAAATCTGACCGTCTGTAATCGAAATCACATTAGTTGGTACGAATGCCGTTACGTCACCCGCTTGCGTTTCAATGATTGGAAGCGCTGTGAGTGATCCGGTTTTTCCTTTAACTGCTCCATTGGTATATTTCTCTACATATTCCGCACTAACTCTTGCAGCACGTTCTAACAATCGCGAGTGCAAATAGAATACGTCACCTGGATAAGCCTCACGACCCGGAGGACGACGCAACAGCAATGATATTTGTCGATACGCCCACGCTTGTTTAGTAAGATCGTCATAAACAATCAACGCATCTTGACCTCTATCACGGAAATATTCGCCCATCGTACAGCCAGAATAGGGCGCGATAAATTGCATGGCTGCTGATTCTGATGCAGAAGCAACGACAACAATCGTATACGCCATTGCACCATGTTCTTCTAATTTTCTGACTACGTTTGCAATTGATGAAGCCTTTTGACCAATTGCAACATAGATACAGATCATATTCTCACCTTTCTGGTTAATGATCGCATCAATTGCAACGGCTGTTTTCCCGGTTTGCCGATCGCCAATGATCAGTTCACGCTGCCCCCGTCCAACTGGAACCATAGCATCAATCGCTTTTAATCCTGTTTGTACTGGTTGATCAACTGATTTTCTCCAAATAACACCTGGTGCAATTTTTTCAATTGGCTCTTTTCCTTGCGCTGAAATAGGTCCTTTTCCATCGATCGGTTGACCCAATGCATTAACAACACGCCCAAGCAATCCCTCACCAACGGGAACTTCTAAAATACGGCCCGTACATTTAACTGTATCTCCTTCCGTTAGATGTTCATATGCGCCTAAAATAACCGCACCAACCGAGTCTCTTTCTAAGTTTAGCGCCAGACCATAAGTATTTCCCGGAAATTCAAGCATTTCACCTTGCATAACATCTGAAAGTCCGTGGATTCGAACAATTCCATCTGTTAGCGATACAATAGTTCCCTGTGTGCGTATTTCTGACGACGCTGATAGTCCTTCTATCTTACTTTTAATCAGCTCACTAATTTCTGATGGATTCAACTGCATTTCATTAACTCCTAGCTTTTTAGGGCAATAGACATAGCTTCTAGCTTACCGGATATAGAACTATCAATAACCTCGTCGCCAATTTCGATTTTTACCCCACCAATTAATTCCTGATCAATACTAACTTTTGCTTTAACCTTACGATTGAATTTGCTCTCAAGCGCCGCTACCAATTTATCCAATTGCCTATCTGATATTGAAAAGGCTGAAATAACGTTAGCTTCTAACACACCTTCATGGTTTGCTCTCAATTGCTCATACATTTCGACTAACTTAGGGATGATCGCCACTCTATCATTATCGATCAGAATTGATAGTAAGTTCCTTACTTCATCATTGAGCTTACTACCACCTATATCGAAAATAATCTCCTTTAGCTTCGAAGCTGATACATTGGGATTGCTTATCAACTCTTGAATAGGAGCAACTGCCGTAATCTGCGCAGCAGTGCTTAACATTTCAGACCATTGCGACAGGCTATTTTTCTCCTTAGCCAGCTTGAAAACAGCCTCTGCATAAGGACGAGCTATGGTTATTGACTCAGCCATTACTTTAACTCTGCTTCAATTGCTGTTAATAAATCAGCGTGCGCTTTTGCATCAATCTCACGTCGCAAAATCTTTGCTGCTCCAGTCAAAACGAGGCCACTTACTTGTTGACGCAAATCTTCTTTTGCACTAAAAATTTCATGAGCTATCTCTGCTTTAGCGCCAGCGATAATTCGATCGCCTTCTACTTTCGCAACAGATTTTGCTTCATCAATAATTTCAGCCGCTCGTTTTTCTGCCTGAATCACAATATCAGCTGCACGTTGCTTTGCATCTTTAAGAACATCAGATGATCGTTGACCGGCAAGCTCAAGCTCTTTCTTCCCTCGTTCCCCAGCGGCTAGTCCATCCGCAATTTGTTTTTGACGTTCTTCAATCGCACGCAAAAGTGGTGGCCATACAAACTTAACTGTAAACCAAACAAATATAGAGAAGGCAATCGCCTGTGAAATAAGTGTAAAATTTATGTTCATTGGGCAGCTTTGTTAAAAATTTTCTTGTTTAAGTACTATTGAACGACAGCTAACAAAGGATTACCAAAAGCAAATAACATTGCCAAACCGACAGCAATAATGAATGAAGCATCAGTTAGCCCTAATAGTAAAAATACCTTACCTTGTAACGTCGGAATCATCTCAGGTTGACGCGCCGCCCCCTCTAGAAAACGACTGCACATCACTCCCACACCAATACATGCTCCCGCAGCACCTAATCCAATCATTAATCCAATACCAATTCCGGTGTATGCTTGAATCATCGCGAGATACTGCAAATTTTCCATATTATTTCCTTTTTATTTAATGAATAAAACTAAATTTTCTAACTAAAACAACAACCTTAATGAGACTCATGCGCCATTGCAAGATATACAACAGTTAGCATCATAAATATAAAGGCCTGGAGGCTAACAATTAAAATATGAAAAATCGCCCAACCAGCCCCCAGAACCGCACTAAAAAAAGCGCCTGACACACCCGTAGCCGCCCACATTCCTAATAATAAGAAGATAATCTCACCAGCATAGATATTTCCAAACAATCGCAGTGAATGAGAAAGCGGCTTAGATATATACTCAATCATGTTAAAGAGTAAGTTAAGCGGCCATAAGATAATATTTGTTCCAAAAGGGGTGCAGAATAGTTCATGCATCCACCCGCCTAGTCCTTTTACTTTAATACTAAAAAATATCGTTAAGAACCATATCGATAGCGCTAGTGCAAATGTCGTATTAACGTCTGTTGTAGGCACGCTACGCCAATTATGCAAGCCAAACACATGCTCGTATACCCAAGCCATTATATCGATGGGTAGCAAATCCATTACATTAAGGAGTAATACCCATACAAAAATTGTTAATGCTGCAGGCGCAATAAATGCGTGCCTATTTCCGTGAAAAGTATTTTTGACCTGACTATCAATAAAGTCGACCAATAATTCGACAAATGCTTGAGTTTTGCTGGGCACACCTGGTGTAGCCTTGCGCACAACCAGCCATAAAGAACCCATACCCATTATCCCCAATATCACTGACATAACCAGTGTATCAAGATGCAACGTCCAAAATGAACCATCACCTACCGTGATGGTCATATTTGTCAAATGATGATTAATATAAGAAGTTGGTGTGAGTTCTGCTGCCATTGTTTTTTAGTTTACTATCTCATTATTTATTTTTAGCAGTTGTTACAAATAAGGCCATACTGAAGATAATTGCCGCGACAATGAATACCCCAATAAACACAATTGGAACAACTTCCTTATATAATAAAAATACTCCAAATAGAAGTACGATCATTACTGAAATCTTAATAGCTTCCGCTTTGAGTGCTGTTTTCACCACTTCGTCTGCTGTATATCCTTCATGACGATCTATGAGCATAGCATATAACACCGAAGCAATAATACTAACAAACCCACCCAGCAAAGCTGAAATTGCGCCATGCACTCCCACTAACCATCCACAAATTAAGGTCATCAATCCAGTTGATAGTGCTTGCCATAGCACAACCCTACGTAGTGGTCCATTCCGTATCCAAGACATAAAAATTATCTTTGCCAGAATCAGAAAGTACGTAAATACACTTTACTTTAAAGACGCAAATTTTAACCTGCTTAGAAATTTACGTCAACGAAGCAAATGACTTTGACTGGATAAACTATCTAAAATACACCGCAAATAAAAATCAAAACAGCATAAATAATATTTATAAAATTAAAATTAATCAAAAGATAGAGAAACGGAACGCGAGCAAATATCTTTTTTGTTTAGCTAAATTGACCATGTTATTAACAGCCACATCATTGAAGGTAAACGTATCACAAAATACTGCGGCATTGTCGCAGGAGAAATGGTGCTCGGCGCTAATATTCTAAAAGATCTTTTCGCCGGCATTCGTGATTTAGTAGGCGGACGATCAGGAATCTATAAAAAAGAGTTACAGCGCGCTCGCAATATAGCCTTGATGAGTTAAAAATTATGGCTAATAAAGGCTATGTTGCAGTTAATTGTTGAAACTGTCTTATTTTTCCAAGAGATGCCAGGAAACAAAGCGTTGACGTAATATTTTGACCGAGACGATCAATCATTCTGTGCCATCCGAGGTAACTCCCAAGATAACGTGTTGCTACGCCATGAAACTTCTTCATCCATTGTTTGAGTCGACTGTCATAAGCATTGATGTTCTGAATATGATAAATGTTGTTCATAACACGCTGGCCAGCGGTAATATTAACTGGGCGGTGAACAATATTGGCTTGCCGGGTAATCTGTTTGTACGTAGGCATCCCATCAGTGCATAAGATCACATCCTTATTTAACAGAGGGATAAGCACTGGTTCGATTTGCTGCTTACTTATGCCATGTAGAATACAGTCGGCGGTCTCACCATGACGGTCACGTACCACTAATACGGGCACTTGTTCTTTTGAGGTGCCTTTCTTGATGGCTTTGCCGCCACGCTTGCGTGCAGACCTGGACAATCAACGCTGCCCTTTAAAAGACTCCAGGAAATAGGTTTCATCGACTTCGACAATATCATTCATTTTGTCGGGTTGACGGGTTGCAGGTATTTGTAAAAAACGGTGCCGCCACTTAAAGCTTGTATTATTGGCTATCCCACAGCTATCCGCTGATTTACGGATGCTTAATCCTTCAATCAGCGTTTGCTCATATTCGAACCATTTGTCCTTGTGGCGTAACCGTGCCAGTGGTGTTCCCGTGAGCATATTAAACGTGCGATTGCATTGGCGGCAACGGTAACGCTGCAAATCACTGACTTTTCCCCAGCGATATAGCTTGGTTGCTTTACATTTAGGACAAGCTGGTTTGTCATCCGAACTACGCTCGATCAATGCTATAACTTCATCAGTATCCTTTTTTCCTTCCAAACTTTTTCGCAGTTTGTCTTGCTGATTACGGTTCATGCGTTCAATCGATTTTAGCCAGGCTTTAAATTCCGTTGTTTTCACTATGCACACCTCTATTTTTATATCTCAATGCACATTGGACAACCAATTCAATAATTAATTGTTACATAGCCCTAATAAAGCTGGGTGCGAACGCGGTTATCGGCATCGATATAGACTATGAGGTATTGGCGAATAAACTAGCATTACAATAGATACTTTTCTGTTCATTCCAGAGCAACCTCAATTTCATTGACGCATGCCATTGATAACGCGTCAATGAATTTTACAGTTAGCTTGCCATCCCCAGACCATAAAACTCATAACTAACTGATTAATAATGATAATCAATAGATGGCATCATTGTTGCTCTCTATAGCTACTAAAACCTTCTTGACGCATAAAGTCGCGGCTCACTCTATTTTTCCTAGATAGAAGAATGGAATGCGGTAATCCAGTCGATAGTCCCTGCTTAGCGAAACTATCGATTCGTACAGACTCATTGCACTCACCAAGAATATTCTTTTTATTTTAGATCAGGCTATCGATAGGATATGTTAGTTAAATACAATTTAAATCAGCAAGCAGTCGCATATTATTGGAAACCAGTGTCACGCTATCAGCGACTCCTGTTAGTCGGAGAATTTTATTATCAGTCCGCGCTTAAAAGGCTAGTTGACAATCATGGCGATAGAGGCGCTTATTTCGAATGCCTCGCTATGCTCATCCCTGAAAATACCAACACATTTGATAGCCAGGCCGTTCGTATTGATATTAAGGGAATGACCGTTGGTTACTTTAATCGTAATGATGCAAGAAAATTTCGCATACGATTGAATACCAAGAAACTTACTGGTCAGATTACAACCTGTAATGCAGTTATAGAAGGCGGTCAACTCTTAAATGATGGAAACCGGAGTAGCTACGGTGTATCGCTCGCTATTGACCGGCTTTAACAACCAGAATGCACACTTTATCCTTGGCTTCTCGTTGTAATATAGAGTGCAAAACCTGTAAAAACCATACCACCGATGACATTACCTATGATTACTGGGAGGCCATTTCATGTCCACCATTCCAGCATTGTGATATTTGCTCCCAACATCATACCTGCAGGAATAACAAACATATTTACAATAGCGTGTTCATAACCTAACGCAAAAAAAAATCACTGTCAGCAACCACATGGCAGCGATTTTCCCTCCTGTTGCAGTGGATGTAAAAGCAATAACTGATCCTAACGCTACCATCCGGTCATACAACACTGCACTGACGAAAGCCGTAACAACACCGCCAAAACCAATTGCTGCATAAGCAATCGTCTTTTGTTCCGCGAGTGCAACTAACTTTACCACCTGATCTAGGCTAGTTGGATCGGCATGTCCAAATTTCGTAAAATGCCTATGAACTATTCTCAGTGTTTTTCATCTTATATAGCAAGATCAATAGGATAATGAGGTAGGTGATGAAAGGCAAAGGAATGACTTTGATGGATTGGCAGAAACAGTATGGAACAGAAG
>WBZN01001359.1_pt1 | contig 15102 bp, 12 predicted proteins | sample 5204281 | NCBI WGS metagenome assembly WBZN01 (sample SAMN12344347, study PRJNA552823) | activated sludge metagenome | biome: Activated sludge suspended growth; feature: Nitrification reactor; material: Wastewater; isolation source: activated sludge from nitrification reactor of wastewater...
GTGGCGGGCGAGGAAGCGGGCTCGAAGCTCGACGACGCGCAGAAGCTCGGCGTCACGGTGCTCGACGAGGCCGGGTTCGTGCGCCTTCTCCAGGAGAAGGGCGTCGAGCTCTGACGCCGGGTGGCCACGCGATCGCGATGCTGGTCAGCTGGAGCCGGGTCGATCAGCGGCGCGGCTTGGCGGCCCCGTCGCGCTCTCTGCGGCCCGCACGGTCGCTCTGGCCCGGACGATCCTCACGCGGCCGACCGGAGCGCGGCGTCGCGAGGAAGACCACGTGACGGGCGCCTTGCATGCGCTCGTGCGCCGGCACGCGCTCGACCGTGACCCCGAAGCCGGCGGCTGCGAGCTGCGCTTCGAACTGCGCCGAGGGCGAGGACGACCACACTGCCAGCACTCCCTTGGGCTGCAGGCCGCGGCGCAGGCGCTCGAGCCCGGCGCGCTCGTACAGTCGCTGGTTGGCCCGCAGCGTAAAGGCGCGCGGGCCGTTGTCGACGTCGAGCAGAATCATGTCGAACGGCTCGGGATCGGCGAGGGCGGTCCAGACGTCGAGCTGGCGCGCCTCCACGCGACGGTCGCGCAGGGGGCGGCGCGCGAGATCGGCCAGAATTCCCCGGTTCCATTCCAGCACCGCGGCGAACACCTCGCACACCACCACCTTGGCCGAGGGCGGCACGAGATCCAGCGCCGCGCGCAAGGTGTAGCCGAAGCCGAGGCCGCCCACGAGAACCCGGGGTGCGATGCGCCGGCTCGCGGGCAGCGCCTCCCAGGCCAGCCGAGCGAGAGCCTCCTCCGAGCCGTGCGCGCGGCTGGTCATGAGAGCCATGCCGTCGGCGCTCAGATGGTAGACCCCGTCCCGCCGCCACAACACCAACTCGCCGCCTTCGGGGGTGGGCGCGCGCGCCAGGGTTTCGATCGGCTTCATGAGGGCGGAGCCTATCTGGACGGCGGGTATCGTGGTCGATCCGGGGTACCTCGACGGGTCGATTTGTAGAGCCTACCCGGCGGGCCGAGGCGGGGAATCATAAACTCGGGGCCGGAGCGAGGAACACCGCGGGGGCGCCGGGCACGGGTCGTGCAGCCTCCGGCGCGCAGCAGAGGTGTGGAGACGCGCGCGCGCGCGACGGCACCTGAGCAAACACGCAAAGGGAGGGACGGAACCATGGCCAAGAAGAACGGCAAGCAGGAGAAGGGCCGCAGCCCGAAGGCAGGCAGCCGCGGCGAGCTGATCGCGGCGCTCAACGAGGACCTGTCGCGCGAGTACCAGGCGATCATCGCCTACGTCGTGTACTCGCAGGTGCTGAAGGGCGCGGCGTACATGGCGATTGCCAAGGAGCTCGAGGCGCACGCCGGAGAAGAGCTGCAGCATGCGCTCGCGATCGCCAAGCAGATCGACTACCTGGGCGGCACGCCGGTGGTGACACCCAAGCCGGTGAAGCTCTCGACGAAACCCGAGGCGCTGCTGCGCTTCGACCTCGAGAACGAGAGCGAGACCATCCTCAACTACCGCCAGCGTCTGCAGCAGGCGGAAGCCCTGGGCGAGTATGCGCTGTCGGAGACCCTGCGCGAGATCCTGGTGCAAGAACAGGAGCACCTGATCGACCTCGCCACCGCGCTCGGCGAAGAGGTGCCCCGCCTGAGCTGACGACAGGGGCGAGTGGTCCGGGACGGGTCGGCGACGAAAAACAGACTCGCCTGCGTCAAAATCGGGGGATGGAGAATCCCGACATCGCACGCGCCCTGGCCGATCTCGCCGATCTGCTCGAGATCCAGGGCGCGAACCCGTTTCGCATCCGCGCCTATCGCAACGCCGTGCACACGGTGCAGGATGAGACCACGCCGCTGCGCGCGCGCGTCGCGGCCGGCGAGAAGCTCACCGACCTGCCGGGCGTCGGCAAGGACATCGCCGGCCACATCACCGAGCTCCTCGCGACCGGCAAGCTGTCGCTGCTCGAGGAGCTCGGGCGCGAGATCCCGCTGTCGCTGATCGAGCTCACTCGCATCCCCGGGCTCGGTCCCAAGAAAGCCAAGAAGCTGTGGCAGGAGCTCGGCGTCACCGACGTGGCCGGGCTCGAGGCGGCGGTGCGGGCCGGCAAGCTGCTCCACGTCGAGGGTTTCGGCGCGAAGAGCGCGCAAAAGATCCTCGAGTCGATCGCCAGCCGCGCCCGCGTCACCGCGCGTCTGCCGCTGGGCCAAGCCGACAAGGCGATCGCTCCCCTGCTGCAGTATCTGCGCGACGCGCCGGGGCTCGCGCGGCTCGAGGTCGCCGGCAGCTACCGCCGGCGCAAGGAAACCATCGGCGACGTCGACCTGCTGGCGGTGGCCGAGGACGCGCGCGAGGCGATCGCGTACTTCGCCCGCTATCCCGGGTTTGCGCGCGTCGAGGCGCGGGGCGACACCAAGTGCACGGCGATCCTCGGCGGCGGGCTGCAGGTGGATCTGCGGGTGGTGCCCGAGAAGAGCTTCGGCGCCGCGCTGGTGTATTTCACCGGCTCCAAGGAGCACAACGTGAAGCTGCGGCGCCTGGCGGTGGAACAGGGCCTGCGCGTCTCCGAGTATGGCGTGTTCAAGGCCCCGCGCCGGCCGAAGCACGAAGAGGAGGAGCCCGGCACCGAGCCCAAGGATCCTCCCAAAGATCCCGTCGATCCGTGGGCCGGCGAGTGGATCGCCGGCCGCGAGGAGAAGGACGTCTACAAGGCGGTGGGCCTGGGCTTCGTGCCGTCGGAGCTGCGCGAGGATCGCGGCGAGATCGAGCTGCTGCGGGCCGGCAAACGCCTGCCGCGCCTGATCGAGCTCGGCGATCTGCGGGGCGATCTGCAGATGCACTCGACGTGGTCCGACGGCGACAACACGCTCGAGCAGATGATGGCGGCTTGTGCCGAACGCGGCTACGAGTACCTGGCGGTCACCGATCACAGCCAAGCCCTGGCCATGGTCCGCGGCCTCTCACCCGAGCGCCTGCGCCTGCAGTGGAAGGAGATCGCGCGGGTCGAGAAGAAGCACCCGCAGATCCGGCTGCTCAAGAGCATGGAGGTGGACATCCTGGCCGACGGCAGCCTGGACCTGCCGGACGACCTGTTGGCGCAGCTCGATCTGGTGCTGGTCTCGGTGCATTCGAAGTTCGACCTGCCGCCCGACGAGCAGACCCAGCGCATCCTGCGCGCCATCCGTCATCCGTCCGTGCACGTTCTCGCGCATCCCACCGGCCGCCGGCTCGGCAAGCGCGAAGCCATGCGCTTCGACGTCGACACGGTGCTCCAGGAAGCGGCGCGGCTCGGCGTCGCGGTCGAGCTCAACGCCAATCCGGGCCGCCTCGACCTCAAGGATTCGCACCTGATCCGCGCCAAGGAGCTCGGCTGCAAGATCACCATCAGCACCGATGCGCACGGCACCGAGGAGCTGGACTTCATGCGCTACGGTGTCGAGCAGGCGCGCCGCGCGTGGCTGCGCGCGGCGGATGTGCTGAACACGCTGCCGCTCGCGAAGTTCTTGGCGGCACTGCGCCGGCGCGAGTAGGGACATCGCTTCGGTTTGGATCGGGATCGCCGACCCACTAGGCTCTCCTCCGTGACTCTCAGCCCGCGCGATCAACTCACCGAGCGTGCCGTGGATCTCGCTCGCGACCTGCGCACCACGGCGCTTTGGCTCGCGGAGCCCGGCGACTGGCTGCTCCGCCGCCTGCGGGGACGACAGGATCTCCCACCGCTGTGGCTGCGCCGGCACGTGGGGCCGGTCGGACAGTTCGAACACGCCGGGCGCGCCATGGCGGAGCTCATCCAGCGGCTGGGGCTGGTGCGCGAGGGCGATCTGGTGCTCGACGTCGGCTGTGGCTGCGGCGCGATGGTCCCGTACCTGTGCGGGCTGTCGGGTCCATCGGGGAGCTACGTCGGCTTCGACGTGCACGCGCCGTCGATTCGCTGGTGCAACGGACACTACGCGCTGGACCGGCGCCTGCGCTTCGAGCTCGCGGCCGTGACCTCGCCCTACGGGGACAACTCCAGCGCCCAGCCCACTTCGAGCTATCGTTTTCCACTCGCCGACGGCGAGGCCGACTTCATCCTCGTGAAGTCGGTGTTCACGCATCTTCTCGAAACGAGCGCGCGCCACTATCTGGCGGAGGTCCGACGAACGCTCCGCCCCGACCGCTCGGCTCTCGTCACGGCCTTTTTGTTCGACGACGCGGTCCGTCCGCCGGCGTTCCCACATCCGGCGGCGCTCTCTGACGAGGGCGCCGAGGAACGGTCCGGCGTGCGCTGGTTGCGGCGCGTACGACCCGAGGCCGCGGTGGCTTACGAACGGCGCCTCTTCGAGCGCATGCTCGCGGACGCGGGGTTGAGCGTGCAGTCGTTCCTTCCAGGCTTCTGGCCGGGGACGGCGGCGCACCCGCGGGGGCAGGACTGTTTGATCGTAGGGGTGGCGTAAGTCCGAGCGCGCCGCCTCTCCCGCGGGGCTTCGTGGATGCCGACACCCATCGTCGGCAACGCGGGCGGCTCGTCGGAGTTGGCAGGCCCGAAGGGGCCGGGCAACTGGACCCGCGGTCCGCTCCCGGCCGCGCGAAGAACGCGGCCCGGCCCCGCTGGCGCCGCCCTTGCCACCCGCGCCGCCGCGCTGCCGCGTTTCCGGATACACTGCCGCCGGTCTTTCAGGCAATCATCGTGCGATCGAAGAGCACAGTCCGGCCGTACCGGGAGTTTTCGCGGATTCGCCGGCGGGCGGCGCCCCGGCGGCGGGCGTCGTCGGCGCGGAGCGAGGCGGGCTTCCGCGCGCTGCTCTCCGGTGTGCTCCGTGAAGTGGGGGACGGCGCTGCCGCCGAGGGCACCCTGGTGCGGCTTTGCGAGGGCGTCGAACGCCGCCTGCCCGACCTGCGGTGTGTGGTGCTCCAGCCCGGCGATGGGGACGTTCGCTACCAGCCGTTGGTGGGCGCGCGGCTGCCGCCGGAATTGCATGCCGCCCTGGCCGGCTTCGCCGCCGGAGTCTCCGCCCTCGAGCTGACCGAGATGTCCGGCCGTCCCGACGCCGCGCCGCTGGCCACCGTGCAGGCGGCGGCCGGGCACGTCGGGTTGCGGCTGGTGCGCGTGGCGGCGCTGTCGCAGGGGCTGGGTGCGGCGATGGTCTTCGGTCCGGTGACGTCGCCCGTGCCGGGAGGCGAAGAGGGCCTCGGTCTGTTCGCCGAGCTCGCCGATCTGGTGAGCCGCAGCGCCGCGGATCGCAAGGTGGTGCACGGCCAGCGCCGGCTGGACGAGCTCACCGGCTTGCCGCTGCGACGCGCGTTTCAGGAGCGCGTTCACGCCGAGGTCCTGGCGTCGTCGCGCAACGACGTCTTCGCGGTGCTGGTGTTCGATCTCGATTCCTTCCGGCAGATCAACGAGACCCTGGGCACCGCGGCCGGCGATTTCCTGCTGCGCGGCGTCACCAATCGCCTCGGAGCTTCGCCGGTGCGCCTGTCGGGGCTGTCGCGCTTCGGCGAAGACTCATTCGCCTGCCTGTTGCTCGGCGAGCACAAGCAGGAGCACGTGCGCGCCGCCGCCATCGAGCTGCTGCGCGGCATCTCGAACCGCTACGACATGTCGGGGCACGATCTGTTCGTCACCGCGAGCATGGGCGTAAGCCTGTATCCGTGGGACGGCGAGGACGCGCCGACCCTGCTGCGCAACGCCGAGCTGGCGCTGCACGGCGCCAAGCAGCACGGCCGCAATCGCGTCGAGTTCTACTCGCCCGCGACCGGCGTGTTCGACGTCGACCGCCTGCACATCAAGACCGGGCTGTCGCGCGCCCTCGAAAAGGGCGAGCTCGAGGTCGTCTACCAGCCGAAGGTCGGCGCCGAGTCGGGAGAGATTCGCGGCATCGAGGCGCTGGCGCGCTGGCGCAGCGCCGAGCTCGGACAGATCGCCCCGGCGCGCTTCATCCCGATCGCCGAGGAGACCGGACTGATCCTGGAGATCGGTGAGTACGTGCTGCGCAAGGCGTGCGCCCAGGTGACCGTGTGGCACGACCTCGGCTTCCCGCGCCTGCGGGTCGCGGTCAACGTCTCGGGTGTGCAGATTCACGAGCGCGACTTCGTGGACAAGGTCGCGCACGTGCTCGACACCACGTATCTGCGCGCCTCCATGCTGGAGATCGAGCTCACCGAGACCGTCGCCATGCAGCGCGTGCACGGCACGCTCAACAAGCTGCGGGAGATCTCGGAGCTCGGTGTGCGCATCGCGATCGACGACTTCGGCACCGGCTATTCGTCGCTGGCGTATCTGAAGACCCTGCCGATCGACACGCTGAAGATCGACCAGTCCTTCGTCGGCCGCATCGCCACCAGCTCTCAGGATGCCGCGGTGGTGCGCACGGTGATCGCGCTCACCAAGAACCTCGACCTCGAGGCGGTGGCGGAAGGCGTCGAGACCGAGGAGCAGGCGCAGCTGCTGCGGGATCAAGGCTGCCCGGTGCTGCAGGGCTTCCTCTACGGCCGCCCGATGGCCGCCGAGGCGCTCACCCGCCTGCTCAACGAACGCCGCACCTTGCGCGGCGGCGTCGTCGGGTAGATCCGCCGCACGGGCGAGCCGGGCTACCGGCTTCCCGACACACCGGCCGCGAGTCTTTCGTCACGAGCATGACGGCGCGCGCCGTGGGCTGCCGACGGTCACAGCAGGCGCAGGAGCCCGGCGAACGCGCTCGCGAGAACCACCGGCACCAGCGGCCAGCGCAGTTTCCAGAGCGCCAGAAAGACCAGGGTGGCGATCGTCGCCGACCAGGGATCGACGGTGGCCCAGTGCGGCCAGGCGATGGCGTGGCCCGCGAGCACGAGCCTCCCGGTGTCGCGAAATAGCGCGTGCGTGGCCAGGGTCACGGCGAGGCTCGCGATCACGCCGACCACGGCGGCGGTGATGCCGCCGAGCACGGCGTCGATGCGCGGGCGGTCGCGCCAGCGCTCGATCCACGGGGCGCCGAGGAAGATCCACAGGAAGCACGGCGCGAACGTGGCCCACAGCGTCACCGCCGCGCCGAGCGCGGCCGCGAGCCCGCGCGGCAGTCCGCCGGGGGCCGACCAGGCGCCGAGGAAACCCACGAACTGGAGGACCAGGATCAACGGCCCCGGCGTGGTCTCGGCAAGTCCGAGTCCGTCGAGCATCTGCGCCGCGCTCACCCAGGCGAAACGCTGCACCGCCTGCTGCTGCACGTACGCCAGTACCGCGTAGGCGCCGCCGAAGGTGATCATCGCGGCCTTGGCGAAGAAGATGCCCTCCAAGGTGAGCACGTCGGCGGGACCCCGCCAGAGGGCGACCAGAGCGAGCGGCCCGAGCCAGACCACGAGACCGATCGCGAGCGTGCGCGCCGCCCGCCACGCGGCCCGGCCGGGACGCGCGTGCGCTGCGGGATCCGCGAGACCCGCTGCCGTCTCGCCGCGCGGGCGGGCGGAGTCTGGCGCGGCGCCGGTGCGCGGTGCTCCGATCCAAAGCCCCACGACGCCGGCGACGAGCAGGACCACGGGGAACGGCGCGCCGAACCCGAAGAGCGCCACGAACGACCCCGCGGCGAGGGTGCGCTTCGGCCACGAGACCAAGGCGTGTGCGCCGATGCGCAGCAGCGCCGAGAGCACGATGGCGATCACCGCCGCGCGCAGGCCGAAGAACGCCGCCTGGATCGCCGGCACGTGGCCGAGCGCGGCGTATGTCCACGACAGCGCCAACATCACGAGCGCGCCCGGCAGCACGAAGAGGGTGCCCGCGACGAGACCGCCGGGCACGCCGTGCATCAGCCAGCCGACGTAGACCGCGAGCTGGGTCGCCTCCGGGCCGGGCAGCACCATGCAGTAGTTGAGCGCGTGCAGGAAGCGCTTCTCGTCGATCCAGCGCCGACGGTCGACCAGCTCGTCGTGCATGACCGCGATCTGCCCCGCGGGCCCGCCGAAGCTGACGCAGCCGAGGCGCAGCCAGAAGGCGAGCGCGGTGCGGAACGGCACCGGCGGCGTGCGCGGTGACGCCGGTGCGGGTGCGGCGGGAGACGGGTCGGGCGCGGGCACGGCGGCGATCAGATGCTGGGCGAGCGCATCATTCCCGGGGTAGCGCTCATCACTGGGCTCTTCACCGGGCTCGTCAGTCCGGGATGCGGGCAAGCGCGGTCGCGGCCTCGGAGGCCCAACCCGCGGCATCGGGATCTCCGGCCGCGCGCGCCGCCGCGAGTGCCGCGGCGTACGCGGCTCGCGCGTCGGCCGCCAAGCCGTTGGCGAGCGCGGCCTCGCCGAGCACGAGCTGATTGGGCGCATACTCCGGCCGCAGCTTCGCGGCCCGGCGGGCCGCGGCCAAGGCTTCTTCGGGATCCCCCGGTCCAGCCGGCCAACCCGGCGCTCGCAGCAGCAACAGCGCCAACACGCGATCCGGGCCGGCTTCTTCGAGCGCCGGCTGCGCGGCGGCGGCGCGGCGCAGTGCCGCCGCCATCTTCTTCAGCCCGTCGAGCGCCGTGGCGGGCCGCTCGCGCGCCTGCTGTCCGAGGGCGATCGCCAGCCAGTAGTCGCACGCGGCGTTACCCGGCGCGCGCTGGCCGCACCACTGCGCGGCGTCGAGCTCGGCCGCGAGCGCGCGTTGCCGCGCTCCGGCGTCTGCCTCGTGCTCGATGCGCCAGGACGTCGCGCGCACGACCCCGACGAAGCCCGCGATGCTCCGCGGATCCGCCGCTGCCGCGGTGCGGAACAACACTTCGGCGCGCGCGACCGCCTCGCGGTCGGGGCGGCGTGCAAAGCTCGCCTCCGCCTCGCGCAGCAGCTCGTCGGTGCCGGCGGGCGCGTTCCTCGCCGCGCCGTCGCCGGTAGAGGAACCCGGTGCGGCAGGGGAGAACGGCGGCGGCGCGTGCAGCGCCGGCGCGCAAGCCCCGAGGAGCAGCAGGCCGGCCAACGGGAAGAGGGCGGGAGCGCGGCGCACCGAGGATCGCGGCGGCGTCGCCGGACGGCGACGGGAACGCAGCGCCGCACCGCGGGAGCGGCGGATCATGGCCGCGCGGCGTCGTACTCTTTTTCGGCCCGGGCGAGCGCCGCGGCGTCGAGCGCCACGAAGCGCGTCATGCGCAGTCCGGCGAGTGCCGCCGCGCCAGCCGGCTTGGCGTCGAGCTTGAGCACCGCCTGCGCCACGGCCTGCTGCCGATTCTTCGGTAGATGTCCGCCCACCGCGCAGAGCAGCGAGCCCGGCATCGCGCGCGACGACGTGACGGTGACGAGCTCCTTCACGAACGGCACGTCGGCGAGCGCCGCGGCCTGCGCGGAGTCGAGGAGCATCGCCACGGAGTCGCCCGAGGCGGCGCGCCGCAAGCCCGAGAGCACGGCGCCGCTCGCCAGGATCTTGGTGCTGGCGGGTACCGCGCCCCAGGCCGCGAGCGCCACGCCGCGCACGAAACGCGGCGCATAGCCGGCGAGGCTCAGGATCTGCCAGTTCTCGAGGTCCGCGGCGCCGCGGATCCGGCCCTTGGCCGCGACTAGCGTCCAGGCCTCGCTCGCCGTGCCATCGACCGGCACGACCTGCGCCTGCGGCACCAGCGCGAGCTCCTTGCGATGCGCGAGATAAAACGGCAGCGGCACGAGGGCCAGCGCGACGTCGGGCTTTTGGAGTCGCGCGAGGCCGGTGTCCTCTTGCGGGTAGTACAGCGCGGCGAGGCCGTCCTTGCCGAAACCCGCCGCGGGTCCGAGCGCGGCGGCGAACGCGTCCATCGCCGGCTGCGCTTCCGCGGTGGTCCCGGGATACCCCGGCGCGCACGCCACCACCACCGACGGCGCCGCGCCGGCGGCTGCCGCGAAGGACAACGTCGCAGTGAGCAGGAGCGCTGCGGCGCGTGGGTTCATGGGAGCGGCGAGCGTATCACCGGGCTTTCGTCGGCTCGTTCGGCTCATCCCGACGTCGCTGATCCAGCGACCCTTTTCGAACTCGAAGGCGGACCGGATATCGTCGGCGCCGTTGCCGGACGCGCCGCCGTTCCTCCAGCGCTGGTTCCGCCGCCTCCTCGCGAGGCGGGTGGCGATCGTATGCGTGTGGGGGCTGCTCGCGCCGGGTGCGCTGTATCTGGCGCTGCGGGTGCCGCAGGACAACGCCATCGAGCGCATGATCGTCGCCTCCGATCCGGATTTTCGGGCGACGGCCGAGTTCCACCGTCTGTTCCCGGAGCGGCCCGCGGTCGTGCTGCTGGCGGAGACCGCGCAGCCGTTTTCGCCGGCGGCGATCGCGGATCTACGGCGGCTGACGGCAGCTCTGGAGCAGGTGCCGCGGGTGCAAGTGGTCTCGCTGCTCTCGATCTTCGAACGCCTGCGCCCCGCGGCGGCCGCGTCGCCGGACGAGGCCGCCGCGCTCGCCGCTTTCGCGCGCCGCGCGCCGGGCCTGCGCCATCAGGGATTCTTCGGCGACGACTTCCTCGGCGCGGTGCTGGTATTCGGCGTCGCGACGCCCACCGAGCGCGACGCCGCACTCGCCGCGATCGACCGCGCGCTGGAGCGCACGGTTGGCGACGCCGGACCGCAGGCGTCTTTCGCTCGCGTGCGGCGGGTCGGCGAGCCGGTGGTCGACGCCTGGCTCGAGCACGAGACCGCGGCGGCGAGCGCCCGATATTTCCCCCTCTTCGGCGCCTTCCTCGTCGGTCTGGTGCTGTTCCTGTACCGCTCGCCGCGCGCGCTGCTCGCGATCCTGCTCGCGCTCGCCGCCTCGGTGTTGTTCGGAACTGCGACGGCGGGGCTGCTCGGCTTCAGCTCGTCGATCGTCTCCGCGCTGGTGCCGCTCACGCTGATGATCACCAGCATGGCGTCGCTCGTGTACCTGCACTCGCGGTTCGTCGACCGGCCGGCGGACGTGCCGATCGAGGAGCACCGGGTGTTCGCGCTCGCCAACAAGTTCCTGGCGGTGACCGCGTCGATCTTCGCCACCGCCGTGGGCTTCGCGGCGCTCGCGGTGTCGCAGATCCGACCCATCCGCGAGATGGGCCTGTGGACCGCGGCGGGACTGGTGATGGTGTGGCTCGCGAGCTTCACGCTCTTCCCGGCGCTCCAGTCGCTGCTGCGGGCGCCGACCCGCGCCGAACGCGCGGTCGCCGGCGGCTGGGTGCTACGCGCGGCCGACGTGCTGCCGCGTTGGTCGTACCGCTGGCGGTGGCCGTTGGTCACAGGGGCGCTAGTGCTCTGCGCGGCGGGAGCGAGCGCGATCTTCGGGTGGCCCGGCTTGGTCACTGCGATGCCGCTCGAGACCGAGGCGCTCGATTACGTCGATCGCGGCACGGCCGTCTACAGCGACACACGCTTCTTCGAGAGCCGCGTGGCGGGGCTCGCGTCGGTCGAGGCGTGGGTCAAGACGCCCGCCGGCGGTGTGCTCGCCCCCGAGCTGCTCGGTGCTCTCGATCGCTATACGACGGCGCTCGAAAGCGACCCGCGGGTCGGATCGGTGATCGGACTGCCAGGGATCCTGCGCTTCCGCCGGGACGCCGTCTCACAGCAGGAGCCCGCGGGCGGCCCGCTCTCGGCGGCCGAACTCGCGGCCCAGACCGCCGATCTCGAACAGCTGTTGCTCACGGAGCAAGGCTTGCGGGGCTTCGTCGACATGAATTCTCTCGGCTCGACGCATCTGACGGTCGTGGCACGCGCGGGCTCGCGGGCGAACGCCGAGGACCTGGTGGCGGCGGTGCGCGAGCACTGGATCGCGCTCCGGCGCGCCGAGCCGGCGCTCGCCGCGGTGACGATGCAGCCGGTGGGGCAGGGCCTGGTGTCGGCGAAGATCGGCAGCCATCTCGTGCCGACGCTGGTCGAGAGCTTCTGTCTCACGGCCGCGATCATCTTCGTCACGTTCTTCGCGGTGTTTCGCAGCGGCCCGGCGCGTCTGATGGCGATGCTGCCGTCGCTGTTCGCGATCCTGGTGATGTTCCTCGCCATGCGCGGCTTCGGCATCCCCCTCAACGTGGCCACCATCCTGATCGCCACCACCGTGCTCGGCGCCACCGAGAACGACCAGATCCATTTCTTCTACCACTTCCAGGAACGCCGGCGCGAAGCCTCCTGCGAGCAGGCCTTGCGCCACGCCTTTCGCGTCGCGGGCAGCGCGATCTTCTACGCCACGCTGATCAACGCCGGTGGATTCCTGGCCCTGGCGCTTTCGCCGCTTCCGCCCATGCGGCAGTTCGGCATCCTGACCTCGACCGCCTTCGCGCTGTCGATGCTCGCCGATTTCACGGCCCTGCCGGCGGCGCTGTGGATCGTGTTCCGCGAACGCCCCGACCCGGCCTGAGCGAGGCCGCGGCGGTGATGCGGCCGTGGCGTTGCGCGCCGGCTCGGTGGGTCGGCGGACGCCGTGATACCTTCGGATCGTGAGCGAAGAACAGCATCGGATCGCGGCGGCGGACGGCGGCGCGCTCGGCTTCGCGGTCGTCGCGGTGAGCGACGGCCAGACTCCCGAGAGCGACCGCAACGGCCCGCTGGTGCGCGCGCTCGTCGAGGCCGCGGGACATCGCGTTGCGGCGCAAAAGCTGATCCCGAATGCGGTCAGTGCCGTACAGGAGGAACTGCAGGATCTGCTGGCGCGCGAGGACGTCGACGTGCTGGTGTTCTGCGGCGGTACGGGATTCTCGCCCAAGGACCTCACCGTGGACGCGGTGCGGCCGTTCCTCGAACGCGAGGTCGAAGGTTTCGGAGAGCTCTTCCGCGCGCTCTCCTTCGCGGAGATCGGCAGCGCCGCCATGCTGAGCCGCGCGCTCGGCGCCGTGGCGCGCAAGCGCGCGGTGTTCTGCCTGCCGGGCTCGCCCAAGGCGGTGCGCCTGGCGATCGAGCGGCTGGTGCTGCCCGAAGTCGGGCACCTCCTCGGTCAGGTGCGGCGCGACGGCTGAGCCGCCTTCCTCACTCGTACAGCTGGCCGGTCGCGGCGAGCTTGTCCCGCCACAGACCTTCGAGCGCGCGCAAATCGTCGGCCGGATCGTAGCCGGGTCGGTCGGCGGGTATTTCGAGCAGGTCCAGAGTCTCGAGCACGAACGCTTCCGGGCCCAGGGTCTTCCAATCGTTCTGCAGCGCGCGGTGGGGATGCGAGCCGTGGTCGAGCTGAAAGCGGGTCCGGTTGAGGCGCGCCGGCACGTCGATGCTCGAGCCGACGAAGGTGCGGCCGCTCGCGGCGTGCCGCACGCCGAAGACACCGACCGGGCGGGCGGTTTCCTTGTAGCGGCGGATCTGTTCCTTGCGATCCATGTCTCGTGCTCCTCAGCGTTCGTTTGCGGCGCCCTCGCGCAGCCACTCGGAGCTCTTGGGCCCGAGGTTGCGGATGTTACAGGCCACTAGGATCGGCGGCGGTGCGCTGCCGCAGCCACCGGAGCATCGTCGGCCACGCCTCGGGAGCGAAAGCCGGCAGCAGACCGCGATGCGGTCCGCGAGCAACCAGAAGCAGATGATTGGCCTCCGGCAAGACGACGGCGCTGAACGGCTTGCCGCGTTGCGCGAGGGCGGCGAGCCGGCGTGCCGAACGCGCCGCCGGGATGCTGTTGTCCCAGGCACCGAAGACGTACAGCATCGGTACCGTCGAACGCTCGAGGTACGGCTGCGGATCGAAGCCTGCCGCCGGCAGCGCGTCCAGCCGCCGATCGACCTCCTCGAGAGGCAGCGGTGGCTCCCGTGAGCCCATGGGGTCGGCGCTCTCGCCAGCCAACCTGCTGAAGGCGTTCTCCTCCCCGACGGTCGTGACCGGACCCGACAGCAACACGGCGAAGGCTGCCCCGGGAGTGCGCTCGAGCGCGACCGGAACCGTCCATCCGGCCTGGCTCACGCCCCAGTATCCGACATGCCGACGGTCGATGCCGGGCTGCCGCACGAGCCATTTCCAACTCGCGGCGAGGTCGTTGCCGAGCAGCTCCAGGGTGGCGCGACTTGAATTGTTGTCGCGATCGTAGCCGCCCGCGGACTCTCCGACGCCGCGTTTGTCGGCGACGAGCACCGCGAACCCCGCGCGACAGAGCCGATCGGCGACATAGCCGTAGGCGCGCCGTGGCGCCGCCGCCGAGCCCGGCGCGAGCACGATCGCCGGATGCTCGGCGGCGTCGTCGGGCATGTAGAGAGTAGCCGCGAGACGCGTGCCGTCGTCGGCGGGAAAGAACACGGCGCTTCGTTGATAGGAGGCTCTGCCCATCCAGAGCCCGGAGAACGCCGCGACGCCGCCGAGGCAGCCGAGAATCGCGCCGATCGCCGCGGTCCGTGGCCGCCCGGCGCGATGGGCGCGCCGCACGGCGAGGAGAGCGAGGATCGTCGCGACCAATCCGAACGCGGCGAGGACCCAGGCAGGTCGTGGCGCCGCGGCGCCGAGCAGGATGGCCGCGAGGTCGTTCGGCGCCCAGAGCTGGGCAAGCGCCGGAACGAGGAGACCGAGGGACAGTAGGAGCAAGACGGACGCGATCCACATGCGGGCAGGCTAGCGCCGGGCGGGCGCGACGTCTTGAACGCGCGAAACGTCGGCCGCACGGCGCAGCTGGCCGGGCGTGACGCCGAGGGCCCGGCGCGTGCAGCGCGTCAGGTGCGCCTGATCGGCGAAGCCGGTGTCGGCGGCGACGTCCGCCAGCTCGCCGTGGCCGCTCTGCAGAAGTGCGCACGCCTCTTCCAGGCGGCGCAGGCGCAAGAACTCGCCGATCGAGCAGCCGAAGTGCTCGCGAAAGGACCGGGCGACATGGACCGGATGGATGCCGGCGCGCCGGCCCAGCGCGGCGAGGCCCGCCGACGTGTCTTCTTTGGAAAGCGCGGCGCGCACGTCGACCAACCAGGACGGCGGGTCCGGGTCTTCCAGACCGCGGCCCAGCCGAGCCGCCCGTGCGCCGACCTCCGCTCCGAGCCGGCGCGCGCGCAGACGAAGCGCTGGCTCCTGCGACGGCAGCAGCGCGGCCACGCGTTGCGCCAGAGCGGCGAGGGACGTGTCCAGTCCCTTGCGGCCGGCGCTGAACACCCAACGCGTGGCGGCGGGAAGCTCGACCACCAGACAGCGCAAACCCGCCGCGCCGGCCTCCAAGCGATGCCGCTCACCGCTCGGTGCCAAGCGGTGTTCGCGCGGTGCGAGCTCCAATGCCGCGAGCGACCCCTGATCCAGCAGCTCACCCTGAAGGACGATCGCCAGCACCGGCGTCGCGTGAGCGCCG